>Ga0066388_100000304_pt1 | contig 21967 bp, 19 predicted proteins | sample PanSoiMetaGPlot6_FD_64539 | JGI IMG/M metagenome (GOLD analysis project Ga0066388, IMG submission 64539) | Tropical forest soil microbial communities from Panama analyzed to predict greenhouse gas emissions - Panama Soil - Plot 6 (Hybrid Assembly) | ecosystem: Environmental > Terrestrial >...
CTTGGAGCGCGCGATCAGGTGCAGGATGACCTCGGTATCGCTCGTCGTCTGGAAGATCGAGCCCTGTGCCTCGAGCTCGTTCCGGAGGGCGACCGCGTTCACGAGATTGCCGTTGTGTCCGAGCGCGAGCATCCCCTCGCGGAAGTCGACCACGAGCGGCTGCGCGTTCCGCAGGAGGCTGCTGCCCGTGGTCGAATAGCGGTTGTGCCCGATCGCGATGTGCCCCGTCAGCGCCTCGAGCGCGCCTCCCGCGAAGACGTCGGAGACGAGCCCGAGCCCCTTGTGATGGCGGAATTCGACACCGTCGCTCGCGACGATGCCGGCGCTCTCCTGCCCGCGGTGCTGCAGGGAGTAGAGCCCCGCGTAGGTGAGGCGCGCGGCGTTCTCGGCGCCCCAGATCCCGAAGACGCCGCACTCCTCGCGCAGCCGATCGTCGTCCGCTTCGCGCATCGCTCCTCCTACGCCTCCACGTGAACGGCGGGTGTTTGCTCGGTGAGAAACCGGTCGACCCGGCTCCAGGGTACGGGTCCGTCCAGGACCATCGCGGCCTCGCTGTGGGGATTCACGAGGAGACCCTGCCTCTGGTCGTGTAGCTCTCCCAAGGCTCCGCTCGCGGCCCCGATCCCCGCGCCCCCGCGTGCGTCCAGGGTCCAGAGCCACCAGACCTTGGCGCGGCGGATCATGGCGAGACCCTCGAGCGGGTGCTCGCGCTGCAGGCGCTCCATGAGCGCGCCGTCGCGCGTGTCCTCGCGGGCTCTCGCCAGAAGCCCCCACGCTCCCTCGGGCGGGATCCACGTGTCTCCCCGGTCACCCGCGCCGAGAAGGCGGTAGCTCTCCTTGTTCGGATTCACGAAGAAATTGGAGTGCCGGACCGCCTTGAGGAGCCCGGGCTCGACCACGTCGGGCGGCGTTCCCGGCTGCGGCTCGAAGAGGAGCACCTGCTCCCGCACGAGCCGCTCGAGCGTGATCCCGCGAGGAAGGAGCCGGCGTCCCGTTTCGAGCGCGCTCCAGGCGGTGAGATCGGTGATCTTCAGCCGGACGAGCAGGACGGCGCTCATCGTGCGGTCTCCCGAGGAGCGTCGACGCCGAGCTTCCGGGCGAGCGACTCGAAAAGCACCCTTCCGGGGCCCGGTCCCTCGAGCGCGCCCCAGTTCCCCACCGCCTCGCGTCGGCGCTCCCCCCAGACGTTCTTGAAGTCGAGCGGCACCTGCCGAAGCCAGCTCGCGCGCTCCGGATGCGGCATGAAGGCCAGGACGTTCCCGGCGCGGTTCGTGATGCCCGCGGCCCGCAGCATGGCTCCGTTGGGATCGAAGGGGTACCGGTCCGCCGGGGCTCCCGAGGGCGCCACGTAACGGAAGAGGACCAATCCCTCTCTTTGGATGCGGTCCCCGACGTCCGGGTCCGCCGTGAGGAACCTCCCCTCCCCGTGGGCGATCGGGAGCGGGATCACCTGGGCGGGGAGCGATCTCGAGGCGAACCAGGCGTGCCCCGGACCGCGCTCGACCCGAACCCACACCCACCGGCAGAGATATCCCTCCCGTCGCGGGGCGCGGTTCGGGGCGAGAGCGAGCTCCACCTTGCCGGGATGGAGCCCGGGCACGAGCCCGGCCTCCACGAGCACCTGCGCGCCGTTGCAGATCCCGAGGACCGGCTTTCCCCGCTCCGCCTGCGCCGCGATCTGATCGATCGCGGGGAGCTTCGCCGCGATCGCCCCGGCGCGGATCCGGTCCTGGAACGCGAATCCGCCGGGAAGCACGTACCCGTCGAACTCGTTCCAGACCGACGACGGCTCGTTCCAGCGCACGATGCGCGCGCCGAGCCCGACCACCTCGAGCGCGCGGGCGGTCTCGTACTCGCAGTTCACTCCGGGAATCTGAACGACCGCGATCGTGGCCATTGCTACTCCGCGAGCGGCTTGAGCGCGCCCGCGTGGAGGCGCTCCAGCATCTCGAGATCCAAGTCCACCAGCGTGTGCCCTCCGTCGAGCAGGCGGAAGCGCGGCTCGGCGAGGGTGCGCCCCACCATCGTGGCGTCCACGCCCCAGCGCTCCATGAGATCCAGGAATTCCTTCAGCCGGTGTTTCGACACTTCGTAGAGGAAGCCGGGGGCTTCGGAGTACAGCCGCACCTCGGACGGCGTGGAGCCGAGGCCGGAGATCGGGATCTGGACTCCGAGCCCCTGGGCGGCGTACCCGCCGAGCGCCATCTCGAGCGCCGCGAAGGCCAGGCCGCCCTCGGAGAGATCGTGGCAGGCGAGCACGCAACCCGTCCGCACCGCCTCGAGCGTCGCGTAGATCCGCCGACGCTCCCGGTCGAAATCGAGCTCGGGAAGATCGCCCCCCGGATCTCCGGTGAGCGCGAAGCGGAGCTGCGAGGCGCCGAGGCGGTCCTGCCTGGGACCGCTCACGACGATGACGCTGCCGGGCCGCTTGAGGCCGCTCGTGATCGCGACGCTGTAGTCCTCGAGCACGCCGAGCGCGGCGATGATGGGCGAAGGCTCGATCGAGCGGCCGGACGGGGCCTCGTTGTAGAACGAGACGTTCCCCGACACGATCGCGATCGGAGGGCCCGACGTCCCCTCCGGCCCGAGCGCGCGCGCCGCATCCCCGAGCCCGCGGACGCTCTGGACGAACTCGGCGAAGACTTCCGGCGATTCGGGGTTGCCGAAGTTGAGGCAGTCGGTCAGCGCGGCGGGCTCGGCCCCGACGGCGACCAGGTTGCGGAGCGCCTCGCACACCACGTGGGCGGTTCCCCAGTAGGCGTCCGCCGCGACCCACCACGGATTTCCGTCCACGGTGATCGCGCACCCGAGCTTCGAGCCGGGCACCGGTGCAAGGACGGCGGCGTCGGCTTCGCCCGCGCGGATCACCGTGCGCCCCTGCACCTCTGTGTCGTAGAAACGGAAGACAGGCTCGCGGGAGGCGAGGTTGGGCGATTCGAGCATGCGAAGGAAGAGCGCCTCGTGGTCGGGAATCGGAGGGAGATCCGCTCCGCGCGGCGCGGGAGGACGCGGCCGCTCGGCCCGGCGATGCTCGATCCCCGCCGTGATCACCTCGACCGGGGAGTCGCAGACCGGGGCGCCCGAACGCAGGATCCGGTAGGTGGCATCGGCGCGGACCTTCCCCACCACAGCGGCGCGCGCGCCGTGGTAGACGAGAGGCAGCGCGTACGCTTCGTTGTAGATCGCGCACACCCGCTCCGCCACCCGCTCGGGGACGACGAGCGCGAACCGCTCCTGGGTCTCCGAGCAGGCGATCACCTCTGCCGGGTAGTCCTGGCGTGCCGCGGGGACGAGGTCGAGATCCACGTCCATCCCGAAGCCGCCGGAAGCCGCGAGCTCCGAGGAGGCGCACGCGATCCCGCCCGCGCCGAGATCCTTGAAGCCGAAGACGACCTTCTCGTGATGGAGCCAGTCCACGACCGCGCGGTTCGCCTCGAGGAGGACGCGCTTCAGGAACGGGTCCGGGACCTGCACGTGGCCGCGCTGCCCCTCCGCGTTCTCCTCGAGCACGGCCGAGGCGAAGGAGGCACCGCCGAAGCCGGTCTCGTCGGTGGGTTTTCCGACGAGCATGAGGACGTAAGGCTCGCGGCGCGCTTCCTCCGGCACGCGGCTGCGCACCACGCGGTCGGCGCGCACGAGCCCGAGCGAGACCACGTTCACGAGGCAGTTCTCGTCGAACCGCGAGGAGAAGAAGAGATCCCCTCCGAGGTTCGGAACGCCGAGGGCGTCCCCGTACTGCCAGATTCCGTCGATCACCCCGCGCACGATCTCCCGCACGGTGGAAGCGCGCGGCCCGCCGGGGTCGCCGAAGCGGAGCGCGTCCATGACGCCGATGACCTCCGCCCCCATGCAGGCGACGTCCCGCACGATGCCACCGATGCCGGTGGCGGCTCCCTCCACCGGGACCACCTGTGAGGGATGGTTGTGGCTCTCGTGCGCGAGGACCAGGGCGTACTCGACACCTTCGTGCACGCCGAGCCGGACGACCCCCGCGTCCTCCCCGGGACCGAGGATCACCCGCGGGCTCTCCGTTGGGAGGAACGCCTTGAGCGCCCAGCGGCTGCTCTTGTACGAGCAGTGCTCGCTCCACATCGTGTCGAAGATGGTCGCCTCGACGCGGGTGGGGTCGCGCCCGAGGAGCTCGAGCATGCGGCGGGCTTCCCCCCGTGAGAGCCGCAGCCCGTGGTCGGCCAGGATCCGTTCGAGCGCATGCTCGTCGGCGCCGCTCAGGGGCAAGACCGAAGTGCTAAGCGCGTGCTCCAACCGGCTCTCCCAAGACTCGTTCGAAGATTTGATTCACGTGGCGGGTGAAGTACCGGGGATCGAAGCACTCGAGGATCCGCTCGCGGGAGAGATGCCGCGAGACCTCCGAATCGGCCAGGAGGCGCGCGGCGAGGTCGGGCTCGGACCGCCACGCCGCCATCGCGTGCCGCTGCACCAGGGCGTAGGCGTCCTCGCGGGAGACGCCCCGCTCCACCAGCGCCAGGAGGACGCGCTGCGAGTAGATGAGCCCGCGCGTGAGCGCGAGGTTCCCCTTCATCCGCTCGGGGTAGACATTGAGCCCCGCGAGCACCTCGTTCATCTGCGACGCCATGAAATCGGCGATCAGGAACGAGTCCGGGAAGACCACCCGCTCGACGCTGGAGTGGCTGATGTCCCGCTCGTGCCACAGCGCCACGTTCTCGAGCGCCGCATGAGCGTTCGCCCTCAAGAGTCTGGAAAGACCACAGATCCGCTCGCAGTTCACGGGATTCCGTTTGTGCGGCATCGCCGACGAGCCCTTCTGCCCTTCGCGGAACGGCTCCTCCGCCTCGAGCACCTCCGTACGCTGGAGGTGCCGGATCTCGAGCGCGATCTTCTCGATCGAGGCGCCGAGCAGCGCCAGGGTCGAGAGGAGCTCGGCGTGCCGGTCGCGTTGGACGACCTGCGTGGAGGCGGGCTCCGGCCGGAGCCCGAGCGAGCGAAGAACCTCCTCCTCGAGCTCGGGGCTCAAGTGGGCGTGCGTTCCGACCGCGCCCGAGAGCTTGCCGACCGCGACGCCCTCGCGGGCGCGCGCGAGGCGCGCGAGCGAGCGGTCGAGCTCCTCGTACCAGACCAGCACCTTGAGCCCGAACGTGATCGGCTCCGCGTGGATGCCGTGCGTCCGGCCGACCATGATCGTGTCCTTGTGCCGCAAGGCGAGATCCCGGGCGGTGTTCCGGAGCCGCTCCACCTCCCCTGCGAGGAGGTCGCTCGCGCGCACGAGCGTGAGCGCGAGCGCGGTATCGACGAGATCGGAGGAGGTCATGCCCTTGTGCAGGTGGCGCCCCTCCTCGCCCGCGGTCTCCGTGACCTGCGTGAGGAAGGCGATCACGTCGTGGCGGAGCGTAGCTTCCAGCTCGTCGATCCGCGCGGGATCGATCCGGACCCGGCGTTCGATCCGCGCCGCGGCGCCCGCGGGGACCGCGCCGGTCTTCTCCATGGCGGCGCAGACCGCGAGCTCCACCTCGAGCCACGTGCGGTACCGGGCCTCGTCGGCGAAGAGCGCCGCCATCTCGCGCCGGCTGTAGCGCGGGATCATCCCGATCCTTCCTGGAGCTCGGCCAGGAGCAGCCGAAGGGTCATGAGCTTTCCGTCGCGCTCGACCGTGAGCGTGATCGTGTCCCCCACGTTCGCGCCGAAGAGCGCGCGGTACGCCTCGTTCACGTCGTGGATCGGAGTGCCGTTCACCTGTCGGATGATGTCCCCCACCTTCGCCCCCGCCTTGTCCGCCGGGCTCCCCTTCTCGAGGGACGCCACGTAGAGCCCGTTCCGGTCCTGCGTGCCGATCCGCTCGGCCAGGTAGGGAGTGATATCGTAGGTCGCCACGCCGATCCAGACGTTCCGCACGCGGCCGTACTTGATCAGCTCGTCCATCACCTTCTTCGCGGCGTCGATCGGGATCGCGAAACCGATGCCCTCCGACCCGCCGCTCTTCGTGAAGATGAAGGTGTTGACGCCGATGACGTCCCCTTCGGCGTTGACGAGCGGGCCGCCCGAGTTCCCCGGGTTGATCGCCGCGTCGGTCTGGATCATGTTCTTGTAGATTCCCCCGCTCGAGGTCTGCGACTTGATGTCGCGGCGCGTCGCGCTGATCACCCCCGCCGTCACCGTGGGCTGCGTGTCGTTGAGGAGGAAACCGAACGGATTGCCGATCGCGATCGCCCACTCGCCGACCATGAGGTCGCCCGAGCTCCCGAGCGGCGCGACCGGGAGCTTCGACCCCTCGATCTTCACGACCGCGACGTCGTACTGCTGCTGCGAACCGACCACCCGCCCCGGAAACGAGCGGCCGTCGGGAAGCGTGACCGTGATCTTCTCCGCCCCCCGCACCACGTGCTCGTTCGTGAGCACGTACCCTTTCGGCGAGATGATGAAGCCCGATCCCATGCTCGGGATCTGCTCGCGGTATCGGTAGGACGGAATCATGTCCCGGAAGAACGGCTCGAAGAACTCGCTGCCGAACGGAACGGTCTGCACGAGCCGCGTCTGGACCACGCTGATCGTCACGACCGAGGGCCCGACCTTCTGCGCGGCTTCGACGATCGCGGTGCGCCGTGAGTCGCCGAGGTCGCGCTTCGTGGCGTCCGCCGCCGACGCCGAGGGGGCTTGGATCGGACTGCGCCCCCCGGAGGAGGGCACGAGCGTCATCGCCCCCACGACCAGGGCGGCGAGGAGGAGAAATCCGAAGAGCACCCCCCACAGCCAAACGCTTCTCCGATTCGCTTCAGGCAACGACATCCAAACGCTCCTTGGGGAGCCATCCGAGCCTCGGATAGCGAACCCCCATCAGATAGAGTCCATGGGACGGCGCCGGAGGCGCCGAGGCTTGGCGGTCACGGGCCTCGAGCACGGCCCGGACGCTCGACGGCCCCCCGCCCCCCTCGGCGGCGCGGATCGTCGTCGAGACGATCCTGCGCACCATAGTGTACAAGAACCGATCGGCGACGATGTCGAAGCGCGTGAGCGCTCCGCGCCGCGACCAGCGCACGCGGGTCACCCTGCAGCGCGGCTCCTCGTGCTCGCTCCCTTTCGAGGAGAACGAGGTGAAGTCGTGCTCTCCGAGGAGCGGAGCGGACGACCGCGTGAGCTCCTCGACGCCCGCCTTGAGCGGACGCGCCCACGCGTACCGGCGCTTGAGCGCGGTCGCCCGCGGCAGGATCAGGTACCGGTACGCGCGTCTCATGGCGGCGAACCGGGCGTGGAAGCTCGGGCTCGTCTCCGCAGCTTCCAGGATCCGCACGTCCTCGGGGAGGTGCGCGTTGAGCGCCGCCTTGAGCCGCTCGGGGGTGAGCCGCGTCAGGAGCGTCGCGCTCGCCACCTGCCCCGCAGCGTGACACCCCGAATCGGTGCGTCCTGCTCCCGCGATCCGCACCCGCGTTCCCACGACGCGCCGGATCGCCTCCTCGATCGCTCCCTGCACGGTCCGGTCCCTCGGCTGGACCTGCCAGCCGTGGAAGTCGGTGCCGTCGAACTCGATCCCCAGCCTCACCGTGACCGCGCGGGGCTCACCGCGCATGCAGGAACCACACCGCGATCGCCCCGCTCCCGAGAACCGCGCCCCATTCGCGAACTCCCCATGGAGTACGGAGTCCGGCGCGCCGGATCTGACCCGGGCGGTACCCCCGTGCCATCAGCGCGTCCGCGTAGGTCTCGCTGATCCGGAGCGCCGTGCCGAGGAACGGCAGGAACCATGCGAGCAGGTAGCGCGCGAATCCACGGATGCCCCGCCCGACCCGGATGCCCCGCGCCCGAAGCGCCGCCGCGTGCTGCTCCGCCTCGCGCAGCGCGAGCGGCAGGAGTGCCGCGGTCATCCGCGCGCTCTCCGAGAGCAGCAGAAGGACCCGCGGTCGCGCGGGGGCCCGGAGCCCCATGAGCCAGCGTCCCACGCGGCCGAGGGCGACCCGCGCGGCCCACCGCAGGAGGTAGAGCAGCGCGAGGAGCCGGAGCGCGATCGCCCCCGCCGACGCCCAGCCTTCCGCGTCGCGGCGGGACGCGAAGAGCGCGTGCGCCAGGAACACGATCGCCGCGAGCAGGAGCACCGAGCCCTCCGCACGGGGCGGGCGCCGCTCGGCCCGGAGCGCGGCCGCCCCGAGGAGGCCGGCCGAGATGGCCAGCCAGATCCAGGAGCGGACGGCCGCGAGGCCGAGCCCCAAGCACCCCAGCACGAGAATCCACGCCAGCGGATGGAGCGCGCGGGGTCTGTCCTTTTGGATGTGCAACGCTTGAGATCGAGGCGAGCCGGGCACCTGGGTTATGCGTCCTCCGTGCCATCGGAGACGGGAACCGAAAGGAAACCCGTCTGAAACATGAATCTACACGGAGGCCGGGGCTGCGTCAATCCTCGCGCCGGAGCGGGCGATACCAGCCCAGGAGGACGAGAACGATCATGAGCCCCAGGCAGAGCCCGGTGAGCCAGTCCCCCCACGTGCGGAAGAGGGTCGGACGTCCCCCGAGTGCTACGTCCCCCGCCAGGAGCGCCTCGCGGAAGAGCGGACCGCTCTGGGTCACACGGCCGACGGGATCGATCACCATCGAGATCCCGGTGTTGGCGCAGCGCGCCATCCCCAGCTCCTGCTCGACGCACCGGAGGATCGCCATGTCCGCATGCTGGCGGGGCGCCGCGGTCGGACCGAACCACTCGTCGTTCGTGATGTTCACGAGGAAGCGCGCGCCGTCCACGCCGTAGTCGCGCGAGAGCCCGGGAAAGATGGACTCGAAGCAGATGAGGACCCCGAAGGAGGAGCGTCCGAGCGGGAAGACCACCGGCTTCGTTCCCGGGGTCCACTCCGCCTGCCCGAGGTCGATCTTTCCCAGGAACGGGAGCACCCCTTGGAACGGGATCCGCTCGCCGAACGGGACGAGGTGGGTCTTCTCGTACTGGCCCGCGATCGTGCCGGCCGGAACGAGGAGCCCCGCGGCGTTGTAGGTCAGGATCCCCGAGGTCGTGCTGAGGGTCGCGTCGGGATACCCTGCGAGCACGGGGATCTTCATCTCGCGGACCAGGTCGAGGACGCGCTGGAGCTTCGCGGGCTCGAGCCTCACGTAGAAGGGGAGCGCCGTCTCGGGCCAGACGATGAGATCCGGCTTCGGGGTCATCGAGGCGGCCTGCCGGGAGAGCCGCTCCAGCGTCACCACGCTCCGCTCCTGGTGCGCGGTGTCCCACTTCTCCTCGCTTCCGATGTTCGGCTGCGCGAGCGCGACCCGGACCGTCTCCCTCGGCTGGAACGACGCGATTCGGGCCTTCCCCCACTGCACCGGCACGACGATCAGGGCGAGCGCCGCGGCCGCGAGCGCCCCACGGCGCATCCAGCTGCGCGCCAGCACTGCTCCCGCCACGAGCGCGTTCACCGCCACGATCCAAACGCTCAGCCCCGGCGCTCCGACGAGCGCGGCGCCCTGGATCCAGGCCGGATGCTCGGCGAGGGCGTAGCTCAGGTTCCCCCAGGTGCAGCCGAGCGGACCGGAGGACTTGAGCCACTCGCTCGCCGCCCACGCCGCGGGAGCGACGATGAGCGGAGACCACCCGACGCGCCGCCGCACGAAGCGGAGCATCCATCCGAAGGCGGCGACGAAGAAGCCGAGGAAGAGCGCGAGCGCCAGGAGCCCCGGCAGGATGACCCACGGATGGGTCATCGCCGCGGCGGGGAGGCGCACCAGCCACCAGAAGAGGATCGCGTTGAAGAGAATGCCGGCGAGCCAGGTGATCCGGACGATCGAGCGGGCGGGGGGCGCGGGGGCGTCCGCGGCCTGAGGGCCGGGCGCCTCGCGCTCGATCCAGACGAGGAGCGGCACGAGCGCGACGAACGCGAGGATCATGAGCCCGGGGCTCGGAAAGGAAAGGGCCAGCAGAAGTCCGGACGCGGCCCCGAGGAGCGGTCCGCGGAAGCGGCTAATGAAGGCGGACCTCACGGCGGGCTTCGGCGGACTGATAGATCGCATCGATCACACGCATGATGTGGAGCCCCTCCTCGGGGGAGGCCTGGGGACGCTCTCCCTGGGTGATGCAGCGAAGGAAGTGCTCGAGCTCCGCCTCGTAGGACTGCTTGTAGAGGTTCCGTCCCTGGTCGAGCGACGGGGTCACGTCCTTGAGCCGGCCCCCCATCTCCTTGTGCACGCGGAAGGGATGCAGGAGCGCCGCGCCCTCGGTCCCGTAGAGGTTCAGGTACGCGAAGTTCTTCTCGAGGAGGAGGGCCCAGCTCACCTCGAGCGTGAGCGAGGCGCCGTTCTCGAGGAGGAGCATCGCCGCGAGCGTGTCCTCCACGTCCTGACGCGGATCGCGCACGTACTTCGTCGCGGTCACCGAGACCACGGTCGGATTGCCGAGGAGCCAGAGCGACAGGTCGAGCATCTGCACGCCGAGATCCATCAGCACGCCCCCGCCGGCGCTCCGCTTGTTCGTGTACCACTCGGGGCCGCCCCGCTCGGTCCGGTAGCGAAGCCAGCCGGTCTTCGCGTAGAAGATGTCCCCCAGCTCCCGTCGCTCGAGGAACCGCCGGAGGATCTGCGCCTCGATGCGGAAGCGGTTGTTCATCGCGTACATCAGGGTCTTGCCGGTGCGCTTGGAAGCTTCCGCCATCATCTGCGCCTCCGCCGCGTTCCGGGCGGGGGGCTTCTCGCAGAGCACGTGCTTGCCGTAATCGAGCGCCGCGAGCGTCATCGGGGCGTGGAGGTGGTTCGGGGTCGCGATGACGACCGCGTCGAGATCCTCGAGACGCAGCATCCGGTCGTAATCGGAGAGCGCGTGCGGGATGTGGAAGCGGTCGGCGACCACGCGCGACTTCTCGGGATCGTCATCGCACACGGCAAAGATCTCGACGTCCTTCATCCGCGCAAGGGCGGGCAGGTGATTGACCTGCGCGATCGCTCCCACCCCGATCAAGCCGAGGCGGATCACACCCTGTGCCACGGAGAACGCTCCTGATCCCAAAGAGAGGTCGGCTTGCGGAAAGCGTCGCGCGAGTATAGGAATCCGGGCGGCGAAATCAAGGCGAATCGGGGTCGGGATCGGCGAGACGCCGCAGCTTCTTCCACAACCCTTGGCGCGTGAGACCCAGCGAGCGCGCGGCGCGCGCTTTGTTGCCGCCGTGCGTCACGAGCGCGCTTCGGATCAGCTCCGCCTCGTAGGCGCGGGTCCGTCCGCGGAGACCGGTCGCGCGGTCGCGGACGACCCCCGGCCGCGCGCTCTCGAAGCGCTCTCCCAGGGACCGGCGCGTCACCCAGCCTTCCGCGTCGAGCGCGTGGCACGCGCGCTCGAAGGCTCCCTGGAGCTCCCGCACGTTCCCCGGCCAGTCGTGCTCGAGGAGCGCACCGAGCGCGTCGTCGCGGATTCCGCGCACGCGAATGCGGTCGCGGCGCGCGATCGCGCCCAGGAAGTGCGCGGCGAGGAGCGGCAGATCCTCGAGCCGCTCGCGAAGCGCCGGGACCCGCAGCGTGAGGACGTGGAGCCGGTAGAAGAGATCCGCGCGAAAACGTCCCCCCTTCACCTCCGACTCGAGGTCACGGTGCGTGGCCGCGAGGACCCGCACGTCGACCCGCCGGGCGCGCGCGTCTCCGACGCGCCGCAGCTCTCCCTCCTGGAGGACGCGCAGGAGCCGGCTCTGCACGGACGGGCTCGCGTCTCCGATCTCGTCCAGGAAGAGCGTCCCCCTGTCGGCGAGCTCGAACAGCCCGGGGCGATCCGCGTGCGCTCCGGTGAAGGAGCCGCGCGCGTGTCCGAAGAGCTCGCTCTCGACGAGGCTGTCGGTGATCGCGCCGAAGTTGTGGGGAAGGAACGGGCCCGCGGCGCGCGGGGAGAGTGTATGGAGCGCACGCGCGACGAGCTCCTTCCCAGTGCCGGTCTCTCCCAGGACGAGGACGGTCGCGGGGCTTCGCGCGAGGGTGTGGATGCGCTCGCCCAGCACGCGGACCGCCGCGCTCCCCCCGACGATGCCGAGGCTTTGGGCGTAGGGTCCCATGCCGCGCGAGCCCTCCGCGGATTCGGCGCGTTCCACCGGAGCGACGATCTCCCGGGCCACCCCGTTCCCTCCAAGCGTTCGCTCAGGACTCCAGCCGAACTTCGCGCGCGCCGGAGACGAGACTTCCGATCCGGTACACAGGGCCCAGCGCGCGGAGGGCGCGCTCGATCGCGCCGGCATCTTGGGCGCGGGCCGCGAGGATCATTCCGATCCCCATGTTCCAGACCTCGTACGCCTCCGCGTCCCCGACGTGGCCCGCGTCGCGGAGATGCCGGAATAGAGCGGGGATCGGCCAGCTTCCGAGCTTCACGACCGCCGCGATCCCCTCCGGGAGCACCCGCACGAGATTCCCGGGGATGCCGCCGCCGGTGATGTGCGCCATGCCGCGGATCTCCCCCGCCCCGCGCGCGGCGGCGACCTCGCGCCCGTAATAGGGGTGGGGCTGGAGGAGCTCCTCTCCCACCGTGCGGTCCCCGAAGGGGAGCGCGTCTCCCAGCTGAAGCCCCATTTGCTCGAGCAGGATCTTCCGCGCGAGCGAGTAGCCGTTCGTGTGGAGCCCGACCGAGGGGATCCCGATCAGGGCGTCGCCCGCCTCGATCCGAGACCCGTCGATCCACTCGGACTCCGACGCGATCCCGACGATCGCTCCCGCGAGATCGTAGTCCCCAGCGGCGTAGAGCCCCGGCATCTCCGCCGTCTCCCCCCCGATCAAGGCGCATCCGACCTCCCTAGAGCCCGCGGCGAGCCCCCGGACCAGCGCTTCCACCCGCGCTGGATCGAGCGTTCCCATCGCGATGTAGTCGAGGAAGAAGAGGGGACGCGCGCCGTGGACCAGGATGTCGTTGGCGCAGTGGCGCACGAGGTCCGCCCCCACGGTGTCGTGCGTTCCCGCGAGGATCGCGACCTTGAGCTTCGTCCCGACGCCATCCATGCTCGAGACGAGGAGCTGCCCGGGCGCGCCGGGCACGCGATACGCCCCCGCGAAGGCGCCGACTCCCCCGACCACCTCGGGGCCGAACGTCGAGCGGCAGAGCTCGCGGATGCGGTCGACCGCCTCCTCTCCTTTGCGGATGTTGACGCCCGCATCGCGGTAGCGGCTCACCGGGCGGCCACCTCCACCACGACCTCGGGGTCGCGCGGGCCGAGCGCGAGCGCTCCCGCCGCGTGGAGCTCGATCAGCGCGGATACGGCGCGGGGGTCGAATTGGGAACCCGAGTGGCGCTCGAGCTCGGCGAGCGCGCGGTGGACGTCCAGGCCCTTCCGGTAGGGGCGGTCGGAGGTCATCGCGTCGAACGCGTCGCACGCGTGGATGATCCTCGCTCCGACCGGCACCTCCGACGCGAGCAGCCCCTTCGGGTATCCGCGGCCATCCGGGCGCCAGTGATGCGTCCGCACCATCCTGGCGGCCGCCCGCAGCGCGCGGATCTGTCCCACGATCCGCGCGCCCGCCTCCGGGTGGCGCATCATGAGCTTCCGCTCCTCGTGGTCGAGCGCCTCCGGCTTCCGGATCACGTCGGGGCGCTGCGCGATCTTTCCGATGTCGTGGCAGAGCGCGGCGTAGTGGATCGTTTCCACCTCATCCTCGGGCAGCCCGAGGTGCCGCGCCACGCGGACGGAGTACTCCGCCACGCGCGCGGAGTGCTCGTGGGTGTAGGGGTCCACCGCGTCGAGCACGATGCTCAGCGCGCGCACGAAGCTCACGAGGTCTTCCTTGAGATCGGCGTAGAGCTGGAGCGCGTAACGCGCGAAGAGGAGCGGGAGCAGGAGGAGGAGCACGCCCGGGGCGCCGGCCGCGGTCCAGACCTGCGCGAAGAGGAGACCGAATCCAAGCGAGAGAGCGAACTGCGGAAGGCCGTCCCGGAACTGATGCCGCCAGATGCGGCCGGGATCCTCTCCCGTTCGGGTTCCCAGCACGAGGCTCACCGCGCCGGTGTTGAGCATGAAGTAGAGCGAGCCCCCGATCAGGACCGGGAGGAGGTCGCGCGCGAGGCGAGGCGCGCCGAGGCCGCCCCCCGCCGCGAGGTAGGCGGATCCGGCGAGGATGGTGGTCGAGGCGTAGAGCCCCGCGTTGAGGAGCGCCTCCCCGGCGGGGCGCCGGAGGATGCCGACCTGCGCGAGGAGCGTGGTGACGAGATCGAGCGCACCCGCGATCCAGGGACCGAAGAGGATCATCGCCCCGATGTCGAGGATCGACGCGATCGTCATCGTGCCCCCGCGGATCATCGAAACCGGGAGCGCTTCGGCGAGGAGGAGGAGCGCGAGCCAGATCGCGATTCCGGGCAGATCCCAGCGCTCCACCTTGACCTCGGGTCCGCCGAAGAGCGCGAGGAGGACGGGAAGCGCCGCGAGGAACGACGGCAGGATGAGCCACGCCGCGCGCGGCGTCCACGCGACCGCGCGGGACCGGGCGTGCCTCTCCTCCAGCGGCATCACGAGATCGGCTTCGAGTCTTCGTCCCAAGTCCCCTCCCCCGGCGAACGCGGCTCGCCGCCGCACGGAGTGTGCCAGGAAGGTCGGCCGAGCGCCACCGCGGAACTCACGCCGGGACGCTCCGATCGTCGCCGCGCTCGGTCTCGCGCGCGGCGGAGGAGCGTCGGGAGCCCGACACCGTCAGCGGAGCAGTCGCGACGTGTCGTCGAGCGTGAAGCGGGTCATCTCCATGAGGTCGTGCGCGCGCCGGAGGATCTCGGGACGGCGGGCCCGCATGAGCCCGGAGACGCCGAAGTCCTCGACGGTGAACGAGGCCATCACGCATCCGTAGACGACCGCCGCCCGCAGGGTCCGGTCGGTGAGCCGTCCCATCCGCGCGAGCGCGCCGAAGAAGCCGCCGGCGAACGTGTCGCCGGCTCCGGTGGGATCGAGCACGCTGTCGATGGGGAACGCGGGACAGGTGAAGTAGAGCTCGCTCCCCTGGAGGAACGCCCCGTGCTCTCCCTGTTTGATGACGACCGTCTCGGGCCCGTAGTGGAGCAGCGCCCGGGCCGCGCGGTGGGTCAGGCTCTCCCCCGTCAGCTCGCGCGCCTCTTCCTCGTTGATGAGGAGCATGCGGACGCGCTTCATGATCTCGAGGAGCTCGTCGCGCTTGCTGTGGATCCAGTAGTTCATCGTGTCGCACAGCACGAGCCGCGGGTGGGTGAGCTGATTCAAGACTTCCCGCTGGAGGACCGGGTCGATGTTGGCGAGGAACACGTTCCGGAAGGAGCGAATGCCGGTGTGGAGCTTCGGCCGGAACCGCTCGAACACGTTGAGCTCGGTCCGGAGGGTCTCGCGGGTGTTCATGTCAGCGCTGTAGACCCCTTCCCACCGGAAGGTCTTGCCGTCCGCCACCTCGAGCCCGGTCAGATCCAGATCCGGAAGCTCGAGGGCACGCCGGGCCTCGGCCGGGAAATCGGTCCCGACGACCGCGACCAGCGAGACCGGAAGGAAGTGCCGGGCGGCGAGTGAGAAGTACGCGGCGGAGCCGCCGAGCACCTCCTCCACCCTGCCCGCGGGGGTCTCGATCGTGTCGAGGCCGAGGGAGCCGACGACCGCGATCGCCACGCTACATCGACTCCGGGGCGCTCACGCCCAGGAGGGAGAGCCCCCGGCGGAACACGACCCCTGTGGCGCGCGTGAGGAGGAGCCGCGCCGCGGTGACCGCCGCGTCGGGACCGACCACCCGGTGCTGGTGATAGAACGAGTGAAACTTCGCCGCCAATTCCTTGAGGTACGCGGGAATCCGGTGCGGCTCCCGGTGCCGCGCCGTGGCCGCGACCAGGGACGGGAATCCCGAGAGGCCGCGGAGCAAGGTCAGCGTCTCGGGCTCGGCGAGGAGCTCGGGACGCGCCGCCTCGATCTCCGGCTCCGGCACGCCCTGCTCCCGCGCGTAGTCGAGGACGTGGGCGATCCGCGCGTGGGCGTACTGGACGTAGTAGACGGGGTTGTCCTCGCTCCGCTTGACCGCGAGCTCGAGGTCGAAGTCGAGCGGGCTCTCCGCCCGCCGCATGAGAAAGAAGAAGCGGGCGGCGTCGACGCCGACCTCGTCCACGAGGTCCTCGAGCGTGATGAACTCCCCGGCGCGCTTCGACATCTTGACCGGCTCTCCGCCGCGGAGGAGCCGGACCCACTGGATCAGGATGACCTCGAAGCGATCCCGGGGCCATCCCATCGCCTCGACCATGCCCTGCATGCGCTGGACGTGTCCGTGGTGGTCGGGACCCAGGAGGTCGATCACGCGGTCGAACCCGCGCTGGAACTTGTCGTGGTGGTACGCGGCGTCGGCCAGGAAGTATGTCGGCTCGCCGTTCGACCGCACGATGACCCGGTCCTCCTGGTCTCCGAAACGCGCCGACTGGAACCAGAGCGCTCCGTCGCGCTCGTCGGTGAGGCCGCGCGCGACGAGATGCGCGCGCGCCTTCTCGACGGCCCCTCCGGTGTGGAGCGAGCTCTCGCGGAACCAGCGGTCCATCCGCGCGCCGAAGCGCTCGAGGTCGTGCCGCTGCCGCTCCAGCATGAGCGAGAGCCCCGGGTCCGCGAACCGGAGCCGCTGCTCCCGCTCCGGCAGCTCGAGCCACCGCCGCCCTTCGGCCTCGTCGATCTGAGCCGCGACCTCCGCCACGTAGGCGCCCACGTATCCCTCTTCCGGAATCGGGGGCGCCGCGAGCCCGTGCCGCTCCGCGAACCGGGTCCGGATCGACGCGCCGAAGAGCTCCGCCTGGAGCCCCCAGTCGTTGGCGTAGAACTCCCCGCGCGCCTCGTACCCGGCGGCGTTCAGAATGCGGATCAGGGAATCACCGATGCTCGCCGCCCGCGCGTTCACGACGTTGAGCGGTCCTGTGGGGTTCGCGCTCACGTACTCGATCAGGATCTTCTCCCCGCGTCCGACGGCCGAGGCTCCGAAGCGCTCGGGCTCGGAGAGGATGCGGCGGATGTTGCCGGCGAGCCAGGCGGGGGCGAGCCGAAAATTGAGGAAGCCGGCGCCCGCGATCTCGACCGCGCTCACCGTGTCGGTCTCGATCCTGAGTGCGTCCCGGAGCGTCTGCGCGATCTCGCGCGGCGGGCGGCGGGCGGCCTTCGCCAGCGTCAGCGCGACGGGAGAAGCCCAGTCGCCGTGCTCGGGCTCGCGCGGAACCTCGACCTCGACGCGGGCGCCCTCGGGCAAGGCGAGCCCCGCCCGTCCGATCGCATCGAGGATGCGCTCGGCGAGGTAGCCCTCAATCGGCCACGACTTCTCGGCGGGCATCACCCCAGAGTTTGTCCAGGAGGTAGTATTCACGGGCGCGGGCATGGAAGACGTGCACGACGAAATCGACGTAGTCGAGGAGAATCCAGCGTCGTGCTTCGTAGCCCTCCACGTGCCAAGGTTTGAGCCCTCGGGCGCGCATCCCCTCGTCCACCGCGTCCGCGATGGCGCGCGTCTGGACCTCCGACTGGCCGGTCGCCAGGACGAAGTAGTCGCACACGCCCGCGAGCTCTCGCAGATCCAGAATGAGCACGTCCTCGGCGCGCTTCGTCAGCGTGAGGCGCGCGGCCTCGCGCGCGAGATCGTGCGCGGAGGGATGTTCGGCGGGAAGCTGGCTCAACGCTCGCGGGTCACCGCATAGCGGACGGCGTGCTGCAGGGCGTCGCGGATTTCCGCGTCGGGGATCATCTCGAGCTCCTGCTCGGCGCGCTCGGCCAGCTCGGCGCTCTTCTGCTGGCTCGCGGCGATGCCGCCGTGCACCGTGACGAAGCGGACCACGTCCGCCCAATGTCCGTTCAAGAAGTCGCGGCTTCGGATCATCGTCTCCATGTCTCGACGCTCCCGCTCCGGCGCGTTCCCCAGCGCCTTGATGAGCGGGAGGGTGATCTTGCCTCCGTCGAGGTCGTTCCCCATCGCCTTGCCGATCACGCTCTCGGCGCCGAGGTAGTCGAAGAGATCGTCGGTGATCTGGAACGCGAGTCCCACCGCGCGTCCGAACCGTCCCATCGCGGCGCGTCGCTTCGAATCGGCGCCGCCGGCGTGGGCCCCCAGCTCGCATCCCGCCGACATGAGGCAGGCGGTCTTCTCGTCGATCACCCGCATGTATTCGCGCTCGGTCAGGTCGAGGCGGTTCTTCTGCTCGATCTGGCGGAGCTCCCCCTGGCTCATCCGGTGAGTCGCGTCCGCCAGGAGGTCCATCGCCTGGTACATCTTCCGATTCACGAGAATCGAGAACGCCTTCGAGTAGAGATAGTCCCCCATGAGAATGGCGGTATCGCTGTTGAACGCGCTGTTCACCGTGGGGAGGTTGCGCCGGAGGAGGCTCTTGTCGACCGTGTCGTCGTGGATCAGCGTGGCCGTGTGGATCAGCTCGACGACGACCGCGCCGAAGATCGCCTCGTCCACCACCGCGCCGAATCCCTTCGCGGCCAGGAGCACGAGGGTCGGACGGAACCGCTTTCCGTACGCTCGGTGGAGATGGGCGCCGACCGTTCCGACCAGGCCGACGTCGCACACGAAGGCATGATCGAGCTCGGTTTGGAACCGCTCGAACGGCTCAGCGATGGGGTTTCGGATTGCATCCAGCGTCGGTGCTGCGGCCGGAAGCAGGTCCGGCGCTTTCATGCGAGCGGTCAATGGACTCCCTGGCGCGGGAAATGCCTCGAAACGAGCCGTCAGCCTAGGTCCCGGAGCCGGGGGTGTCAACCGAAAACCCGGCGCGGACGCGCTCCAGGAGGATCTCCCGGCGGTTCAAGGCGGGATCCTCCAGCACCTCCTCGAGCAGCCGATCCAGAATGCGCCCCACGCGCGGGCCGGGAGGCATTCCCATCGCCTTCATCACATCGTTCCCGTCGATCGCGAGGTCGCGCACGGTCAGCGCTTCCTGAGCCTCGAGGATCGCGTCGACCCGGGCCCGCAGCTCCTCGAGGTAGTGCGGAAAGCCCGTCTTCGTTCCGTTCCCGATGTTGTCGGCGATCCGGAGATCGAAGAGATCGGCGATCTGGTCCACCCCCACGCTCCGGATGAAGCGGCGCACCGCCGCGTCGGTCCACTCGGTGCGATAGTCGAACATGTGCTGCCGGACGAGGTGCACGACGCGCGCTGTGATCTCGCGGCCGAACCGGAGCCGCTCCATCGCCTCGCACGCCATCTCCGCGCCCACGACTTGATGGTTGTAGAAGGTTGCCTCGTCCAGCCCGCGCTCGACGCGCGTCCGCGGCTTCCCCACGTCGTGGAAGAGCGCGGCCAGGCGCACGACCGGCTTCTCCGCCGGAGCCGCGTCGCAGGTGAACAGCGTATGGTAGTAGACGTCGTAGGCGTGGTAGCGGTTCTGAGGCACCGCGACGCACTCCGCGAGCTCGGGAAGCCACACGTCGAGCAGGAGCCCGTGCCGGAGCACCTCGAAGCCGCGCGACGGCTCGCGCGCCCGGAGCATCTTGAGCAATTCGTCCTGGATCCGCTCGGCCGCCACCCGTCCGACTTCCTCTCGGGTGTGCACGAGCGCTTCCGCGGTGGCCGGCTCGAGCTCGAACTCGAGCGTGGCCGCGAACCGGGCGGCGCGCACGGGACGGAGGCCGTCCTCCTGGAAGCGGCGCCGCGGATCCCCGACCGCGCGCAGCACGCCGCGCTCGAGATCGGCCAGGCCGCCGCACGGGTCGACCAGGCGACCCGCGAGTGGATCCCAGGCGATCGCGTTCACGGTGAAATCGCGCCGCTTCAGATCCTCCTCCAGCTCGCGCACGAAGGTCACGCGGTCGGGACGGCGCGCGTCCCGGTATTCCGATTCCACGCGAAACGTGGTGACCTCGCAAGCCCCCGCCGGCGTCGGGATCGTGACCGTGCCGAAGCGGGCCCCGGTCGTGATCGCGCCGGGATAGAGGGCGAGAACCTCGTCGGGGGTCGCGCTCGTGCCGAGGTCCCAGTCGGGAAGGCGATCCGTTCCGCGGAGGAGCTCTCGCACCGCGCCCCCCACGACGTAGGCGCGGTGCCCGGCGTCGCCGAGGCGTCGCAGGATGTCGCGCACGGGCGCGGGAACGAGCGAAGGATCGAGAGGAATCCGTGTCATGCGGCTCATGGTAGCAGAGTTGCCGGAGCCGCTCGGCGCGGGTAGGATGCGCGCATGACGCGAATCGCTCCCGCCATGCTGCTCCTGTCCGTTCTCGCCGCGGCTCCGGCCGACGGGTCCACCCTGTTCCTCCGCGGCGCCGACCAAGGCCCGTGGCTCGCCGCGGACAAGGAGCTCCACTTCGCGGGATCGCTCGCGATCGCGGCATCGATCCGGGTCGAAGGACGGGATCGAGCCACCGCGGTCGCGGCGACGATGGGGATCGGGCTCCTGAAGGAAGCCTACGACGCGACGATCAAACCTCGCCGTCTCGGACGGGGTGCGAGCTGGAAGGACCTCGCGGCCGACCTGGCCGGGGCGCTCGCCGGAGTCGCCCTACTGCGCGCGATCGAGCGCTAGGCCGCGTCGGCTCCGCCGCGAACCACGAGCGGCTCCGCGTGGGCCGGAAGGGTGATCGTGAAGCGGGCCCCGGAGCCCGGCACGTTCGTCGCGGCGATCTTCCCTCGGTGGTTCTGGATGATCCGGTAGCAGGTGGAGAGCCCGAACCCGTGCCCCTCGGGCTTCGTCGTGAAGGAAGGATGGAACAGCCTCCCCATCGAGGAGGCGGGAAGCCCGGGCCCGTTGTCCTCGATCGTCAACTCCACCTCGCGCGTGGCCGGGCGGGTCCGCGTGCGCACGACGATCCGCTGGAGCGGCGACTTCTTCTCCCCCATCGCGTCGGCCGCGTTGCTGAACAGGTTCATCAGCACCTGCTGGATCTGGGCGGGATCGAGGTTCAGCACCTGGATGTCGTTCGACAGATCGAGGTCGAACTGGACCCGCTCGTACTTGTTCTGCGGCGCGATGAACTCGACCGTCTTGCGGATCACTTCGTTCAAGCGCGTGGGCTGCTTGCGAACCTCCTTGTGGGAGAAGTCGAGGAGCCCCTTCGTCAGCACCGACATGGCCGCGGCCTGCTCGGCGATGATCTTCGCGCTCTCCTCGAGCCGCTCCTTGGTCATCGTGCCGATCCCCATGACGAGGAGCTGCGCGCGGCCGCGGATGGCCGCGAGGTAGTTGTTGAGCTCGTGCGCCACCTCCGCCGCCATCTCCCCCTTCGCGGCGAGCCGCTCGGAGCTGATCAGCTCGTTGCTCGCCTTCTCGAGGGCGATGTACTTGGCGCTCGCCTCCTTGATGAGGAGGAGCGGGATGAAGAAGAAGATCAGGCCGTAGTACCCGATCGACATGTACGAGACCACGATGAGGGGGGACAGAAAGAAGAGCGCGGAAGAGGAGATCAGGGAGTTGAAGTAGAGGTACTCCGCGCGCCAGGTGGCGAGGAGCTTGCGCGCCGAGCTGAGCGCGACCGCCCCCGACACGAGGAGCGTGTTCACGACGAAGTAGACGACCGACGCGGCCACCCAGGGAACGATCATCGAGACGCCGAGAAGTCCCGCCCCGCCGGGGTGCGCCGCGAGCGGGGTCCCGCCCAAGAGCACGTACACGAGCCCCGCGCCGGTGAGGGCGAGCACGTTCTGCGCCGCGTTGAAGATCGCCTTGTACCAGACCCGCCGGGAGAAGAGGACGTTCGCCCCGGCGAACGCGATCGCGACGATCCAGACCGAGGGGCGGAACCCGAGCAGCACGAGCAGGCTCAGATCCACGGTCGAGGCCATGCTCTCCATCGCTTGCCCCGTGATGGTGGGGATCCAGAGGCTCTCCGCGAGAAGGCTCACGACGATCCAGAGCCCGATGTGGACGCCCCCCAGGGAGCGGAACTCGGAGAACGAAAGGGCGAGGACGGCGGCTCCCGCGGCGATGACCGCGGTGATGTAGAGGACGAGCCCGCGGCTCAGGTGTTCCTCCCCGAGAGCGGCTTCGCGGGCGTTTCCAGCGTATAGAGGTCGGTGCGGCGGTCCCGAAAGAGATCGTTGCGCGCGGTCACGCGCTTGTCGCGCGCCTCGGCGAGATCGATCTCCGCCGAGCCCACGCATTCCTCGCGGCCGT
>Ga0066388_100000305_pt1 | contig 21961 bp, 17 predicted proteins | sample PanSoiMetaGPlot6_FD_64539 | JGI IMG/M metagenome (GOLD analysis project Ga0066388, IMG submission 64539) | Tropical forest soil microbial communities from Panama analyzed to predict greenhouse gas emissions - Panama Soil - Plot 6 (Hybrid Assembly) | ecosystem: Environmental > Terrestrial >...
GAACGGCTCGATCGACACCTTGGCGTTCGGATCGAACGCGTACAGATCGTTGACCGTCACCAGCCGTGGCTCCATGTACCACTTGTGGTTCTTCAACATCTTGTAGGTGTCCTGGATGTACTGCGGCGGCGTGTAGTCGTGGCCGAAGATCCGGTAGTACTGATCCGGATATTCGTAGCCCGCATCTTCATCCGGGAAGAAGCGCAGCGTCTGGTGATAGCGGATTGCGAACGCGCTCTTTTCCGGGATGTACGGCTCGAAGAGCTGCGCACCCCACCAACCGTGATCCGGCTTGATGAGGGACAGGACGCAGTCGTGCAGAAGGCACGCGAGGATGACTTCCTCGCTCATTCCGGTCTTCATCGCGCGCGTCGCGCTCTGGAGCACATGGTTGGCCGGGTTGAAGCGCAGCTCGAAGAAGTCCTTCAGCGTCGGCTTGTCGGGCATCGGCGGCAGCTTCTTCACGTTGCCGCGGTTCGACGTGAACAGGCCGCCTGCACCGCGCCGGAAGTTGCGCGTTTCAATCTGAGCCTCGATCTCGGCGACCGTCGGGAAACTCTGGGCGCCCTGACCCTGATTCGCAGCAACCTGCTGATCGAGCTGTTCTTCCATGTAGTGCTCGAGGGCTTCCGCTTTCGCTTCGTGGTCCATCATGGCCACGGCCGCGGCGCCGCCGAGACTCGCAATGAACGCTCTGCGATCGATTTCCATGCGTCCCTCCTGTACAGGACAGCGAAGATTCTGCGCCCATCGTGCAGCGGTTTCAACCGGAAACCGCGCAAGAAAACGCCGGGCGGCGCGGTCAAATGTCACGGCTTGTAACGCACAACCGACGACGCCCGTTTTCCGTCTAAGCCCAATGCATTGATAATCTAGGTATCGAATGGAACCCCATCCTCCATCGCCTGAGCTGCTGCACGGCACGCTCGACGCGCTGATCCTCAAGACGCTCCTCGCTGGCCGGCGCCACGGCTACGGCATCGCGCGCGCGATCGAACAGGCGACCGACGCGGTCGTCGAGGTCGAAGAAGGATCGCTCTATCCGGCGCTGTACCGCATGGAGCGCAAGGGCTGGGTTGAAGCCGAGTGGGGTACGTCGGAGCTGGGCCGCCGCGCGAAGTTCTATCGCCTCACCGCGCGCGGCAAACGGCAGCTCGCCGCGCAGACGGCGGAGTGGGCGCGCTTCGCGAGCGCGGTGTCGCGCGTGCTCCTCACGACATGACGTTCTTCAATCGCGTCGGCTGGCGTCCCCGAGTCGCCGACGAGGTTGACGAAGAGCTCGACTTCCACATCGAGATGCGGGCGCGCGATCTGATCGCGAGCGGCCTCGATCCCGCTGCCGCCCGCCGGGAAGCGACGCGTCGGTTCGGCGACCTCCGGCGCATGCGCGGCACGCTGCGCGAGCTCGGACACGGAAGGGACCTCCATATGCAGCGAACGCAGTATCTCGGCGAGCTCCGACAGGACATCCTGTTCACCGTGCGGCAGCTGCTCAAGAATCCCGGCTTCGCAGCGGTCGCCGTGCTGACCCTGGCCCTCGGCATCGGCGGGACGACCGCGATTTTCAGCGCCGTGTATGCCGTGGTGCTGCAACCGCTGCCGCTTCGTGAGCCATCGCGGTTGCTGCTCGTCGGCGAGATCTACGACGGGCAGCCGCAAGTCATGTCCGTGGGGAACTACGTCGATACGGATGCCGGCGTGACTGGCTTCGAAAGCGGTCTAACGGCCCTCAACTACGCCAACTACAACCTCTCCGACGGCGCGACGCCGGAGCGGGTCGTCGGCGCGCGCGTCACGGCGAACTACTTCGACGTGATGGGCGTCCGTCCGATGCTGGGACGGACCTTCACGGCCGACGAGGATCGCCCGGGCAACGATCGCGTGGTCGTGCTGAGCCATCGTCTCTGGACTCGCCGGTTTGGCGCCGGCGCGGACGCAGTCGGCCGCGGGGTCCGGATGAACGGCGCAACCTACTCGGTCGTCGGCGTCATGCCGGCCTCCTTCGATCTCACGACCGACAGCGAAGAGCTCTGGACGCCGATCGCGTTCACGCCCGAACAGCGGGCGATGCACGACGAGCACTACCTCACGGTCAATGGACGGCTGAAGCCGGGCCGCACGATCCGGCAGGTTCAGGCCGAGCTCGACGCCGTCGCTGCGCGACTGCGGCACGATTTTCCCAACGACAACCCGACCCTGAGCTTTGGCGTCGTGCCGTTCGCGGAGCGCTTTGTCGGCGACTACAAAACGCGTCTCCTGGTCCTCCTCGCGGCGGTCGCGCTCGTGCTGCTCATCGCGTGCGCCAACGTGGCAAATCTCCTGCTCGCGCGCGGCGCAGCGCGGGCGCGGGAAATCGCGGTTCGCGGGGCCCTCGGCGCGGGACGCTGGCGGATCGCGCGGCAACTGCTGACCGAGAGCGCCGTCCTCGCCGTCGTGGCGGCCGCATTCGGCGTCGCGCTCGCGCAGTGGAGCATCGGTGCGGTGGTCGCATGGAGTCCTCCCGACATTCCGCGGCTCGAGCAGGCGCGAATCGATCCGCTCGCTGTCGGGTTCGCAGTCGTTGTCGCCCTGGTCAGCAGCGCGCTCTTCGGCGCCGCACCCGCCCTGCGCGTCTCGCGGCCGGACGTGCACAGCGGCCTGCGGGATGGCGGCCGCGGCTCGACCGGCAACATCCGCGATCGGATGCGCGCGACCTTGATCGCCGCCGAAGTGGCGTTGTCGGTCCTGCTGCTCTTCGGCGCGGGACTTCTTATCCGAAGCGCAATCACGCTGCAGCGCACAGATCCCGGCTTCAACCCGCGCGGAGTGCTCAGCGCCCGCCTCACGCTGCCGACGACGACCTATACGGAGCCTACGCGCATCGTCGACACGCTGAACCGCATCGCCGATGCGGCAGCTGCTCTTCCCGGCGCCGACTCCGCCGCCATCACGTCGTACGCCGCTCTGGGCTCCGGCGGGGGCACGAACGGCGTGCTGCCGGAAGGCAAACAAGGTCCGCACAATCTCATCAACAGCACTCTGCGCGTGACGACGCCCGGGTTCTTCGAGACGATGGGCGTGCCGATCGTGAAGGGGCGGAATTTCAACGACGAAGACCGCGCTGGCGGCCGGCTCGTGACCATCGTGAGCCAGCGGCTTGCCGAGCTCGCGTTCCCCGGCCAGGATCCCATCGGCAAGCGGATCAACTGCTGCGTGCCCGGGCCCGACGCGTTCAAGATCATCGTCGGCGTCGCCGGCAACATCCGCTCGCGTGGTCCGGCGGTCGATCCGCGCCCGGAGTTCTATCTGCCGCTCGCGCAGGCGCCTGGCGTCGTGTGGAACTGGTTCCGTACGGTCTACGTGATCGCTCGCACGCCCGGTGATCCATCGGCGGTGTTCAAGCCGCTGAATGCAGCCGTGGCGCGCGTCGATCCGGACCTGCCGCTCTTCGACGTGCGGACCATGGAGCAGCGGCTGTCCGGATCACTGGCGACGGCCCGCTTCAACACGCTGCTCCTGACGATCCTCGGCAGCATGGGCCTCGTGCTGGCGGCGTCCGGCATCTACGGCGTCATCGCCTACTTCGTCAGTCAGCGTACGCAGGAAATTGGCGTGCGCATGGCGCTCGGCGCCACGCGGGGCGCCGTCGTCCGGCTCGTGCTCGTGCAGGCGATGCGGCCGGTCATCGCCGGCACCGCGATCGGGCTCGCGTCAGCGGTCGCGGCGAGCCGCGTGTTGGCAGGTCAGCTCTTCGGCGTCAGCCGCGCCGACCCCTTGACGATCGCGGCTGTTCTCGCCACACTCGTCGGCGTGGCGCTCGTGGCGAGCGCCGTACCGGCTAGGCGCGCGGCGGGCGTCGATCCCGCGCGCGCGCTGCAGGCGGAGTGAGCGATCACGGTGTGATAGGAAGTGGCGCAGGACTTCAGTCCTGCGATCGCCGCACCGCAGGGTTACAGCCCTGCCACCTACTGAAATAGAGGAGTCGGCCATGATCGGATTCATTTTCGCGGGCGCACTGACGATCACCAGCCCCGCGTTCACGCACGATGGCAACATCCCCTCGAAGCACACCTGCGACGCGGGCATGCAGAATCCGTCGCCGGCGCTCGAATGGAAAGACGCGCCCGCCGGCACGAAGTCGTTCGTCCTGCTCATGCACGACCCCGATGCACCGCTGGCCGGCGGCTTCACGCACTGGGTGCTGTTCGATATCCCGGCGACAACGACATCGCTGCCTGAGGGATTCCAGGCGGGGTCAGTCGGCGTGTCGGGCAACAGCGGCTTCCGCCGCGCCGGCTACGGAGGCCCGTGCCCGCCGAGCGGCGTGCATCACTATCACTTCATGCTCTCGGCGCTCGACGTCCCGACGGTGGGTCTGCAGGCGGGCGCGACAAAGGCGGACGTCGAAAAGGCCATGCAAGGTCACGTGCTCGGCACGGCAGACCTCGTTGGGTTGTATCAAAGACAACCAAAGTAGAGATAGCGTCGTTCGGCGTTCGGCGTTCGGCGTTCGAAGGTTCGTCGTTCTCGTTCGTCGTTTTGCGGTTTCGTGTGTCCGAGAACCGCGAACCCGAACGTCGAACCACGAACGACGAACGTCACGAACTCTCACTTAAGTTCCACAACCACCAGCTCAATTGTCTTGTCGGTGTCATTGACGTCCTTGTGCGTCTCGCCTGCAGGCATCGGCGCGAACCAGTAGGACTTCCCCGTCTCGTACCGCGTCACCGTCGTTGTCCCGTCAGGTGCGACGGTTTTCAAGTCGCCGCCCACGATGGCAATCACCGATCGATAACGATCGTGCCGATGAAATGTCGATTCGGTGTGCGGCGGGATGATGCTCTTCCAGCTCGTCGCACGCTCGTTGTCGAACTGCGGCACGCGCTGCATCTCCAGTCGCGTTTGGCCAGTGGAGGTCCGGCTAAAGCCGGACGCCACAAAAAGGAGACAGAGCGCCGCGCCGATCACGCGCCTCCTGCCTCTCCGGCCTTTCCCGCCCTTCCTGCCCCTCATCCCACCCTCTCCTCGAGCCCCAACAGCGTCGCTGCGTTGCGCCAGCGGATGCCCTCGCGCTCGGTGTCAGACACCGGCAGCTTGTCGATCGCTTCGAGCATCGACGGAATGCTGCCGATCTGATGCGGATAATCGCTGCCAGCGAGGACGTGATCCGCGCCTGCGAACTCGATGGCGAGCTTCAGCGCACCCTGATTGAAGTTCACGGTGTCGTAATAGAACTCCTGGAGGTACGTACTCGGCGGGCGATCGATGTGCGTCCGGCAGTCGCGGAAGGCGAGGAAGCCTCGGTCGAGGCGCTCGGCCAGATACGGAATCGCGCCGCCGAGATGGCAGAGCGCCCAGCGGATGCGCGGAAACCGTTCGGCCACGCCGCGAAACACGAGGGACGCGGCGGCGAGCGTCGTGTCGAAGAGGAACCCCACGAGCGGCATCAGCCAGTACTCCTGCATCATGTCGACGTTCACCGGATGCGCCGGATGGATGTACAACACGGCCCCGGCGTCGTTGGCGGCTTCGTAGATCGGCCAGAACCGTTCGTCGCTGAGGGCGACGCCGTTGATGTTGCTGAAGAGCATGGCGCCGCGAAACCCCAGCTCGCCCGTCGCGCGCCGGAATTCCTTCAACGACGCCGCAGGATCGTTGAGCGGCAGGGTCGCCAGCGCGGTGAAGCGGTGGCCCCGAGTGTCGATCGCCTCTTTGAATTCGTCGTTCACCATCGACGCGAGCCGCGCCGCAACGGCGGGTGTCTCGACGTGCGTGCCCGGCGTCGTCAGCGTCAGCACCTGGAGTGTCACGCCGAGCGACTCGAGGACCTCTTCTCGATACGCCAGGTCGCGATGCCCCCGGACAGCGACGTTGTAATCCCCCGGGTAGTGCAGATTGGGATTGCCGTGGCTATCGATGGTCACGGTGACGCTGCTCTCGCCCGACTGCAGCGCCCGCATGTAGTTCGGAGGGTAGTAGTGGTTGTGGAAATCGATCACCCTAGACAAGCTCCGTCCCCTTCCCCACCTCCGTCCCCGCCCTGGGAAGGGGCAAGAGCTTGTTCCAGAGGTAATAAACAGGCAGCCCCGCGACGACGAGCCCGAGGCCCAAGGCGCTGTTGGTTGGATCAGACACGATCTGGTTGACGACGATCGCCAGACACATCGCCGCGAAAAGAATCGGCGTCACCGGAAAGCCGACGGCGCGGAACCGCGGGGCACGTGTCACGGCGAAGCTCGCGCGCTCTTCCTGCGAGCGAAGGCGGAGCGCGCCGAGCGCGAGCGCGCCGAAAAAGATCCACTCCGTGTAGATCACGCGCGACACGATCGTGCCGTACGTGCCGGTCATGACCAGCACCGACGACCAGATGGCCTGGGCGATGATGGCGCGGTACGGCGTCGCGAATCGCGGATGCAGGGCCGCCATCCATTTGAACAGCAGGCCATCCTGCGCCATCGCGTAATACACGCGCGGGCCGGCCAGGATGATGCCGCTGTTCGCGCCGAGTGAGGACACGATGACCAGCACGGAAATCGCCGACGCGGCTCCTGCGCCCGCGACGGTCGACGTCGCGTCGAACGCGATGTGCGTCGATGCGAGCACGCGGTCGAGCGGCAGTACCAGCAGATACGCCGTGTTCAAGGCCAGATAGATCGCGACCACGACCGCAGTGCCGAGCATCAGCGCGCGAGGAATCGTCCGCTCAGGGTCGCGGGTCTCGTCCGCGGCATACGTCACCATGTGCCAGCCGCCGAAGGCGAACAATCCGGCGACGAGCGCGCGCAGGAAGCTGCGCGGCTCGACAGTGGCGGCCGACGCCGGCGTCTGGAGCGAACCGAAGCCGAGCAGTACGATCAACAGGACGCCGATGGCCGCGATCTTGGCGATCGTCAGCCCGGTCTGCACCGCGCTGCCCGGCCGGACGCCGCTGTAGTTGATGGCCGAGAGGCCGAGGATGCCGGCGACGGCAGTCAGGCGAATGCCGAGATCGCCGAGCGGCACGATCGTCGCCACGTAGCGCGCGAACACCATCGCAATCGCCGCGATGATTCCGGAGTGCATGCTCCAGAACATCGCCCATCCCCACAGGAACCCGGCCGCTGGAGAGAACATCTCGCGCAGAAAGACGTAGACGCCGCCCGTCCGCGGAAGCGCCGAGGTCAGCTCGGCGCAGATGCTCGCGCCGAACCACGTGAGCGCGCCCGCGACGATCCACACGAGCAGCATGCCCGCGAACGTCGGCACGGCCCGGCTCACTTCCGAGGGCTGGACGAAGATCGAGGAGCCGACGATGGTGCCGACCACCATCGCTGTTGCTTGCGTCAGGGTGATAGAACGGGTCAGAGACATTTCAGATTTCAGATTTCAGATTTCAGATTGATTGGTTCGATTTCTGATTTGCGAAATCACAACTTCTTGAATCTGAAATCAATCTGAAATCTGAATGCTGAAGTCTGAAATGCTATCACCGGACTGGCGGCGGCTGCCCGGTCATCTGCGTGTAGAGCGTTTGAATGGTCGCAAACGTGTCGGCCTCCTCGGCGCGTTTGTCCTCGCGGTACCGTTTCACGCGTGCGAAGCGCAGCGCCAGACGGCCGGGATACTGCGAGCTCACCTGTATCTCGTTGAATGCGATCTCGGCGACGACTTCAGGGCGCACGTACACCGTGTAGGCGTCGCGGCCGATTTCGATCTCGAGGAACTTCTTCGTCTGCCACGCCAGCATCGCATCGGTCAGGCCCTTGAACGTCTTGCCGAGCATGACGAATCCGCCGCGCTCGGTATCGCGCGCACCAAGATGCACGTTCGAGAGCGTGCCCTGGCGCCGGCCGCTGCCCCATTCCACCGCAAGGATGACGAGGTCCAGCGTGCGGGCCTGCTTGACCTTCAACCACGCGCCGCCGCGACGGCCGGCTGCGTACAGACCGTCGACTGCTTTCGCCATCACCCCTTCGTGGCCGGCGGCGAGCGCCTGCCCCGCGAACGCCGCGGCCGCCTCGGCATTCGAGGTCACGAGGCGCGGCACGACATTGGCGGGTGCCACGCGCTCCGAGAGCACATCGACGCGGCGGGCGAGCGGCTGATCGATGAGCGCGTCACCGTCGACGTGCAGTGCATCGAAGAACATCGGCGTGATCGGCAGCTCCGCCCGCAGCGCGTCATCGTGCAGCTTGCGGCCGAAGCGGCGCATCGTGTCTTGAAAGGGTCGCGGCGTGCCGTCCGGCCGGAGCACGATCGCTTCGCCGTCGAGCACGATCTCGCGCGCCGGAATCGCGCGCGCGACGGAGACGACTTCCGGAACGGCAATGGTCACATCGCGCAGCGTCCGCGAATAGACGCGGACCTCGTCCTCGATCTTGTGAACCTGAATGCGCGCGCCATCGAGCTTGTACTCGAACGATGCATCGCCAAACGCGTCGAGCGCCTCCCCGACGCCGGCGGCTGACTCGGCCAGCATTGGTTGAACGGGCTGGAATGGGCGCAAGAGGAACTGCGAGAGATCGGTGTCTCGATCGACAATCGCGGCCTGCGCCACCGGCGCGAGGTCGCCCGCGAGCATGCTCGCGCGACGAATGCGCGCAGCGGGCACGCCGGCTGCGCGCGCGACGGCTTCCACCAGCACGCCCTCGAGCGCGCCTTGCCGCAGTTCGCCAAAGAGCAGGCGAACCAGAAAGTCCTGTTCGTCACGCGTGGCGCGGGCGAAGAGGTCGCGGAGGATCTGCCCGCGGGCGCCACTCGACCCTGCCCCGGATGCCTCGGCGAGCCGATCAAAGACTCTGTCGACGTCGTCTATGGCGAGCGCAGGCGCGTCGGCAGCGGGCACGCCGCGCATCGCCGACAGCTGCGCACGTCCGATCCCCATTCGCCCCTGTCGGGCCTCTCCGCTCAAGAACGGAATGACGACAGGCAGCTCGGTCGGCGACGCCCGCCGGAGCAGATCCGCGAGATGGCTGATTTTCTCGAGCCGGCCGGACACGGCGCCGACGCTTCTGGAAACGGCCACGAGCTCGGCGAGCTGCATCTGCGGAATCGTACTCGCAGGCTGCATGGACAGAAACAGCCGAACCGCAAGCCTGATTTGTCTGGATTCCCTTGGCTCTTTGTGGTCTTTGCGTTCGCGCCTCAGGCGCCGCTCAGCACGCGGCGAAGACGCCCGACGATCTGCGAGAGCAGGCCGACAGGTGGAGAGGACGCGGGCGTCTGAGGCGATGGAGAAGTCCCCCGGCGGTCTTGGACAACCTTCGCAGGCACCTCGTCTTGCCATGCGGAGGGGTGGCCGATGATCGCCGAGTGGTCACGGATGAGTGGCGCGACCCGTCGATCTCCGTGCGGAAACAGACGACAGAACTCGTCGACCGTGGCTTCCGGATCCGCGCCAACGGCGCGTGCGTAGTCGCGCAGGTAAGAGCGCGCGTAGATGCCGGTCGGCCATCGCGAGAGGTCGTTGCGCTCGAGGCCGGCCCACAACGCGACGCACACTTTCGTCGACTCGGCGATCCGTTCCAGCGGTACGCCGCGTTTCAATCGCTGTCGTCTGAGGTTCGGGCCGAATGCGTCGCGGGGACTCACGTCGACGCGTGCGGCAAAATCGCGTCCGCTCGACGACAAACAAGAGACAAACGTAAGTCTAGTTAGAGCGGACAGTTACAAGGATCAGCCGGTTTGAGCTGGTGTGAACGAGTGTACGATTTTCGACTCTCGATTACGCTTTTGACATCCGAGCGGCCCTAGTCGAACTCGCGCTTCGGAGGGGTTAATCAAACTCGCGCTTCGGCGGCGTCTGCTCAACGCCGACACGACCGGTCACGATGTCGGCGCGCGCGTAGTTTTCACTCTTCATCTTCGCGCCCGCGAGCCGGCGGAGCATCGCGAGCTGCCCGATGTGCGCCAGCGAGTCGGCGATCGCGCCCTGAAACAAGCGTTCAGCCGACACCGCCAGAGCCGCATCGGACGCGAGATAGTCGTCGAACCGCTGGACTGCCGCGAAGAACCGCTCGACTTCGCGGTCCCACTCGAGCGGCGTCGATTCATTCCACGCCTCGGCGCCCTTGGCTTGCGACAGCGCCCAATCGTACAGATCGCCGAGGTGCGCGAGAATCTTCGCCGGCGTTCGCGGCGTGCCGTCGGGGCTGAACGTTGCAAAGGTGGGCGGCACCCCGCGCACCGCCTTGCCGCCGCGATACGCGGCGGTCGCAACGGCGTGTCTCAACAGGGCGCGCTTGTCATCCATCCCATGTCTCCGCAGTTTCGATAATCAGACTACAACACGTCACCGCACCTTCGGCCTTCGCGAGCTCGCTGGCGCCGACGAGCTCCAAGTGGAATCCCCGCGCGGCGAGACGTTCCGCCGTCCGCGGAAACGCGGTCGGATAAATCACGCGGTCGCCGACCCGCAAGGCGTTGGCGGCCATCTGCTCGGCAGGATCCACGGAGAGAACGTCGAAGTCTGCAAACGGCGACTCGTCGAGCCATGTCCGATTGGCCAGCAGCACGTCCTCGCCCAACGCCGTGACGGCTGATTTCAGATGCAGGCAGCCGCGCAGGCGGGCTTCCCAGACCGTATAGCCGAACGGCGTCAGCAGCCGCCGCATCTGGTCAATCGCGTCAGCGTTCGTGCGCGTCGAGCGTCCGATGAACACACGGCGTCCGACGACGAGGACGTCGCCGCCGTCGATCGTCCCCGGAGGCTGAATCGTGCGGACCGATCGGTGGCGGCCGAGTGCCTCGGCAACCACCGGAACCTCCCCGCGTCGCGATTCGGCGCCAGGCCTCGTCACGACTGCCAGCTCGTCAAATACAACTGCAATGTCCTCGATGAAAACGGAGTCGGGCATGTCGGCCGTCGCTGGCAGCCGCTCCACAGTGCAACCAGCGTGGCGGAGGGCCTGCTCGTACGCCGCATGCTGCGCCCGGGCGCGCTCGACGTCGATCTGAACGCGCTCGAGATGCGTGAGCTGGCAGGCAGCCAACGCGGCACTGACCTCGCGCGTCAACGCAAGCGGCACGCTCTGAATAATAACGGTTTGATGGCTAGTGGCTTCAGGGACAGTTCGTCATGGCTTATGGCTTATGGCTTATGGCTAAGCGTTGGGGTTAACCCGTATGTTTAGCCATTAGCCATTAGCCATTTAACCATTAGGTAGGACCCGTAAACCGATCCGGCCATACGTCGTAGATCATAGGCATCGAGGCGCGACCCCATGAACGACGTCCGCTATTCCCTCCGACTGCTCGCTCGCAACCCGATTTTCGCGATCACCGCGGCGCTCTCGTTGGCCATCGGCATCGGCGCGAATACCACGATCTTCACCGTCGCGAACGCGCTCGTCTTCGGCCGGCCGACCGGAGTCGTGGAACCGGATCGCGTCGTCGATATCGGTGGCACCTCGAATGGAGGTCGCGGCGGATTCTCACAGGTGTCGTTCCCGAACTATCTTGACGTTCGCAACAGGGTCACGACGCTGGAGGCGGTGTACGCGTATCAACCCGTCGCGCAGCCGATGAGTCTGGGTGCCGCTGCGGGCGCGGAGCCGATTTCCGGCGGCTTCGTCAGCGCCAACTATTTCGCCGTCCTCGGGGTGCGGCCTGCGATAGGCCGGCTGCTCGACGAGCGCGACGGCGACCAGCCCGGCCGCAGCCACGTCGTGGTGTTGAGCCACCACTTCTGGACGCGGCGGTTTCAGGCCGATCCCGCCATCGTGGGACAGTCGCTGACGATCAACAACGAGAGCTACACGGTTGTGGGCGTCGCGCCCGAGGGATTTCACGGCACGAGCATCCTGTTGACCGACGCCTGGCTGCCGATCGGCGCTGGGCCGGCGCCGCTCATTGCGAGCCGCGAGATCGGATGGCCGCTCATGGGTGGACGGCTGAAGCGGGGCGTGTCTGTGGCGCAGGCCGCCGCCGAGCTCGACGCGATCGGCCGCGCGCTCGAACGCGAGTTCCCCGTGGAGAACCGTGGGAAGGGCCTCCGCCTGGTCCACGCGACGCCAATTCCTGGGAACATCCTGCCGGTAACCGGCTTTCTCTCGCTGCTGATGGGCATCGTGTCGCTCGTGCTGGTCACCGCCTGCGCGAATGTAGCGGGCGTCCTGCTCGCGCGGGCCGCCGCACGCCGGCGCGAAATCGCCGTCCGGCTCGCGATGGGCGCTGGGCGCGCGCGCCTCGTCCGGCAGCTCCTGACCGAAACAACGATCCTGTTCGTTCTTGGCGGCGCGGCGGGTCTCGTCCTCGCGCGCGCGATGACCGCGTTGCTGGTGTCGATGCTGCCGACGCTGCCGCTGCCGGTAGACGTGTCGCTGCCGCTGGATCGACGCGCGGTGGCGTTCACCTTCCTCTTGTCGCTCATCGCCGCACTGTTCTCGGGCCTCGTGCCGGCGCTGCACGCATCGAAGTCCGATGTCGTCGCTGCGCTCAAGGATGAAACACAGGGAACATCCGATCGCCTGCGGCTCCGCCAGGCGTTTGTCGTCGCGCAGGTTGCCATCAGCATTCTCTTGGTGGTCGGCGCGGCGCTGTTCGTGCGGGCCCTGAACAAAGCTGGCGCAGTTGATGTCGGCTTCGATCCGCGTGGCGTCGAGCTCGCCTCACTCGATCTCGGGCTCGCCGGGTACTCGTCCGCAGCAGGCCGGGCGTTCGCATCGGAGCTCGTCGATCGTGTCCGACAACTCCCGGGCGTTGCGCAGGCGACCATTGCATCCTCGGCCGATCCGATCGGCGACGGCCGGCGACGGGCGCTGCTGACAGTGCCGGGCTTCTCGTCCGAGGGACGGCCAGCGTTCGAAGCCGACTGGAACGCGATCGACTCGGGCTATTTCGCGACACTGAAGATCCCGCTGCTGACCGGTCGCGACTTCAGCGCCGCCGATCGCGGCAACGCACCGACCGTCGCCATCGTCGGCGAAGCGGCCGCGGCGAGACTCTTCCCGAATCGCCCGCGCGACCAGATGCTTGGTTCCTCCATCGTCCTGCAGCCCGGCCAGTCACTTCGAGGCCGGACGGTCGATCGCGCGCGCGGCGACGCCGAATGGCGGCTGCAGGTCGTAGGTATCGCGCGCGACATCAAATACTTCGGACCGCGTGAGGGTGCGCCGACCTACATCTACGTGCCGCTGCAGCAGCAGCCGTTCGGCGGGCGCCTCACGATCGTGGCACGCGCGACGCACGGCCAACGATTGGTGAATGACCTGCGATCGCTCGTCTCGTCGATGAATCCGAATCTGCCGATCATCTCCGCGCAGACGCTGGAGGACCGCACCGCGCTCGGGGTGGTTCCACAGCGCGTCGCCGCGTCGGTGTCGGGCGCGCTCGGGATGGTTGGCGTCCTGCTCGCGGCGCTTGGCATCTACGGCGTGACGGCGTACAACGTCGCGCGGCGCACGCGCGAGATTGGCATTCGCATGGCGCTTGGCGCTCAGCGCGCCGACGTCGTGCGCATGGTGCTCGGTCACGGCGTGATCCTCGCGATAGTTGGCTCCGCAATCGGCCTACTGTCCGCGGCGGTGGCGGGGAGGGTTCTTTCCAGCTTTCTCCTCGGCGTCGCGCCTGCCGATGCCGTCACGTTCGTTGCTGCGGCGGGATTGTTCACCCTGGTGGGAATGGCGGCATGCTACGTCCCGGCGCGACGGGCCACGCGGATCGATCCCGTCGAAGCGCTCCGATACGACTGACTCTGGATGCAGTCTCGAGAGGGGGGTTGACTTTGTTAATGCAAATAAATAAGTTTGATTGATAGAAATGAGGACAAAGCTTAGACGGTGGGCCTTGGTGAATATCCTGGTCTCGGGCAGCGTGCTGGCGGTGTCGGGTCAGTGGACATCCCCCATCCTATGGACGTTCGTGCTGGGAATTGCGGGTCTGACGCTCTACGCGATGACCGCTACGACGTCGGACCTCATGAACGAGCGATTTCATCCACCGTCGCGCGGACGCGACCCCGTGGCGCTGCGGTGGATTCGCCTCTCCGCCCTTGCGGCGATCGTGGTCTCGGCGCTCGACGCTCGGTTCCACTGGTCCCCACCGATCCCGGACCTCGTGCGACTGGCCGGGATGGTCGGCGCGCTCGCCGCGTTCGCGCTCGTCTTTCGCGCAATGGTCGTGAATCGGTACTTTTCGACGGTCATCCGCATCCAGGAGGATCGCGGTCATCAGGTCGTGGACTCCGGACCCTATGGCGTCATTCGCCATCCGGGCTACGCCGGCATGATCGGCGGCGTACCGCTGATGGCCATCGGATTCGGATCGCCCTGGGGATTCGCGCTGGCGTGCGTCTTCAGCCTGCTGATCCTGCGCCGTGTGGCTGTTGAGGACCGTTTTCTGCGCGCGAACTTGCCGGGCTATCCGGAGTATGCGGGGCGTGTGACCAGCCGTCTCGTCCCCGGCGTCTGGTAGCTGGCGCGCCGCGGCTTTCCCATACAATGACGCGATGCTGCGCAGCTCCATCGCACACGCCGCTCTCGTCATCGCTGCCGCCGCCGTCTCGCTCTCTGCTCAAACCGGCGGAAAGACGCACCGGCTCGAAGCCACCCCCAATACCGTTGCGTACGGCTACTACTGGTCCGAAGCGAAGCCCGTTCTGCGGATCGCGTCGGGCGACATCATCGACGTCGATACGCTGCTCACCAATTCGCCGACTGGCCTCGCGCGCGCCGGCGTGGCCGACGACAAGATTCAAGCGTCGCTCAAAGCGATCGTGGCCGAGGTCACCGGCGATCGTCGGGGACCCGGCGGCCACATCCTGACCGGTCCGGTGTACGTCGAGGGCGCACAACCCGGCGACGCGCTGCAGGTGGACATCCTGTCGATCGATCTCGCGATCGACTACGGGTACAACGGCTGCGCCGGCTTCCTGCGCGAGAACTGCGGCCAGAACGTGCCGATTCGCATCATCCCGCTCGATCGAAAGACAATGACGGGAACCTTCGCGCCCGGCATCGTCATTCCGCTGCGTCCTTTCTTCGGCAGCATGGGCGTCGCGCCGGTGCCGTCGGTCGGACGCGTCAGCAGTACGCCACCGGGCACGCACGCCGGCAATCTGGACAACAAGGATCTGGTGGCGGGCACGACCTTGTACATTCCGGTCTTCGTCCCGGGTGCGCTGTTCGAGGTCGGCGACGGACACGCGGCGCAAGGCGATGGCGAAGTGGATCAAACCGCGATCGAAACCTCACTGCGCGGCCGGCTCCGACTGACGGTTCGGAAGGGCATGACGCTCCCCTGGCCGCGCGCCGAAACGCCGACGCATTACATGAGCATGGCGGCTGACCGCGATCTGACCGTGGCCACCAGGACCGCCATCCAGGAAATGATCGACTTTCTGGCAGCCACAAGAGGGCTGACCAAACATGAGGCGTATCAGCTCACCAGCGTCGCGGGCGACGTTGCCGTCACCCAGCTCGTCGATCAAACGCTCGGCGTGCACGTAAAAATGCCGAAGAGCATCTTCAAGAAATAACTGGCATCGCGTTTGATCTACTTGAAGCGGAGGTGCGTACATGCGGTCCATTCTCCGCCTTGCGCTGATCATCGTGCTCGTCCTTGGACTCGGCCTTTTCCTGACTGGCTACTGGGGGGCTCGCGCCCGCTCAACGGTTCAGCCGGCGCCGGTCGGAACCGGCGGCACGAGCGTCGAACGAGCGCGCGAGCGTGCCGCAGAGCTTGGCGAAAAGGCCGCGGACGCGGCGGCGAAGGTTCAGGAAGGTGTCAGCGAAGCGGGCATCACAGCGAAGATCAAGGCCAAGATGGCGCTGGACGATTCGGTCAAAGCCCGAAGTATCAACGTGACTACGTCGGGATCGGTAGTGACCGTCAGCGGCACCGTCGAATCGGTTCGCGAGCACGACCGCGCGATTGCGCTGGCGCGCGAAACCGACGGGGTGTCGCACGTCGTCGATCAACTGCGGGTGAGCGTGCAGCGCTGACGGGATCTGCGCCATACTTCTTGGCGTCGAAGAACCAGGAGGATCCATGGCGACTGTTTCCGTGTCCGATCTCGCCGCTCGATACAGCGGCCGTCTGCTGCAACCAACCGACGCGGGGTTTGACGATGCGCGTCGAGTTCATAATGGATTGATAAACAAGCGACCGTCGCTCATCGTCCAGCCCCGCAATACCGCCGACATCACCGACGCCGTCAAGCTCGCCCACGACAGCGGACTCGAAGTGGCCGTCAAGGGCGGCGGCCACAACGTGGCAGGCCGGGGAACCATCGATAACGGCGTGTTGATCGATCTGTCGCTGATGAAAGGGATTCACGTCGACGTCAGGAACCGGACGGCCCGCGTGCAGGGCGGCGCAACGTGGAAGGAATACAACCGCGAGACGCAGCTGCACGGCCTGGCGAGCACCGGCGGCGTCATCTCGTCGACGGGCGTCGCCGGGCTGACGTTGGGCGGCGGCCTCGGGTGGCTGATCGGCAAGTACGGGATGGCCGTGGACAACCTGCGCAGCGTCGAGATCGTCACCGCCGACGGCCGTGTGCTGACGGCCAGCAGCGACGAGAACGCCGATCTGTTCTGGGCGGTCCGCGGAGGCGGTGGCAACTTCGGAGTTGCCTCGTCGTTCGAGTTCAACCTGCACCCGGTCGGCCCGGTCGTGACTGGAGGAATCGCCGCACATCTGTTTGCGGCCGGACGCGATGTGTTGCGGTTCTTCCGCGATACGACCGCGTCACTGGCAGATGAGCAGACGCTGTTCGCCGGCCTGGTTCACGCACCGGACGGCTCGACCAAGCTTTCCGCGCTCGTAACATGCCATTGCGGATCGCAGCCGGACGGTGAAGCGGCGGTGCGCCCCCTCAAGGCGTTCGGATCCCCCATCATGGACGTGATCGGGCCGATGCCGTACGAGGCGGTCAATCAGCTCCTCGATGCGGCCTATCCGAAGGGCGCGCTGAACTACTGGAAGGCCAATTTCCTGACGACCCTCAGCGACGACGCGATCGACATTCTGCTCGACTGCTATTCGCGTGTGCCCTCGCCGATGACGGCCATCGTGGTCGAGCACTTCCACGGAGCGGTCACGCGCGTCGGCGTCAGCGACACCGCGTTCCCGCACCGCTCGCCAGGGTTCAACGCGGTGATCACGGGTGAATGGATGAATCCGGCCGACACCGACAAGAACATTCAGTGGGTACGTGAGACGTACGCAGCGCTCAAGCCGTTCATGGCGTCGGCGCGCTACGTGAACTACCTGGAAGCGGACGCCGGCGGCGATCCATTGGCAGACGCGTACGGACCGAACTACGCGCGGCTCCGACAGATCAAAGCCAAGTACGATCCGGCGAACTTCTTCCACGTGAATCAGAACATCACTCCTGCGTGATCAACGACATGGCTGATGGCTGATGGCGTATGGCTAAATGCTCGGGTTAACCCCAACGTTTAGCCATTAGCCACTTAGCCATTGGCCATGGCGTCGTCAAAGAAGCCCGAGTCCAGACTCGAGCGTCGGATAGATCAGCGTCGGCAGCAGTTCCTCGCGAAACCGCCGCGTGTCGCCCCAGTGCGGCACGCGGCCCAGCCGCACGAAATCGCGCGTCAACGGCGAGGTCGTTCTCGCGACGAACGCGAACGCTTCACAGGTGGCGGCGCCAAGGTAGATTGACCAGAACGGCATTCGGCGCGGCCGCGCACATCCCCAGACGCGGCACGCGGTGTCGAGAAACTCCTGGAGCGTGACCGGCCGCTCGTCGCCGGCGTGATAGATCCCCTGCGCGTGCGACGCGTCGATCGCAGCCTCGCAGGCACGCGCGAAATCGACGCTCGATATCAGTTGGTAGAGCGTGGGCTGCTTCCACACGCACAACAGCCGCCGTTCGGCGAGCCACCGCGCAGCGTCCACCATCAGAATGCCGCGCCCGTACACGGCGCCGGAGCGGAGCACGATCGGTGTCAGGCCGGAGCCGTCGCCGCCGGCCGCCAGCAGCAAGCGCTCCTCTTCGAGCCTTGTCGTCGCATGGACCGAAATCGGAACGCGATCCAGACGCCCTGTTGCCGGCTGCGCTACGGACGTCGGCCCCTCGACGTGCGGAAATGAAATCAGAATGACGCGCGGCACGCCCGCCTCTTTGGCCGCGTTCAGCAGATTCCCAAACCACCGCGTGTTCGTCGTCGGCAGGAACCGTTCCGGGCGCGGAGCGAAGAGCACGCCCGCGAAGTGGACGATGACGTCCACGCCCGCTACTGCGGGCGGAAGCGTTCGCGGATCGGCCAGGTCGGCACGGACCGAGCTCACGGCTGCTGCGCCCGCCAGGTCTGCGGCGATGGGCCGCCGGTGATACATGAGCCGCAGCCGATGATGGCCGGCCAGCAGGTGCCTCGCGAGCAAACTCCCCAGGTTCCCCGCGCCGCCGGTGATGAGAACGGTCGCCAATCGTGCCTCCGTCAACCTAGCAGCCCGTAGTGAAAGTCGAGACGGGCTGCTGAGGCCGTGGCGCACAATGAAAAAGCGTGTCACGGAAAAGGTGTCAGACACCTTTTGGCGGCTTCGGTTCAAAAGGTGTCTGACACGCTTTTTCAAGACACCTTTTCCGGACCTGCGCCACAGCCTGCTAACCCATCTTCTATGTTAGATTTCGAAGACTTATATGTATTTGCGGGACGAAATCAAAGCATTGACGGACAAAGTGCTCAACATGGCGAAAGCCGACGCCGTGGACGTGTCGTTCGAGGGCGGCGAGCGTTCGGCGACACGCTGGGCAAACTCTACGATAACGGTCAACCTCGTCCAGTACGACCAGCAGCTCACGCTCAATGTCCGCCACGGTCAGAAACAGGGCACGGCGTCGACGCGCGAATTCGACGATGAGTCGCTCAAGGCGATGATCGACGAGGCGAACGACGCGGCGCAGAAGGCGCGCGACAACCCGAATCTCACGCCGATCGTGAAAGGCCCGCAGGACTACGTGCCGGTCAACGCGGTGGTCCAGGCCACCGCCGATTTCGGTCCGGGCGAGCGCGCGGCATGGGTGAAGCAGTCGGTCGACATCTGCGAGAAGAAGGGCGTGCTCGGATCGGGCTACATTCCGAAAACGTTCCAGACGACGTGCCTGGCGAATTCGGAGGGGCTGTTCGCGTACTACCAGTACGCGGAAACCGGCTTCATCCTCACGTGCCGCATGCCGAACGGATCCGGATCCGGCTGGTCGGGTCTCACCGGCGCCAAGGAGTTGTCGCAGATCGACGTCGCGCAGCTCTCAGAGGTCGCCGCCGACAAGGCGCTGAAGAGTCAGCGGCCGCGCGCGATCGAGCCCGGCCGGTATACGACGATCCTCGAACCGCGTCCTGCCGCGCGTTTCCTCTCGACCATGACGGGAGCGTTCAACGCGGGTGCTCCGGGAGGCGGCTTCGGCGGCGGAGGCGGCGGGGGCGGGGGCTTCAACTTCGGCGGCCTCGGCCGGCCGTTCGTGAACGCGGACGGCACGCCGAAAATCGGTCAGAAGCTGTTCAGCGACAGCTTCACGTTGAAGAGCGACATCGGGAACCCGATCCTCCGGCAGACGCCCATCATGAACGACGGCGCAGCCGCGAAGCCGATCACGTGGGTCGAGAAGGGCGTGTTGAAGAACGTCTTCTACGACGCGGCGACCGCGCGGCGCCAGAAGGTGTCGCCTTCGCTGGCCACGCCGAACATGAGCCTGTCGCTCGAGGGCTCGACCCAGTCGCTCGAGGACATGATCAAGTCGACGCGCCGTGGTTTGCTCGTCACGTTCTTCTGGTACATCCGGCCGGTCGACACGCTCACGCTGCTGCAAACCGGCATGACCCGCGACGGGCTGTTCCTGATTCAGAACGGCGAGATCGCCGGGCCGGTTCAGAACTTCCGCTGGAACATGTCGCCGCTCGTCGGCTTCGCGAACATCTCGGCGATCGGCAAACCCGTGCCCATCCACACCGGCGAGGCCTATGACGGCCCCGGCACCGCACTCGTGCCGCCGGTGCGGATAGAAGACTTTTATATGACGTCAGTGTCACCAGCAGTGTAGTTGGCACACTGCCCACTACGAATGATTCATATGAGCCCAACACGTCGCGATTTCCTGAAGTACACCGGCGCCGCGAGCCTCGTGATCGCGTCGAGCGATCTCGTGGGCGAATTGATCGCGCAGGCGCCGAAAGGCAATCCTCTCACCTCCGCTTTCAAGGGACTGGCCGATCTCGCGCTCGGTGAGGCCAAGCGCGCCGGCTGCACGTACGCGGACATCCGTTTCACTCGCAGCGTGAGCACGCCGGTCAACGCCAACGGGTCGAACGATCGATCCGGCGAGGGCGGCGGCGGATTCGGCGGGTTCGGCGGCGGACGCGGCGGCCGCGGCGGCGGCGCCGGTCGCGCGCGCGCAGGCGGACGGCCAGGCGCGGCGGGCTTTGGCGTCCGCGTCATTCACAGCGGCGTCTGGGGGTTTGCCAGCAGCCCCATCGTCACGGAGGACGAAATCAAACGCATCACCAAAGTCGCCGCGGACGTCGCCCGCGCCAGCGCGGTCGCCAAGAAAGTCGATGTCAAGCTCACTCCTGTGCCGGCGTACACCGAGTACTGGTCCACGCCGCTCAAGAAGGAGCCGGGCTCGGTTTCGCAGGAGGACAAGCAGGCGCTCGTGCAGAAAGTCGTCGATACGGCCCTGAAGGTACAGGGCGTGACGAGCGTCAACGCCTCGGTCGGCATCACGAACGAGTGGAAGTACTTCGCATCGTCGGAAGGTTCCTACATCGAACAGGAAACCTTCGAAATCACGCCGAACTTCAACGTCTCGGCCAAGGTCGGCGACGTCGTCAAGACCCGCAATTTCGTCGGAGTACCGAAAACCGGCGGCTGGGAAGTTGTCGAGGAAGCGGAGATGGTCGAGAGCGCCGAGCGCATCGCGAGCGAGGCCGTCGAGATGACGACCGCGAAACCGGTCGGCATGGGCCTGAAGGATCTCGTGCTGATGCCCGCTCACGCGATGCTGACGATCCACGAGATCGTCGCGCACGCGACGGAGCTCGATCGCATCCTGGGCTATGAAGCGAACTACGCCGGCACCAGCTTCGTGAAGCTTGGCGACGTTGGCAAACTCAAGTACGGATCGAAGCTGTTCAACGTGACGGCGGACCGGACCATCCCCGGCGGAATGGCGACGATCGGCTTTGACGATGATGGCGTGAAGACGACGCAGTTTCCGATCGTGCGTGAAGGGATTCTGGTGGGCCTTCAGACGAACCGTGAAACGGCGGCTATCGTCGGCGACAAGGCGAGCAAAGGCTGCACCTCGGCCTCGTCGTGGCGCGACTACCCGTTCCTGCGCATGCCGAACGTCCACGTCGAGCCAGGCCCCAAGGGCTCGCCGACGCCCGAACAGATCATCGCGGACACCAAGGACGGCGTCCTCATCGACGGCCGCGGCAGCTACTCGATCGACCAGCAGCGGTACAACGGGCAGTTCGGCGGCAACTGCTTCTGGGAGATCAAGGACGGCAAGAAGACACGGATGGTCAGCGACGTGACCTACAACGCGATCACGACGGACTTCTGGGCGAACCTCGACGCCATATCCGGCCAGGAGTCGTGGCGCATGTACGGCACCGGCGGCGACGCGAAAGGTCAGCCAACGCAGACCAACAGCATCTCGCACGGATCGCCGTGGGTGCGGATCAAGAAAATCATGGTCGGCGCCGCGTACGCGTGAAGCGCAACTCTGAAGTCTGAAGTTTGAAGTCTGAAGTAAGTTGGAAGTCAGTTGCGATTCTGACTTTTGAGTTCTGACTTCAGACTTGCGCGGCTTCTCAGCGCCTTGCCCGGTCGCGCTCCCGTGTGCTCGCCTTTGTCGATGACGACCACACCGTTGACGATCACGTAGGGAACGCCCTTCGCGTACGACTTGGGCTTCTCGAACGAGTTCGTCTCCCCTACCGTGATCGGATCGACGATCGCGATATCGGCCGCGAAGCCTTCTCGAATCTGGCCGCGATCGCGCAGCCCGAGGATCTGCGCCGGCAGCGAGGTCATC
>Ga0066388_100000306_pt1 | contig 21953 bp, 21 predicted proteins | sample PanSoiMetaGPlot6_FD_64539 | JGI IMG/M metagenome (GOLD analysis project Ga0066388, IMG submission 64539) | Tropical forest soil microbial communities from Panama analyzed to predict greenhouse gas emissions - Panama Soil - Plot 6 (Hybrid Assembly) | ecosystem: Environmental > Terrestrial >...
CGTCTGACGCTCAAACCGATGGCTGTCGCAATCGCGATTACGGAAATAAGACACAACAACCTCCCAGCCAACACGGGATCACCAACCAGCCGGCCGGCTAACCCCACGATGTAAAAGGACAACGGCGGATAATTGTTTGTGATAAGTTGAGCGGCCGACGGATAGAGCGGCATTTTACCCATGGCCGCATCAGCGAAATAAGCGTTCCACCCTTCATTGTTTCCAATCTCGATGTTCAGAAAGGCGCGATACACGGGCCATGTAAACGCCAGGACGGCTATGGCATAGAGCAGCCACTGAAACGCACGGAGACAGGTCGAGCCATGGATCTTTCTCCTCTCCGACTGCTCGAGTGTGCAGTGGTCTTTGAGGGCCTCATTGAGCAACGTCCCATTCACCTGATCATAGCGCACGCTGTAACGACCTCCCTTCCTTATTCCACTACCGGCTTTGGATCCGGCCTGGAGACTTGCTCAGCAGGTCAACTAAAGTGCCACTGTGGGAGGTCGTCTGGTTACGGTCAGCCTGATATTCGTGTAGGACTTCGCCCGGCAACCGGACAACAAGGGCAAGCTGCGTCTAGTTTCACAAACGCGGTCAGAACTTGACCCATACGCACAGCAAACCGCCTTCCGTCTTCGCGGTGCGCGTCAGCAATAAAAATTGTTCGCCCCTCACCGTCGAGAACGGGATGGGAGTCTAACCATTACCGATCCTACGGCGTAAGGAAAATTTTACCTGTGTAAGGGTCTTCTACTTCGCTTCCGGGCGGAAAACCAGTGACGTCGACGTAACCGCTCTCCGGCGCAAACGGACTGATTACCAAGTCCGGGCTTCCGGGCGCAAGAGTTCCATAAAGCAGGGCGGTTATTGGATGCCTCGCGCTCCAGGCTTCCTTCGCCATGCGGATTTCGCGCGACTCACGAGGCACAGCGACTGGGCTGCCCGAAGTCTGACTAGTTGAAGCATCGGTCGGTGGAATCTCATTATGCTTGTGACTCATCTGTCTGCTCCGGTGCGGTCGCGGCCTCTCATGCGGGTGCGCGATTGCGTTACGTATCGATGTAAAAAAATCATGGAAGGGCCCTGCGTTCGCCACATCAGTCGAACTGATCAGCATGGCGATCGATAACCAGGCTACGATTGCGAGGAGCGATCGTTTCATCAGAACTGTTTCGGATCAGTCGGTTGCGCTGCGCGTCTTGTGATTGATCGTTCTCGATTAATCGTGTTTGATCGCTCCTCCGATCATCACCGCGCCTATCTTGGGCAGTTCCGAACACGCTTGCCATCCTGCCGGCTTTCAGCGGACACTTCCCCCTATGGAGCCAGAAATAGATCGCAAGTTGCGGTCTAATTCTGTTTGACGTGGTTGCGTTCGACTATGGCCGAGTATTCCCGACAGTTCGCCTTTTGAGCTTGGTGCTTGTCGGTTTCGCTTTCGCTTTTTACGGAACCCTCCTCGTGGCATTCACTGCCGTTTACTCGGCCTTCGGCTTGCCCATCTATATCGCACCGCTTGACTCGCCTTCCCGGAACGCTCGCCCTCTAGGGTCTGCCGATCAATGTCGCTCGCATCCCAGCGGCTCGATTCCCGCGGGCTCCATTCAGCGAGCTTGGGACGACACCCTGCCGTGACCTATCTCTTTCTCGTTGGACGTTAAGAGATCATCCGCGGGTGACGGGCAATTGGGCCAAGACTTCGAAATAGTCGGTTCCGTGGGCAAAGGGGCGGCCAATCCACACTTCAAAGCTCGGATGATCGGTAGGCACGAAGCCGCTGGCCGGAAGCCAGGTTCCGAAGAACCAGTCCAAGGCGCGCACCTCGAGATCGATCCCTCCGCGAATTTCAATCTCAGCCACCTGCATTGCGGGAAATTCAATCCGACTGACTTCGCCTCGGGGTGTGTTCCTGGGAACGACGAGACCCACGTCGTAGCGACAGTTCTGCGCGGGGGTGATTTCCGGATCGTCCCACATGTAGCCGAGCCATTCGCCGTCGGCCAAGCCACGTCTCTCCGCCCATTGCATCAGCCGCTTCGCCGCGCTTAGGACTGCGCCTTCGCGAAAAGAATCATGGACGCGGAGGTAAGCGACGCTCCGCGGAGGAAGGCGCCGCAGACGCACGTCGAAACCGTCCGGGTTCTTTCCGGGTTCTAGCTTGTCGAGGAAATGCCTACGTTCGGGGTCGATGGCGGCGTTTTGCCAATCGTTCCGCCTTTTTGAGCGAAAGGATGCGACGTCCAACCTGCTCGGCGCCACGCCGAAGCGTTGCTTAAAACAGCGGGAGAAATCGGAGGAAGAGTCAAATCCGCACGCCAGCGCGATGTCGGTGAGAGACGGCTGACGTCTGGTCGCCCAGTTTCTTCGCGACATGAGGCTGAGCGCGCGCTCCAGCCGCAGGCGTTTGACGAATTCGTTGAGCGATTCGCCGACCAGCGACCGGAAGATGCGATGAAAGTGAAATGGGGAGAAACAAGCGGCCCGAGCCACGACTTCGAGCTTAAGCGACTGGTCGAGGTTCTGGAGGATGAAGTCGATGGAGCGGTTGATCCGATCCGCGTAGTCAAATGATTTGCCGGTGTTTTTTTTCACTACTTTTCGCAAGATTTGTAAAGCGATGCTCGACAACAGTGCATAGCATCGGAGTGAAAACTCAACCTAAGGTAATTACAAAATGAAACTCGGAGCATTCTCAATCAGTCTAGCCGTCAAAGACATCGCGGCGTCTCGCGCCTTCTATGAAAAGCTGGGCTTCGAACAAGTCATGGGCGAACAGGAACACAACTGGATCATCCTTCGCAATGGTGAAACAACCATCGGTTTGTTTCAAGGGATGTTTGAGCGGAACACTCTTACCTTTAATCCGGGCTGGACAAGCCAGAATCAGCCACTCAACGAATTCGAGGATATTCGGGAAATTCAGCGGCGTCTTAAAGGCAACGGAGTGGCACTCGCATGCGAAACTGATGAATCCACCACCGGTCCGGCAAGTCTGTTCCTCTCGGATCCGGACGGAAACCCAATTCTCATCGACCAACATGTATAGGTCGGCATTACGGCGATCAGTCACCCGATAGTGAACGAATTGATGATAAAGAACTCGACTCCCATCCGGTCCCAATACATCATGTGATTCGCGTCTTCCCATTCACGCATTGCGCCGTAATGTTGTGCGACGCTAGTCCTGGCTTATCAGTGATGCTCTTCCCAGCTTATTCACCCTCGCGGGCTATCTCGTCCATCTCTCAGATTCCCGATCTGCTCGATTTTCGTTAGGCGCCTACGTATGGAGCTCGTGCGTCCCGGTCCCGAACACCTTGCGAGCTACATAGCTGCGCTGGAGCGTGGATGGTCTGCCGATAACGAGCGCGGTGTCGAGGCCGCGCGTGAAGAGCTTTCCCACGTTCAAACCGATGCAGCGGCGTTTCTCGCCAGCACGGAAGACCGCGAAGCTAAGGGCCCTCCCATCACTCTCCCAGACGGTTCGACGGCCAAGCGCCTTCCGGGCTTCAAGCGCTGGCTCTGGGACAGCGAGTTCTGCGGAAGCATCGGGTTGCGGTGGCAGCCAGGTACTACCACGCTACCGCCCTATTGTCTGGGGCATATCGGCTATGCGGTCGTGCCGTGGAAGCAAGGCCGCGGGTATGCAAAGTCAGCCCTACGCCTCATACTTCCCGAAGCCAAGGCAGTCGGCCTTCCGTACGTGGAGATTACCACTGATCCTAACAATATCGCGTCACAGCGCGTCATCGAAGCGAATGGAGGCATCTTGGTCGGGCACTTCATCAAACCGAAGCAGTTCGGCTGCAAGCCCGGCCTGCGGTTTCGCATCACGTTCACATAATGGCACCTAACTCCTTTATTGCACGCTTGAGAGCCTGGCCCGCTGGTCGCCTAACCAAGCGCAGAAGTGAACCGCCCACCGCGCGTTCACATTTGAAGATGATTAAAACAGTTTCCATCGAAATCACGCTCGCCCTCGGCGGCGGTCGCTCAGCTTGTTCTCGTTAGACCACATGAGAGTGCTCGTGTTCGGCAACTCTGGCTCCGGAAAGAGTACCTACGCTCGAGCCCTTGCAGCGCGCAAGGGCTTGGCGCACCTCGACTTGGACGCGATCGTTTGGGAGCCCGGTCAGATTGCCGTGCAACGCTCGCCCAAGTCAGTCACCGCTTCTCTTCAACGCTTCATTGATGCGCACCCTGTTTGGGTCATTGAAGGCTGCTACGGCGAGTTGATTCGAGCAGCATCAGCACATTGCACGCTGCTGGTCTTCCTCAATCCGGGAATGGATGCGTGCCTCGCAAATAATTTCAGGCGGCCTTGGGAGCCGCACAAATACGCGTCGCTTGAGCTTCAAAACACGATGTTTGCTCGGCTTCAGGAGTGGGTGGCTGGGTATTATCAGCGAGAAGATGCATGGTCATACCGAGTCCATCGTCAGATCTTCGACACGTTCTCAGGACCCAAGGTTGAACATCGTGAGGTCGACGCATATGCGACCTAACAACATCAGCGTTAGGCGGCATGAGTGAACTTCTCGCGGGCAAGGTTCAGGCTGGCCTGGGCAGCGCCTCTCACTGGTTGAAGCTTTTCAATGCCGCCTACAGCGAGAAGCTAGGGATCCCTGTGTTCCCCGGCTCGCTGAACATCGCACTCGATCACGTGTTTGATTGGTTTGAGGCGCGCTATGAAGCCCACAGAATTTGGTTCGGCCGAGAAGAATACGGCGGCGAGCGAGACATACTGCTGCTTCCCTGCGAACTAGTGAGCCTTGATCATCGCGGGGCGTTCTTGTGGACTCCGACGACTGCGGCAAGGGATCGACGAGATCCTTGGGTCGTCGAAGTCGTCTCAGACGTCAATCTGAGAAATGAGTTCGGCTTGCAAGATGGCGATGTGGTCGAGATCAGGGTGCCCACTAGTGACGTCCAGAGATGAGAACTTTGATCATTGCTTTAAGTGCACTGCTTCCCGAACTATGCATTGCTGGTAGTCCATTGAGTGTCGCTATTTCGCAAAGCTCGATCCGCATTAACGGCGTCGAGCTTCGCATCGGGCCGCAAGGTGCCAGTGGCCGATACATCTCACTCGGTGCTGCAGAGAAAGTGCTCGGACGGCCACAGGATACGTATATAGCAGGACTTGGCGTGCGCGTTTATGCATGGCGCGACGCAGGCATACATCTGCAAAGAGGTTTTCGCGGTTCGGACAAAGGAAAGATATTCAAGTTGCAAGTCTGGTTTGTCGACACCTACGACAAGGATGAAGATAAGCATTCGGGTGAATTCACCGGGCACGTTCGACTAGAGGGATTAGACATCACTCCCGACACGACATTGGACAGCGTTCGTAGCCAGCTTGAGAAGGTTGGGTTTGAGATTACCGAGGATCAGAATGTTATCAGTGCCAAGAAGGGAGAGATCACCATCTTCACAGTGGAAACGACAAACAAGATCCAACGGATCGAGGCTTGGTGCAGTTAAACCCTGATTAATCGCTGCAGGCAGCGACGCAGGAAAGAGGAACAACAATTAGAAAGCCAAAAACGTTGTTGGATCCGAAGGGCTGGTATGCGCGTCGCTGCACTTTATGATATTCACGGAAATCTCCCAGCCTTGGATGCTGCCCTTCAGGATATTCGTCGAGCCAACATTGACCAGATTGTCGTAGGAGGCGATGTCGTTCCCGGCCCCATGCCCCGGGAAACGCTTGGCCGTTTGCTAGATCTGGACGTTCCTGCACGATTCATTCATGGCAATGGCGAACTTTCCATCCTGGCTCAAATGGCGGCGACGCGGAACGGATCGGTCACCTACTGGGGCACGACGACAGGCGCGCGTCCCCCAGAAAGTATTGTCGAAGTCTATCGCTGGACCGCAGCGCAGTTGCAGCCAAACTTCGAGGCGGTGCTCAAGCGTTGGCCCAAAACGCTCCAGCTTGAGATTAACGGCTTGGGTCAAGTGCTGTTCTGCCATAGTACGCCGCGCAGCGAAACAGAAGTTTTCACCCGTCTCACGTCTGAAAACCGCCTCCTGCCAATCTTTCAAGGACTCAACGTGCCTCTGATCGTTTGCGGTCATACCCACATGCAGTTTGACCGGACGATCGGTAAAACTCGAGTGGTGAACGCCGGCAGTGTGGGGATGCCATTTGGAGAACCAGGTGCGTATTGGCTCTTACTTGGACCCAACGTTCAGCTTCGCCATACAACCTACGATCTCTCAAAGGCCGCGGAGCGCATTCGCGCTACGAGTTATCCGCAGGCTCAGAACTTTGCAGTCCATAACGTCCTGCAACCGCCATCAGAGAAAGAAATGCTCGGAGCATTCAATAAGGCGGAATTGAAGTGACCGCGAATACGACGACATCCTTCACCGATTAATGCTTGCGCAAAACATAGACGTTTGCTGAATTTCGGCTCGTTAGACAAAGGATGATATACATGAAGCACCTTAACCTTTGCTTACTTTTCGCAATCGCGATTCAGAACTTGTGCTGTGCAGATGTGACCAAGCTCCCGACTGAGGATCGCAAGATATTACAGGACTCCTCGCGCTTCCACGAGGTTCATTCCACCAAAGATTTACCATCCGCAGTTGTTGCCCTTTGCGCCGATGACAAAGGCAAGCTCGCAGAGCCGGGCCAGAATTGGAACGCGACTGATGCCGTCACGAACCCAACTCTTCCATGGAAGCGCCTGATTTGGGCAGCGGCAGGTGGCGATTATTATGTCGTGCACTACGAGCGCGGCGGAATCGATCACAGCTTTCACATCTTGGTTGCGAAGTTCGCTAAAAATGATGCGAAACCGCAGCTACTTTGGCACGCGGTGGGACGGCCGCTCAAAGATTATGCGGCATTTCTCGACGCGTTGCGGACTGGGAAGTTGGACGACCGTGTAGATTATGGGCGTTGAGGGCTCGCTGCCGCGGTCAACGCCCGCGGCTAAAGAGTGCGCTTGCACACATCAAAGCAGCGGTTGAACTTCGTTCCTAAGCCGAAGAAGCTTATATGGCGCTCGATGGAAAACACGCGCTGATCACTGGCAGTTCGCGCGGAATGGGTAGAGGGATTGCTCTGGCACTCGCGGAGAGTGGCGTTAACGTCGCGGTTCACTACTTCCAAAATCAGGGTGCTGCGATAGAAACCCTCGCGGAGGTTCGGAAACGCGGAGCTGATGGTCTGCTGGTGCAGGCGGACGTCATGCACTCACAGCAGATCGCCGCGATGTTTCGCAAGCTGAAAACCGAGTTCGGAAAGCTCGATATCTTCGTCAGCAACGCAAGGCCTGAGTCGCCCACGTTTTATCAGCCGCCCTTGGAAATCACGTTGAAACACTGGGACACAGCGATCGATTCACAAGCAACGGCTTTTCTTGTCGGTGTTCGTGAAGCGCTACCCCTGATGAGCGATGGAGGCAGGATCTTCGCCGTTACCTACGCCCAAGGAAGCCGCACAGGCGGGCTCCAACCCTGGGTTGGCATGGGATCAGCAAAGGCTGCGCTGGAATCACTCGTTAGGTATTTCGCTGTGGCAGTGGCGAAGCGCGGTATTACCGTGAACGCGATTAGCCCCGGCTGGACAGAGGACAGCGTCTTAAACACATTGCCGGAGCAGGCGCAGCAACTTATTCGGGATTGGCACGCGCGTGGCTGGACGCCGATGGGCCGCTTGGGAACGCCAGCGGACATCGGGCATGTGGTTGCACTCCTTTGTTCGGAGAAGGCACGCTGGATCACTGGGCAGGTGATTTACGCAGACGGCGGCGCTTCCCTGATGAATCCGGAAGTTCCCCCGGAAATACAAATTGGATAAATGTGATGGTACTCGAAGGAATTGATCACGTAGCTGTTGGTGTGCGCGACATCGAGCAATCCGTGAAATGGTACACTGAAGTGCTCGGCTTGGAGCGACTTCACGAAGGCGCGTGGGACGGCGTGCCGACTTTTATTGGAAAAGGAAATTCCGGACTTGCATTGTTCCCCGCAAGACCGGGCGCAAAACCGATGTCCTCAAGTCATCGCGAACTTCGGATGCTTCACCTCGCGTTTCGCGCGGACTGGGAGAATTTTGTCGCCGCACAACGCGAACTGAAAAAGCGCGGAATCGAATTCGAATTCCAGGATCACGAAATCTCGCACTCAATTTACTTCCGCGACCCGGATGGGCACCAGCTCGAGATCACAACGTACGAATTGGATCGGAAAGCGTAAAAATGCATCTTTCTAGCGCGCTGGTTATGTCTAATTCTCGTTAGGCCGAACAATGAATCGATATGAGTGGAGTTCGGATTAGCTATCTAATTGAGTACCGGGAATACATCCCGCAATTAGCGCAGTGGCTCTTTCAGGAGTGGGACACTATTCTTGGCGAAAAGACTCCTGAAGCTCGAATCAAAAAACTACAGACGCACATGAATCGAGATAAGCTGCCTATTGCATGGGTTGCGCATGCAAATGGACAACCTCTCGGGACTGCCGCCCTTCGCGTACATGATCTCGAGGGGCGTGAAGACCTGACCCCCTGGCTCGGAGGAGTATTTGTCGGCTCGCAATTTCGTCGCCGAGGTATTGGCACTGCACTTTGCGCCACCGTCGAGGACGCGGCCCGTTCCAGAGGGATACAGACTCTTTATTTGTTCACGCTCGACAAGCAGGTGTGGTATTCACGCCTGGGCTGGGCACTACTTGGCCCGTGTATTTGGCACGAGCGGTCGGGGGACATAATGTACAAGCGACTGCAGACCGCTTAAGCAAACAATGCGGCGAACCGCGAACCGTCCACACACGCCCAGGTCATAATACTGTTTCATGTGATAGTGCACGGCAATGGTGCGGCGTGTCGGCAGCTAATGCGGCTGTCTTGACCTTGTTCGTTTAGGCCACTCTGCCGCAGCAGTTCTTGTATTTTTTCCCGCTGCCACAGGGGCACGGTTCGTTGCGGCCGACTTTTGGAACTGAACGCCGGACCGGCAGATCGATTGAAACTTCGCCCGCACCGTCGCCATCTCCGTCTCCGGCAATCCCTGCCATTGCACCAACCGGCTGACGCATGCGCGCGCCGGCACTTGCTGTCGGTGCAGTCGGCGCGTGTTCGCGCATCAAAAACTGCGGCAACGTGGCCAGAAAATTCTCGAATGCCTGCAGGTTGGAAGTGCTGCGGAACAGGTTGTTCAACACTTCGTTTTTAATGTTCGCCATCAGTTCGACGAACATGTCGTACGCCTCGGTTTTGTACTCGATCAGCGGATCCTTTTGCGCGTAGCCCCGGAGATAGACGCCTTCGCGCAATGCGTCCATTGCATAGAGATGCTCCTGCCACAGGCGGTCGATGGCGTTGAGAATGATGTAGCGCTCGAGGCTTTTCACCGCAGTAGGGTCTTCGTACGCTGACTTGCGCTCGTACGCGGTTTTGATCTTCTCAACCAGGAACTGCGCGTTTTCATCAACTGCGCGGGTGTCGAATTCCGCTTTTTCCTTGGTCAAGCCGAGCGGGAAGGTCGTGTTCACCCAATGGACGAGACCCGTGTAATTTGGTTCATCAACGTCGAGGTACTCTTTCACCTTCGCCGGCACGGCTTCGTCGATCACTTCGAAGATCAGCTTGCGCGGTTCTTCCGAATCGATCACTTCGTTGCGATACGTGTAAACGACTTCACGCTGCATGTTCATCACGTCATCGAAATCGAGCGTGCGTTTCCGAATGAGATAATTGCGCTGCTCTACGCGTTTTTGCGCGGTCTCGACTGATTTATTGAGCCATCGATGCTCGAGCTCCTGTCCTTCTTCGAGTCCGAAGCGCTCCATGATTTTCGTCATTCGATCGGCGGCGCCGAAGTTGCGCATCAGGTCGTCTTCGAAACTGACATAGAAGCGTGAAGCGCCCGGATCTCCCTGACGCGCGCAACGCCCACGTAACTGTCGATCGATTCGGCGGGCTTCGTGCCGCTCCGTACCAATCACCATCAAGCCGCCCATCTCGGTCACACCCTGGCCAAGCTTAATGTCGGTGCCGCGGCCGGCCATGTTGGTTGAAATCGTAACCGTACCCGGTTGACCCGCGCGGGCAACGATTTCGGCTTCCTGCATGTGAAACTTCGCGTTCAAAACATTGTGGGGAATTTTTTCGCGCTTCAGCATTCGACTCAGCAGCTCGGAAGCTTCCACACTCACGGTTCCAACCAGCACAGGCTGAGTTTTCGCGTGAGCATCTCTGATCTCCTTGATGACCGCGTTGTATTTTTCGCGGCGCGTCTTGTAGATCCGATCGTTGTAGTCCGTGCGTCGCACCGGTCGATTGGTCGGGATCACGTTGACGTCGAGTTTGTAAATATCGTGAAATTCTGCGGCTTCGGTCTCAGCCGTGCCGGTCATTCCTGCCAGCTTTTGATAAAGCCTGAAGTAATTTTGGATCGTGATCGTCGCCAGGGTCTGGGTCTCGCGATCGATTTGCACGCCTTCCTTCGCCTCAACGGCCTGATGCAATCCATCGCTCCAGCGTCGACCCGGCATTTTTCGACCGGTGAATTCATCGACAATTACAACCTTGTTATCCTCGATAACGTACTGGACGTCCTTCTCGAACAAGCAGTAGGCGCGCAGGAGCTGAGAGATATTGTGAATCCGTTCGGCCTGGGCGTCGCAATGTTGCTGGCGCTCCGCTTTTCTCTTGTCTTTCTCCTCAGGCGAGAGCTCCTGGTCCAGGTCGATCTCCGTGAATTCGTTGATCAAATCCGGCAATACGAACGCGTTCGGATCATCTGGATTTAGAAAAATGCGTCCCTGCTCGGAGAGATCGGCTTCGTTCGATTTTTCGTCGATCGTGAAAAACAGTTCCTCCTTAAGCTGGAACAGTTCTTCCTTGCGCGTGTCCCCATAAAACGAAAGCTCGGCTTTATCGACCGCGCGGCGCTTGTCCGGATCCTCCATCATCCGCAGAAGCTGCTTGTTGCGCGGCTGACCCAGCTTCACCTTGAACATGAGACGCCCACCGGTTTCGACATCCCCCTGTTCGAATTTCTCAATCGCTTCGCTGGCGAGCCGGTTGCTCAGCATGTTCTGTTTCCGAACCAACTGCTCGATAAGCGGTTTCCATTTGTCGTATTGATGTGTCGAAATGGTAGCGGGGCCGCTAATGATGAGCGGCGTGCGCGCTTCATCGATTAAAATCGAATCGACTTCATCGACAATGGCGTAGTGATAACCGCGTTGAACCTGTTGCTCGCGCGTTGTGGCCATGCCGTTGTCGCGCAGGTAATCGAAACCAAACTCGCTGTTCGTTCCGTAGGTGATGTCCATCGCGTATTGTTCGCGACGTTCGTCTGGCTCCTGATCGTGTTGAATGCAGCCGACTGTTAGCCCGAGGAAAGTGTAAAGTTGTCCCATCCATTCCGCGTCGCGTCGCGCGAGGTAATCGTTCACAGTCACCAAGTGCGCTCCGCGACCAGTGAGCGCGTTCAGGTAAAGAGGCAAAGTCGCGACCAACGTCTTGCCTTCGCCGGTTGCCATCTCCGCGATCCGACCTCGATGGAGAACGATTCCGCCTAGTAATTGCACATCGAAGTGCACCATGTCCCAGACCATGGGCTGGTCGCACACGGTGAAGCTGTGTTGTCGCTCTTTCAGCCGACGTGCAGCATTTTTCACCACCGCGAACGCTTCCGGCAAGATCTCACTCAGTTTTCTCCATTGATCTTGCAGCTCTGGAATTTTGGAAACCTCTTCCTTCCAAGCCGCGGTCTTGCCACGCAACTCGTCATCCGACAAGGTCTTGAACTGTTCGTCGAACTCGTTGATCAGGCGCACAGTCGGCGCAAGCCGCCTCAGCTCGCGCTGATTTTTCGACCCGAGAATCTTCTTTAAAATCCAGCCAACCATGTGAGCCGTTAATATCGGTCAGATTCCCGCAGTATCAATCGATGCATTGCTGTGGCTGCCGCGCTGCTGTATCCGGGCGAATACAAAAGATACACCGCGACACGGCACCGTGCCTGCAGCGAGGAGGCTCTGTTGTATGGAGGAATCTTTCCACTTAAGCTCGGCCGTGAAGACGATCGGCATCGCCGCCGCGTTTATCCTGGTTGCCGCGGGGAGCGCGAATGGTCAAGCCGATGCGACCAGCCGGAAATGGAACACTCCGATACCACCCTTCCAGATTGCCGGAAATCTTTATTACGTTGGCGCGATTGAAATCACGTCATACCTAATCACGACGCCGCAGGGCCACTTCCTGCTCGATGGCGGATTTGTCGAAACCGCCCCGCGAATCGAGCGAAACATCGTGCAGCTCGGTTTCAAATTGAGCGACGTAAAATATTTGCTCAACAGTCACGCGCACTGCGATCACGCTGGCGGCCTGGCTGACCTCAAGAAATTAACCGGAGCAAAATTTGTTGCGAGCGAAGGCGACGCCGACCTGCTGCGCAAGGGCGGGCACGGGGACTTTCGATTCGGCGACAAGCTGCTTTTTCCGCCGATTGCCCCAGACAAAATCATTCGCGATGGCGAATCGCTTCAACTCGCTGACCAAGTCATGACCGCACATCTGACTCCGGGGCACACAAGAGGGACCACTACCTGGACAACTAAAATCCAGGACGGCGCCCGAACCTACAACGTCGTTTTCGTCGGCAGCCAAAGCGCACTCGACTACAAATTCGTTGGACAAGAAAGCTATCCCGGCATCGCAGCCGACTTTGCAAAATCGTTTGCGGTCTTAAAAACTTTGCCATGCGACATTTTTCTCGGATCACACGGATCGTTCTTTCATCTCGTGGAGAAGCACGAGCGTCTCATACGCGGTGACACAAATGCTTTTGTCGATCCTGACGGCTACAACCGTTATTTAAGCGAAAGCGAGAAGGATTTTCGCCAGAAGCTCGATCAGCAAACACAGCAAGCTGCGACATCACGATGATTGCACGATGCGCATCGGCGTTTAAGCTCGCGGCATGAAGAAAATTATCTCCACAAGCGAAGCTCCAGGAGCGATTGGCCCCTATTCGCAGGCAGTGCGGAGCGGAAGCTTCTTGTTTTGCAGCGGTCAAATCCCGCTTGACCCAAAATCGGGCCAGATCGTTCCTGGCGACATCGCTGCGCAGACCCGGCGCGTAATGGACAACATCGCAGCCATTTTGAAAGCTGAGGGGCTAACTTTCGACAGCGTCGTTAAGACAACGATCTTCCTCACGAATCTTGGCGATTTCCAGACCGTTAACGAGATTTATGGCTCCTGTTTCAAGCAGGATCCCCCAGCTCGCTCCACTGTTCAGGTATCGGCGCTGCCGAAGGGCGTGAATGTGGAAATCGAAGTCATTGCAATCGCGGATCAGGGTGGACAAACGGCTTATGATACGTCCGGATAAGAGCGACAATGGAGAGCCACAATTGTAGGGCGTCTGTGTCAGACGCCAACTCCAACGGCGTTTTACAGAAACGCCCTACAAGAGAATGAGCAACGAAATTCTCGCCCTTTTTCGCAAAACAGGCGCGCTACTCGATGGCCATTTCATTTTGCGCTCAGGCTTGCATAGCCGGGAGTATTTCCAATGCGCTTTGCTTCTTCAGGACACCGCGATCGCAGCAAACGTCTGCGGGTGGCTCGCAGATAAACTGCGCGAATTTGATTCCGACACCGTCATCTCCCCTGCCCTCGGCGGAATCATTGTCGGCCAGGAAGTGGGCCGGTCGTTAGGTAAACGCCACATCTTTGTTGAAAAAGACGAGGGCAAGCTCGTTTTGCGGCGCGGTTTTCAGATTTCGCCCGGTGAAAAATTTATCGTCGTCGAAGACGTCGTGACGCGCGGTGGACGGGTGCAGGAAACGATCGAAATCGTCCGCGCACATGGCGGCATCGTCTCTGCGGTTGGCGTGATTGTCGATCGCAGCGGTAAAACGAAACCGGATTTCGGCTGCCCGTTTGTCAGCTTGGTCGAAATGACTGTTGAAAACTTTCCCGCAGACAATCTCCCGCCTGACCTCGCGAAAATCCCTGCGGTCAAGCCCGGGAGCAAGTAGACGGTTAATTACATTGTGTGGAACGCCGCGCACCTTTACTCATCGTTCACTACGATTCAGGCGCGCGGCGTCTGTCTACGTCCTTAACGTCGGCACAGGGGATTTCCGCGAAATTTGCCAAGCCTCCAAGGCCTAATGTGCCGAGCAGGGGCCCGGCCCAGGCGTGAAGTCAAGGAAACCCGATACTGTACCGCTGAATTGTGACGAGGTGGTCGTGCCCGTAGTATTGACAACGACGACAAAGTCCGAGTTTGGCGGTACGGTAAACGAGTAAGACACGTTGGGAACCGTTGTGCCCAAACCGACTACTCCGCTATCGCCGAGATAATTTTGGCAGAGGTCGGCCGGATTATAACTGTTCAGATACGCGGCGCTCTCAATATCCCCAGCGCCACCGAGGTCAGCGTTAATCGTCACAGTAAAGCAGGCGGGCACGACGGCGTCATTTCTGAAGGTGTAAGTCTTGTAAAACTTGGTGCCGGCAAACCCACCACCGGGGCAGGTTTTCCCTTCGCATCCGCTTGGCAAACCATCGCGTCCAAGTCTGTCGGCCTGGGTCAAATCAGACGTGGTCAGTGAGTCTGGGCCGAACGTCTGGTTCGCGCCACCCGCGCAGGTTGGCACGGTAAAGGTGACCACCTTGTTTCCGGTCGCATACCTAAGATTCAGATTGAATTCGATGTTCGTGCCACAGGCGAACGAATTCGATGTTTGGATCTGGAACGGCATAGCATTCACGCTAGTGGCGTCTATCCTTAAGTTAGGATATCTCGAGTTCGCCTGTGTCACCGTCACTCCAGGAGTGGTCGTAGTCAGCGTGGCTGAGATCCTCGACTCATCTGCGCATCCGTTGTTCTTAAGGGCGACATTCAGATTCACACATTCGTTACTGTTGATGACGCCATTGCCGTTACCTGACGACGAATCGTCGATCGTGACACCATTTGACTCAAGGTTTGAGCCGCCCGTCATCGAAAAGTTCTGAGTTACCGTTCCGCCACTCGTGACCGTAATGTTGGCGGAGGGCGGCGACGCGTTTGTGCAGTTCCGCGCGGCGTCCGCGGCCGTGATTGTGTAAGCTCCAGGGGGTGCCAAAATTGAATAGACGCCGTTGGCGTTAGTCGCCCCAGCGTATCCATTGTTCAGAGTAACCAGGACGCCGGAAAGCGGCACGTCGCTTGGTGACGAAATCACTGTGCCTGTGACCACCCCCCACGCCGGTGCGGGCACGCACGCGGGGAACCTGTAAGTCGAGACCCTTGCCGCCCAATTAAACGAACCATTCGTTGGAATGTATTCGTTTGTATAAAAGAAGGTGCACTGGTCAACGGGATCGACAGTCATCGCGCTATAGTCGCCCCAACGATTTCCGCCTCCGATCTGCACGGCCGGTCCCGCTACCATTGTTGCTTCCGCGCCCAGAGTGTTTGGTGGATCCGTGCCCAGCCGTCCATTGACATAAATACCGGGTTTTATAGAAGGGCTCGACTTACTATAGCCGAGCGCAATGTTGTGGTCTTTATCCATGGCGATCGATCCCATCCAGCGGTACGCATTGTCTGGGTCGAATGTGCCCGCCTGAAAAACGGTAGGAGTGGTAGTCGAGCTTCCGGCGTTTCTGAATTCGTACCAGCGAATAGCCCCATGGCCAGGCTGGCTTGCGCTACCCTTGACGCTGATGTTGCCGACAAGCGATTCCTGCACCGGAGTGCCACCGAAATTGCGATAGGGCAACCGATACATCAAATGGAAGGAAAGGTTGTCGAGGTAGTCAGCCGACGTAGCAGGTGAAGGTTCTGGGACGCAATTAAAATCGGAGTTGGAAGGGCTCCCGACGCAAGGTGGCACGCTCCAAGTCGCGGCGATCTTAGTCTCGGTCAGTGTGATGCTGGGTGAGTTTCCCCAGGTTACCGCGACCCTTGTAGAGTCGAGATTCTTGTTTGAAACAGGATCAGGTCCTATGACAAATGCTGCTTCACCTGCTGGCGGTGGGGTCAGACTGTCAAGGTCTGATGGGAGAAACCCATATTGCGCCCGGTTATTATACTTCTTTAAGTCGGCCTGAAGCTGTCGGGCCGGCAGCCCCTGCAGCATCTTGTCGCGTTCAAAGACAAAGATTCGTCCGGCAAGATAGCTGGTGCCAGCCGCGTTGAAAACATGACCACTCATGTAATAGCCGTCCGGCCACACGCCGATCTTTGGATAATCAACGAAATTCGCCGAGTCGGTGATAAAGTCGTACAGATAGTACGATCCCAACGCATCGCCTGTAGCAGAAATAGCAACACACTGATGCGAGAAATCCGGACTCGCACCAACCACGAATTGAGAAAGAATCCAACGTCCGCTGAGGATATCGTAGGCGACCACCGGATCACCGTCATTATGCGTGGCACACGCGCCACCAAGCGGCTGAAAAAGCGTGTTGCCCACTACGGGCCCATAAAGCCGTGTGCCGTTCTTATCCCAGATCGCAAAGCTAGTATTGTTGAACTGAACGTACTGTGTCGCGCCGACACGGCCATTTGTGTCAGGCGGGTTACTGCTCGGAACAAAACCTGGGATGCCAGTTCCGACTCCTTCAAAACTCACTCCGCCGGGGCTCGGTGCTGAAACGACAGGGCCTTGAAAAGTTTGAGCCGCACGATCAACTCCCGCCAAATCAGTGGGAGGCTGCGGGCGAATCGGCTCCCGCTCAATCCGAGTAGGTGCCAGCAGCGGAGGGATCGCCGGCATTTTGCGCAGCGGAGGCGTGCGAACGCTTTCTACCGGACGCGGATCCTTCCTGGGACCCGCGTATGCAGCAGCTGTCCCACTGGTCGCTTTTGCCTGCGGCGGTTCTCCCGACACCTTGGAGGTAGGGGCGCCGCCGCCTCTGCCAAGTTCGATAGCAGCGAACTTGTCCGAATTTAGACGGATGCCAAAAGTTGAAACGAAACGCCCGAGCCAGCCAGGCTGGTTATTCGCCTGCGAAGTATCGTTGCCAGGCGGTGTGAGGCCAAACGCGAATAGCGCAAGTATTGCGCTGATCAAGATTAGCAATAATCCGAGTAAAACTCGTGGAATAAAGAATGCGGACTGTGTGGAGCAGTTTCTTTTCATAAGCTACTAGGTAGGCTGAAGTGTTCACGATTTCGTTTGGTGTGCCTTTCGGAGGTTCTCGAATTGGAGCGAGAGGTTATCGTCAATAGCAGTTCGACAAGATTCGTCAATGCTTCGTGTATGAAAGCAGGAAAAACACTGGGTAGTTTCCTCATCGCATTCCCGAATCGCAGCGCCATTGCACCTCAGTCATTTTGCCCGACACGACATCGATCTCGAAAGGGCCGCAGGGACGCGGAAAGCGATTCTCGGCAAGAGCGACAACGTAGTGACCTGGCTTGAGCAAAACTCGAAACCTCCCTTGGGCATCCGTGGTGAATGATCTGACCGATCTGTCGTCGCTGCTGACGGTAAGAGTTGCATTTGAAAGGGGCGTCGTATCGGGAAGCTCGGACCCGGCCCTAATGGGTCCAGGACGAGTCGGCCTGACTGTGATGATACCTTGGATTCCTGTAGCTGTAGCTCTGTTGGACTGGCCGAAAGCTACGCACGTGACGAGAAGCCCAAAAAGTATTGCCATTCGAAACCGCATCATAAGGCATCGACTCTCCCGAATTCAGACCGTAGGCAAAATATTGTTATAACAGGAGGTTGGGATTGCTCTGGCGTTCACCCGAATCTGTCCCAAGGCTATTGAGGTCAATTGCCCCTACCAGCTACAACTTTAGCAATTCACGAAGTTGCTTCGCGTCGGTTACGGGCGCTTTGCAGGTGAAATTTTCACAAACGTAAGCGGCCGGCTTTCCATCGATCGGCGACATGGCGCGAATCGCTTCATTTTTCTCGCCGAAATATTCCTGACCTTCGGCCCCATCTGCCAGAACAAGAACTCTCTTCGGCAAGAAATGTCGATTCGCTTCTCTAAGCAATTCTTTGGTTTCCGCGGCATTTTTCTTTCCCGCGATCACGATCTGGCGCGGCTTGCTCAACGCGTAGTCGAGCGCCGTCAGCATTTGCGGCATCGCGCTGGGAAAATGTGAGAGAGTCATCGCAAATGCGTTCACGGTTTTTCGCGCGTGTTCCGCCATTTTTTTGTCATCGGTCAATCGTGCCAGCCGCAAAAGATTCAGCGCTGCGACGGAGCTGGCCGCAGGCTCGGCGCCGTCGTTATCGTCTTTCATCCTGAGAAACACGCTTTCATCTTTGCCGCTCGTGCTGAAGTAACCGCCGTTCTTCTCGTCAAAAAACAAACGGTCCTGCATCTCCTGTAATTGGATCGCAAATTTCAGCCACTCGACATCGAACGACGCCTCGTAAAGATCGAGAAGCCCCTGGATCACGAACGCGTAGTCGTCGGCGAAGCCCTCAATATCGCTGCGGCTACCGCGATAGTTGCGATAGAGCAATTTGCTCTTTTCTTCGTAGAGATTTGTCCTCACGAACCTGGCTGCGCGCGTCGCAATTTCCAAATGGCGCGGTTCATCGAGCACCTGCGCGCCGCGCGCATAGGCCGAAATCATCAGGCCATTCCAGGCGGCGATTATCTTGTCGTCGAGATGGGGCCGCGGCCGTTTGGCACGAATGGAAAACAATTTCTCGCAACACTGCGCGAGTAGTTTTTGAATTTCTCCCGCGGTCTTGTGAAAGTGCCTTGCGGTCTCCGCGATCGCGTGACGCTCAATCAAGATATTTTGGCCGCGGAATTCATCCTGCGGGTCGCTTCCTTCCGGCGCATTTCCATGCGGCTGCACGCCATAATGGAAATCGAAAACGTCGGCGGCATCACCGAGCGCGGCGTCGATTTCCTCTTTCGTCCACACATAGAATGCGCCTTCCCTGGTCTCGACATGGCCGCGGTCCGCGCCCGCGGCTCCAATTGGGCTGTCGGCATCCTCGGCGGAAAAGAAGCCGCCTTCCTTCGATGTCATGTCGCGAGCGACGTAATCGAGAATGTCGCGCGCCACTTCTGCGTACTGCTGCTCTCGGGTAATCTGAAAAGCGTCGAGATAAGCGACTGCAAGTTGCGCCTGATCGTAAAGCATCTTTTCGAAATGAGGCACGTGCCAGTAGCGATCGACCGAGTAACGGTGAAACCCGCCACCAATATGATCGTGCATTCCGCCCGCAGCCATTTTGCGCAGCGTAAACAGAGACATTTCAAGCGCATATTTGCCGGATTCGCTTTTAGGATCGCGTGCGTAAAACCGGGTCAGGAAATTGAGAGTCACTGGTCGCGGAAACTTCGGCGCATTTCCGAAGCCGCCTTCCTTCGGGTCGTAGCTTCGGTCAATTTGACGGTACGCATCCTCTAAAACCGATGCGTCGATTTTGCCTTCGGCCTTTCCGGCTGATTGAGATTCACGTAGCGCTTCAGCGATCTTCCCACCTTGCTCGACAATCTTGTCGTGATTTTCCTTCCACGCCGCCGCGATCCGTTCCAACACGGTTTTGAAAGCCGGCTGACCGTATCGGTCCTCACGTGGAAAATAGGTTCCGCCAACAAACGGCTTCAAATCGGGTGTCAGCCAGACACTCATCGGCCAGCCGCCTCCGCCAGTCGTCGCCTGGACAAAGGTCATGTAAACGCGATCAACATCAGGCCGCTCTTCCCGGTCGACTTTGATGTTCACAAATTCCTGATTCATAACTGCTGCGATTTTTTCGTCTTCGAAGGATTCATGCGCCATAACATGGCACCAGTGGCAGGTAGAATACCCGACCGAGAGAAAGATCGGTTTGTTCTCCCGGCGCGCCTTAGCAAACGCTTCTTCGCCCCACGGGTACCAATCAACGGGGTTGTGCGCATGCTGGAGCAGGTAAGGCGATTTCTCCTGCGCCAGGCGGTTCGTGTGCTCGGACCGCGCCGGCGTGGGCTTGGCAAAAGCGTCGCTCGATGTCACCAACCACATTAACCCGAGAACTCCCAAGCGGAAGCGACTTGTCATGAGCATTAAAAGGAACAGAGTGCGGAATGTCTGGATTTCCAAGGCTCATATTCATTTTCGTGGCCGCGCTGGCTTTGCACAATGCCAATAGCGCCGAAGTAAATGTTTACGCCGCGGCTAGTCTGACTGATGCGATGAAGGAAATCGCCGCTGATTACGAGAAGCAGACAGGCGACAAAATTTCGTTCAATTTTGGGGCGTCGAGTCTGTTAGCGCGACAGATTACCGAGAGCGCGCCGGCCGATATCTTTTTCTCGGCGGATGAAGCAAAAATGGACGATCTGCAAAAAGCCGGATTGATCGTGACCGAAACTCGGCGCGATCTGCTTTCAAACTCGCTTGTAATCGTTGAGCCTAACGATAGCAAGCTGGCGATTGGTTCCCCAGACGAGTTAATCACCAAAGCGCAAAAAATTGCGATTGCCGATCCGCGCGCCGTGCCGGCCGGGATCTACACGAAAGAATATCTGAGCGGCCGTGGCTTGTGGGAGAAGCTGGAATCGAAAATGGTGCCGACCGAAAACGTGCGCGCCGCGCTTGCCGCAGTGGAATCCGGTGATGTGGACGCTGGTTTCGTTTACAAAACGGACGCGAATATTTCGAAAAAGGTAAAGATCGCGCTGAGCGTCCCGATCGAAAAAGGCCCGGCAATTCGCTATCCGGTTGCAATTATGAAAGACTCGAAAAACACGGGTGCAGCGGAGCGTTTTCTGCATTACCTGGAATCGGAGGATGCGCGGACAGTGTTCGAGCGACACGGGTTCATCGTGAAATTCTAGCGCATGTGGCTCACCTCAGCTGAGTGGCAGATTGTTCGCTTCACGCTGGCGGTGTGTTTGCTAAGCACATTGCTAATTTTGCCATTTGGTTTGGCAATCGCCTGGCCTCTGGCACGCCATCGGTGGCCCGGAAAACTTTTGGTCGAGACTTTGGTGACCTTGCCACTGGTGCTTCCACCGGTCGCGACTGGGCTCCTTCTTTTGAAACTCTTCAGTCGCCGTGGCGGAGTCGGTTATTTTTTGCATCAACATTTGGGGATCGACGTTGTTTTCACCTGGCGCGCGGTGGTTGCTGCGGCTGCGGTGATGTCATTTCCCCTTTTGGTACGTTCTGCTCGCGTCGGATTTCAAGGTGTCAACCAACGCCTCGAACAGATCGCCCGAACTCTCGGTGCCGGCGATGCCCGTGTTTTCTTTACCATCACGCTTCCGCTGGCTTCGCGCGGCATTGTTGCTGGAATTGTTCTCGCTTTTGCCCGCGCCGTTGGCGAATTCGGGGCCACCATCGTAGTCGCCGGAAATATTCCTGGAAGGACAACGACGCTTTCCCTGGAGATATTCGAAACGGTGCAGCTCGGACACGACGCAAGCGCGTATCGGCTCCTCATCGTTTCCGTCATCATCGCCTTCGGCTCGGTCTGGTTAAGTGAAGCGCTGATGAAGAGATCGGCTTTGCGATGAAGTTGGAAATTCGAACGCTGTCCCTCCGCTTGCAGCAGTTCACCCTTGAGGTAAACGTCGACCTCCAAAACGCGCGCACGGGAATTTTTGGACCATCCGGCGCCGGAAAAACCTCACTGCTTGAAAGCATCGCCGGTTTGCGCAAACCAGAGACGGTAAAGATCTGTCTTGACGACTGTTTGTTCGAGGATACGGAGCAAGATTATTCGCTTCCGGTGCGGCTTAGAAATATCGGTTATGTCCCGCAGGACGATTCACTCTTTCCGCACCTTTCCGTTCGCCGAAACCTCCTTTACGGAACCGACGGCAAATCAAAACACGATACGTTTTCGTTTGATCACGTTATCAGTTTCTTAAAGATCGGTTCGCTGCTCGACCGCGACGTCCGATCTCTTTCCCGCGGTGAAAACCAACGCATTGTGATAGCGCGGGCATTGCTCTCCGCGCCGCGTCTGTTACTTCTTGACGAGCCGCTAACCGCGCTCGA
>Ga0066388_100000307_pt1 | contig 21928 bp, 19 predicted proteins | sample PanSoiMetaGPlot6_FD_64539 | JGI IMG/M metagenome (GOLD analysis project Ga0066388, IMG submission 64539) | Tropical forest soil microbial communities from Panama analyzed to predict greenhouse gas emissions - Panama Soil - Plot 6 (Hybrid Assembly) | ecosystem: Environmental > Terrestrial >...
CACCACAGGCGCCTGGGAGCGGTCGTGCCCCCGCCTCCGCCGCCCCCGGCACGCACCTGCCGCCCCGGTTTCGATCGGTTGTGCGTCAGGCGCATAGCCTCCCGGTGACGGCCGCTGCCTAAGCATCGGGCGCAAGGGGAGTGGCTTCCAGCTGGAGGCCACTCCCCTTTTTGCGCTTTTTGAGGCTGAACTTTCGCTCAGCCAGTTTTCGGTCCGCAGCCCGGATCGTCGCGGCCACAACGCTCGACGCCGGCCCGGAGCGCGGCCGTGCCGCATCCATAAACTTTCTTCGGCCAATCAGGCTGATTGCCTGGTTGTCGCGCTTAGACGTCCACCGGCGCGCGTGGTCAAGCCCCATCGCCGCAGCCTGGACCCTGAACAGGAACGCGTCAGCAAGCGCGTGCCGGAAAGAGTGGCAATGTTCAAGAAGATTCTGGCAGTTCCAGAGCGTCTTCGCTCGGAGCTGAGCAGCACGTTTCGCTCGTTGCGCAATCGCGACTACCGCGTCTATTCCATCGGGCAGCTCATCTCGCTGGCCGGCACCTTCATGCAGAACGTGGCCCAGTCCTGGGTGGTCTACCAGCTTACGAGCTCAGCGCTGATGCTGGCCCTGGTAGGCGTGGCCGGCTTCGCACCGACCTTCCTGCTGAGCCTGGTCGGTGGCTCGGTAGCTGACCGCTATGACCGGCGCAAAGTTATCGTGATTACGCAATGGCTGGACCTGATCGCAGCGGCGATCATGGCAGTCCTGTTTTTCACCCATGTCCTGCAAATATGGATGATTCTGGCCCTGGCAGCCTTCACCGGCGTGGTCACCGCCTTCGAGATGCCGGCCCGCCAGGCTTACGTGCCGGAGCTGGTCGAGGGTCGCGACATGGTGAATGTCGTGAGCATCAACTCCTCGATCATGAGCTTCACACGCCTGCTCGGTCCGGCACTGGGGGCCGCCCTGCTGGCTGGCTTTGGCGAGGGCCTCGTCTTTGCACTGAACGCCCTCAGCTACGTGGCAGCAATTGTCACGCTCCACATGGTCAAACCCAAGGCAGAAGAGGCGGTAGCCGGTGGCAAATCTGCCGAGCACGATGGAGAGACGGTCTCGATCAAAGATGGCCTGAAGTTCGTGCTGGCCAGCGCAACGATCAAGAACGTTCTGATCATGACCGCTTTCGTCAGCCTCTTCGGCATGCAGTTCTCGATCCTGATGCCGGTCTTCGTCTCCAAGGTGCTTCACCGGAGCTCGGGAGCGCTGGGAGTCTTGACCGCTGCCTCGGCGCTTGGATCTCTTCTCGGTGCGCTTATTATCGCTAACCGGGGCCAGGCAGGCACGCTCAAGCGTGTTCTTGGTGTGGCCAGCATCGGCGTAGCGATCGGCTTGTCCGCCTTCGCGCTGTCAGGACTTTTCTGGTTGTCGGCAACGGTCGCCGTCTTCCTCGGGCTGTCCACCAGCGTACAGATGAACAGCAGCAACGCGCTCATGCAGCTTTCCGCAACCGATCAGGTCCGCGGCCGGATCATGAGCATCTACTCGATGTGCTTCTTCGGGCTGGTACCGATTGGCAGTGTGCTGTTCGGAAAGATCGCGGATGCGTACGGAGCGCCGCTTTCCGTCGGCATCTGCGCGGTAATGTGCAGCATCGGGTCGCTCTACTACCTCACCCGCAAGTGAGTCTCAGCACCCCAAATAGCCGCTTGCTGCGGTCATTCCGAGCTCCACTGTGGATTTCGACCAGCCTGGTTGAGACCGCAGTGCTGATGCTCTGGATGCCCGCGGCAAGCGGCAGCACTGCGCCTCATGGTTTGCCTGCTGCTTCTTCTCGTCTCCTCCCTACCGATACCGGTCGCGATTTTAAATCGTGCAATATACTATATCTGGTAATACAGCACTTTCAGCCGCCCTGCTGGCTGAACCGCAAGTGTCATGCCGGTCATTTGAGCATTACCCGGGACCTCAAGCGTTGAGTTCACACCTTGCATCCCCAGAAGCTGAACGTTTCTCCTCATCCAAAGTGGCAAACGACGCCAGATCCTGGCGCACGGAGGCCACATCCGGATAGCGGTCGACCGGCTCAATGGCCGTGGCTCTGGCTACAAGGGCATCCATTTGCGGGCTCACGGTGCCAATTTGGGTCCGGGGATGCGACTGCATGATCGGCTCGGGATCGCTCGCGCTCAGCAAGAAGAAGAGCGTTGCCCCGAGCGCATAGATGTCGCTCTGGACAGTCGGCTTGCCACGAAACTGCTCGGGCGGCATGTAGCTGTGCTTGCCGACCATCGTCCCGGTGACAGTTGATTGCTTCTGCTCAGCCACGGAGAAGTCAATGAGCTTGAGCTTTCCATCAGGACAAAGGATGAGATTCTCCGGTGTGAAATCCCGGTGGATGATGGCCGGCGTCCGGGCATGGAGGTAGGCAAGAATATCGCACATCTGCTCAGCCAGCTCCCTCACCCGGGCCTCGCTCAGGCAGCCCTGCTCCTGGACCAGGCGGCGCAAAGAGGACCCTTCTGCCCGCTCTAACACCAGATAGGCACGAAAATCCTCCACGAAGACGTCAATGAGCCGAACTATCTGAGGGTGATCCAGAGCGCTCAACATCTTCGCCTCGGACTCGAACTTCTGCGCTGCGCGCTTGCGTACTTCGAGCTGCGGAAATATAGGCAGGATAAACTCTTTCAGGGCGACTGTCCTAGACACCGCCGCCGGCTGCAGGTCGCCACCACATATAGTGGCTAAATAAACAGTGCCCTGTCCGCCCATGCCGATCTGAGCATCAATCCGATACCGCGCATCCTGAAGGGTAGCCCCGATTGTCAGAGGCTGGAGCCTCTGGCGCCTGGGCGGGGCCGCAAGCTGTTTCAACCAGAGCTCCGTGTAACTTTCCTGGATCGCGGGCGGACTGAGCACATCCAATAGCTCTGGCCCGAAGGCGTCTCGCGGAGCGAAGCTCTTTATCGCCTGCAGCAGCTTCAGGCGATCGTCGAGGTTGATAATGTCTCCCAACCTCAGCTTCACCGGCTTGCCCCGGCGCGGCTTGAAACATATCCGGTAGTCTTTTGCTGAGCGCTTCCCGCCCTGATTCAGCAGATAGATCCTCTCCACCTCGTCCCAGGCCAGATGCCTCAAGGAGTAAAGCGACACGCTCGTCACCTTCATCAGAATCCAGAGTCCGCCTTGAGATACACCGATGTGGGTGGGCTTCCTGTTACCGAACAAGAGAGTCGATACGGCTGTGGCCAGGAACAATAGAGCACCAACAGAGAAGGCCGCCAGCCCGCCGCTCAGCCAATTGATCAGCTGGACAACGGCCAGCGACTGGCTGCCAGTAGCAATGAGGTTAAGGACAGGAAACATGAATGTGCGGTAAGTGGCCACAAAGAGCGGTAAAAGAGAATTCAGCAACCCTGAACTGGCCGCGCAGAAAAAAGCAAAGATACAAACCAGGAGAATAAAGGCGTTCCCGGTGGTCATGAATCGATTCCAGAAAAGCTGCCATTCCGCGTCTGGCCAGTATTCCAAGACCTGGCTTGGCTCCAGGGCGTAACTGGTCCCAGACTTTAGCCAGTGGTGGCCGCTCCTAATTGCCAGCTGCTTTCTCATTGCCTCCCCCTGTGAGCCGCCGGTCAACCCGGAAAGCGGCCAAGTTCACATGGCCGGCTATCTCCTTCAGCCAGCCGATCACTTCCCCTGCCGATTGGCATCGTCGCGAGGCGTTCTGCTCGGTTAAGCTGGCAATCAGCGCATCAAGTTCCTCCGATACATCCGGGCAGCTGTCTCGAGGGTGCGATACAGAAAGCGGCTCCGGATCTTGCCCGGTCAGGAGGAAGTGAAGAGTGCCGCCCAGGGCGTAAAGGTCGCTCTGAACGGTCGGCTTGCCCCGGAACTGCTCTGGAGCAATATAGGCTTGCTTGCCGATGATGGTACCAGTTGCGGTGCCCAGCAGTTCATTCGCTGCTCCAAAATCTATGATTGTCACCGCGCCACTGTCCGCTAGGACCAGGTTGTCCGGCGAGAGATCACGGTGCAGCACCGGGGGGTCTTGAGAATGCAGATACTCCAGGAGCCGCGCAATTTGCCAGCCCAATTCGATCACCCTGGGCCCAGGCTGCGGTCCGCTCTCGCGCACGAGCTGGCGCAAATCTTCGCCCTGCAGGTACTCAAGGAGAAGGTAGTTCCTGCCGCCGTCGATGAAATGGTCAAGCACCCGCGCTACGTTCGGGTGATCAAGCTTGGCTAGAATGCGCGCCTCGCGTTCAAAGAGCTCGTTGGCTTTCCGGAGCGCCTCCTCATCGACATCAAAAGGGATAATCGCCTCCTTCAGCACCGCCAGCTCATTGTGCCAGTCACGGACCAGATATACCGCTGACAGCCCACCAAAGGCTATCTGTCTTACAATCTCGAGCCTGCCCCCGGCAAGTTTCTGTCCGGGCTGCAGCGGGACAAAGTTGGTCGCCCCGAATCGCCGGCCCAGCTCTTCTTGCCATAGCGCAGTGTAGCTCAGGTCTCCGGCGTTTGCCTGCCCACCCTCGAGCGCGCATCTGATCCCCTCCAGCTCAAGCGGATCTTCGACCTGAGGCGCCCAGACTTGCACGGCAAGCAGGAGCTGCTCAAGGTCCGCCCGGGAAAGTCGTCTGCTATCGATGCGAATCGGCCGCACACCGTCAAAGAAGAGCGCGATCGCTGGCTGACCAGCGGTGATTGCCTGCTGTACGATCAGCACCTTGCGCAGGGTTGACCAGGGGTGCTCGACCCTCACCCCCCAGCCGAAGCTGAGCGCTCTTGAACACGAGAACCCGTCTCTGCTGAGCAAAACGGTGCTGTCTGCTGAAACGATGGTGGCATAGATTGCCGCAAGCAAGACGCCGATCTGCAGCATGAGGAGAATCAGCGTCGAGACAGCGTCAATCTTCCCCCAGCCAAGAGCGACCACCGATACGGTCATTGCCCAGAGCACAAAGACAGAGAGGAACGGCAAAAGCGCTCCCACCGTCCACAAGACTACCTGCGCTGGCAAGCTGCGATATCGAATCGATACTTCGGTTGCCGCCACTATGGTCCTCGCTTCATGTTGTGGCCCGGTATTGGTGCGATCGCCTGACTTGGGCTATGTATGATGTTCCTCGCCCTACCCGGAGCTTGTCAGCGCGTTCGCCTCAGGCTGATTAAATTTGAGCCGGATACACTATCCAGGAGAGGATTGATCGGGCAGTGAATCATTTGCGCAAATTGTTGAAGCAGCTTCTCTACCCGTTTATGCACGGGATTGTAAGCATGCCCGGCCAGAGCCACTCGGGAGCGCTCCCACCAATGACAATGCTGGAGGCCGAGATTCTGCCGAATCTTGAAATGCATGTGCGCAAGCTGGCCGTGGAAATCGGCGAGCGGAGCGTTCGCACCGGGCTCGCTCAAGCAGCTTGTTACGTCAAAGAGGCTTTCGGGCGGCTTGGATACAAGCCGGCGCTTCACGAATTCAAGCTCTACGGTCACAACTATTGCAACATTGAAACTGAGATTACGGGCGGACAGCGGCCCGAGGAGATTGTTCTGATTGGCGCCCATTATGACACCCAGTTCAATACACCCGGGGCCGACGACAACGCAAGCGGTGTAGCTGCTCTGCTGGAGATTGCCAGGCTGCTCAAAGACAGCCAGCCGCTGCGCACGCTGAGACTGGTTTCCTTCACAAATGAGGAGCATCCGCACAGCGTCGGTGGCCGGGGGGCAATGGGGAGCTGGTTTTACGCCCGGCGCTGTCACGACAGGCGCGAGAACATCGTCGCCATGCTGTCCCTGGAGATGCTCGGGATTTACTCTGACAACGAGGGCGGACAGAAGTACCCGCTGCCGTTCGGCGTATTCTATCCGACCAGAGGCGACTTCATCGCCTTCGTCGGCAACCTGAGCTCCCGTCAGCTCGTGCATAAAGTGATCGGCTCCTTCCGCAGCCACACACAGTTCGCATCGGAAGGGATTGCTGCCCCCAATTTCATCATGGACATCGGGCGCTCAGACCACTGGAGCTTCTGGCAGTTCGGCTGGCAAGCGCTGATGGTGACCGACACGGCGAACTTCCGCCATCGCCTCTATCACACGCCTGCCGACACGATTGATAAGCTTGATTTCCAACGCTTTGCCCGTGTTACGGCCGGCCTGGCCAGGACCGTGGCGGCGCTTGCCAACGATTGACCTCCGCGTCCAATTAGAGTTGGGTGGCAGCCGGCTTCAAACGCAGGTCCCGAAAGCTCTGAATCGACGCCATTGCTGGTTCCAAAAAGCTTAGATAGGCGACCTGCTCGCCCTCATAGCTCAACAACTGAACCTCCCCTTGAACCTCGTGTGTTGGCGCGTAAATGACCTGTCCAGCCCATTGCGAGTTCGTGCTCAGGTAGGTGACGGCGAGCACGGAACCGGCTCCGGGAAGGATTTTTATGCGCCCTTCGTTGATACTTTCGAGCGGCAGGCGGATGAGATCAGGAACCAGCGCTTCCAGGTCCGTCTTCTCCAGAACGCCGCCAAGATCGAGAAGGGCAAGGAACACCGTGCTGGCAGGCTTTCCTATAAGCCAATCAGCCCGGCGCCAGCACAGCGACGCACCGGCGCGCTCATGTGGATAGAAGACCACCCTGCTCGGTGGCTGTAGTCGCAGCAGATTGTCTGCGACCAGCCCGGAGACAAGCCACCCTTGCGGCGGCCTGATCATTCGCCCTTCGCCGAGCTGTACGTAGTCACCCAGGACAAATGCGGACATCGATCATTGCTCCGGCTGAAACGGTTCTGCTCCGACCTAGGGTACCAGGATCTCAACAGATTCCCACCGACCAGCCATTTCTTGGCCGCTCATGGCTAATTTTTGCCCTCTCCCCGTATATACACGTTAGCGGAGATCATGGAAGGAACTGTCATGCCAGCCAACGACATTGCGACCGAAGCCGAAGTTAAGGAAAGCCGCCCACAATCTACGGAATCGCGGGGTCTGACTGACTTCGCACAAACTGCCCTCAAGACCGTAGAAAGCTGGGTCGACTCTGTAAAAGAGAAGACGCAGGCGCTTGTGCAGGATGGCACGCTTCCCAAGTTCCAGCTGACCGATAAGCTTGACTCGCAGCCGCCTGAGGCTGCCGACAGCTCGGTTGGACGGGCGCGCAGCAAGGACGTGCCTGACAGCGAGGCCATCAAGGAGGCCAAGGCAAAAGCATGCAGCCCCGAGTCGTCGCAGCAGGAAAAGTTGCAGGCGGCCACCGAGCTGGCCCGTCTGGGTGAATCGACCTTCACCGGATCGGACGGGCGGCGGTACGACATCAGCCGCGAAGATGTGGGCGGCAGAACGGTGGTCAGCATCCACACAAACGATCAGAGCGGACACTCTCACGCGGTGCTGCGCGGGATTGTGGAGAAGGACGGCACCATATCCAAACAGAGAGATCAGGACGGGAAGGAGGTCCCCTACGAGACTCCGTGGGCAGGCAAAAACCTGAAGGACAGCCCACTCGTCGGTGCCAAGGAGAAGGCGGAGGATGCCCCGGAAAGCGCCGAGCGGCAGCACCTTCTGCAGACGCTGAAAGACAAGCGGCTTGAGCCGCCTGAGATGACAGCAGCCGAGCGAAAGAAGCTTGCTGACGAGCACGGCCAGCTAGAGGCTAAATTCGAGACCACGAGACATCAGTACGATGCCCTCAAGCAGCAGGTCGACGCCAGGAACAAACCGATCGAGGCTGAGATGGCCAAGCTGGACGCCAAGATGGCTGAGCTGGAGGGAAAGCAAGGCCCGGCAACTGCTATCGGTGAGCAAAACAGCAAGGTGACAAAAGCGCTGGCAGATGCCGGCGTGGGCGATGGCAAGAACTTTCAGACCAACGACCCGGAGAAATTCAAGAAAGCAAAAGAGGAGATAGACCAGAAGGTCGGCGATCCGGACAAGCGGGCTGAGCTCAAAGCGGAAGTCGACAAGCTTCAGAAGATGTGGACTGACTCCGACAAGATTCAGGCGGATATAGACAAGCTCAACGACAAGAAGCTGAAGCTGATGGATCAGGTAGAGCACAACAAGGAGCCTTTGCGCAAGCCAGGCCGGGAGCTTGGTGAGCTTGGCAAGGCGCTCAACGCCAACGAGGAAAAGCTCCAGGAGGGCAAGTTCAAAGAAGATCTGAAGGAGATCGACAAGCTGCCAGCCGACAAGCGCGAGGCCGTCTACAAGGCTATGGAGCAGATAGCCAACGATTCCGGTGGTCCGCCCAACCAGCTCAGCGCTGATCAGCGCCAGCACCTGGTCGAGCAGCTGGCACATCAGGTTGCTCATCCTGAGTCGATCAAGCAGGGGATCAAGGGTACATGCGGCATCGCCAGTACCGAGATGGAGCTAGCCAAGAACCATCCTGAAAAGTACGCTCAGTATCTTGCCGACCTGGCCACCAAGGGTGAGACGACTACCCCGGATGGGCGCAAACTTAAGATCGATCCAGGCATGATCAATACCACGGATAAAGATGGACACCTGGTTCCGCAGGACGATAAGAATCCACAGCGCAGCCTGGCCAGCAAGATCTTTCAAACAGCAGGCGCAAACATGATTCTGGAGGACCGGGCAGCCGCGAAGACTCCGCCAGAGACACCATCCAAGTATGTTTCCGAGGAACCGGGCACGAACAAATACCCGGTGCCAATCGAAATCGGCGTTACAACTCAAGCGTCCACCAGAGACTTCCGCCCCAGCGAAGACACGGGCGAACGGATCATAGCGCCTGACGGCACGCCCAGTCAGTGGGATGGCGTCGACCATTCGGAAATCGAGAAGCTCTCCTCAACCTTGACCGGAGAGAAGTACGAAGCGCAGCCGGTGGTCAAAGGCCGTGACCTCAAAGACCCGGAGCAGGCAGCTGCGGCGCAGAAGGACTTCCTCGATATCGTCGAGAAGAACGGCCTTCCCGTTAAGGTCAGCATTACCACGCAAAAGGGAGACTTCACCGGGATGAATGCCGAAGGCGGTCACGAGCTGGTTATAACCAAAGTGGACAAAGGTCCGCCCGCGATGGTCTACTACGAAAACACCGCCGGTGGTGCCGACCACAACTACCCGTCTGGGACACCGGTTCCCCTGGACAAGTTCCTGCAGTCCATGCAAGAGACGCACATGTCCGATGGAAACACGCACATTGAAGGCTACATCATAGCCAAGAAGAAATAATCGGCAACCCGGCTCGGACCATCTCCTGGCAGTCTGCCAGCTGCGCGGGCCCATCGGCTAATTCTGACCGCCTTTCGGTTTTATACTAGATCGACTAGTAGAGCACGTCTAAAAAAGGGGGGCAGCAGCAAAGGATCGGGGACCGTCGCCAGAGACGATCCCCGACCCTCAATCTGCACGAAAGAACTGCAAGTCTAGAGCCGCCCAGTCAGCCGCTCACAGAAGTGTCCTTGTAAAAGACCGGCTCGCCCCGGCGATTACGCGGAGCGGACGGAGTTCCTCCAGTCCTTCCAGTCGTGGACGACCGCTTCGGTCATCTTTTCGGCGGCTTCGCACAACCAGCCGTCCGGGCGCTTCTTCAGGTCGCGCAGGACAGCCTTGGAGGCATCGGGCGTGCCCAGGTGCATGTTCGCCGTTTCGCGTCCCATCGCCTTCAGCACCACCCGCTCATCGCTGGCCGCGTGCAACGACGGCAGCTCGATGCGCGAGCAGTCCGGTGCCAGGCGCCGCGTGATCCAGCCTCCCTTGGCTTCGAAGAACGGGTCCTTGCAACGCACGGCCCGGTCCAGAAGGGTCTGGTAGAGGATGTCCTTAGAGGTTCCGCCACAGGCCCAAACGCAGGCCGATGGCAGCAAGGCTTTGGCCTCGCGGGCGATTTTTCCGCCTTTCCAATCGGCCAGGGCCAGGAAGCGTTGGCGCCCCAGGCTGCCCTCGCCCGCCTGCCTGTGCACGAGCCGGCAGCGGATGCGCGGCGCCGGCATCAAGCGCTCGATCGCCTCGATCGCCGCGCGCGGGGCCTTCTCTTTCAAGGTCTTGAGAGCATCCAGCTTCTCCCAGTAGCGGGTCGGATCTCGCAATACGTTGGTGGCCATCCTCCGCAACTTGCGATGCTTCTCCTCGAGCACGAACGGCCTGCCACCCTTGGTGTAACCTTTGGTGTAGCCCTCGAGAATGGCTTCACAAGCCGCAGAGAGACTGATCGTTTGAAGATTGGCCAGGCGCACGCTTGTTGCCAGCCGGATCAGATCGTTGCTGTACGGCAGCGGGTAGACCTCATCGAGGTCATTGATTCCCCAGATGAGCCGGCCATCCGCATCGCGCCAGGAACCAAAGTTTTCGATGTGCAGATCGCCAACCGAGAGGACTTCCGGAGCGTTGTCCAGGTCTCCGCACACCTCCGCCCAGGTTTGCGCCCAGCGGTAGAAGGTCGCCCGCAAGAAAATGAAAGGACTCGAAGCCATGTTCAGGTGCTTCTGGCGCAAGTCTGTCTTGTCGACAGCGATGTGCGCCGCCAGCCACCGTTCATAGCTCTTTGTTGCCTGAATGATGTCCATTGGCACTCCTGTTGAGTTTCTGAACGAACAACCGGCAGGGGCACACAGGGGCTTTCCCCTGGATGCCTCTGCCGATGTCGGGATAGGAAGCAGAACAGCAAACGTAGACCGGTACGGCTGCACCCAGAGATAGGCAAGCGCTGGGCGCAGGAGAAGCCACCGCTGCCTGATTCTCCAGCGAGAGCTGGATTACCGGACGCAGTGAAACCCGAACCAGTCCCCGTAGGTGTAGCACTCGTAGTAGTCGTTCCAGTAGGCCCTTTGAGGTTGTTTGGTCCAACCCTTTTCGTGGTCCCACCAGATGGCATCGACGGTCAGGTATGACGGGCCAAGCGGCGGCGGTCCCGAGCCTTTAAGCCAGGACCCGCAACCGCTGACCGATATGGCCGCGATCAGGAAGCTGAGGCAGATGATGAGCGTTTTCATGGCTGGTTGCCGTGGTGCTGCGAGCGCCGCGCCTCCCGGGGACCATTCCCGGAATAGAGGCGCGGCGCTCAGAAGAGGACGAAACGGCCAGGGCCCGGAGCACTACTCAGAATGAGCGTTCAGCCCGGGACATGGCCTTATTGATGGAGGAGACGGCAGGGCCGCCCAGGCTATCGGCAGTGGAAGCGGCCCCAACGATCGACGTAGCCGTAGCAGCCGTGGTAGTGGTGGTAGTAGGTCCTGTAGACCACCCAGCCGTAGCCGGGCTCCCACACCCTCACGGTGCCGTAGGGCGCGCCCTCCAGGTAAACCGGCTCCGCCGGCCTGGTGTAGACCGTGCAGCCGCTGAGCGAGAGCGCTCCGACGGCAAGCCCGAGGGCAAGAATGAGCTTCTTCATGGCTTGTTTCTCCGAGAGGTTGATGGCTCTTCAGCTAATCACGAGCCCATCCCGTGAAAAGCTTGAAGCCAGATCCGGTTGTAGAACGGAAGGTTACGCCGGGTACAACAACCGGACAGCACCCGGCAAGAACCTGGTGGAGCTCCAGCCAGTATTCCAGGCTGTGAGCCCCTTCTCTTGCCTGCCCGCAGTGATCGCAGCTGCACCGCCAGGCAGGCCGCCTGAGCAGCCTTTCCGCCCTCAGTGCAATCAGCTCACCAGCGGCTGGCTCAGGCACACGACCCTCACGCCGGTACGTGGTTGCGGGATGTCCGCCGGGCCGGCGTTGCCGAGCGCCAGGCGCACCGCCCAGTAGGGCAGAAAGACGCCAGAGAGAGCGCCGTAGTGGATGCCACCAGACATCCTGGCATTGATCTCGAGCAGGTACTGCGCTCCGTCGTGCTCCATGAACTGGATGTTGTACAGCCCGTTGAGCTTGAGGTGGGCGGTCAATCTGGACGCAAGCTCCTCTAAGTAGCGGTTGTCCTCGATTAGCTCGCTCAGGCCATCCCTGTACTTCACACGGACGATCGAGCGGATCAGCTTGCCTCCACTGGCCAGACAGTCGATGCTGCGCTCCAGCCCGGTCAGGTAGGGCATGACCATCAGCGTGGGGAACTGCGTCTTGCCGATCAGGTACTGCTCGGCCCCGGCCGGCGTCAGCGGCGGGTGTTCGCCGTTCACCGGGCCAGCGAAGCCGGAGCCCTTGTCCGAGACGATCCGGAAACCCTGGCCGGCGATGCCGGCAGCCGGTTTGAAGCAGATGGTCTCGTATCTGGTGCTGAGCTGCGAGCAGGCCTGCCGAAAGCCTGCCAGATCGCTGACCAGCTTGTAATCTGGCATCGGCACAAGCTTCGCCGGAATCGCCTGGTAGAGGTCGACTTTGTTCTTGAGCAAGGTCAGCGTGCCAGGATCGGCCGGCACGATCAGGCGCACCCCTGCTGCCTGGAAGCGATCCTGCGCGGCAGCCAGAGCCAACACCCGCGTGGAAGGGATAAAGACATCCACGGCGTGTCGCCTGGCCAGATCCAGGCAGTACTCCATGTAGCCGGCATCGTCCAGGCCGGGCGGCTCGCTCTCGAAGAGGTCGGCAACCTCTTTGGCCGGAACCTGCTTCTTATGCGAGCAGACAATGCGAAAGATCTCACCGGGCTCCTGCGCCTCACGGATCCGCTGGATCACGTGGACCAACTTGAAGCCGGTGTTGAACCAGATCGTCGGTTGTTTCATCGGTTAACTCCCGGGCGGCATTGAGCAACAAGGAAACGGCCGCCAGTCTCAGGCGGCTCCGCACTATTTGCGGCGGAGCCGCCTGCCGGCGAGGAGACAAAGCCCGGCGCAGATCGTCAATCTGAAACTGAGCGCTTATTGGGCGCGGCGTAGCGGCACCACGCTGCCCCGCACGCCGTAGATTTCTGCCCGGGTAAGGATGTCCCGGGCCCAGTGAGCGTGCGTGGTCGGCTCGCACATGCGGTCGCCCATGCGGAAAACGGCCGGGGCACCCGGGTTGAGGATCTGCTCAGCCTCCTCGAGATCCTGCTGCTCCACCGCGAACTGCTCCTCGATCACCTGGATCTGGTCGGGGTGGATGGCCGTCTTGCCGATCAGCCCGTGCAGGAGGTCGAGCTCGATCTCCTGACGCAGCACGTCGTGGCGGGTCATCGCCTCGAACACCGGCGCGGTGAGACCGAAGCCGTGGGGGATGAACTCGCCGGCGAGCCGGGAGATCAGCCCGCCGACCGGCGTGTCGTAGATCGTGTGCCTGGGCTCACGGCGCACCCGCAGGCAGTTGAGCAGATCGTTGCCGCCGATGCGCAGGCAGAGGACGCGGGAACGGAAGTTGCTGTCCTTCTGCAGCAGCTCCCGCAACCTGGTCATCTCCCGGGCATCGAAGACCTCGGCCGTCTCGAGGGTGGGCATCAGGAAGAAGGCGTCGCGGCTGGCGAAGAACGACTGATACTGCCGCAAGTTGGTGCAGGTCACCTTCGGCAAGACGAAACCGTCGATGTTCTCGATGCCGGCGGTAGCCAAGCAGCGCCCGAGCACGTGCGGGTTGCGCACGCGGATGAAGCGCATCGGGCGCTCCGTCTTTTTCAGGCTGGGGAGCGCCTGCTTCAGGTTGCGCAGCGCCTGCGCCACCTGATCCTCACGAACAGCGTCCTCGGTGCAAAAGATCACCGACCGGAGCTGGGGAAACTTCTTGCCATTGCCGATCGCCACGAGGTTCTCGGGCTCACGGGTGGCGGGCACGTACAAGGACGCGCCGAGATGAAACTGGGTTTTCATCATGGGATTTTTCCTAGTCGCCCAAGGTCTTGATGATCACAGCTGCCCGATAGGGCAGGTCTGCGGCGTGCTCGATGGTCACGGCATGGGTCGTTGCCAGATTGACCAGGTGACGCACGTCTTCAGCATCGGGATCGCGCACGATCAGGCGATCCGGTAGGCGCCGCAACAGAGCCCGGGTGGATTCCCCGATGCCCGGCTTGACGCGGTTGCGGTCTGTGACGCCGTAGCGCTGCATGGCCAAAGCGATGAACTCCTCCGAATGGCGCCTGAGGCAAGCACGCTTCCCTTCGTCCCAGAGGCACACCGGCGAGTCTTTGGGATTGGCCAGTGCGCTCACGATGAGCGGGGTGAGCGCATCCACAAAGAAGCGCGAGAGGTCCTCTTTGCGCTTCTCCTCGTAGAAGGCGCAGGCGTGGAAGTCGCCCGGGCCGACGTACTGATCGCTCAGCACCGTGCGGCTGACCAGCCCGGAGATGATCGCGTTCAGGATTGCCGACGGGATCAGGTAATCATCGGCGGTGGCAGCCAGGCCGGCAACGCCAGCCAGGTCCGAGACCACCACCAGCGCCGGATCGAGCGCGGTGCCGCGTGCGGCGTTGTAGTCGGCGATGGTGCTGGCCAGCTCGGTGGAGATCGCCCCCTTGCCGGTCCAACCGTCGATGAAGACCACGTCCCGGTCCGAGTGACCGGCCTTCGTGAGGATGTGGTCGAGGGCAACCGCGTCCACTCCCCGGTCCCGGATGATCGAGATCGAGTAATGGACGGACTTCCGCCCGAGCCGCGTCAGTGCGCGGTGCAAGAGCACGCCCACCGGGGTGCCGGCCCGAGCCAGGCTGACCAAGACCACCTCCCGCCCGGGCCGTTGCGCCAGCGTGCGGGCGAGGCTGGCCAGGTGACAAGCGAACTTCACCTGGTTCTGATCGAGCGCCCGGTAGAAGAGCTGCATGTAGCGCTTGTCGGGCGTCTTCTCTACCGAGAGCATCTCGGAGTAGTGCCTCTGGCCGGACTGGATCGCCCGCTCCTTCTCCTCCAGGTCGGTCGGCCTGATCTTGACCGGCTTGAGGAGGAAGGTCACGTCGTCGGGGACGTAGCTACCGTGAAAAGGCTTCATGTCCAGGCTCCTTCGTAAGCAACGAGAAGATCTGCGAGGCGCTCGGCATGAGCGCGAAATCGCAGAGGCTCATGAACGGAAGATCGGAGAGGCTATCGCCGAGTCCGATCACCAGAGAGCCGGGCGCGGCGATGTTTTCGACGAACCAGCGGGCCGCCTGCGCCTTGTCCAGGTAGGGCGGCAGCGCAGCCAGGTTGTTCTTGTTGCGATGCCGCTGCCAGCCCGCAGGCAGCACCTCCATGAGCAGCTCCTCGATCCGGGTGAGCTCGTCGCCGTCCTTCTGGTTGTGCTTGACAGAAAGGTAGAAGTCCAATCCGCAGTCCGAGACGACCGAGCAGCGAACGTCGATCCGTGCCTGATCCGCCTCCCGGCGAACGAAATCGAGCAGTTGCTCGAGAGACTCATGGTGTCCTGCCGCTTCCCTGGACATCTGTTCGTGCCAGCGCGGCTCCGGCGCACCGCTCGGCGTGAGGATCAGGCCACCGAAGCTGCAGATTGCGTAACCGTTGAACGGCAGGCTCACCTGTCGGAGCGCCTTGCTGCTGCGTGCCGTCGTCGGTACGAGCATGGCCACGCTGGTAATCCACTCGAAAAACATCGCCTGCTTGGGCGTGAGAAAGCCGCAGACCTCGCCTTTGTTGTCGACAGCGACAGCCCGCCCGCCACCAGCCGGAGCCCGGCGGCATGCGGTAATCAGGCTGTCGTCGATGTCCGCAAGGAGAACAACACGTTTGTCGGTCATAGTTAGAACTCCAGTTTCTCTGCCCCAAGCGCGGCCAGCAGCGAGCTGTCCAGCGTCGAAGCGGGGGTTTCGTGGCAAACTACGATCCGGTCGTACTGACCGCGGTGCACGTTGTAGAGGAAGTTGAGGATGCGATCCTCGTAGTTGTCGCGGAAGCACAGGTGAACGCCGATGGCGCCGCCCAGTATGATCGGCGAGCGGGTGGTGGCCTGGAAATAAACGTCCACACCCTTCTCCTCCAGCCTTTCGGCAAGCAGGAAGGGCGGGTAGGCAAACTCGCCGGTGCCGAGCACCAGCAGGCGCTGACCCTGGTTTACCGGAAGGCTCACCTGCGGCAGGGATGACAAAGGCCCGCGCAGCCCCAGGCGGCCGTAATTGCGCGCCAGGAGCCGATCCTTGAGCTGCCCGTTGCCGGCCACCTGCGGCATCTTGATTGCCACCGCATTTGCTGCCGGGCTGAATCGGTACTGCCCTTCCAGCAGCGAAACTGACGCTGAGCCTACCGGCATGTCGGCCATGGTGGCGGCCCGGCGCTCGGCGCCGCGCCAGTCGGTGAGCACCACCGTCACCACCTGTTGCAAGACCGGCATGCTGCCCTGCAAGGCGCGCACCAGGTTGACGAACGTCTTGCCGGTGCTGGCCTCGTCATCGACAAGCACGACCGACCGCGCGCACCGGAACAAGCTGCGGTCGGCAGCATGCATCGGCTGGTAGATCTTGTGGTCGGCAGCGTGCGAGTGCTCCTCGAGGAATTCGACAGCAGCCTCGTTGCTCAGGCGGTAGCGGGTGCTGTGAATGAACAGCACGTCCTCCCTGCCGTTGAGCCGCACGTACTCGTCGTAGACACCATGCCCGAGGCAGATGGCCGTTTCGGCCATGCCGATCACCACCACCGGACCGGGCAGGTTAGAGGGAATCTTGGCGGCCAGCCGCCGGTGCGTATCGCGCACCGCTGACGGTCTGGCCGGGATGTGCTTGCCGAGGACCTTGGAAACGAACAGAAAGCCGCGCTTCGGGTTCTGCCTGGCAGCAAAGCCGCAGAGCAGATCGAGCGGCAGGTCCGAACGGACGACCGTAACATCGAGCTGCCCCGTGGGCAGCTCGATCGTCAGCCGCTCGCGGTTGGTTGCCTCTTTGAGCGCAACCTGCAGGTTGCCTGACATAGGATCTCCTCCTAAAAAGTTGGCTTGTGAGCACGACCTCAGTGGGGTAAACCCCACTGAGCTAGCAGATTTAACTTGACAACCAGACTCCGAGAGAAGCGGCGGTGGACGCCGGCAAGGCAATCCACCGCCCATCCCTCAGAGCTCGCGCGCACAGCAACAAGGCGCCCCAGCAGGCAGCGCTTTTCTTGGTGGTGCGAGCGTCCGGCGGCTTAGGACTCGGCCTTCTTGTTGCGGTGGAACAGCTTGCCGATCAGCTTGATCGGCAGCTTGATCGGGACGAGCAGCGAGTCGATGAGCTCGCTGAGGTTGCCCATCACCTGACCGAGCCAGTTGAAGATCGGGCTGAGCAGCGTCTGCAGCGCCTTGACACGGTCGTAGACCAGCCCGGCTGCGATGATGCCGAGGATGATCCCGAACTTCTGCACTTCGTGCAGCTGGAACTGCCAGATGTGCTCGGCGACGAGCTGGATGCCGATGGCGCCGACCAGCACGTAAGCGATCTTGGCCAGAATCGGGAAGCGTTCGATCAGCTTCACGAAGATGCCGGCCACGAACCGCATGGCCAGGATGCCGATGAAGACGCCGGTGAGGACGACCCAGAGCTTGGGGCTGAGGGCGACCGCCGCCAGGATGTTGTCGGTACTGAAGGCCATGTCGGCCAGCTCGACGGCAACCACGGTAGCCCAGAAGCCAGCCGTCTTGCCGTTGTGGGCATCCTGCTCGCCATCCTCGGCAACGCCGAGGTGGGAGCACATGAGGTAGATCAGGTAGCCGCCACCGACCAGCTTGATCCAGGGGTTGGAGATCAGGATCGAGACGAACGCCAGGCTCAAGCCGCGCAGCAGGTAGGCACCGAGCAAGCCGGCACGCAACGCCCAGACGCGCTGCTTTTCCGGCAGGTGCGTGACCATGGCGGCCAGAACCAGCGCGTTGTCCACGCTGAGCAGACCTTCGAGGATGATCAGCGACACGATGATCGGGATGGCACTGACAAAGTCGTGCATTATCACTCCTGTGGCGCCGCCAGACTGGGTCCGAGGCGGCGCCTTAGAACGGGCGGGGAACGGGGCGGCACTGCCGGCCCTAGGACAGAGCGGCAGTGCTGGCCACAAAGCGGTGGAGCCGCCAGGGCGGCGGCGCCCAGCAGTAGAGCTTGGGATTGATTGTGAGCTTTTAGCCGCAGCTTCGCAGCATCGGCTGTGAGCAACGCTTACAGTTTGCTGATCATCTCGCCCAGGCGGATCTCGTAGGAGTAGATCATGCGATCGGCCTCCTCGAGATTGATCTTGCTCTGGGACATGAGCTGGCCGGCCTTATCGCCGAAGGTGTGGAGCGCCTTGTCGACCACCAGCCCCCTGCCCTTGTACTCCTCCGTCTTGCGCTGGGCCTCCGCCCAGCGCCGGGTGAGCTCCTTCTTCTTATCGAGCGGGCGCTGATTGGCCTTGATGGCGCTCTCGATCGACGTGTGGAGCTGGTCGCACTCGCGATTCCAGTCCGGCAGACCGGACTGGAGCGCATCGAGCCGCTGGCCGGGCAGAGCCTTCGTGAGCGTATCCAGCCACTCGGTCAGCGACTTGGTTCCACCGGGAGCGACAAGCCCCTGGGGGTTCTCGATCTCCAGCTCGCAGCTCTTGTGCAGCTCCAGGCAGTGGGCCCGCTCTACCTTCACCTGCTCCAGCTTCTCGTTTGCCTGCCTGAGCCCGATGATGAGCGCACGCAGCTCCTCGGCCTGGCGATTCCAGTCGCTAACCCCGGTGCGCGCGGCCTCCCAGCGCCCTTCGGCCACCGCTTTATTGAGCAACTCGAGCGAATCGGACAGCGGCTTGGTGGCGGCAGCCGCATCGTCCCGCTTGAGAGCGCTCTTGTACAGCTCGGCGAGCTCCTGAAGCTTCTTGCCGGCGCGCGTTGCATCGGCACGAATCTTGTCGCGCTCGCGTGCCAGCTCGGCGACCCGTGTCCTCGCCTTCTCCAGGTAAGGGCGCATGTCGAGCCTAAGGTCGGTCGTGACCGACAGCGGATCCCGCCGGCACAGCTTCTCGTTCGACTCGAGCCTGGCCATCAGCTCGGACAGCTCCGCAGGGAGCCCCTTTCCGAACGACTCGGCCTGCTGCTTCAGCGACTCGGCTTCGGCCCTGACAGCCTGGGACTGCTGGAGCAGCGCCTCGATCTTGCTCTTGAGGTCCGTGAAGACCTTCTTGGCTGTATCGAACGACCGCGCCATCATCTCCTTGAGCTGCTTGGGCGAAACGGTGTGCTGGCGCTCGGCCCCCGAGAACAGCCCCCGTTGGTCGAACGGTACCGCCTCGGTATCGAGCACGATGTCCGCAGCGAGAATCTGGCCGATATCCTCGATCGCCTTGCCCTTGTTCCAGGTGGGCAGGTTTTGCCGCAGCCCCTGCGCCTTTTTGTAGACCCCATCGAGAAGGGCGAACTGAGCCCAGAGCCTGTCTACGGCTTCGAACGCTTTGCTCGCCTTCTGCTCGGTCGCTCCCTGCAGCTGGTCGCGCTCCCCTTTGATGATCTTGAAAATCGTCGAGTCCTCGAGGCCCAGCAGATTGCTCTGGATGGCATCGAGCTCGGAGCGCCACTGCGTCAAGGTTTGATCAAGCTCTTCGAGATTCATTGTCTTCTCCTTTATTGCTTTGCGTTGTCAACCTGGCCGCCTGGATGGCGGCTGGCATTATCGAGAACGCAAAGCGGCGGAGAGGGCGGGGCCGGGCTCGTGCCACACCACGTGGCACGGCCCGGCCCGATGAAAACCCTGTCTCGGCCCCCTGCGCTTAGAGGATGCTACGGATCTTGGCCTGCAGGCTGTGATCGGTGATCACCCTGCCGTCCGCGGGCTCGCCGAGCGCCGCGATCTTCCACTCGCCGTTGTGGCGGTAGAGACGCGCCAGGATGAGCGCCGTGTTCGGGAAGCCGACCGAGAGCTCGTACCTGCAGATCTCCTTGCCGTCGGCGGCGTTGACGAGCCTGCCGAAGGCGTTGCGGACGACGGTGAACTGCTGCCCGCGGTAGCTCGTCACCGTGAACATGATGCTCTGGACGTTGGCGGGCAGCTTCGACAGATCGAGCACGATCTGCTCGTCGTCGCCGTCGCCCGCCCCGGTCAGGTTGTCGCCGGAGTGCTGGATGGAGCCGTCGCGGCTCCGCAGGTTGCGGAAGTAGACGGTCTCGAGCAGGTTGCCCTGGTCGTCGTAGGTGGCGCAGGACGCATCGAGGTCGACCGTGCCGGCCTCGGGGGTGATGTCCCAGCCCAGGCCCATGGTCACCTTGGCGAGCTGTCCGCCGGCGGTCTTTTCGAGCGAGAGGCGCTGCCCCTTGATGAGACTGACTGACATGTTCGTTCTCCTTGTTCGCGGTTTCAGGTCTTGAGACTCAAGCCGGGCGCACCGCTGATGCGCACCGGCCAGGAAGCAGCAGGCTAGCCGACGTCGACGCCGTAGCTCTGGGCCAGCGCCTTCAGTCCGCCGGCAAAGCCCTGACCCACGGCCTTGAACTTCCACTCGCCGTTGAGGGTGTACAGCTCGCCGAAGACCATCGCCGTCTCCGTGGAGGCGTCCTCGGACAGATCGAAGCGGGCGATCTCCGTGTTGTCGTTGGCGTTGACGATGCGGATGTAGGCGTTGTTCACCTGCCCGAACGACTGCCGGCGCGTATCGGCATCGTAGATGGTGCAGCAGAAGGACACCTTCTTGACCTCGGCCGGCACCTTGCTCAGGTCGACGGTGAGCTTTTCGTCGTCGCCGGCGCCCTGGCCGGTGCGGTTGTCGCCGCCGTACTCGACGGCGCCGGCCGGATCCCGGGGCTGGTTGAAGAAAACAAAGTGCTGATCGCTGGGAACCCTGCCGTCGTCCTTCAGCATGAAGGCCGAGGCGTCGAGGTCGAAGGCGGCGCCGTCGGTGGCGCGCACGTCCCAGCCGAGCCCGACGACGACCCGCTGGAGGCCGGCGACGGTCTTGGACAGGTTGACATTCTGACCTTTTTGCAGTGAGACTGCCATGGGAGTTCTCTCCTATCTTGAGATGAGTTCAGGATGGATGCGCTTCTCTGCGCGGTTGGTGGCTGGCTTGTACCGTGGGTACAGCCGGTGGGTTGGTCTTGAGCGGCAGCAGCCCGGGCGCAAGCGCCTTAAGCGCCTGCGCTCCGGGCAGCTTGAGAGAACGAGGAGGAAGCGGGCGGGTTGCGCTACTCGGCGTCGAGCGCCTTCTCGAGCAGGCGCTCGGTGGTGAGGCCCTTCGCCTCGTCGCAGGTGATGCAGCCGACGATGTCCATCGTCGCGCCCTTCTCCTCGAGGCCGTTGTTGAGCTCGTCGAGGAACTGCTTCGCCCGCCCGTCGTTGCCGACCTGGATGAAGCTGATCACGAGGTCGCTCTTGGTCAGGCCGCCCTTCGTCATGCGCTGCGTGACGCCGACGATCACCTGATCGAGCGCCTCCTGGTCGTCCGGCACGCCGTCCGTGATCACCAGGATGATGCGCGGCTTGGTCTTCGGGTCGGCCGGGACCGCGGGGACGTCGGGCGTGCCCTTGCTGAACAGGCCGCCCTTCTTGCCGGGGATGGCCGGCTTGCCGAGCCGCTTGTCGAGGTAGTCGCTGGTGCGCTCGCGGATCAGGCGCGCGGTGTCCGTGGAGCCGTCCGGGTAGGCCTGCCGGAAGACGCTGGCCACCTTGTCGAACGTGGTGTTCTCGTAGACGTCGGGCTCGCCGTTGAAGAAGCCGACCGTCACGCCGTCGTCGTCGAAGCGCGCGGCCTCCTGCACGAGCGTCTCCACCCAGCTACGGGCGAAGTTGAGCCTGGACTGGCCGGTGGGCGTGTCCTTGCCGTCCATCGAGCCGGACTTGTCGACGTGGACCTCGATGTCGTACTTGGTGAGGTCGCGCTTTTTGAGGTTGAGGGGCATGGTTGTATCCTTTCCACTTTGTGGGATTTTGCGTTGCCGAAGTCGCCGCTGCGCCATGCAGCGGCGGCATGAGACCGTGGCGGGCGCCGCCTGGCGCCGGTAGCCGGTGGTGGGTGCGCCACGGTGTTGAAGCACCAGGTGCGGTGCCTGCCGCAGCCCACCAGGCACTGAGCAATAGGCGGGGTTCTCCCGCTCGAGCGGCACCGGGCGGTGCTGCAAAATGCGATCAAGCAGGCGGGCGCCCTTGAGGGCGCCCGCCAGAACTGGCCGGCCGCTAACGACCGGCGGGTCTTAGCTCGGGTTCAGGCCGAAGTTGTGGCAGAGCGCCTCGAGTCCGCCGGCGTA
>Ga0066388_100000308_pt1 | contig 21868 bp, 24 predicted proteins | sample PanSoiMetaGPlot6_FD_64539 | JGI IMG/M metagenome (GOLD analysis project Ga0066388, IMG submission 64539) | Tropical forest soil microbial communities from Panama analyzed to predict greenhouse gas emissions - Panama Soil - Plot 6 (Hybrid Assembly) | ecosystem: Environmental > Terrestrial >...
GAGATCCGGAACCCGCTGGCGGGCATCGGCACCTCGGCGCAGGTGATGAAGCGGCGTCTCGAGGTCGGAGACCCGCGCGCTCCGTTCGTCGACCTGATCCTCGAGGAGGTGTCCCGCCTCGACCGGATCGTGACTGGGCTTCTCCAGTTCGCGCGCCCGGCGACTCCGAAGCTCACCCGGCAGTCGATTCTGCCCGCGCTCGAGAAGGCGCTCACGCTCGTGCACGAGGTCGCGGTGCGCCAGGAGGTCGCGATCCAGGTGGAGCGCGCGGACCGCGTGCCCGACGTCTACGTGGACCTCGACCAGGTCCTCCAGGTGCTCCTGAACGTCCTCATGAACGCGCTCCAGGCGCTCGACCAGGGGGGAGAGATCCTCGTCCGCGTGCACCCTGTGCGGAAGCGGCTCGCGCGGCGCTCCGCGCTCGGCCGGCGCGCCGGCGACCGTCTCGAGGAGCGGGAGCAGGCGCCCCCCCTCGACGTCGTCGAGGTCACGATCCGCGACAACGGTCCGGGAATCCCCACCGCGGTCCTGGCCCGCGTCTTCGATCCGTTCTACACGACCCGCGCCCAAGGCACCGGGCTCGGGCTCAGCATCTGTCAGACCATCGTCCGCGAACACGGCGGATCCATCTCGATCGAAAGCGTCGTGGGGCAGGGGACCACGGTGCTGCTCGACCTACCCGTGGAGAAACGACATGGAGACAGGCGGAGTCATCCTCGCTAAGCAGACCCTCGGGATTCTGGTGGTGGACGACGAGAAGACTCTTCGGTACGCGCTGCGGGAGGGGCTCTCGGAGGAGGGGTATCGGGTCGAGACGTCGGGGGACATCGCCGAGGCGCTCCGCACGCTCGAGCGGGAGGAGTTCCACCTCGCGCTCCTCGACCAGAAGCTCCCGGACGGAAGCGGGATCGACCTCCTGAAGCAGATCCGGCAGCGCTACCCGGACACGCAGGTCGTGATGATGACGGCGTTTGGGAAGTTCGAGAACGCGGTCGAAGCGACCAAGGCGGGCTGCTTCGACTACGTGGCGAAGCCCTTCGAGCTCGACCACATGAAGCTCCTGATCAAGAACGCGCTCTCGCAGGCGCGCCTGACCGAGGAGGTCTCCCGCCTGCGCCACGCCGAGCGCCGTCGGGTCGGGTCCACGCTCATCGTGGGGGGAAGCTCCAAGCTCGCGAAGATCTTCGAGACCATCCGGAGAATCGCCTCGACGGGCGGAAACTCGACCGTGCTGCTCCAAGGAGAGACGGGGGTCGGGAAGGAGCTCCTGGCCCGGATGGTGCACGACCTGGGGAACGCCCGCGAAGGCCCCTTCGTGGAGGTGAACTGCAGCGCGATTCCCGAGGACCTCCTCGAGAGCGAGCTCTTCGGACACGAGCGATTCGCGTTCACCGACGCGAAGCGCGGCCGGAAGGGGCTCATGGAGCTCGCCAACGGCGGGACCCTCTTTCTGGACGAGATCGGCGAGATGAGCCTCCAGGCGCAGTCGAAGCTCTTGCGCGCGCTCGAGACGAAGCGGTTCCGACGCGTGGGAGGCTCGAGCGACGTCGCGGTGGAGACGCGCGTGCTGGCGGCGACCAACCGCGACCTTCGCGCGCTCGTGGACCAGGAGCGCTTCCGCGAAGATCTCTTTTTCCGGCTCGATGTGATCCGGATCGTCGTGCCGCCGCTCCGCGAGCGCCCCGAGGACATCCCGGCTTTGATCGACCACTTCGTCGCGCACTTCAACGGCGAGCTGGGACGGAGCGTGAAGGGACCCTCCGACCGCGCGCTCGAGCTCCTCATGGCGTACCGCTGGCCGGGGAACGTCCGCGAGCTGAAGAACGTCATCGAGCGCGCGATCCTCCTCGAAAGCGACGATCTGATCCTGCCCGAGCACCTCCCGCTCGAGATCGTCGGCGCCGCGGGCGGGGGCGCGGCGGTTCTCGAATCGAGGCTCAAGGGAGAAGGGGGCGTGATGCCGCTCGCCAAGGCGGAGCAGATCGCGATCGAGATGGCGCTCGATCAGGCGGGCGGGAACAAGACCAAGGCGGCCGACTGGCTCGGGATCTCGCGGCAGACCCTCCGCACCAAGCTCAAGGAGTACCGCATGGAATCCTCGAGCGGGCATGGCGCCTGAGCCCGCTCCCGATCTCGAGCTTCGTCCCTCGGCAGCGCTCGAGCGCGCGGTGGGCGAGCGCTACGGGCTCTCGCTTCGGGAATGCACGCCGGAGGGGCTCGCGGAGCGCCTCCGGTTCCGGATCCACGAGCGCGCGCTGGATGGAGTGGAGTCGTACGCGGAATACCTCCTCTATTCGGGGGACCTCTCCGCCTGGCACGACCTCGTCGAGACGCTGACCGCGAACGAGTCGCGCGTCTTCGGCACTCCCTCCGACTTCGCCCCGCTCCTCGAGCTCACCCAGGATCCCCGCTGGTCCCGTTTCGCGCGACCGGGTGCGGGAACCTTCCGCTGCCTGAGCGCCGGGTGCGGCACGGGAGAGGAGGCGTACTCGCTCGCGATCGCCCTCGGCGAGACGCGAGCCCGAGCCCCCGCGTTCGACTTCGAGGTGATCGGGGTCGACGTGAGCGCGCGGGCGGTCGCGCGCGCGCGGGCCGCCGTGTACCCCGCGGCGCGCGCGGCGACCGTTCCGGGCGACCTTCGGGAGCGATATCTGCTCGAGCGGGACGGAGACGTGTCCGCAGAGCCGCTCCGCCCCTTCGTGCGGTTCGGCCAGGTCAACCTCTGCGCCCCCGGCGCGCTCGACACGCTCGGCTCCTTCGAGCTCGTCTTCGCCCGCGGGTTCCTCCACGCGATGACCGTCGAGGGTCGCCGCCGCGCGCTCGCGAACCTGACCCGTGCGCTCGCGCCGGGGGGCGTCCTCGTGCTCGACGCGGGGCAGTCGGCGGGAGACTTGGATCTCGGACTGATCCCGGTCCGCTGGAGCGACCGGCACGCCTACGAGCTCCCGCTCGGGGAAGAGGCGGAGGACGAGCCGGCCGGCCCGTCCCCCCTCGAGCCGCCCGAGCCCGGCACGGCGCTCGTCGCGCACCGCTCGGCGATCGTGCGCTCCTGGATGCGGATCCTTCTCGAGCAGCGGGGCCTCAAGGTCGAGGAGGCGCCGGATGCGGTCCGCGTGCTGGAGCGCGCGGCGCGCGGGCGCCCGCGCGAGCGGTATTTCCTCGAGCTCACCCTTCCCTCGCAGGGAGGGCTCTGGGCGGGCTCGCGTCTCCGGCGGATCGGCGCGGCGACCGCGGAGTCGCTCGTCTATCTCTCGCCGCGCGGGGCGGCGGCGGAGACGGAAGACGCGGGCATCCGGCTCATGCCGCTGCCGCTCTCCGCGCGCGATCTCGAGTCCTGACTCCCCGGTTCTCGACGAAGGAGCGTGATCCCGTAGCACCGCGCGCGGGGGTCCTCCTCACCGCGCACGGCGAGGTGCGCACGCCCGCGTTCATGCCGGTGGGCACGCAGGGAACAGTGAAGGGGCTCACGCCCGCCGAGCTCCAGGCCGCCGGCACGCAGATCCTCCTCGCGAACACCTACCACCTTATGCTCCGGCCCGGATCCGCGCTCATCCGGGAGCAGGGAGGCCTGCACCGGTTCATGGCGTGGGACGGCCCCATCCTGACCGACAGCGGGGGCTACCAGGTGCTCAGCTTGAAAGAGCTCGTCCGCGTGCGCGAGGAAGGGGTGCACTTCCGCTCGCACCTGGACGGCTCCTCCGAATTCCTGTCGCCCGAGCGGTCGATGGAGGTGCAGGCCGATCTCGGATCGGACATCGCGGTGACGCTCGATCACGCCGTGCCGCTTCCCGCCGATCCCGAGACCCAACGTGACGCGGGAGAGCGCACCCTGCGCTGGACCGAGCGGTCGCTCCGCCATGGGAGAACGCTCGTCACCCCGGAGGGAAGGGAGCAGCTCCTCTTCGCGATCGTGCAGGGGGGCGGCGATCCGGATCTGCGCGCGGAGATGGCCGAGCGCACCGTCGCGCTCGAAGGCGACGGATTCGCCGTGGGAGGGCTCTCCGTCGGCGAGACGAAGGAGGAGACGTGGGCGCTCGCGCGCGCGACCACCCAGGTGCTCCCGCTCGACCGGCCGCGCTATCTCATGGGCATGGGGACCCCGCTCGATCTCCTCGACGGGATCGCGTGCGGCCTCGATCTTTTCGACTGCGTGCTCCCCACCCGGAACGCGCGGAACGGAATGGCGTTCACGACCGCGGGTCCGATCAACATCCGGAACGCGGAGCACGCGCGCTCGAAGGAGCCGCTCGATGCCGCGTGCGGCTGCGAGGCGTGCGTCCGGTATACGCGCGCGTATCTCCGGCACCTGCATCTCGCCGGAGAGATCCTCGCGCACCGAATGCTGACCTTGCACAACGTCACGTTTTACCAGACACTGATGGCGAAAGCGCGCCGCGCGATCGACGAGGGTCGTTTTTCCTCGTACGCGCGGGAGTTTTCGGAGCATTACCGCGAGCGGAGCGGGGGGCCTCCCGCGTCCGCATAACCCGAGGAGAATGCATGCTCGATGCCGCGTTCGCACAGGCGGCGGGCGCGCCCGAGGCGGCGCCTTCCGCACTGGACCAGATGATCCACATGGGGAGTCTCCTCGCGATCACCATCGGGATCGTCTACTTCATGATCATCCGGCCGCAGCAGCGGAAGCAGCGGGAGACGAACGCGATGCTCTCCTCGATCCGCAAGGGGGATCGGGTGCTCACGAGCGGCGGACTCTACGGAACGGTCGTGGGGACGAAGGACGACGTCGTCGTGCTCAAAGTGGCGGATGACGTGAAGATGGAGTTCTCGCGTCAATCCATCGTGCAGGTCCAGGCCCGCGGTGAATAAGAAGACGCCGCTGCGGCTCCGGTACTACGGTGATCCCGTGCTGCGTCAGAAGGCCGCACCGATCCCGGCGGTGACGCCCGAGATCCAGGATCTGATCCAGGGGATGTTCGAGTGCATGTACCGCGAGCGCGGGATCGGCCTGGCCGCGCCCCAGGTCGGCGTGTCGCAGCGCGTGTTCGTCGTGGACGTGGAAGACGAATCGGGCGCGCGGACCAAGGCGGCGCTCGTGAATCCCGTCGTGGTCGAGCAGTCGGGATCGATCGTCGGCGAGGAAGGATGTCTGAGCATCCCCGGGATCCACGCCGACGTGCGGCGCTCCGCGGAGGTGACGTTCCACGCGCTCGACGAGCGGGGCGCGCCGATCACCGTGAGCGGAACCGGACTCCTCGCGCGCGCCTTGCAGCACGAGCTCGACCACCTGGACGGCGTCCTCTTCATCGACCGGCTGAGCGCGATCCGGAGAAAACTGCTCGAGCCCAAGCTCGCGCGCATGCAATTCGGGGACGAGAAGGACTCCGCCCCCGAGCCCAGCACCTCGCCTTCGTTCTAGAGGCGCCGTGCGCCTCGTCTACTACGGAACCCCCTCGCTCGCCGTCCCTCCGCTCCTCGCGCTCGCGGAGTCGGGACGCTCTCCCGCGCTCGTGATCACGCGCCCCGATCGCGCCCGCGGTCGCGGCCTCACGGTCGGACCGTCGCCGGTCCGCGCCGCGGCGGAGTCGCGGGGGATTCCGGTCGTGACACCGGCGCGCGCGAGCGCCCCCGAGGAGATCGAGCGGGTCCGTTCGCTGAAACCGGATCTCCTCGTGGTCGTCGCGTACGGGCAGATCCTCCGTCCCGACCTTCTCCGCGTCCCCGCGATCGGCGCGCTCAACGTACATTTCTCCCTCCTGCCGCGGCATCGCGGGGCGGCACCCGTCCAGGCCGCGATCCTCGAGGGGGACCGGGAGACCGGGGTGACCACCATGTGGATGACCGAGGGATTGGACGAAGGCCCCCTCTTCCTGAGCCGCGCCACGCCGATCGGCGAGGATGAGACCGCGGGATCGCTGGCGGAGCGCCTCGCCGCCCTAGGGGCTGGCTGTCTCGTCGAGTCGGTGGAGCGGATCGAGCGCGGCGAGATCGCGCGCGCGGAGCAGGACAGCTCGCGCGCGACGTACGCGCCGAAGATCGGACCCAAAGACGCGCGCCTCGACGCCGGGGGGGACGTCCTCCCGTTCACGCGGCGCGTCCGCGCGTTCGCTCCCGACCCGGGTGCCTACCTCGAGCTGAGCTCGGGAAGGCTCCAGGTGCTCGCGGCGCATCCCGGCGATCCCGCCGACGGGACCGGCGCGCCGGGGGAGATCCTCGCGGTGGACCGCGCGCGCGGCATCCGGATGCGCCTCGGCGCGGGATCGGCGTGGCTCGAGAGGGTCCGTCCCGCCGGGAAGCGGCTCATGACCGGTGCGGAGTACGCGAACGGCGCCCGCCTCGGTCCCGGCGCGCGGCTCCCGCTCACCTCGGAGCGTCCGTGATCTTCGCGCGAAAGGGGCGCGCGGGGTTCCGGGGCAAGCCGAAGCCGATCTCCGCCCGCGAGCTCGCGCTCCAGACCCTGGTCGCGACGGAGAGCCGGAGCGCGTACTCCGACCGGCTGCTCGAGCGCCGGCTCCACGGCGCGGCGCTCAAGCCCGAGGACGCGCGGCTCGCGACCACGCTCGTGCAGGGGACGCTGCGCCGCCGCGGCACGCTGGACCATCATCTCGAGTTCCTCACGCGGGGCGGGCTCGAGGGACTTCCGGCGTGGATCCGCGGCGCGATGCGTCTCGGGGCCTACCAGCTCCTCTTCCTCGATCGCGTTCCTCCGTCCGCCTCGGTGGACGAGAGCGTGAAGCTCGCCAAGAAGTACGGCCACGCGGGAACCGCCGGTCTCACGAACGCGGTGCTCCGGCGCCTCGCGCGCGGAGACCGAGCCCCGCTTCCCGACGCGGACGGCGATCGGGCGGGGCATCTCGCCGTCCTCCACTCGCATCCGCGCTGGCTCGTGACGCGCTGGCTCGACCGCTGGGGTCCGGAGGAAGCCGCGCGCCTGCTCGCCGCCGACAACCTGGAGCCCGAGGTCTCGGTGCGCGTGAATCGCGCGCTCGCCACGCCGGAGGAGGCCCGCCGCCGCCTGGCCGCCGAAGGGTTCACCCCCGAGCCCGGCCCCAACGGGGGAGCGATCTGGATCCTCCGGGGCGGATTCGTGGCCTCGCGCTCGCCGAGCTTTCGCGAGGGATGGATCTCCCTCCAGGACGAAGCGGAGGCGGCGGTGGTGCCCGCGCTCGACCCCTCTCCCGGGGAGCGCGCGCTCGACCTCTGCGCCGCCCCGGGAGGGAAAGCCTCGCAGATCGCGGAAGCCGTCGGCGAGACGGGGCGCCTGATCGCGCTCGAGCGGCACGTGAGCCGCGCCCGCGCGCTCCGCGCCAATCTCCGCGACCGGTTGCACCACGCGAACGCGCACGTGGTCGCGGGGGACGGGACGGTGCCTCCTTTCCGCGCGCCCTTCGACCGCGTGCTGGTCGATGCGCCCTGCTCCGGCCTCGGCGTCCTGCGCCGGCGCGCCGACGCGCGGTGGCGCAAGGAGGAGTCGACGATCGCGACGATGGCCGCGCTGCAGGCCGCCCTCCTCGAGGGTGGAGCGGCGCTCGTCCGCCGCGGCGGCGTCTTGGTGTATAGTGTCTGCTCCTTGGAGCCCGAGGAGACGCGGGAGATCGCCGAATCGTTCGCGCGCGCTCACGCGGACTTCGCTCCGGAAGACGTGAACCCGTACGTGCCCGCCGGATTCCGGTCGGAGGGCCCGTACTTGACCGCGACGCCGCACCGTCACGGGACGGACGGCGTGTTCGCCGCGCGCTTTCGCCGCCGATGACCGAATCCGTGGATCTCGATGTGGAGGAGGGCGTGGAGGAAGTAGAGGAGGCGACCCCACCGGTCTCCCCCCTCGGCGAGCGCCGCCGCGGCCCGCGCTTCTCGTTCTGGACCGGGACGCTCCTTCTCGCCGCGGTCGCGCTCTTCGGCGGCTTCCTCATCATGAACCTCGTGCTCATGCCGAGCTTCACCCGCCAGGGCGCGGAGGTCCACGTGCCCGACGTCGTCGGCCAGAGCGAGACGGAAGCCGAGCGCGTGCTCGCCGCGGAGGACCTCAAGCTCTCGAAGATCTCCGAGCAGTGGAGTCCCGACATCCCGCGGGGCTTCGTGATCTCGCAGGACCCAGCCGCGGGGGGCTCGGTGAAGCGCGGCCGCCGGATCTCCGTGATCGTGAGCCTCGGCGCGCAAGGGACGAGCGTTCCGGTCCTCGACGGCGTGACCGCGCGCCAGGCCCAGCTGATGCTCGAAGGGGCCGGGCTTCGCGCGGGGCGCCTCGCCCGCGTCTACACCGACGAGGTGGGGAAGGATCTGGTCGTCTCCTCCGATCCTCCAGGGGAGACGCTCGTCGAGCAGGGGACGGTGGTGAACCTCCTCGTGAGCTCCGGTCCGCGCCCCCAGACCTATCTCCTCCCCGACCTCACCGGAAAGGACCTCGATCAAGTCGCCCGCAGCCTGCGCGAGGGAGGCTTCCTCGTCGTGGTCCGCGAAGGGGGTCCGAAGGAGAAGAGCGGCGTCGTCTCCGCGCAGAGCCCGCCTCCCGGACACCGCATCGCCCCGCGCGACTCCATCATCCTCTACCAGCACCCGTGAGCGCTCCCGCCGTGCGACGAGCCCCGGCCGGGGACTGGGCGAGGCCGCGCCGGATGCGGATGTGCCCCTCCATCCTCTCCGCCGATTTCTCCCGGCTCGGAGAAGAGGTCGCGCGCGTCGAGCGCGCCGGGGCGGATTTCCTCCACGTCGACGTGATGGACGGGCAGTTCGTCCCCAACCTCACCTTCGGTCCAATCCTCGTGAAAGGTCTCCGGAGGCTCACGACCCTTCCGCTCGACGTGCACCTCATGGTCGTCGAGCCGCTCCGCTTCCTCGAGGGATTCGCCCAGGCGGGGGCGGACCACGTGATCGTCCATGTCGAGGCGGTCCCGGACCCGCTCGAGGCGGGGCGGAAGATCCGCGCGCGCGGGCTCCGCTCCGGGCTCTCGATCAAGCCCGGGACTCCGCTCGAGCGGATCCTCCCCGCGCTCCCCGAGTGCGACATCGCGCTCGTGATGACGGTGGAGCCGGGCGCCGGGGGACAGGCATTCCTCCCCGGATCTCCGGAGCGGATCGCCGCGGTGCGCGAGGCGGTCGACCGCGCCGGGCTCGACTGCCTGGTCGCGGTGGACGGAGGGATCGCGCCCGAAACCGCACCCGTCGCGGCGCGCGCCGGAGCGGACACCTTCATCGCGGGGCACTCCATCTTCCACGCCGATGATCCCGCGCGGGCGCTCTTCGCGCTGCGGGAGAGCGTGCGGGACCCGCGATGAACGCCCTCGTGGTCGGCGGGGCGGGCTACATCGGAAGCATCGTGACCGAGGAGATCGTCCGCGGCCGCGACTCGGCGATCGTGTTCGACGATCTCTCGACCGGGCACAAGGACGCGGTGCACCCGTTGGCGCTCCTCGTGAAGGGTCGGATCTCCGACCGCGCCCGGCTGGACGAGGCCTTCACGACGAAGACGATCGACTGCGTGATCCACCTGGCCGCCAAATCGCTCGTGGCCGAGTCGGTCGCGCACCCCGATCTGTACCGGAAGGCGAACGTGGACGAAGGCGTTCATCTGCTCGACGCGATGCGCGACCACGGCGTGCGCGATCTCGTGTTCTCTTCGACCGCGGCGGTCTACGACGGGGCGGCGCCGATGCCGCTCCGCGAATCCTCGCCGCTCAACCCCGGCAATCCCTACGGGGAGACGAAGCTCACGTTCGAGCGGATCCTCGCGGAGCGCGCCGGGCGGGGGGAGCTCCGGTACATCGCGCTCCGGTACTTCAATGCCGCCGGCGCGAGCATCGACCACGGCGAGGACCACCGGAACGAGACGCATCTCATCCCGCTCCTCGTCGACGCGGCGCGCGGCGCGCGCCCCCCGGTTCCGGTGTACGGCTCCGACTACCCGACCCCGGACGGCACGGCGGTGCGGGATTACGTACACGTCGTGGATCTCGCGGACGCCCACGTCCGGGCGATCCGGCATCTGGCCGACGGCGGGGAGAGCGGCGCCATGAACCTCGGGGCGGAGCGGGGGATCTCGGTGCGGGAGGCGGTCGCCGCCGTCGGGGAGGTCGCCGGAAGGGAGGTCCCGACCGTGGCGGCGCCCCGTCGCGCGGGGGATCCGCCGACCTTGATCGCTTCCTCCGAGGCGGCACGGCGCGTGCTAGGCTGGAACCCGCAGTACGGCGACATCCGGCTGATCATCGAGACCGCATGGGAGTGGCGGCAGCGCCACCCGGAGGGATACAAGGAATGAGCGACGGCAGAGACGACCGCGAGCGCGAGGAAGATCCCGAAGAGCTGGCCGACGAGCCGCTCGTCGCGGTGTTCGAGGCTCCCGACGAGCAGACCGCGACCATGGTCCGCGATTTCTTGCAGGAGCAGGGTGTGGAGGCGACCGCGGTTCCGATCCAGATCGCCTGGTTCAGCACGGTCGAGACCATGCATCACGGATATTGGGGGAAGGTCGAGGTGCTCGGAAAGGACGCGCCCCGCGCGCGCGAGCTCGTCCGCGATTTTCTCGCGGCGAGACCCGAGCCTTCGCGTCCGGACGAGGAGCGGACCTGAGCGCCGGGGCGAGGACGAAGGCGAGGACGACCGCCGCGGGCTCGACGCGCGGGTCGCTCGAAGCCCGGGTTCGGAGCTTCCGCGGCAAGCGCGTCGTCGTGATCGGCGACGTGATCCTCGACCGCTATCTCTGGGGGAACGCCACGCGCGTCTCTCCCGAGGCTCCGGTGCTCGTCGTCGACGTCGACCGGGAGGAGCTCCGCCTCGGCGGAGCGGCCAACGTCGCGCAGAACATCCGCGCCCTCGGCGCCAAGCCGGTCCTGATCGGAGTGCTGGGTGAGGACGCGGCGGGGACGAGCCTTCTCCGCGAGCTCGCGGCGCGGGAGATCGAGACGGACGGCGGGCTCCTGGCCGATCCGGGGCGCCGGACCACCCTCAAGACACGGATCATCGCCCACCACCAGCAGGTGCTCCGCGCCGACGAGGAGACCCGCGAGCCGGTTTCCTCCGGCGTGCTCCAGGAGCTCCTGCGCCGGATCGAAGACGCGCTCCCGCAGGCGGACGCGGTCCTCCTCTCCGACTACGGGAAGGGTGTGCTGACCCCCGGCATGCTCGACCGCATTCTCCCGGAGATCCTGAGCCGCGCGATCCCGAGCGCGGTGGACCCCAAGGAGGAGCATTTCCTCCGCTACCGCGGGGTCGACGTGATCACCCCGAACCTCGCCGAGGCGTCGCAGGCTTGGGGGCGGAAGATCCGGAGCCCGGAGGATCTGCTCGAGGCGGGGTTCGGCCTTCGCGAGAAGCTGGGGGTTCGGTCGGTCCTCATCACCCGCGGGGAGCACGGGATGTCGCTCTTCACCGAAGAGGGGCATGCGCACTTTCCGACCCGCGCGCGGAAGGTGTACGACGTGACCGGCGCGGGGGACACCGTGGTCGCGACGATCGGCGCCGCCCTCGCCGCGCGCGCTCCGCTCGCCGAGGCGTGCGTGCTGGCGAACCACGCGGCGGGGATCGTGGTCGGGGAGCTCGGCACGGCGGTGGCCACCGACCGCGAGCTCATCGAGTCCCTGGAGGATCTCCCGGTTGGGTGAGGTGCTCTCGCTCGAGGAGGCGCAGCGCCGGCGGATGGCGGCGCGCGTCCTGGGCCGGCGCTTCGTGTTCACCAACGGCTGCTTCGATCTCCTCCATCCCGGACACACCGAGCTGCTTCGCCGCGCCAAGGGCCTCGGGCATTACCTCTGCGTCGGGATCAACTCCGACCGCTCCGTGCACTCGTTGAAGGGATCGGGCCGGCCGCTGCAGGGGGAGAACGCCCGCGCCGCCGTCGTCGCCGCCCTCGCGAGCGTCGACTACGTCGTTCTCTTCGACGAGGACACGCCGCTCCGTCTCATCGAGACGCTCCTCCCTGACGTGCTCGTGAAGGGAGGGGACTACACCCCCGCCCAGATCGTGGGAAGCGAAGCGGTCGCGCGCGCCGGAGGGGAGGTGCACGTGGTCCCGCTCGTGCCCGGCTTCTCCTCATCGAAAATCGCGGAGCGGATCCGCGCGACCTCCCGCTGACCGGGTAAGTCCCGGCCCCCGAAGCATCTCCCGAGGGTCACTTGACAGCCCCCTTTCCGGCGTCTAAAGTGTTGCGGTTTCCCAAGGTAGTGCATCCAGTGCGACCCTGACCGGCGCCCTCCGGAAACGCGGCGAGCGACTCGAAGCTCACGCCCGACCTCATCGAGGCTGCCGGTCCTTGCACGAACCCCCGAAGGAGGTGTGCCTCGAGTGAGTAAGCCTCGCCGTGTAGTGATCATGGGAGCCGGAGGACGTGACTTTCACAACTTCAACACGTTCTTCAAACGGCGCCCCGAGTACCAGGTCGTGGCGTTCACGGCATCCGCGCAGATTCCCGGCATCGACGACCGCCGCTATCCCGCTTCCCTCGCCGGCCGCAGATACCCCAAGGGTATTCCGATCGTCTCCGAACACGAGCTGCCGAACCTGATCCGCGAAGAGGACGTGGACGAGGTCGTGTTCGCCTACAGCGACGTCTCGCACGCCTACGTCATGCACCGCGCGTCCTGGGTCGCGAGCCTCGGCTGTGATTTCACGCTGATGGGCCCCAAGTCGACCCAGCTCAAGAGCCGCGTGCCGGTCGTGGCGGTGAACGCCGTCCGCACGGGCTCCGGGAAGAGCCAGACCACGCGCAAGGTGTGCGAGGTGTTGAAGGGAATGGGAAAGCGGGTGGTCGCGATCCGGCACCCGATGCCCTACGGCGAGCTCTCGCGCCAGGGCGTGCAGCGGTTCGAGACCTACGCCGATCTGGACCGGCATCGGTGCACCATCGAGGAGCGTGAGGAGTACGAGCCGCACCTCGACCGCGGCACGGTCGTCTACGCCGGGGTCGACTACGAAGAGATCCTCCGCGCGGCCGAGCGCGAGGCCGAGGTGATCGTCTGGGACGGCGGCAACAACGATTTCTCCTTCTACAAGCCCGACCTCCAGATCGTCGTCGCGGATCCCCACCGCCCCGGGCACGAGCGCTCCTACCATCCCGGGGAGACCAACGTGCGGCTCGCGGACGTCGTGGTGATCAACAAGGAGACCACGACCGACTACGACAACATCGAGTCGGTCCGCCGCTCGGTCGAGGAGCTGAACCCCGGCGCGGTGATCATCGACGCCGCGTCGCCGATCACGGTGAGCGAGCCGGAGCGGATCAAAGGGAAACGGGCGCTCGTGATCGAGGACGGCCCGACCCTCACCCACGGGGAGATGAAATACGGCGCGGGCGTGATCGCGGCGCGGCGGCACGGCGCGAGCGAAATCGTCGATCCGCGTCCGTGGCTGGTCGGGGGCATCCAGGACACCTTCCGACAGTATCCCGGCATCGGCGCGCTGCTCCCCGCGATGGGCTACTCGAAGGAGCAGATCCACGATCTGGAGCGGACGATCAACGCGACCGTGTGCGACGTCGTCGTGGTCGCGACGCCGATCGACCTGCGCCGCCTCGTGAAGATGAAGCGTCCCGCGGTGCGCGTCGGATACGAGCTCGAGGAGATCGGCCGGCCGAAGCTCGAGGACGTGATCGCCGAGATGCTGCAGCGCCTGGAAGCCGCTTCGGCGAAGCCGGCGCGCGCCGGCGGCATGAAGAAGGCGGCGCGCAAGTCGGCTCGGGTGACCCGGGGCCGCCGGTGAACCTGCACGAGTACCAGTCGAAAGAGCTCTTCCGGAGCCACGGCATCCCCGTGCCTCCCGGCGAGACGGCGGAGACGGCGGAGCAGGCGGTCTCCCTCGGCGACCGGTTCGGCTATCCGGTCGTGGTGAAGGCGCAGGTGCTGATCGGAGGGCGCGGCAAGGCGGGAGGGGTGAAGGTCGTCCGCGACCGGGAGTCGCTCGAGCGCGAGGCGTCGCGCATTCTCGGGATGGACATCCGGGGCCTCGCCGTCCGGCGGGTGCTCGTCACCCCCGCGGCCGAGATCGCGCGCGAGTACTACGTGGGCATCGTGCTGGACCGCCGGAACGAGTGCCCGCTCCTCATGGCGAGCCCTGCGGGAGGGATCGACATCGAGGAGGTGGCGCGCACGACCCCCGAGAAGATCCTCAAGATCCCGCTCGACCTCCGGGGGCTGCCCGCGTACCGGGCCCGGATCGCGGCCCGGTTCCTCGATCCGGATCCCGCCATCCAGAAGCAGATCGTCCCGATCCTCCAGAAGCTCGTCCGCGTGTACCGCGACCGCGACGCCTCGCTCGCGGAGATCAACCCCCTCGTGGTGACCTCGAAGGGAGAGGTGCAGGCGCTCGACGCCAAGGTCACGATCGACGACAACGCGCTCGACCGCCATCCCGATCTCGCGAAGCTTCGCGATCTCTCCGCCGAGGATTCCGGAGAAACCCAGGCGCGAGAGAGCGGGCTCTCGTACGTGAAGCTCGACGGGTCCATCGGATGCGTCGTGAACGGTGCCGGGCTCGCGATGGCGACCATGGACCTGATCCAGTTCCACGGGGGAAAGCCGGCGAACTTCCTCGACATCGGCGGCTCCTCGAACCCCGACAAGGTCACCGCGGCGATGAACATCCTGACCGCGGACGACCGGGTCCGCGCCGTGCTCTTCAACATCTTCGGCGGGATCACGCGGTGCGACGACGTTGCGCGGGGGCTGCTCACGGCGCTCGACCGCCTCCACACGCGGATCCCGATCGTGATCCGCCTCACCGGCACCAACGAGCGGGAGGCGCGCGACCTCCTGAGCGGGCGGGGACTCACGGCGCTGAGCGACATGGACGAGGCGGTTCGCGCCGTGATCGCGCGCGCGGCGGAGGCGGCGTGAGCGTCCTGATCGGGAAGGCGACCCGGGTGCTCGTCCAGGGCATCACCGGGCGGGACGGATCGTTCCACACCCAGGGGATGATCGACTACGGCACGCGCGTCGTGTCGGGGGTCACCCCGGGGAAGGGAGGGACCAAGGTCCACTCCGTCCCGGTCTTCGACACGGTGGAGGAAGCGGTCCGCGTGACGGGCGCGAACTGCTCGGTGATCTACGTCCCGGCTGCGCTCGCGCAGGATGCGATCTACGAGGCGGTCGACGCCGGGATCCCGCTCGTCGTGTGCATCAGTGAAGGGATTCCCGTCCGCGACATGCTCGAGGTCTCCGCGTACCTCGACGGGAAGCCCACGCGTCTCGTCGGCCCGAACTGCCCCGGCTTGATCTCCCCCGGCTCGTGCAAGGTGGGCATCATGCCCGGCTTCATCCACAAGCCCGGGAAGGTCGGGGTCGTGAGCCGGAGCGGAACGCTGACGTACGAAGTGGTCTGGCAGCTCACCGGAGCCGGGCTCGGGCAGTCGACGTGCATCGGCATCGGGGGAGACCCGATCGTCGGCACCCGCTTCGCCGACATGCTCGCGCTCTACGAGAGCGATCCGGGCACGCAGGCGATCGTCCTGATCGGCGAGATCGGAGGATCGGACGAGGAGGACGCGGCGGTCCTGATCAGGAAGTCGATCTCCAAGCCGGTGGTCGCCTTCATCGCGGGGCAGACCGCCCCTCCGGGGAAACGGATGGGGCACGCCGGCGCGATCGTCTCGGGGGGCTCGGGCACCGCGCAGGAGAAGATGGCGCGGCTCCGCGACGCCGGCATCCCCGTCGCGAAGACTCCGTCCGAGATTCCGGGCCTCGTGTCCGAAGCGTTGCGCCCCAAGGTGAGGACGAAGCTCAAGCTCGTCCGGCCGAAACGCGCCGCGAAGAAATCCGCGCCCCGAAAGCGCGCCCGGCGGCGCTGAGCGGCGAAGCCCTTTCCCACCCCGCGGCACCCACCCCATCGAGGAGAGAAGAGCCCTTGGAAGAAACCCTGTTCATGATCAAGCCGGACGCGGTCGAGAAGCGGAAGGTCGGGCTCATCCTGGCGGAAGTGGAGCGCGCCGGGTTCGAGATCGCGGAGATGCGGCTCGTGCGGCTCAACCCGCGCGACGCGCGCCTCTTCTACGCCGTCCACGAAGGAAAGCCGTTCCTGGACGAGCTGGTCCAGTTCATGTCCTCCGGCCCCGCGGTGCCCGCCAGGCTTCGTCGCGCGGGCGCCATCGCGGCGCTCCGGGAGCTGATCGGCGCCACCGATCCGGCGCAGGCGAAGGAAGGCACGATCCGGGCGAAGTACGCGGAGAGCAAGGGGCGGAACGCCGTCCACGCCTCCGACTCCCCCGAAGCGGCCCACGCGGAGGTCGAGTTCTTCTTCGGCGACGTCGCGGCCCGGAAATAATCTAAACAGGTGCCATGGAACTGAAGCTCCACGAGCTCCGCGAGGGGCAAAGCCATCTGGATGTCGAGCTTCCGGCGGATTCCCTCGGGATCACCCCGGAGGACGTCACCGTGGAGGGCCCGCTCCGGGTCCACCTGAGCCTGGACCGGCGGGGGGACGAGATCTGGATCCGGGGGAAGGTGCACACGATTGCGCTGCAACAGTGTAGCCGCTGCCTCGTGGACTTTTCCGAGATTCTGGAGTTGGAGTTCGAGGTCTTCTGTGCTAAGTTGCCTCAAGCCCGCACGATGAGCCCCAAAGGGTTGGACGAGGAGGACGGGGGGGTCCATTTCCACGACGGCCAAGTGCTCTCGATCGACGGGGAGATCCGGGAGGCCGTTCTCCTGGGACTCCCGATGAGGCCGCTCTGCCGGGAAGACTGTGCCGGGCTCTGCCCCCGATGCGGGGAAGATCGAAATCAGGGCCCGTGCCGATGCGTTCGCGCCGGGTCGAGCGAATCGCTGACCTGATCGCCGCGGCGGACGCCGAACACCCAACGAAGGGATTCTTGAACCATGGCCGTACCCAAGAGAAGGCATTCGAGTACCCGCGGCAAGAAACGCCGCACCCACTGGAAGCTCGCGCTGCCCTCCCGCTCGCTTTGCTCCCATTGCAGCCAGCCGAAGCTCCCGCACCGCGTTTGCGGGCACTGCGGCTACTACGCGGGCGAGGAAATCGTGACGCAGGAGGCGTTGAAGAGCACCTAGGCACGGGTCCGGGAAAACGGTGAGCCATCGACCGACACGGCCGATCATCGGGGTCGACGCCATGGGAGGCGACCTGGCCCCCGGTGTCGTCATTCAAGGAGCCATGGAAGCCTGCCGGGAATCGGCGGGCTCTTTTGACGTCGTGCTCATCGGTGACGAGGCGCTCGTGCGCGAGGAAGCCTCCCGCCTCCACATCACCTCCGGCCTGCCCCCCCTGATCCATGCCTCCGAGCGCGTGGAGATGGCCGAGTCCGCCGCGACCTCGGTCCGCAAGAAGAAGGATTCCTCGATCAACATCGCCGCCCGCATCCAGAAGGAGCGGCAGACCTCCGCGATGGTCTCCGCCGGCAACACCGGCGCGGTCGTCGCCGCCGCGCTCTTCGGCCTCGGCCGAATCGAGTCGGTCCAGCGTCCCGCCATCGCGACCGTCCTGCCGACGCCGCAGGGAAACGTCGTGATCTTGGACGTGGGCGCGACCTCCGATTGCAAGCCGTTCCACCTGTACCAGTTCGCGATGATGGGCAGCATCTACGCGCGGCTCGTGCTCCATGTGGAGCGCCCGCGGGTGGGGCTCCTCAACATCGGCGAGGAGGCGGAGAAGGGGAGCGAGCTCTACTACGAGGCGCACCAGCTCCTCAAGCTGAGCCCGGTCCACTTCGTGGGGAACGTCGAGGGACGCGACATCATCCTGGGCACCGCCGACGTCGTCGTGTGCGACGGGTTCGTTGGGAACGTGCTCCTCAAGTTCGCCGAGAGCGTGATTCCGAGCGTGGGGAACATGATCCGCGACGAGATCAAGGCGGATCCCCTGAGCATGCTCGCGGGGCTCTTGCTGAAGCCCGCGTTCCGCCGGTTGAAGCGGCGTCTCGACTACGCGGAAGTGGGAGGCGCGCCGCTCCTCGGCGTCGACGGGACCTGCATCATCGCCCACGGCCGCTCGAATGCCCGCGCCATCAAGAACGCGATCCGCGCCGCCGCGCGGTGCGCGGACGCCCGCGTCGCGGACTCGATCCGCGAGGATCTCCAGCGGCTCGCGCCGGAGGCGGCATGATCCAGCCCGCGCGCGACGTCCACCTGATCGGCATCGGGTCCGCGGCCCCGGAGCGGATCCTCACGAACAAGGATCTGGAGCAGATCGTCGACACGTCGGACGAGTGGATCACGTCGCGCACCGGGATCAAGGAGCGCCGCATCGCCGATCCCGCGACCCCCGCGTCGGCGCTCGCCACCGAAGCCGCGCGCCGCGCGCTCCAGGACGCTGGGGTCGAGGCCTCGGAGCTCGACCAGATCATCGTCGGGACCGTGACCGGGGACCGCCCGTTCCCGTCGACCGCGTGCATCGTGCAGGACCGTCTCGGCGCGAAGAACGCGTTCGGGTTCGACATCTCCGCCGCGTGCTCGGGCTGGGTCTACGGGCTCTCGCTCGCGACGAACCAGATCCGGAGCGGCGCCGCCGACACGATCCTCGTGATCGGGGTCGAGACGCTCTCGAAGATCGTGGACTGGACCGACCGCAACACGTGCGTACTCTTCGGAGACGCGGCGGGGGCGGCGGTGCTCCGCTCGACCGGGGCTCCGGGAGGGGTCCTCGCGATCAAGCTCCGGAGCGACGGCTCGCTCACGAACCTTCTCGAGATGCCGGGAGGGGGATCGCTGAATCCCGCGTCGCACGAGACCGTGGACCGGCGCCTCCACTACATCCGCATGAGCGGCAACGACGTCTTCAAGCACGCGGTCCGCGCGATGGAGTCGATCGCGTGCGAGGCGCTCGAGATGGCGGGGCTCAAGGCGGACGAGCTCGACCTCTTCGTACCCCATCAGGCCAATTACCGGATCATCGACGCCACGGCGCGGCGGCTCGGCGTGCCGATGGAGAAGGTCTTCGTGAACCTCGACCGCTACGGCAACACCTCCGCGGCCTCGATCCCGCTCGCGCTCGACGAAGCGAAGCGGACGGGACGCATCAAGCCCGGCAACCTGATCGCGATGGTCACCTTCGGCGGCGGCTTCACCTGGGCCGCCTCGGTCGTGCGCTGGTGAGCCGCGTCGCCTTCCTCTTCCCGGGTCAGGGCTCGCAGGCGGTCGGGATGGGGCGTGCGCTCGCCGAGCGCGTCCCGGAAGCGCGGGAGATCTTCGAGCGCGCGGACACCGTGCTGGGGTTCGCCCTGAGCCGCCTCTGCTTCGAGGGCCCGCTCGAGGAGCTGACGAAGACCGAGAACACCCAACCCGCGCTGCTCGTGACGAGCGTGGCGTCCGCGCGCGCGCTCGAGACGAAGGGGATCCGCCCCGCCGCCGCGGCGGGCCACAGCGCGGGGGAGTTCGCGGCGCACGTCGTGGCGGGGTCGCTCGCGTTCGAGGACGGGCTCCGGTTGATCCGCACGCGCGGGGAGCTCATGGCGCGCGCGGGGACGGAGCGCCCGGGGAGCATGACCGCGGTGCTCGGCTTGACCGCCGAAGCGATCGACCGCGTGGTCGCCGCGGTCGGGATGCCGCGCGATCTCGCGGCGGCGAACTACAACTCCCCCGGACAGGTGGTCCTCTCGGGGACTCCCGAAGCGCTCGAGCGCGCTGCCGAGGAGGCGAAGAAGGCAGGCGCGAAGAAGATCGTGCCGCTCACGGTGAGCGCCGCGTTCCACTCTCCGCTCATGGAGCGCGCCGCGCAGGGGCTTTCGGAAGCGCTCGACCGCACGGAGATCCGGCCCGCGGCCATTCCGGTGTACGCCAACGTCTCGGCCCAGCCGGTCGAACGCCCCGAGGACATCCGGGAGACGCTGAAGCGGCAGCTCCTCCTGCCGGTCCGCTGGGAGGAGACGGTCCGGGCACTTCTCGGGGACGGATTCCGGCGTTTCGTCGAGGTCGGGCAGGGGCGCGTCCTCCGCGGGCTCGTGAAGAGCATGGACCGCGAAGCCGCGCTCTTCGGGAGCGAGGATCCGGAAGCGATCGAGGCGTCGGTGCAAGGGATCCAGGAAGTCGCGGCGTCGTGACGGACACGCCCCGCTTCGAGGGACGGGTCGCCGTCGTGACCGGAGGAGCCAAGGGGATCGGCCGCGCGATCGCGTCCAGGCTGGCCTCGGAAGGGGCGAAGCTCGTGATTACCGGCCGCGACGAGGCCGCGCTCGAGGAGGGGATCGGCGCGATCCGGGCCGCGGGAGGCGAGGGAACGGCGGTTCGGGCCGACGTTTCGATCGCGTCCGACGCCGACCAGGTCTGCGCCAAGACCTTGGAGGCGTACGGCCGGGCCGACATCCTGGTCAACAACGCCGGGGTCACCCGCGACAATCTGGTGATGCGGCTGAGCGAGGAGGACTGGGACTCGGTCCTCGATACGAATCTGAAGGGGAGCTTTCTCTGCATCCGCGCCTTCACGCGACCTATGATGAAACAGCGCTGGGGTCGGATCGTGAACATGAGCTCGGTCGTCGGGCTCATGGGGAACCCCGGTCAGGCGAACTATGTGGCGTCGAAGGCAGGACTTGTGGGCCTGACGAAGGCCGTTGCGAAGGAGCTTGCGTCGCGCCATATTACGGTCAACGCAGTGGCTCCCGGTTTCATCGAGACGGCCATGACCGCCGTTCTCGGGGAGAAGGTTCGGGAAAATCTGAAGGCCCAGATCCCGCTCGGAAGACTGGGAACGCCCGAGGACGTGGCCCATGTCGTGGCTTTCTTGTGCTCCGAGGAGGCCGGATACGTCACCGGCCAGGTGCTCTCGGTCGACGGCGGTATGGGGATGTGAACCATCGGATCCCGGGGACGGGAATCCAAAAGGGAGGTGACGCAGGGAATGGCCTCATTCAGTGAAGACCGGGTGAAGCAGATCATCGTCGATCAGCTCGGCGTTGCGCCGGAGCAGGTGACGCCCGAGGCATCGTTCATCGACGATCTCGGGGCGGATTCACTCGACACCGTGGAGCTCGTGATGGCCCTCGAGGAGGAGTTCGACATCGAAATTCCGGACGAGGACGCCGAGAAGATGACCACGGTGGCGGACGCCATCAAGTACCTGGAATCCCACGTGCCGAAGAACGCCTGATTCGGCCCCGTGCCCCTCGGGGGCGCGGTTGAGCGCAGGCGAAGGAAGCCAAACGTCGTGAGTTATCGGAGAAACGGAAGTCCTCGTCGGGTCGTGGTGACCGGTCAGGGATTGCTGTCCCCGCTCGGGAACACCGTCGAGGAATTCTGGAAGCGCCTGACCGCCGGCGAATCGGGCATCGGTCCCGTGACGCGGTTCGACACGGCGCAGTACGACACGCGGATCGCGGGCGAAGTGCGCGAGTTCAAGGCGGAGTCCTACATGGACCGGAAGGACGCGCGCCGCGCCGATCTGTTCGTGCAGTACGCGGTCGCCGCCACACGGCAGGCGATGGACCAGGCGGGCATCCGCGAGGGCGCCCTCGATGCGGACCGTTTCGGAGTCGTGATCGGGTCCGGCATCGGGGGAATCTCGACGTTCGAGGATCAGCACCGGACCCTTCTCGAGAAGGGTCCGAATCGCGTGAGCCCATTCTTCATTCCGATGATGATCTCGGACATGGCGTCCGGACAGGTCTCGATCCAGTTCGGCGCCAAGGGCCCCAACTACTGCACCGTGTCGGCATGCTCCTCGGGAGCGCACGCGGTGGGGGAAGCGTTCCGGATCATCCAGAACTCCGATGCCGACGTGATGATCGCTGGAGGCGCCGAGGCGCCGGTCACACCGATTTCCTTCGCCGGTTTCTGCTCCATGAAGGCGATGTCCACGCGCAACGATGATCCGACCCGGGCCTCCCGGCCTTTCGATTCCGAGCGAGATGGTTTCGTGATGGGGGAGGGCGCCGGAATCCTCATCCTGGAGGAGCTCCAGCACGCGACGAAGCGCGGAGCGAAGATCCTGGCGGAGATCATCGGTTATGGCGCAACGGGGGATGCCCATCATATGACTG
>Ga0066388_100000309_pt1 | contig 21866 bp, 16 predicted proteins | sample PanSoiMetaGPlot6_FD_64539 | JGI IMG/M metagenome (GOLD analysis project Ga0066388, IMG submission 64539) | Tropical forest soil microbial communities from Panama analyzed to predict greenhouse gas emissions - Panama Soil - Plot 6 (Hybrid Assembly) | ecosystem: Environmental > Terrestrial >...
TCCAGCATCGTCGACGCGAACGACGCGCGAGCGCAGGCGGAGCTCTCGGCGGCCAGGGCGGCGACCACGCGGCTGGTGGTGGCCGGGTTGGGCATCCTCGTGGTGCTGCTGGCCGCGCAGGTCTGGCTGGCCAGGCGCAGCCACCGGGTGGTAAACCTGCCGCTCGCCGCCGCGACCTCGGCGGTGGCCGTGGCGCTGGTGGCCGGCGGCATCGTGATGGTGGTCACCCAGTCCCGCGCCGCGAAGGTGCAGCGCACGTCGTATGCCGCGACGCTGGCGCTGGCCAAGGCCAGGATCGCGGCGTTCGACGCGAAGTCCAACGAGAGCCTCACCCTCATCGCCCGGGGCACCGGGCAGAAGTACGAGGCCGCGTACCAGACCGGGCTCGCCGAGATCCAGCAGCAGCTGGGGAAGGCGGCCGACGTCGGGGTCGCCGCGACCGCCCGCACCGACCTGTCCGCCTGGGACACGGTGCACAAAGACATCCGCACCCGCGACGACGGGGGCGACTGGGACAAGGCGGTGCAACTGGCCATCGCTTCGGACCCGAGCTCGGTGAACGCGAAGTTCGCCACGTTCGCGGATACCACGGGGCAGGCGCTCGGCGAGCAGGCCGCGGCGGTGGCCGGCCGGCTGGCCTCCTCGCGGACCCTGCTGCTGGTCACCGGCTTGTTCACCCTGCTGCTCGGCGTGCTCGCGGCGGCGGCGGCCTGGTGGGGCGTGTCCCTGCGGCTGGAGGAGTACCGATGAGACCGGGACCGGGTCACACCGCGGTACTACTGCTCGCCGCCGCGTTCGGGATCGGCGGGTGCACGGGAGCGCCCTCGACCGGCGCTACGCCGACCGACACGGCGCCGGCCGGGGTCGCGCAGCCTTCGGCGAGCCCCACCCCGTCCGCCGCCGCGCCGACGGCCTGTGGGAATGTGGAGGCGTCCTACCCGCCGCTGCCGTCCCTGCCGCGGCCGGAGGCGCTCCCGGCGGGCTCGCCGGAGCAGGCGATCCGCGCCCGCGGGCGGCTGGTCGTCGGGGTGGCCGCGGACACCCGCCTACTCGGCGCCCGCAACCCGTTCACCGGGGAGATCGAGGGCTTCGACATCGACATGGCCAGGGCGGTGGCCAAGGCGATCTTCGGCGATCCGAAGAAGATCGAGTTCAAGGTCATCACCGTGGCGGATCGCATCAAGCAGGTCAACGCAGGCGTCGCCCACGGCGGGGTCGACCTGGTGGCCCGGGCGATGACGGTGAACTGCGAGCGGTGGACCAAGGTGGCGTTCTCGTCGGTGTACTTCCGGGCGCAGCAGAAAGTGCTCGTCCGCAAAGACGCCGCCGACCACGGAGTCCGTAAGATCGAGGACCTGGCCAGGGCGAAGGCGAAGGTGTGTGCCCCGGACGGGTCGACGAGCCTGGCGAAGCTGGCGGACTACCCGGGGGTCGTCCCGGTCGGGGTGGCCCAGAACGCCGACTGCCTGGCCCTGTTCCAGGAGGGCAAGGTCGACGCCATTACCGGGGACGACGCGATCCTGGCCGGGTTCAAGGTCCAGGATCCCTACGCCGTGGTCGTCGGTGAGCCGCTGGAGCCCGAACCGTACGGCCTGGCGATAGCCAAGGGCCAGACCGCCTTCGTGCGGTTCGTCAACGCCGTGCTCGACCAGGTCCGCAGCAGCGGGCAGTGGAAGGCGTCCTACGGCCAGTGGCTGAAGCCGGGCCTCGGCTTGGACGCCTCGCCGCCCACGCCCAACTACGGTCGAGCGCTGCCGTGACGGGTCAGGCCGTGCCGGGTCGGTCAGCGAGCGCGGCGGCCACGCCGGCGGGCCCGGGGACCGCCCCGGGGACCGCTGAGGGTGTGGCCGTCGGCCCGATGGCACCGGGCCGGCTGGGCGAGGCCGCGCCGCTGGACGCGCTCCGCGGCTACCTCGGTGCGCTCGACGACTGGCGGGCGTGCCGGAAGGCCGAGCTCGACCGGCTGGACGAGGCGGCGCTGCGGGCCACCGACCCGGCCGCCTACACCGGCGACGTGACTCTGTCGATGGCGCTCTGGCAGGCGGTCAGCGACCGGTACGACCAGCTGGTGCAGGCGTGGGACTGCGGTCGCGCCGACCCGGTGGCACGCGAGCGGATGTCGCAGCTGATCTGGGGGCGGCTGGACGCCCCGACCGGTGGCGGGGCGCTGGCCGCGGGCCTGTCCGTCTCGCTGGTCGACGCCTGCCGGCCCTCCGACGCGCTCGCCGCCCAGCTACGGGCGCGGCTGTCGTTCGACCCCAGCGCCGCGGACGCCGCCGCGCGGGTCGCGGCGCTGCGGGCGGCGATGGAGCGGCTGCGGGAGCTCGCCAGGCACGAGCAGGCGGCGGTCGGCCAGGTGCGGCGCCTGGGCGCCCGGGTCGAGGATCTCGCCGGCGCGGCGGCCAGGGGCGGCGAGGTCACCGGGCCGCTGCAGGTGCTCGAGGCCGACACCGCCCGAGCCGAGCGGGACCTCATCGTCGCCACGGCGACCCGTCGGGAGGCCGAGCGGGACCGTGATCGGGCGGTCGCGGACCTGGTTCGGGACCGGGTGCGAGCGATGAACGAGGCTGCCGCGCTGGAGCACCGCGCGCCGGTGCTGCGCACGCTCGCCGAGCGGTGCGTGCGCGAGATCGCCGCAGCCCCCCGGCTGGCCGTTCCGAACGTCGCCGCGCTCGGCCCGGTGCCCGCCGAGCGGGCACAACTGGACGGGTACCTGCGCCGGCTGGCCGATGCGACGCGGGCGATGGACCTCGTCGAGTCCGCCTACGGCAGGCCGCTGGACGAGCTGGCCGAGCTCAACGGCCGCCTCGACGGCTACCGCGTGATGGCCGCCCGCACCGGGCGCGACGCCGACCGCGAGGTGCGGCAGGTGGCGCGGCTGGCTCGCGCCTGCCTGCAGGCCGTGCCGTGCGACCTGGACACGGCACGCCGCCTGGTCACCCGCTACGCCCGCGTGGTCCGGGCCACCCCTCCCGCCGCAGGAGCGACGCCATGACCAGCATCACCGAAACCCAGCCGTGCGCCGAGCCGGGCTGTACCGGGACGATCGTGGACGGCTACTGCGATGTGTGCGGGTCCCCGCTCGCGCCCGGCGGGGGAGTGGTCTCCCCGGCACCGACCGCCGGCGGCGACGAGGCCGCGACCGCCGACGCCGTCTCGACCCGGTCGCGGGTCACGGCGGCGTCGGCCCGGCTGGCCAGCGTCCCCGTCGGCTCGGCCCGGGTCGTCGCCGGCACCCGGGTGACCCGACGGCTGGGGACCTCGTCCACCCGCTTGCGGGGGTCCCGGCTCGGTGCCGGCCTGACGACGGTGCCGTCGCTGCCGGTGGCGGACCCGCAGCGGGCGATCCTCGTCAATCCCGAGGTGCCCGAAAGCCGCCGGCTCTGCTCGGCCTGCGGCTCGCCGGTCGGCCGCTCGCGGGAGGGCAGGCCGGGACGCACCAAGGGGTTCTGCCCGCAGTGCCGCGCGCCGTTCTCGTTCACCCCGAAGCTCGAGCCCGGGGACCTGGTGGGCGGCCAGTACGAGGTGGCCGGGTGTCTGGCCCACGGCGGCCTCGGCTGGATCTACCTCGCCCGGGACAAGAACGTCTCCGATCGATGGGTGGTGCTCAAGGGCCTGCTCAACGCCGGTGACCCGGACGCCTACGCGGCCGCGGTCGTGGAACGGCAGTTCCTCGCCCAGGTCGAGCACCCGACCGTCGTCGAGATCTACAACTTCGTGCTGCACGAGGGCGCCGGGTACATCGTGATGGAGTACGTGGGCGGCACCTCGCTGAAGTCGGTGCTGAAAGACCGGATGGCGGCCAACAAGGGCCGTTACGACCCGCTCCCGATCGACCAGGCGATCGCCTACGTCATCGAGATCCTCCCGGCGTTCGGCTACCTGCACGACCTCGGCCTGCTGTACTGCGACCTCAAGCCGGACAACATCGTTCAGGCCGGCGACACGGTGAAGCTCATCGACCTCGGCGGGGTGCGTCGGGCCGATGACCTCGACTCGGCCATCTACGGAACCGTCGGCTACCAGGCCCCCGAGGTGGCGGTGGTCGGCCCGTCGGTGCCAGCGGACATCTTCACGATCGGGCGCACCCTGGCGGTGCTGGCGATGGAGCTGCGCGGCTACCAGTCGACGTACGCGACGACGTTCCCGCCGGTGGCCGACGTGCCGCTGTTCCAGCGGTACGACTCGCTCTATCGGCTGTTCGCCAAGGCCTGCGCACCCGACCCGGCCGACCGGTTCCAGTCCGCCGACGAGCTGCGGGTGCAGCTGCTCGGTGTACTGCGCGAGATCGTCGCCGCCGACCGGCCCGAGTCCGGGGTGGCGCTGCACTCCGCGCCGTCGGTGCTGTTCGAGCCTCCGGTCGTCGAGGCCGACACCCTGGACTGGGAGCGCCTGCCGGCGTTGAAGGTCGACAGCTCCGACCCGCAGGCCGCCTGGCTCGCCGCGCTGTCGGTCAGCGAGCCGACCGCCCGGATCGAGGCCCTGTCAAAGGCCCCCCAGCCCACGGTCGAGGTACGCCTGGCGCTGGCCCGGGCGGCGCTGGCCGCGTCCCGGTTCGACATCGCCGATACCGCGACCGCCCAGGTGCTGTCCGAGGACCCGTGGGAGTGGCGGGCGATCTGGCTCAACGGCCTCGCGGCGCTGGCAAAGGACGACCCGGCCTCGGCACGCGGCGCGTTCAACGCGGTCTACGGCCAGGTGCCTGGCGAGCTCGCGCCGAAGCTCGCGCTGGCGTACGCGTGCGAGGCCAGCGGGGAGCTCGGGGTCGCCGAGGCGATGTACCTGGTGTGTTCGCGCACCGACGCCAACTACACCGCGCCCGCGGCGTTCGGGCTGACCCGGATCCGGACCGCGGCCGACGACCTCGACGGCGCGCTCGCCGCGCTCGACCTGGTGCCGCCGACCAGCCGCGCGTTCGTCGAGGCGCGCCGGCAGCGCGCGGCCCTGCTCGCGACCTCCGGCCAGGGGCTGGGCAGCCTCGCGCAGGCGATGCGCAGCATCGACTCGGTCACGATCGACCCGCTGGACCGAGCCCAGCTGACCGCGAACGTGCTCGACGCGGCGCTTCGCTCGGTGGTCGAGCACGGACCGAGCCCCGGGATCCGGATCGGCGGCCTGCCCGCCGAGGAGCGGGCACTGCGCGGCGGACTCGAGAGGGCGTACCGGAATCTCGCCGCGCTCACCGAAGCCCGGCAGGAACGGGTGCGGCTGGTGGACGCCGCGAACGGCGTCCGCAACTGGAGCCTGCGGTGACGGTGACCGTGGACGCGGCACTCGCCGACGGCACGACCTGCCACGCCTGCGGCGAGCCGGTGTCTCCCGGTGAGCGCTACTGCGAGAGCTGTGGCGCGGAGCTGCTGCCGGCCGGTACGAGTGGTACGCCTGCGGGCCCGGCCGGCGGCGCACCGTCGCCCGCCGCGGTCGTCACGGCCACCCCGGATCTCGACGCGAAACCGGGCGCCTGCGGTGCCTGCGCGGGCGGGATCGCCGAGGACGGGTACTGCCAGGTGTGCGGCACCCCGGCGGTCCGGCCCCGCGACCACTGGATCGAGCAGCCGGCGAGTTGGGTGGCGGCGGCCTGCGACCGCGGCGTCCGGCACCACCGCAACGAGGACGCCGTCGCCCTCGCCGCGACCCCCGGCGGGACCTCTGACCAAACCGGCGGCCGGGGGCGCTACGCGGTGCTAGTCGTGTGCGACGGCGTGTCGTCGTCCGCCGACTCCGACGTCGCGAGCCTGGCCGCCGCCCGGTCCGCCCGCGACGTCCTGGCCGCTGAACCCATCGATGCGCTGGCCGGCGACGGCGGGCCGGCGGCGCAGGATCCGGCGGCGCAGGATCCGGTGGCCCAGGATCCGGCGGCCCAGGACCCCGGCTCCCAGGACCGGACGCGGGCGGGCACCGTCGGGGCGCAGGTGCTCGCCGGGCGGATCCGGCGAGCGGCGAAGGCGGCGGATGCGCGGGTTCGGGCCAGTGCCGGGAGCCCGCCGTCGCCGAACCCGCCAGCCTGCACGTTCGCCGCCGCGGTCGTGAACGGCGCGCTGCTGGTGGCCGGCTGGGTCGGGGACAGCCGGGTGTACTGGCTGGCCGACGACGGTCCTGCCGTCCAGCTCTCGGTGGACGACTCCTGGGCCAGCGAGCAGGTAGAGCTCGGGATGCCCCGCGAGGAGGCCGAGCAGGGCCCGCACGCACACAAGATCACTCGTTGGCTCGGCCTGGACAGTCCCGACGCCGTCCCGCGGACGGCCTCGACGGGGCTGACCGCGGCAGGCTGGGTGCTGGTCTGTTCCGACGGGCTGTGGAACTACTGCTCGCCGGCCGCCGGCCTGCGGGACCTGGTCAGGGAGGCAGTCGCAGCCGCGGGCAGCGAGCCGGCCGCGGTCGCCGGGGAGCTGGTGACCTGGGCCAACCGGCAGGGTGGGCAGGACAACATCACGGTCGCGTTGGCGCGGATCGCGTGACAACCGGTCCCGCCGACGGCCGGCGGGCCGACAGAAGGGACAGGCGATGGCCGACTTCTCCGCCCAGGTCTACCAGAACGAGTTCTTGCCCGACGGTGGCACGGACGTCCACGCGATCGTCTCCATCACCTGCGCGGGGGCCGGCACGGCCGGTCAGGGTGCCGGTCAGGGTGTGGGCGGGGACGCCGCGGAGATCGTGATCATCGACACCTCCGGCTCGATGCACGGGGAGAAGATCAAGGCCGCCCGGCAGGCGGCCGCCGCGGCGATCGAGCAGGTCCTCGACGGCACGTGGTTCGCCGTCATCGCGGGCACCGAGCAGGCGAGCAAGGTGTTTCCCTATCGGGACGCGGCCTCGCCCATGGTCCGGATGGAACCCAGCGCGCGCGCCGCGGCGCAGGAGACCGTGAGCGTGCTCAGGGCGAGCGGGGGCACGGCCATCGGCTCGTGGCTGCGGCTGGCGAGGCAGCTGTTCGGTACGGTGCCGTCGCTGGTGCAGCGGCACGCGATCCTGCTCACCGACGGGAAGAACCAGAGCGAGTCGGCGGCAACGCTGGACGCCGCCGTGCGCGAGGCGCAGGAGGTGTTCCAGTGCGACTGCCGCGGCGTCGGCGCCGGCTGGAACGTCGCCGAGCTGCGCGCGGTGGCCACCGCGTTGCTCGGAACCGTGGACCTCATCCCCCGGCCGGAGGAGATGGTGGAGTCGTTCGCGACTCTCATGCGCCAGGCCATGGGCCGCGGTGTGGCCGATGCCACGCTGCGGGTGTGGGCGCCGCGGGGCGCGACGGTGCTGTTCGTCCGGCAGGTCTCACCGACCGTGGACGACCTGACCAACCGGCGGGTGAGCGTCAACCCGCTCACCGGCGGTTACCCGACCGGGGCCTGGGGCGACGAGTCGCGGGACTACCACGTCGCCGTCCGCCTGGCCGCCAAGCCGGTGGGCGCCGAGCAGCTGGCCGCCCGGGTCCAGCTCGCCGTCGGGGACCAGGTCGTCGCGTCCGGCCTGGTCAAGGCGCTGTGGTCGGACGACGCAACGCTCACCACGCGGATCGACCCGGCGGTCGCCCACTACACCGGGCAGGCCGAGCTCGCCGAGGCGATCCAGGAGGGGTTGGCCGCCAAGGAAGCGGGCGACGAGGCGACCGCCAGGGTCCGGCTGGGCCGCGCCGTCCAACTCGCCGCGCAGACCGGCGACGACGAGGCCACCTCGCAGCTGCGCAAGGTGGTCGACGTCGAAGACGCCGCCACCGGCAGGGTGCGGCTGCGCCGTGACGTCGACAAGCTCGACGAGATGGCGCTCGACACGGCCTCGACGAAGACCACCAGGGTGAAGCGGTGAGCTACTCCTGCCCCGACGGCCACAGCTCCGAGTCGGGCGACTACTGCGACGTCTGTGGAACGCCGATCGCCCCGCCGTCGGCGTCGGCAGCCGCCACGTCACCGCCGTCCGCCGCCACGCCGTCCCCGGTCGGGACGCCGCCCAGGCAGCCGGTGCCGGCCACCACGGCCTCCGAGCTGGATCTCGATGCTGCCGCGCCAGCGGCTGTGCCGGAGCGGTCCTGCCCGCACTGCGGTGGGCAGAACGCTGCTGACGTGCTGTTTTGCGAGGACTGCGGGTACGACTTCACGACCGGACAGCCGCCGCGGGAGAGCGCACCCCCGGCTGCCGGTGCGACCGGTGCGACCGGCGCCGCCGGGGCGGCAGGACCGGCGGGTTCGCCGCCGACTTCCTCCCCGCCCGCCGCCTCGCCGCCGGTGGAATGGGTCGCCGAGGTCTGGGTCGACCCGGACTGGTACGCCGCGCAGGAGACCGAGGACCCGTGCCCGTCGGCCGGGATACCGGTCGTGGTGCCGCTCACCGGCACGAGCCTGCTGGTAGGCCGGCATTCGGTCAGCCGCAACATCCGCCCGCATATCGACGTACGCAGCGACACTGGCGTGTCGCGTCGGCACGTCCAGCTCACCACCGACGGCCAGCGCTGGTGGGTGGAGGACCTCCAGTCCTCCAACGGCACGTACCTCGGCTCGGCCGGTGCCGGGCTACCCACCGCGCCGATCGTGCCCGGCCAGCGCGTCGAGCTCGCCGAGGACAACCGGATCTACCTCGGCGCCTGGACCCGGCTCGTCGTCCGCCGCGCGACGGCCGCGGAGAGCGCCGGCTCAGCTTGACAGCCACCGGTTCTGGGTCCTTAGAGGCCGGCCTTGCTGCCCGGGTTGCCACGCCGGCTGCCTCGGAGCGGCCGACCGGTGGTCACCAGGGCAGCAAGGCCGCGACCACATCCATCCAGCAACTCGGGGTGCGCCCGCTGCGACTGGCGTCGGTGCAGGCGGAGATGGCGTTCGGGAGCTGTCCCAGCTGGGGAGGCGCTGGCCGACGGTGCCCGCTAGGCACCCCCATGCCTAACAGCCGTCGACCGCGCCCCTCGGCGGTGGCGCGGTCGACGGCCCCGACACGTCCCAGCGCGGGCGAGTGAGATGCTCCGCCGCTGGTCAGAGCCTTATCGGCTCAGATGTCGAAGTAGAGCGCGAACTCGTGCGGGTGGGGGCGGAGGCGTACCTCGGTGACCTCGTTGTCCCGCTTCCAGGAGATCCAGGTCTCGATCAGGTCAGGGGTGAACACACCACCCTCGAGCAGGTAGTCGTGGTCGTTCTCGAGGACGTCGAGCACGAGCTCAAGCGAGCCCGGCACCTGCGAGACGGCGTTGGCCTCGTCCGGCGGGAGCTCGTACAGGTCCTTGTCGATGGGGGTGGCCGGCTCGACCTTGTTCTTGATCCCGTCCAGGCCGGCCATGAGCATCGCCGAGAACGCCAGGTACGGGTTGCAGGACGGGTCGGGCACCCGGAACTCGACTCGCTTGGCCTTCGGGTTGGCGCCGGTGATCGGGATGCGGCAGCATGCCGACCGGTTGCGCTGGGAGTACACCAGGTTGACCGGGGCCTCGAAGCCGGGCACCAGCCGGTGGTAGGAGTTGGTGGTCGGGTTGGTGAACGCGAGCAGCGAGGGCGCGTGCTTGAGCAGCCCACCGATGTAGTAGCGCGCGATGTCGGACAGCCCGGCGTAGCCGATCTCGTCGTAGAACAGCGGGTCGCCGTCCTTCCACAGCGACTGGTGGCAGTGCATGCCCGAGCCGTTGTCCTGGAACAGTGGCTTCGGCATGAACGTCACCGTGCGGCCGGCGGCGCGGGCCGTGCTCTTCACGATGTACTTGAACAGCATCAGGTTGTCGGCCGTCTTCAGCAGCGTGTCGAACCTGAAGTCGATCTCCGCCTGGCCGGCCGTGCCCACCTCGTGGTGCTGCATCTCGACCGTGATCCCGGACTCGACGAGCTTCCGCACGATCTCCGAGCGCAGGTCGGTGAAGTGGTCGGTGGGCGGCACCGGGAAGTACCCGCCCTTGTACCGCGGCTTGTAGGCGAGGTTGGGCTCGCCCCTCAGGCCGGGTTCGCCGCTGTTCCACGCCCCCTCGACGGAGTCGATCTTGTAGAACGCCCCGTTCGGCGTGGTGTCGTACCGGACGTCGTCGAAGATGTAGAACTCCGCCTCGGGACCGACGTAGCAGGTGTCGCCGATGCCGGTCCCGCGCAGGTACGCCTCTGCCTTCTTGGCGACGTTGCGGGGGTCCCTGCTGTATGCCTCGCCCGTCACCGGGTCGTGGATGAAGAAGTTGACGATCAGCGTCTTGTGCTGCCGGAACGGGTCGACGACCGCGGTCGTCACGTCCGGGAGCAGCAGCATGTCGGACTCGTGGATGGCCTGGAAGCCACGGATCGACGACCCGTCGAACATCAGGCCGTCACTGAAGAGCCGGTCGCTGACGCTCTCCACGGGCACTGTGAAGTGCTGCATCACGCCGGGTAGGTCGCAGAAGCGGACGTCGAGGAACTGGACACCGTTCCCCTTGATGTACTCCAGGACCTCGTCTGCGCTGTTGAACATGCGTCCTCCGGGTAGGGATGGGTGACGATCACGGTAGGTCCGATGAGTTATGCTAGAGTGTCCCGCCTGTTTCCGGGGTGTTACGGGATACGCAGGGCTGCTGGTCATCGGTGTTGCCTGCGTCACCGTCCCCGGTCGAGACCACCTGTGTCCAGGCTGGCCCTTGCGCCTAGGCTGGCCCTGTGAGTGTGCCGCAGGAGGACGAGCCCGGGGTCGCGCCAGGCGCGGGTGGCGACCGAGCCGCGCCAGCATCGCGCCGGCAGGCAGGTGCGGGCGCTGCCGCCGGTGGTGGCCGGGGCGGACGCCGGGACCGGGCCGGGTCGGCATCGGCCGGCTCTGCCAGCGCGGGCGATCCGGCGGGCGACGCTGTCCCCGCCGAGTCGGCGAACGGCTCGCCCAGCGCACCCGAGGCGTCCTGGCGGGGGCGGCGCCTGGGGGCGCCGCCGTCCGGCCCGGGCTCGCTGGCCGGGTACGGCGCCCGGTTGGGCGCGTTCTTCACCGACGTGGTCCTGTCGGCGCTGGTGGCAGGCCTGTTCACGGCTCCGGAGCTGCCTCGGAACTGGAGCCTCGTCGCGTTCCTCGCCGAGAGCGTCGTGTTCGGCGCCGCGTTCGGGCAGACCCCGGGAATGCGCCTGTTCGGACTGCGGCTGATCCGCGTGGACCGGCCGGCACGGGTGGGAGTTCCCCGGATGCTCGTGCGCACATTGCTGCTGGTCCTGCTCGTGCCGGCGCTCATTTGGGACGCCGACGGCCGGGGGCTGCACGAACGGTTCAGTCAGACAGCCGTGGTACGGACCGGCGGAACGGCTCGCTAGATAGAGCTGCTGGCCCTCGCTAGCGGCGGCGCATCGTGCGCTCGAGGCCCGCCAGCCGGCCGCCTTTCGGCATCGGTCCCTTGGGCAGCGGCGGGGTCTTGGTGCCGCCGAGCGCCTGCAGGCGCTTCTCCAGCGCGTCGACCTGCGCGGGGGAGAGGTTGCGGGGCAGCTTGACGACGTGGTTCGACAGCCGGCGCAGCGACACCTCGCCCTCGCCATCGCCGAGGACGATGTCGTAGATCGGCGTGTCTCCGGCGACCCGGGACACCCGCTTCTTCTCTTGCGCGAGCATGCCGCGCACCCGCTGCGGGGCTCCCTCGCCGACGAGGATGACGCCGGGCCGGCCGAGCACCCGGTGCACCGCGTCCAGCTGCGCGCTCAGCGCTACGCCCTGAGTCACCCGCCAGTTGCCGCGCATCCCCTGCAGCACCCAGGCGGCGGCTCCCGGCTGTCCCTCGACCTCGCGGAACGCCGCCTTCTGCGCCCGGCGACCGAAGACGCTCATCATGCCCAGGACCCCGAAGACCACCGCGGCTGGGACCGCGAAGTAGAACTCGGTGCCCAGCAGCGTGAGCACCAGCAGCACGAGCCCTGACCCGGCGAAGAAGGCCAGCACCATCCACAGCGGCAGCCGCCGGTCCCGCTGCCGGGTGATCCGGTACGCCGCGAGGAGCTGCCGCCAGCGCTCGCCCCGCTTCGGGCGGGCCTTCTTGCCACGCGCAGACCGCGGCCCCTTGGGGGTCGCCTTCGGGTCCTTGGCCATGCAGAAAGCATACGGGCAGGCCCCGATGCGGGGCTGGCCGACAGGCCTGGGGCGCCCGCCGCTCGAGTCAGCGGCTGGCCTGGACCAAACCCGGTTCGCTGCTGTCAGTGCTGCCCACACTGCCGGTGCTGCCCGACGTGCCGCGGCGAGCGGCGACGGCCTGGGCGTACAGCCGGCCGGCCCGGTAGGAGGAGCGGACAAGCGGGCCGCTGAGCACACCGGCGAAGCCGACCGCCTCCGCCTCGGCGCGCAGCTCGACGAACTCCTCCGGTCGCACCCACCGGGCCACCGGGTGGTGCCGCGGCGACGGCCGGAGGTACTGGGTGATCGTCAGCAGGTCGCAGCCGGCCTCGTGCAGGTCCTCCATCGCCCGGGACACCTCCGACCGCTCCTCGCCGAGCCCGAGGATCAGGTTCGACTTGGTCACCAAGCCCTCGGCGCGGGCGAGCCGGAGCACGTCGAGTGAGCGGTCGTACCGGAACGCCGGCCGGATCCGTTTGAAGATCCGCGGCACCGTCTCCAGGTTGTGGGCCAGTACTTCGGGGCGGGCGCGGAAGACCTCACCGAGCAGGGCCGGCTCGCCGGAGAAGTCCGGGATCAGCAGCTCCACGCCGGTGTCCGGCTCGAGGTGGTGGATCGCCTGCACCGTCGCCGCGTACAGCCAGGCGCCCTGGTCGGGCAGGTCGTCGCGGGCGACCCCGGTCACGGTCGCGTACCGCAGCCGCATCGCCCGCACCGACTCGGCCACCCGCCGGGGCTCGTCGCGGTCCAGCGGCGCCGGCCGGCCGGTGTCGATCTGACAGAAGTCGCACCGGCGGGTGCACTGGTCCCCGCCGATGAGGAATGTGGCTTCCCGGTCCTCCCAGCACTCGTAGATGTTGGGGCAGCCGGCCTCCTCGCAGACCGTGTGCAGGCCCTCGCGCCGGACCAGGCCCTTCAGCTCGGTGAACGCCGGACCCATCCGCGCCCGGGTACGGATCCACGGCGGCTTGCGCTCGATCGGTGTCTGCGCGTTGCGCACCTCGAGCCGGAGCAGCCGGCGGCCCTCGGGCCGTACCGCGGTCACGCTCCCAGCCTACGGGACCGGCCGGCTCTGCCCCGGAGGCCGTCTACGACATCGACCAGCCCAAACATTTGGCTTGATTCAGTCCAGCCCTACGCCGAGCTCGTCCTCGAGACGCTCCGCGTCGTGCTGCCCGTGACCAACGTAGTCGCAGAACTGCCCGCCGGAAAGCGACCTGCTGCAGCGCGGAACGGGAGCTGGACCTGAAACCACAACAGCATCCAACCGCGGAGAACTCGAGCAGGCTCACCGAAGCGGAGGGCGACGCACTCCGCGGACTACGCAGCACCCTGTTCCAGCTCGACCCACCAAGGGCCTTCGGAGGGTTACGGCGAGTCCACGCACCATCCGGCCAATTCCTCTGGGTCTGCACTACTCACTACTCTGAATACGACCCGGGGCTGCCATCGCTTCCCGAGCAATGACCTTCTGCATCCCGGCCGTGCGTGTCGCGGCGGTCAGGCCAGCCTGCAGCAGTGCCGACTGCACGACGTCGAGCGCGTCGGCTACGCCCACCCGCCGTCCCAGCTCGGCGGTCAGCGAGGTCACGCCGGCGTCGGAGATGCCGCAGGCGACGATGCGGCTGAACGCGGTGAGGTCCGGATCGCAGTTGACTGCGAAGCCGTGCATCGTCACGCGGCGGCTGACCCGGACGCCGATCGCGGCGACCTTGCGGTCCGGGCCATGGTCGTCGGCTGGCACCCAGACGCCGGTGCGACCGGTCACCCAGGTGGTGGCCAGGCCGAGCTCGGCGCAGGCGGCGATCAGCGCCGCCTCCAGCCGCCGCACGTACGCCACCACGTCGACTGGATGGGGCAGGGCCAGAATCGGGTAGCCGACGAGCTGGCCCGGGCCGTGCCAGGTGATCTTCCCGCCGCGGTCGACGTCGAGGACCGGCGTGCCGTCGGAGGGCCGCTCCCAGGCCGCCGTCCGCCGGCCGGCCGTGTAGACCGAGGGGTGCTCGAGCAACAGGACCGTGTCCGGGATCTCGCCGGCCTGCCGTGCCGCGTGCAGCCGGCGCTGCTCGGCCCACGCCTGCTCGTACGGCACCAGTCCGGCGCGGACGAACATCAGCGCGTCCTCCGATCCCTCGGGGGGCCGACCGCCGGCCGCTGCCTCCGGTCCGGCGCTGGGTCCGGCGGGCTCGTCGCTGCCCGTCCTCCGGTCGAGCAGCGGTGCCTGGCTCATGTCGGCAACGCTACGCCGGTGTGCGTGCTGCCTGCCCGTCGTTCCGCTGCCGGGCTGCACCGGTGCAGCCTCGGTCGTGCTGGGGCGGGCCTGTGGTCGGGAAGGCGGTCGCCGATCACTCGAGCAGGCGCGGCACGATCTTGCGTTCGACCGCGGCGCCGTCCGGACCGCGTTCGACGTGGTATGCCGCCTTGCCGTCGGTGTCGGAGACCGCCTCCACGAAGTCGGTGCCCCGGTAGTGCAGTCCGACTCCGTCGTCGGTGGCGTAGCCGGCCGGCAGCGTGCCCTCGCTCACGAGCCGGTGGAACAACGGCCGTCGCTGCTCCTCGGTGTCGTAGTGGACTCCGTTCGAGTAGGGGAGTAGGCCGAGTCCGTCGGTCACCGGCCGCAGGTCCGGCCCGAAGGAGTCAGTGGTGCCGCCGGCATGCCAGCACAGTGAACCGGCCGACACCCCGCCGAGCACCACGCCCGCGACCCAGGCGTCGTGGAGGATCTCGTCGAGGCCGTGCAGGCGCCACATCGCAAGCAGCCCGGCCACGCTTCCGCCGCCCACCCACACGACGTCCTGAGCCAGCAGGTGAGCCCGCACGTCTTCGACGTTCGGCATCGGGAAGAGCGCCACGTGGCTCACCCGCACGCCGGTGCCGACGAACGCCTCGTACACCGCGGCGGTGAGCGCAGGGCTGTCCCCGGCAGCGGTCCCGAGGTAACAGAACCTGGGCTCCTGGGGGGATCCGGCGAGCTGGAACGCGAAGTCGATGAGTGGACCCGGCTCGAAACGAGTCCGCCTTCCCAGCCGGAAGCCGCCCGAGGTGGCCAGGATGTTCATGCCGGCTCCAGGATCGTGGCACCCGCACCCGCACCCGCACCGCGGCCACGCAGCCGACCGGGCGGCCCGGCATCTGAGTCGTGAGTGGACGGTCGCTGCGGGGCGGTCGCTGGGGTCCGCGGAGGCGGGCCGGCCAGGTCGCCGCCTCCCGGACTAAGCCGTCGCCGCGCTGCGTTCATCCGGGGACATGGACGGTGGCGCACTCCGGGTGCGGCTGCCGGGGAGCGCGTTGGGTCGGCCTGCCCGCTCGGGGCGGGAACGTCCTTGCAGATCGGCACATACATGACCGGCACCTTAACCGACCGATGGCCCTCGGATCCGGATCGGACAGTGAGTTGTGGATATCAGTTTCGCCTGTGGATAACCAAAGCAGGATCGTCGCCGATCTGCTTAAGCTCCTCGGCATGAGCGAGCAGCAGGGCACCTGGGTGGTGCCGGGGTACGTGACCGAGGGCCTGATCGGCATCGGTGCGTCGGGGGAGATGTGGCGGGGAAGGGCCACGGACACCGGCCAGACGGTGGCCCTCGAGCGGTTGCGAGCCGGCGTCGCCGACCCCGCTCGGCAGCGGCTGGAGCAGCAGGCCGCATTTCTTGCTGCGGTCGACCATCCCAACCTGCTTCCGGTGCGTGAGTTCGTGTCCACGCCGCACGAGATCGTTCTCGTTCTCGACCACGCCACAGGTGGCAGTCTGGCGAGCCTGCTGCGCCGTCGTGGCCGGCTGCGGCCAGGTGAGGTGGTGACCGTTGTCGCCCCGGTGGCGGTCGCGCTGGCTCACGCTCACGACCTCGGACTCGTGCATGGCGACGTCAGCCCGGCGAACGTGCTCTTCACCGCGGATGGCCGGCCGCTGCTGGCGGACCTGGGCATCGCCCGCGCGCTGACGGACGGCGGTGATGCACAGCACGCCTCGGGACACGTGGATCCCGCGGTATCCGCTGGCGCGGCTGCGGGTCCGGCGGGCGATGTCTTCATGGTGGCTGCCGTCGCCGTGCACGCGCTCACCGGCACGCAGCCGTGGCGGTCCGACGGCGCCGAGGTGGCTGCGTTGGCCGCCGCCGACTGGCCCGACCTGCGCCGCACCATGGCGGACGTGCCGGAGCCGCTGCTCCGGGCGCTGCGGCGGGCACTGTCAGCGGCGCCCGGGGAGCGCGGCTCGGCGGCGGAGCTCGCTCTCGCCCTGCGTCATGCCTGCCCGCCCGAGCCGGTGCGGCTGGTCTCGCCGACACACCCGGCCAGGGCAGCCAGCCGCGACGCCGGACCGGCGTCTGCCCGCGCCCGCACGGCACGGGTGGCGGCGTCGGTCCCGTCTGGTACGGCAGCGCCGGCCGACCGCCTGACTCCTCGGCACCGGCGGGACGACCGGTGTCGGCGGGGGTCCTCGACCGGGCCGATGGCGAGGTGGTCGCCGCGGGCCGTCGATCGGCGCCGCGGCCGATCACGGTCCGTCATGTGGGGGGTCGGCGCCACGATCGCCCTGCTGTCAGCCGCGCTGGCCGGCGTGGCCTCGCGCCTGGCGGAGCCGGCTGACCGGCATGCCGATCTCACGACCGCTCTGCCCCCGGCGGCGGGGACTCCTGCCACGACCCCGGCGACCGATCTCGCACTGCCTGGCCGGGCCGGTCCTGCCGCGCCCGGCCTGCCCGAGCCGACCCAGTCCGTCCACCGGTGGCTGCGGGTTCTCGCCGCACTCGACGGCATGCGGGCCGGGGCATACGAGCAGGGGGAGGCGAAGCTCCTCGAGCAGGTGTACGTGCCCGGCCAGCACTTGCGTGCCGATGCCGCCCAGCTGCGCGCGCTCACCGCGATGGGCGAGACCGCCCGCGGCGTGCGTCACCGGCTGGGCCCGGCGCAGGTGGTTGCCGTCTCGGGCGGGCGTGTCCGGCTCCGGGTGGTGCAGTCGCTGCTTGCCTCCCAGCGCATGCGCGGTGGGGACGTGGTCGCGGCGATCGCGGGCACACCCGAGACCGCCGTGCTGGTGGACCTGGTCGCCACCCCGGGCGGCTGGAGGCTGGCATGAGGCGACCATCGCAGACCGGCGGCTGGCCTGGTCCAGACCCGGGTCGGAGCGTCTCAGACCAGGCCCAGGTCGGCCTCGAAGGCACCGCCCTCCAGCCGCTCTTTGACGGTGCCGAGGAAGCGGGCGGCATCGGCGCCGTCGACGAGCCGATGGTCGTAAGTGAGCGCGAAGTGGGCCATGGACCGCACCGCGACGATCTCACCCAAGTCCGGGTCGTCGACCACCACCGGCCGTTTGATGACGCTGCCCGTGCCGAGGATCGCGACTTGCGGCTGGTTGATGACCGGCGTGTCGAACAAGGCGCCACGGCTGCCGGTGTTGGTCAGCGTGAACGTGCCGCCGCCGAGTTCGTCGGGGCTGACCTTGTTCGCTCGGGTGCGCTCGGCCAGGTCAGCGATCTTCCGGGCCATGCCGCTGATGTTGAGGTCTCCAGCATCGTGGATGACCGGCACGAGCAGGCCGCGCTCGGTGTCGACGGCGATGCCCAGATGCTCCGCCTCGTGGTAGGTGATCGTGCCGGCTTCGGTGTCGATCGAGGCGTTGAGTTTGGAGTGTTGCTTGAGCGCCTCGACGGTCGCCACGGCGAAGAAGGGCAGGAACGACAGACGCACACCTTCCCGGGCCTGGAAGTCCGCCTTGGCCCGGTCGCGCAGCCGGGCCACCCGGGTCACGTCGATTTCCACCACGGTGGTCAGCTGCGCGCTGACGTGCAGGGACTCGACCATGCGTTGTGCGATCACGGTACGGAGCCGGGACATCTTCTCGGTCGTGCCGCGCAGCGGCGACGGGGCCGCCCGCGGTGTCCTGTCCGCCGCCGGTTCGGCTGGGCCGGGTGCGGCGGCGACCGGCGGCGGCTGGGCGTCCGCACCTGGCTCCGCGACCGCCTCCGCGGCTGGCGCCGCCTGCTCTTGGCGTGCCCGCGCCGCCTCCAGCACGTCCTGTTTCCGGATCCGGCCTCCCACACCGGTCCCGGTGACCGTGGACAGGTCGACGTTGTGCTCGGCGGCAAGCTTCCTGACCAACGGGGTCACGTAGGCGGCACCGAACTCGTCCTCGGTCGTACGTCCCGTTGGCACCGGGGCCTCTGCCGGCTGCTGTGGCGGTGCGGACGACTGCCGGGCGGGGGCCGGCTGGCCGTCCACCTGTCGGGGCTGGGCCTGCTGGGCCTGCGCCGGCTGAGCCTGCGGCGGCTGCGGCTGTGTCCACTGAGGCTGGGTCGGGGGCTGGGTCCATTGGGGCTGTGCGACGGCCGGCTCCGCGGGGGTTGGCGGCAGTGCCTGCTCCTGCTGCGCCGCGGGCTGCTGTGGCTGCGGCTGCTGCTCGGAAAGGCGGCGGGACTGCTGGCCGCCGGCCGGCAGGTGCTCCTGCGGCTCACCCGGCGTGGCTGGTTCGGCGGGCGCCGCCGGCGCGACCGCACCGGTGGCGGAGCCGGCCTCGTCGATCACCGCCAGTTCGACGCCCACCTCGACCGTCTCGTCCTCACCAACCTTGATCGCGGTGAGCACGCCGGCCGCGGGAGCTGGGATCTCGGTGTCCACCTTGTCGGTGGAGACCTCGAGCAGCGGCTCGTCGGCCTCGACCCTCTCACCCTCCCTCTTCAGCCAGCGGGTGACGGTTCCCTCGGACACGCTCTCGCCGAGGCGGGGCATCGTGACGGAGACCGGCATTGGTCAGCGACTCCTTCGGTGTCGGGCGACGAGCATCGGGCGGCGGCGTCAGCCGTGCACGTGCAGCGGCTTGCCGGCCAGGGCGAGGTGGGCCTCGCCGATGGCCTCCGACTGCGTGGGGTGTGGGTGGATCAACTGGGCGACGTCGCTCGGGAAGGCTTCCCAGTTGTAGATCAGCTGAGCCTCCGCCAGGAGCTCACCGACGCGGCTCCCGACGGCGTGGACTCCCAGCACGGGTCCGTCCTTCTCGGCGACCAACTTCACGGCGCCGGCAGTCTTGAGGATCTGACTCCTCCCGTTGCCGGTCAGGTCGTAGGTGAACGTGCGGATTCTGTCCCCACCGAGCTTCTCGGCGGCCTGAGCCTCGGTCAGCCCGACAGAGGCGACCTCGGGCTCGCAGTAGGTGATCCGGGGCACGCCGTAGTAGTCGATCGGCACGACCTGCAGCCCGGCCAGCCGCTCGGCGACGAGGATCCCCTCGCCGAAGCCGACGTGGGCCAGTTGGGGGGATGGGACGAGGTCGCCGACGGCAGAGACCGTCGCGACGTTGGTCTGGCAGACGCCGTCGACCTTGACGAAGCCTCTGTCGGTGGCCACGCCCGCTTCATCGTAGCCGAGGCCCGCCGAGACTGCTCCCCGGCCGACGGCGACCAGCAGGATCTCCGCGTCGACCAGTTCGCCGGTCTCCAGGGCAACGCGGACACCAGACTCGGTGTGCTCGACCCCGCCGAACCGGGCGCCGACCTTGAAGCCGATCCCGCGTCGGCGGAACGCACGTTCGAGCAGCTTCGAGCTGGCCTCGTCCTCCAGCGGCAGCAGCCGGGGGAGCGCCTCGACGACGGTGACCTCGGCGCCGAAGGACTTCCAGATGCTGGCGAACTCGACACCGATGACACCGCCGCCGAGGATGACCACCGACGACGGCACCCGGTCCAGCCGCAGAGCATGGTCGCTGAAGATCACCCGGTCCCCGTCGACCTCGAGGCCGGGCAGCGTCTTGGGCTCCGACCCGGTCGCCAGGACGACATGGCGACCGCGGTAGGTGGTGTCGCCCACTTGCACCGCGGTGGGGGACACCAGCCGCCCGGCGCCCTCGACGAGCTGAATGCCACGGCTCCTGACCAGCCCTTGCAGACCCTTGTACAGCCGGGTGACGACACCGTCCCGGTACTCGTTGACAGCCGGGACGTCGATCCCGTCCAGGGTGGCCCGCACGCCGAACTGCGCGCTCTCGCGGGCGGAGTCGGCGACCTCTCCGGCGTGCAGCAGCGCCTTGGTCGGGATGCAGCCGCGGTGCAGGCAGGTGCCCCCGAGCTTGTCGCGCTCGATCAGGACGACACTCATCCCGAACTCCGACGCGCGCAGCGCGCAGGCGTAGCCGCCGCTTCCGCCGCCGAGGATGACAAGATCGACGTCGGTCGCAGTCACAAGCGTTCTCCTGACTGGTCCGTGGGACCGGACGGAGGTCGATCCCGATCACTGTCAACACCCATCTTGGCACCAGTTCGCGGCCAGCCGCGACAAGGGGACCATCGAGCGGTGTCCGGCCCGGGCAAGGCGCCGAAGGCTGGCTCCGGCCGGGCGACCGACTGCCGGGGCGATGGCGCTCGGGCGGGGAGCCCGGCTGGGCGGAGGGTAACGGTCACGAGGAAAGTGCGTCGACCGCCGGGGACGTGGGAACCTAGCTGCACGCGCACTGGGCCACAGCCCCGTGCCGAGGAGGGGAGGGCCGCGGGTGGGACTGTTCCGCCGGCGCAAGGGGCGGCAGGGCTCGATGCGCCGGGCCAACTCAGCCGACCTCACGCACCTCGAGCAGTTCGCGCGCAGCCGCCGCGGGGTGGAGGCGTTCGTCGAGCCCCGCACGACGGTGACCGAGACGACCGTCGTGCTCGTGGCCTCGGACGGGGAGTGGACCCGCCGGCGGATCGACGGGCCCGACGCCGCACGCGACCTGGGCCGCCGGCTGGCGATACCGGTCTACGACGTGGCAGCGGTCGGCTACCCGAAGCGGATGCGCGAGTGGACGGCGCGGCGGAAGGCGGCGGGCGAGACCGGCGTTCCCCACCCGGAGGGGCCGGCGAGCTGAAATCGGCCGAGCGCGGGTGCCGCCGACCGGGGCGTGGGCTGGCGCGGATCGTGAAATGGGTTTGTTCGCACTTTGCCTGGATGCTCATCATCTGGGTGCTATGGCGCTGGTTGTGGAGGTTCGCGCCGAAGGTGCGTCGTCCGGGGGCGGCCGAGGCCGGCGGGTTGACCGCTCTGCTCCTCAGCGCTGGTCCGCGATGTCCTCGAGGAGAGCCAGCAAGGTGCGGACCGGGACACCGGTGCCGCCCTTCGGGGTGTAGCCCCAGGGCGTACCGGCGTTGAACGCCGGGCCGGCAATGTCGATGTGCGCCCAATGCACCGCGTCGGCGACGAACTCGCGCAGGAAGACGCCGCCCGCGAGCATGCCCGCGACTCGCTCGTTGGTCACGTTGGCGATGTCGGCCACGGAGGAGTTCAAGGCCTGCCGCAGCTCACCGGGTAGCGGCATCGCCCACATCGTCTCGCCCGCCTGGTCGGCCGCGGCGACGACACGGGCGCGCAGTTCGTCCGACCCCATCACTCCCGCGAACCTGTCACCCAGCGCGACCCGTTGTGCCCCCGTGAGCGTCGAGATCTCCACCAGGTATGTCGGGTCGTCCTCACACGCCCGAGAGATGGCGTCGGCGAGGATCAAGCGGCCCTCAGCATCGGTGTTGAGGACTTCGACCCGCTTTCCGGCGTACATCGTCAGCACGTCGCCCGGTCGGTACGCGGTCGCGCTGGGCATGTTCTCGGCCATCGGAATGGTGGCGAGGACCTCGACCGGAAGTTCGAGCTCAGCGGCGAGCACGGTCGCGGCGATGACGGCAGCGGCGCCGGCCATGTCGCTCTTCATCTTCTCCATGCCCTCGGCCGGCTTGATCGAGATGCCGCCCGAGTCGAACGTGATGCCCTTGCCCACCAGCGCGACCCTGACCCGACCGCCGCGATGGTGGAGCCGAACGAGCCGCGGTGGCCGGGACGAGCCGCCGCCGACTGCCAGCACCCCGCCGTACCCACCCCGCTCCAGCTCCTTCTCGTCGAGAATCTCGACATCCAGCCCG
>Ga0066388_100000310_pt1 | contig 21834 bp, 18 predicted proteins | sample PanSoiMetaGPlot6_FD_64539 | JGI IMG/M metagenome (GOLD analysis project Ga0066388, IMG submission 64539) | Tropical forest soil microbial communities from Panama analyzed to predict greenhouse gas emissions - Panama Soil - Plot 6 (Hybrid Assembly) | ecosystem: Environmental > Terrestrial >...
GCAGTTCGTTTAGCACCTACGTCCCAGGCTATCAAAACCTGAACGTTGGCAACGTAACCCGTCGGAGTGTTACCGGCCTAAACCCAACCACCACGTATTATTATCGCGTACACAGACACTGTCGAAATTTGAACAGCATTTCCAGCCCCGTACGTGTGACCACGCTTAGCCCGACGGGGCCACCGGTAGTCATCACCGGTCGGGCAACCTTAGTGACCAGTTTTTCAGCCACACTCAACGGCCCAGTCGATCCTCACGGATTAACGACCAACGTTCATTTTCAGTATGGTACGACGATTAGCTACGGGCTCACCACCGCGATCCAGACCGAGAGCGGCAACGCTTACCAGAATGTGGGTGCCAACATCAGCGGCTTAGCTGCGAGCACCACGTACCATTTTCGGATTGTAGCCACCAACAGCGCCGGCACGAGATACGGCGCCGACCGGACCTTTACCACACTGAGCGCAACCGGGCCGCCTGTGGTTATAACGGGCCTACCGAGAAATGTGACAAGTTCCTCAGCCATATTGAATGGCTCAGTCGATCCGCACGGATTAACAACCAACGTTCGTTTTCAGTATGGTACGACAACCAGCTACGGGCTCACCACTGCGAACCAGACTAAGAGCGGAAACGCGTATCAAAATGTGGCTGCCAACATCAGCGGCTTAACTGCGAGCACAACGTATCATTTCCAAATCGTTGGTACTAATACGAGCGGAACCACCTACGGCAGCGACAGGACGTTTACCACAAACTCGGCGCTGGGTGCCTACGGGCTCGCCAAAACAACATTCAAACAGGTCAGCAAACTGTTACCAGGCAACAGCGAGATCCCTGCTGCCGTTGGCCATACTACTCGAGACGGGGGACACGTGGATGAAAGGATTGCCTACTTCGAGCAAGGCCTAGCCCTGGACCCACGTAATGTGGACCTACTTGTCGAAGCGGCAGCCACCTACGGCATGCTTCGACAATTTCCGGTCGCGATAAAGCTCTACGATCGTGCGCTGGACGTTATCCCAGACGATCCGGAGGTGATCGCGTTAAAGGCCGCCATGTATCAGGCCGAAGGTAACCTACAAGAATCCACTAAATTGTTGATTGATGTAAACGAGCGGACTACTTCCGTGACTGTTTTCGGAACCAAACTCGACCAACTGAGACTTGAACGAAATCACGCCGAGGCCATTCGATTGCTGCAAGCTCGTCGTGCCCAAGTTCCGTCTGCCTGTGATGCCTTTGAAATGCTCCATCTAGCTTTCGCCCAACGCCTTGTCGGCGACACGGTTGAAGCAAACGTTACCGCTGAACAAGCGCGCAACACGCTGGAGCCGCTCTGCAAAGAGCAACCAGATAACCCCGATCTTGAGGTAGAATTGGCTCTGGCTGATGCCGTGCTCGGGGAAAGAGACTCGGCCCTAAAGGAAGCGGAGCGCGCAATTATGCTTGTGCCGAGTGCTAACGATGCAGTGCATCGACCTCGTTATGAAGAAATCCTCGCGTTAATTCAGACGGTCCTCGGCGAGAATAGCCGCGCAATCTCGACTCTCACCCAGTTGTTAAAAACGCCATATGGTAGTCTACTTTACAGCCCAGCACCTGTTACACCTGCCCTTCTTAGGCTCGATCCGATCTGGGATCCGTTGCGCACCGATCCCGCTTTCCAAAAACTCTGCGAAGAAAAACAACCGTGAACGCATTCAAACGACCCTAAGCTAAATAAAGAAGTAAGCGAACAAGCAGATGAAAATGAAACAGAGCAAATTAGCCTCCGTCAGCACTTTCGTGCTGGCGTGGTTTGTGTTTTCAGCAACATCGCAAGTCGTTAGTCCGGGGCCAGACGGAGACTATCCGAATGGTAATACGACTGAGGCAGTGAGCGACCAGGGTGAAATCAACGGACCTTCGCCGCTAGACCCAGCGTCACTTCTTACACTTGACAATGGCACAATCAAAGTGGGCGTGGACACATTGTATGGTGGTGGCATCACCTACTTGTCGCAGTCCGGCTCAACGATGAACCTCATTAACATCTATGACTTCGGACGCGAAGTACAGCAGAGCTATTACAGCGGCCCGGCGAACTTTGTTCCGCCAGGTGCCGTTCAAAATCCGAACTGGAGCCCGTTTCCCTGGAATGCAATCCAAGTTGGAGATTCGTTCGGCTATCGGGCAGCGGTGCTGGCGTCCTCTAACTCGGGGGGCACTATCTACGTGAAAACAAGGCCCATGCAGTGGGCGCTAAGAAATTACCCCGGTGATTGTGTAATGGAGCAATGGACGCACCTCGAAGGCCGGGCTGTTCGGGTGCATTGCAAACTCACCAACAACCGTAGCGATCATGCGCAGTACCCCTGGTACCGCCAAGAATTGCCGGCTGCTTACGGTGTGGGAACCCTATGTCACATTTTCAGTTACACTGGTGCTGCTCCATTCACAGGTGGTGCGCTCACACAGTTGCCAATGGCTCCGCCGCCTAACTGGACAACATGGCGTGCCACTGAGAACTGGAGCGCAATGGTGGACAGCAGTAATTTCGGCTTTGGCGTCCACAATCCGGACTCTGTCTTCACTGGGGGCGGCTATGCAAGCTCAGGCAATCCCTGCACCGGTGGGCCGACGGACAACAACACGGTATATATTGGAGCAGGCTTTGTTGAGCTGTTGGATTATAACATTGTCTACGAATACGATTTTAATCTAATTGTCGGAACCCTCACAGGTATTCGGAGTTGGGTTTACGCACACAGAGGTGATCCTCGGCCCGACTATTCTTTCGGCACCAGCCGCCATCATTGGTTTCCAAATTATGGCGATGCAGGTGCACCCTCCGGGTTCTTGCGTGAGCGCCTAAACGGCCCAGATCCACAGCTTTCTGATTATGCAGGAAGCGCTTGTAATGGTTTCGCCGCCTCCACGTGCCCGAAGATCTATTTCGCTGCCCGTTATGTAATGAGCTCACCGCCAGCCGGCCCTCAGGCCGACCTTTACTGGGAGACCAACTATAGCGGTGGCCTCTCGGAAACACGTAAGCAAAGTGTATCGGTCGTACCCGACGGCAGATGGCGGATATATTCATTTAACGTCAGTGCAAACGCAGCATGGTCTGGACTCATTTCTCAATTACGCTTCGATCCGATTCAGAGCGGCGGCGCGGGTGATCACGTAGATATAGCCGGGATTTCATACCAAAATGCTTTCTCTTCGCTTCTGCCGGCCACCGACCTCAATGATGACGGTAAGCCCGATTACGTGACGTACGATGCGGCCACGCGACAAACAAGAGCGTTGTATCTCAATAACAACGGTGTCATCGGCTCCGCATACGGGCCGACTCTCCCGACTGGCTGGCAAATAGTGAATCTGGCAGATTTCAATAGAGACGGCCATCCAGATTATCTGCTGTTCAATCCCACGACGCGGCAGTCGCGGATCTGGTATTTGTCAGGAGTGACGCACACCACAAGCGCCAACGGGCCAACGCTTCCAAGTGGGTGGCAGTTGGTCGCAATAGGGGACTTTAATAGAGACGGCAAACCAGACTATGTCCTTTACAATCCCAGCACGCGGCAGACTGCGATCTGGTATATGAATAACAACGTTCACGTCAGCGGCGCATCCGGCCCGACTCTGGCGGCCGGCTGGAGCTTGGTGGGTGTAGGGGACTTTAATCGTGACGGCCATTTAGATTACCTGCTGTTTAACCCGGGCACGCGCCAGTCTCTTATATGGTATTTGTCTGGTGCTGCCTACGTCAGCGCGGCAAATGGCCCGACAATTCCAAGCGGATACCAATTAGCGGGAACCGCCGACTTTAATCGAGACACTAAGCCCGACTACCTGCTTTATAATCCCAGCACGCGGCAGACTGCGATCTGGTATATGAATAACAACGTTCACGGTACCAGCGCGAGTGGCCCAACAGTTCCGGCTGGCTGGGCCCTGGCCGCGCCTTGAGTTGGTCGGCTTAAGAGTCGCTCCGACGTCCGGTAAACCTGGAGAATCACCGGAATGAAAATTGACGAGACTCGCCGCGCCCCTGAGTGCGTACGAAGTCACCCCTTCGTTCGAGCGCGAGGAGCGTCTCGTGGCGGGTGACCTCGCGTTTGAACGCGGCTGGGACGACAGCAGGTTCGTCCGCGTGCTTGTGGCGAGACGAAGACACAATGGCAACGTGTCTTCGTCGTTCTCCGACGAGGGCTGATACCGATCGTTAGGCTTCAGTGATTCGGCAGGCGAGACGCCCGCCGGCCCCACAGGTTCGCCCCGGCGAATCGGTCCCGTGGCGGACAAGATGCCTGTGCTGCTATTCCCAGCCGATCTGGCGGCCTTTGTTTTGTTCTTCGAGCCAGGCCATTAGCGGTTTGAAGTATTCCATCATCGCACGGGTAGAGATGTCTTCGCCGGTGGCTTCCTTCAAGACTTTGCGCCAGTCTTCGGTGCCGCCTTTTTTCAAAATGTCATTCAGCCACGTGCCAACTTCCTTGTTATCAGCGTAGTTACATGATTGCGGCGGCTGATGGAGAATTTTGCGCGCGATGTAGTCGTGCAACTGAAATTTGAACACGGTAGCAAACGCATAGTTGTAGTAATACGCAGGGTTATCGTTGATGTGCGTTTTGGTGGCGGCGTCGCAAAATTCTTCGCTGCGCGGCGACGGCGGTTCGATACCTTGGAAATCGGAAACGTATTTCCACCAGCGCGCGTTCCATTGATCGGGCGGAAGATTATGCGCGTAAATGTCCGCTTCCCAATGCGGCATCGTGCCACAGGAGAAATAAATGAACGGGACGGAACGCGCGAGCGCGTCGTCGAGGAGAAATGCGGTCTTGTCCGCGTTGAACTCGTGCGGCAAAACACCCCGTGATTGCAAATAAGGCACCTGGCTTGCCGCAAGCGCAATCAAGTCACCCACACCTTCGTGGAAGCCCGGCGCTGCGCCGAGTCGTAACAGGTAAGGAACTTCCGGGCGCGAATAGGCTTTAAAATAATATCCGTGTCCCAGTTCGTGGTGTGCGGTAAAAAACCAGCGCGCCTTGGGTTCGATGCTTTGCAGGGAGCGAATGTCGTTCTGAAGATCGATATGCCAGCAGGACGCGTGCGTGTTTTTCTTCCGCTTCGAATCCGGCGGTAGCGGATACAAGTCGGACCTTTCCCAGAAACTTTGTGGCAACGGCGAGAAACCAAGCCCGGTGTAGAATTGTTCGGCCGTTTTAATAATCCACTCCGGCGTGCGGCCCTCGAAATACTTGTCGATGTCCGCTGCTTCAACCAGGCCAGGCCATTCCTGGCCCCACCGATTATTGATCCAGTGCGCTGGAATTTTCTTCGGCACGGGCTGATGAAATTTCTCCGCAAGCTTGTATTTCGCCCAGGTGTGCAATTGGAGATAAAGCGGACGCAACGTTGCCATCCAATCTTCCAGCATCTTGAGCATCTCGTCTGTGGTCATTCCGTAGGCAGCAACCTCAAGCGAGAAGTAATCGGGATACTTCATTTCCTTGGCGACGCCGTTACGCAGATCGCGCAACACAATCAAATTTGGCTTCAGCGCGGGCCCGGATTCTTTCGATGCTTCCCAGACAGCCTTTCGCTCGTTTAGATCGACGCTCTTCTCTAGTTTGTCGTCAATCTGATTCACCGAGATCGGCTTACCATTAAGTTTGAACTCGAAACCGTTGAGAATCGACGCCTGTTTCGTTTCCGCGGCGACGCGCTTTGCCACGAGATCAGGATTTGTCATCGGACCTTCGGCTGCGTTTAGGAGAAGCTGCTTCAATTGCCGAACTGTCAGCTCGTTGAGTTCCTTTTGATGTATAAGCAAATCGCGCGCTTCGCTGATAAGTGCCGGATTCCCGTTGAACGCGGCGTAGGCTTTGCCTGTGGCTTCAGCAGCAGCATCGTGTTGAGGCGTTACATCAGTGACTGCGTGCCATTGCGCCTCACTATTCACCCGAAACAGCGCCTGATAACCAGCGTTGGCTAGCGCCAGAAAACGATCGGCGCGTTCCTGGATTGGCGAGGCGGCAAACGCCGGTCGTATGAAGAGCAAGAATAAGAGAAAGCGGAAGACGAAGAATGTATTGCGAGGCATGGTGCGGAACCTAGCCGAAACAAACATTGAAGGGCAACCGTTTGCCGAATGTAGCGGTGGTCTTACGCGCCGCTTTCGCTCCTTGACCTATATCAGCTTGTGATTCCCCGTTTCCGACTTTGGATGTTTATATGACAGCCACAAAAATACGAACCCAACAACAGGAATAAGGATGTCGCTGGGAAGAACCAATCCGACGTTCCCAGGCGAAAAATTATGCGCCGCCATCATTTGATAGATATGACCTCCCGCTGCGCCCAGTGAGAAAGCGGCGGGCGGAATAAACGTAGCAACTCGAAACGGTAGGCTTGCCTTGTAAGCAAGGACTCCTGCTATGCCGACACCGAGACTTGCAAACCCTACTTCGGCTTGAAACGGACTGTTTTCCCAGCCGATAAACTTTGCTGCCGTATCACCGAAGAAAACATGGAAAACAAAATTGATCAGATTGCTTATGCCTACCGGGAAAAGCATGTAATACGACAGAAATGTCTCGGCAACCGTGTTAATTGTCCGCGGCTTCGGCTTCCTTAGCAGCGATATCCATGCCGCAACTAACCCGATGATAAGAAGAGTGAAGAAATAATTACCTATCAGAACGAACAAGAACAAATAGAACTTCGAATCGTTCATGTCGCTCAAAACTAATTGTATTTGGACAGGCTTGTGAAGAGCATTTGCGATTCCGAGGTTTCGTGAGAGTCCGAGAATTTGAACGTTTTCCGCAGCGTGTGCGTTTATTGCTTGCAGGAAAACGCGTGATTTCGCTCCTTCACATCAACGACTGCCTGTTACTTATCTAATCATCAAGACGTAAGCGACAGTGCTGTCCGCGGCCGTTCTGGTAATGATCTTATGATGCGCGGAATTGTTCGCCGCGTTCGAGTGCCGCTTCAGCTTTCAGATTCTCCACGTCGCGACCAATGCTTGCTACGGCAGTCAGTTTGTCGCCATCGCGGAAAGCCACAGATGCTTCTTTGGCCTTCAAATTTCCAGAGACGAAGGGGCGATCATCGCCGCTTGCATGACCGACGTAGTGGATGTGTAGATCGAAATGATTGCTCCAGAAAAATGGCGGCAGCTTGAACGGTTCCTGTGCGCCCAGAATGTTGCGGGCCGCTGTCTGACCATGACGCTGTGCCACCACCCAGTGCTCGACACGAATTTGCCCTGCCCGCGGATCGGGCCAACGCGCGATGTCGCCCGCTGCAAAAATCCCGGGCACGTTCGTCTCCAAAAATTCATCGACCAAAACTCCGTTGTCAGTAGCGATGCCGGCTCGTTCCGCAATGGCGATGCTCGGGCGAACACCGATCCCAACGACCACCAAATCGCAATCTAATTTCGTCCCGTCATCGAGCTGCACATATCGATCTTCAATTGCCGCTGGCGTGCGGCCGAGATGAAATTGCACGCCGTTCGCCTCGTGTGTTTCGCGAACCAAGCCGCCAAGTTCGCTTCCGAGAACCTTTTCAAGCGGCTGCGACCCCTTGCCGACCACTGCGACTTCGAGTTTGCGCTCCCGCAATGACCACGCCACCTCCAAGCCGATAAAGCTCGCGCCGATTACGACCGCGCGCTTCGCGCTTTTTGCCTTGTCAATAATGCGCCGGCTGTCGGCGAGGGTTCGCAAATAACAAACGTGCGGCAGATCGTGCCCCGGAATCGAAAGCCAAACCGGCGTCGCGCCAGTGGCCAGCAGCAGCGCGCCGTAGTTCAACCTGCGGCCATCCGACAACATCACCTGTTTGGCTGCCGGGTCGATCGTGGTGACAGATGTGCTTGTTATCGTGTCGATCTTTTGTTCGCGATAAAAATCCTCCGAGCGCAACGGAATCCATTCTTCGGGCGCCGCCCCCGCGAGATAATCTTTGGAAAGATTTGGCCGATCGTACGGCAAAAACTCATCAGCGCCGATTAACGTCACCGGCCCCTCATAACCTTCGCGCCGCAACATTTCGGCCGCGGCACCACCAGCCGCCCCTGCGCCAACGATTACTACACTCGCCGGCGATGATTTGGGTTTGCGCATCAGTTTCTCGTCGATCTTGCGGGTGACGAAAAACTGCTCTCCCTGTTTTTCGACCTTGTAACATGCTACGTTATTCAGCGCAGGCGCAGCGATCGCCTCGCCAGTGCGCAGATCGAAACGCGCATGATGCCATGGGCAGTGCACGGTGCAATCCACCATCAAACCTTTTGCCAGCGGACCGCCGTAATGTGTGCATGTCGCGCCGATGGCAAAAAGCTCGTTACCGCGTCTGGCCACGAGAACCGCTTCACCAAACGCGTGGCCGAGAAGCATTCCTCCATCAGGCACTTTGTCGATGTCGCAGCCCCTTTCGAAATCCGGGCCCTCGAGATCTTGCGATGGCTCAGCCATAAAGTTCCTTACTTCAAAATTACAATCGCGCCAAAGCGATATATCGGGCGCAGTTTTCATCTGCTCGATCCGATGGACTACAACCGCCTCCAGACGATTACTGAAGCAAAAGACGGTAACGAATTGGTAAGGCTGGAGCTTGAGAGGATTCTGACTACTCGGACTTACTTTTCACAGGCTCTGCAGAGTTGCTCTTTTCACCCGAAAGCAAATCAACGCGAATGAGTGGATCCGTCGGGAGCAGAACAGGGCCTTCCCACCGAAGGAAGCCAGCTGGCGCGGGATTTGTCAGCCAAATGTTTGTGTCGGGCACATCAAGAAACAATCTTGCGAGGAAAAAATTTCCGGGTGAACGCTTATCACCGGTATCGCGAACTGCAATACCAACGGCTGCATTCCCAGAAGCCGTAATTTTGCGATTTGGTAACACTGATGTTACCTGCGCGAAATCGAGCTCGACATCTGCAAGATCGCCGTTATTATATTTTAAAATGAGCGTCGACATTCTTTATTCGACAGACCTTCGAAGGCCGTTCGCCTTTGCGTTGACGCTCGCGTGGTGGCGATAGAAAGCGACCGTTTCTCAACGGGACGCTGATTTTTTCTCTCTTTCAGGCGAGAGATCTGGCGTTTGCACCAATGAAAATAACCCGAGGCTTAAGCATATGTTGATCGTCATGAAACCCAGCGCTGCTGCGCAAGAAGTCGCTGCAGTTGTAAACCTGATTCAGGAGATTGGGCTGCGTCCTCATCCCATGCCCGGCGCAACTCGAACCGCCATTGGTATCACTGGCAACCAGGGTCCTATCGATGGCAGGCGTTTTGAGAACCTGCCGGGCGTCGCGGAAGTGATCCGAGTTACCAAGCCGTACAAGTTGATCACGCTTGATCTGCGTCCGGAAAAAACAGTCGTGCGAGTTGGGAACGCCACCATCGGAGGAAGTGAACTCGCCATTATCGCCGGGCCGTGCGCCATCGAGAGCCGGGAGCAGGCATTTGCGGTGGCGGAAGCAGTACAGCAAAGCGGTGCGCGCTTCTTCCGCGGCGGCGTGTGGAAACCCCGGACGTCCCCGTACGCATTTCAAGGTCTGGGCAAGGATGGATGGGAAATTATGACCGCGATTCGCGATGCGTTTGGTCTAAAGATCGTCACCGAAGCGCTCGAAGAACCTCACATCGATTTGATCGAACAGTATGGCGACGTCATTCAAATCGGCGCTCGTAACATGCAGAACTTTTCGCTGCTCAGGCGTGCTGGCCGGTCGCAACTACCGGTCCTTTTGAAGCGGGGAATGGCTGCAACACTCGAAGAATGGTTGCTCGCGGCGGAATACATCATGGCAGAGGGGAATTACAACGTAATCTTGTGCGAACGCGGCGTTCGGACTTTCACTCAGCATACGCGTAACACGCTCGACCTTGCTTCCGTTCCGGCGATCCGGCGAATTTCTCATCTGCCGGTGATCGTGGATCCATCACACGGCACTGGCAGCGCTTACATGGTTACTCCGCTTGCGCGGGCAGGCGTAGCAGTTGGAGCCGATGGGCTAATGGTGGAAGTGCACAACCATCCGGAACTTGCCCTGTCCGATGCGGCCCAAGCCCTGACGCCTTCGGAGTATGCACAGCTCATCGGAGAAGTTCGGGCGATTCGCGAAGCCACCGCTCCGCCGACTAACCGGAGTCGAATAGAAACCAAAGTCGCCTAACGAGTGAACTCAATGCTCCTGCTGATCGATAACTACGACTCTTTCACCTACAACCTGGCCCAATATTTTGGCGAGCTCGGGTGCGACCTTCTTATTAAGCGGAATGATGAAATCTCGCTTGATGAAATCCGTGCCTTAGCTCCAGAGCATATTTGTATCTCGCCGGGACCCGGCACGCCGCGCGAAGCGGGAATCAGCAAGGACATCGTGGTACACTTTGGCGCAAGAATTCCAATCCTCGGTGTCTGTCTCGGACATCAATGCATCGCCGAAGCGTATGGCGGAAAAGTCGTGCGTACCTCGCGCCTCATGCATGGGAAGTCATCGACGATCAAACACAACGGGAGTGGACTGCTTGCCGATTTGCGCAACCCGTTTGAAGCAGGTCGCTATCATTCCCTGGTTGTCGAGCGGAATTCCTTTCCCGCGTGCCTCGAGATCAGCGCGGAAAGCGAGGACAATGAAATCATGGCGCTGCGGCACCGCGAATTTCCCGTGTACGGAGTGCAATTTCACCCGGAATCGGTTCTCACTCCGGACGGAAAGAAAATGCTCGCGCGATTTCTTTCGTGTCCACCACATTCATGAAAACGCAGATCACTCCGCCTCTCGACGAATTCGCTGAGCTCGCGAAGCGCAGCAACGTCATACCTGTTTTCGCCGAGTTCGTCGCAGACGACCAAACACCGGTTTCAGCTTATAAGAAACTGGGTCGTGGTGGTTACAGTTTCCTCTTTGAATCCACGGAAAAAAACGACATATCGGGACGATTCTCCTTCGTCGGGGACGATCCGCGAATCGTGATCAAAAGCTACGGACGGGAGCTTCGAATCCTGGAATTGGGAGAGGAGCGACGGACTGAGATAACGGGCGACCCATTGGATGAGATCCGCAAATTGATGACGCGCTATCAGTTTGTCTCACGCCCAGAACTGCCTCGATTCAGCGGCGGAGCTGTTGGTTTCCTCGGCTACGAAGCGATCCATTTCTTCGAACCCAAAGTTCCAGCAGCAGAGCGCGACGAACTGCAATTGCCCGAGATGATCTTTATGATTACAAGCAACCTTCTCATCTTCGATCATCGGCGACGCACCCTGAAGATTGTCGTGAACGCATTCCTCGAGGATGGATCGCTCGAAAAAGTTTATGCGCGAGCAGTGGAATCAATTGACGCGATCATGCGTCAGCTTGAGAGATCTGCCGATCTTCCACCTCTTCCACCTGGAAATTCAGATGCACAGCCGGTTCGCAGCAATTTTCATCCGGACGAGTTCAAGCGTGCGGTAGACCAAGCTAAGGAATACATCCGCGCCGGGGATGTCTTCCAAGTTGTCTTGTCGCAGCGGTTCGAATCCGATTTCATCGGCGATCCGCTCGATTTTTACCGATGCCTTCGTTTCATCAATCCGTCGCCTTACATGTTTTGTGTGAAGCTCGGTGACGATTTTTCGTTTGTTGGAAGCTCGCCGGAGATGCATGTCCGACTCACTCGCGACGTTGTGGAGATTCGCCCGCTCGCTGGAACGCGACCGCGCGGCGCCACCTACGCGCAGGACGAAAAGAATGCCGCCGAACTCCTCGCCGATCCAAAGGAACGCGCTGAGCACATCATGCTCGTCGATCTCGCGCGCAATGATGTCGGCCGGGTTTCAGACTTCGGCACGGTGGGCTTGACGGAGTTGATGGAGATCGAGCGCTACAGCCACGTCATGCATATCGTTTCAAATGTCACGGGGCGCCTGCGTACGGACTGCAGCGGATTCGACCTGGTCAAAGCAACGTTTCCCGCAGGGACTGTCTCCGGCGCGCCAAAGATCCGTGCCATGCAAATCATCAGCGAACTGGAAAAGACCAGGCGGGGCTGTTACGCGGGCGCGATCGGCTATTTTGGATTCGATGGCAATGTCGATTCCTGCATCGCCCTGCGCTGCGCGGTTTTAAAAAATGGCAAAGCATATTTCCAAGCCGGTGCCGGCATCGTCGCCGACTCAGATCCACATTCGGAATACGAGGAGACAGTTAATAAAGCGCGCGCAATGGCCAAGGCACTCTCAATGGCTACGCTGGTCGGGCCACCGCAAAACCGTAAGCATCAGGGCAAGAAAAGCGAGATCGGCGATTTCGAGTTGCATCGCCTGACGCTGCGCTTGATGAGAGGTGAGAATCTCAGCCGTGCTGAAGCCGCAAATTTTCTAAGGTGTCTGGTGAATCCGAGTGCCACAGACGCGCAGGTAGCAGCAGCGCTGACCAGCCTGACCCTAAAGGGCGAGACCTTCGACGAACTTGCAGGGCTCGCCGAAGCAATGCGGAACTGCGCGCTGCCATTGCGATCGCGTCATGCGCGTTTTATCGATACAGCCGGCACTGGATCAAGCGCTGCAAAAACCTTTAACGTTTCAACAGCAGCGGCTTTCGTAATTGCGGGTGCCGGCCTGCCTGTAGCGAAACACGGCTCACGGGCGGCGACGTCGCGTTGCGGTAGCGCCGATGTGCTCCAGGCGCTGGGCGTCAACACAGCTTCTCCACCCGAAATCGTAGAGCGTTGCCTCAATGAGCATGAAATCTGTTTCATCTTTGCGCCGCTTTTTCATACTGCCACTTCCCGCGTCGCGCATGTGCGCCGTGAACTTGGAATACACACCACATTTAATTTGCTCGGCCCCCTAACGAATCCCGCGCGACCACCCTTTCAAATCCTGGGAGTCCGCGAGCCGTCACTGCTTGAGCGTGTCGCGCAGGCCCTTGCTAGTCTCGGTGTTGAGAAAGCATGGGTAGTGCATGGGGCAGATGGCCTGGATGAAATAACGATTGCTGACAAAACGTACGTCGCCGCCTGTTCGTCTACCGGAGACGTGGAAACATTCACATTGTCGCCGGAGGACTTTGGATTGGAACGCCAACACCTCGATGGATTTCACGGGAATGAGCCGCAAGAGAACGCGCAACTGATCCGCTCAATTTTGCAAGGCGTGAAAACGAGAAGTGCCGCCCGCGATCTCGTCATCATTAACGCCGCTGCCGCGCTGCATCTCGCGGGCGTTGCCCCGGATCTCTGTTATGCGGCAACGCTCGCTCGCGAAAGCATCGACAATGGAAGAGCAGCATCGAAGTTGGATGCGCTGGTCAGGGAGACAAATCGAAGCTCATGATCAAAAATATTTTCTCCCAAATTCTGGATCAAAAACGAAAGGCCATAGCGCAGCTTCGCGCGGACCCCTCTTCGGGAGGCTTTAGCGAGCGTGCATTGGAGATTCGAAAGAACGCTGTCCCGCATCGGTTACTACGAGCGCTCGAATCGAACTCACAGCGACCAAATATTATCGCGGAATTCAAACGCAGGTCGCCTTCCGCTGGAACGATTCGCGACGATTTGTCGGTCAGCGAAATTGTTCGCTGCTATGAAGGCGGGGGCGCTTGCGCGATCTCCATTCTAACCGACCAGGAATACTTTGGTGGTTCGATTGCCGATCTTTGCGCGGCGCGATCCAGCACCGAGCTGCCGCTTTTGCGCAAAGATTTTATCATCGATCCAATCCAGGTTTTCGAAGCGGCAATCGCGGGGGCCGACGCCGTTTTGTTGATTGCCACAGCAATGGACGACATTTCACTAGGCGAACTGCGCGCCCTTGCTGAGGACGAATTAGGACTCGATGCGCTCGTCGAAGTGCATACGTCCCAGGAACTGAGTCGCGCGCTAAACGCAGGCGCGAAAATCATTGGCGTAAACAACCGCGATCTCAGAACGTTTCGCGTTTCATTGAGCACAAGTGAAAGTTTGATAGCCAAAGCTCCAAGCGATCGAATAATGGTCAGTGAAAGCGGACTGCGAGACTCGAAATCTTTGAGCTATCTTCAATCGCTTGGATTCCGCGGTTTCCTCGTAGGCGAAGTGTTAATGCGTGCGCCCGATCCGAAGGCGGCTCTTCACGATTTGGTTGCCGCCGCTGAAGATCGGCGACCTACGGGAGTCCCAACTGGAGCTGGCCAAAGATGACTGCAATGCAAATCAAGATTTGTGGCGTCACGAACCTTAAAGACGCCAGAGCGTGTGCCGAACTCGGTGCCAACATGATTGGGTTCAATTTTTACCGGGAAAGTCCACGCTACATCGAGCCAAAGTTCGTCCGCCGAATTATCGATGCGATACCGTCCGGAATTTGTGCGGTGGGAGTTTTCGTGGATGCCGGCGCCGAAGAAATTCGGAATACTGCGGAGGCAACCGGTATTCGATGCGTGCAATTACACGGGCGTACGGATCCGGGGACATGTAGCGACTTGGCTCGCGAATTTCGTGTAATCCGAGCGTTCTCGACGGATCGTCAGTTCCGACCCGAAGAGATCTCTTTGTTTGGCGATTGCGACGTGCTTGTTGACGCACATCATCCGAACCTCCGTGGCGGAACTGGTTTGACGTGTGATTGGCTGGCCGCCCGAAAAACTCGCACGTTTGCGCGATTCCTTATTCTCTCAGGCGGCTTAACCGACCAAAATGTCGGCCAAGCTATCGCAACCGTAGCGCCTCACGCCGTCGACGTTTGCAGCGGCGTTGAGAGCGCCCCAGGAGTAAAAGATCAGCACGTCCTCGAAGATTTCTTCACCGCTGTACGGGCCGCCAGTTCTTCGATAGACGCTTTCGCCTCATCATAACTCCTATGCAAAAATCCTTGATTACAAAGAGTGAGCCGGACGAGCAAGGGCATTGGGGCAAGTTTGGCGGCCGATATGTTCCAGAAACGCTGGTAGCGCCGCTCGATGAACTGACTAACGAGTTCATGCGCGCGCGAGAAGACCGGAATTTCTGGGGCGAGCTCAACGAACTGCTCCGTAATTATTGTGGCCGGCCAACACCGCTGTTTCACGCGCGGCGGCTAACCGCTCACGCCGGAGGGGCCCAAGTTTATTTGAAGCGCGAGGATCTTTTGCATACCGGCGCGCACAAAATCAATAACGCTGCGGGTCAGGCGTTGCTCGCGCATCGAATGGGCAAACGTCGCGTCATCGCTGAAACCGGCGCAGGCCAGCACGGGGTGGCAACAGCGACCGTCTGTGCGTTGTTCGGATTTCGCTGTGTCATTTACATGGGCGCAGAAGACGTCCGGCGACAAGCCCTCAATGTTTTCCGAATGCAATTGCTCGGCGCCGAAGTCGTTACGGTGAATGCCGGCACACGCACCTTAAAGGATGCAATTAACGAGGCACTGCGTGATTGGGTAACGAACGTGCATGATACGTACTATCTGCTCGGCAGCGCACTCGGTCCGCATCCGTACCCGATCATGGTACGTGAGTTTCAAAGCATAATTGGACGCGAAGCGCGCGAACAGATTTTGGCCGCCACGGAAAAATTGCCAAGCGCGCTGATTGCATGCGTCGGTGGTGGCTCCAACGCAATCGGTTTGTTTCACCCTTTCATTGCAGACAGAGACGTCCGATTAATCGGCGTAGAAGCCGGAGGACGAGGAGATTCGTTAGGCCAACACGCGGCCCGATTTCACAGCGGAGCGTCCAGCGGCGGTGGGCAGGTAGGCGTCTTGCAGGGCACGATGTCCTATGTGCTTCAAGATGCAAACGGCCAGATTGCAACAACTCATTCAATCTCAGCTGGCCTGGACTACTCAGCGATCGGCCCCGAACATGCATTTCTTCACGATGGCGGACGAGCCGAGTACATCCGGGCAAGTGACGCCGAGGCGCTCGAAGGATTTCGACTTTGCGCCAAATTGGAAGGAATCATCCCCGCCCTAGAGACGTCACATGCTATGATGCCCGCGATTCGCGTCGCGCGCGGGTTGCCACGAGACCATTCCATTATCATCAATCTGTCTGGACGCGGCGACAAAGACGTCCAACTCGTTGCAGGTTTGCAGCCGCAATGAGTCGGATACGCGACACATTTGCCGAGCTCAAGCATACCGGGCGCGGTGGATTCATCCCATTTATCACGGCGGGCGATCCGGATCTGGTAACCACGGAACTTCTGCTGGTTGAACTGGCGGCGGCCGGAGCCGACATCATTGAGCTTGGTGTGCCGTTCAGCGATCCGGTTGCCGATGGCGCAGTGATTCAGCGGGCATCTGAGCGCGCGCTGCGAAAGAGCGTGACTCTTTCCGACGCGCTAAGATGCGTTTCGAACGCAAAGAAGAACATCGACGTACCCATTGTACTTTTCAGTTATCTCAATCCGCTTTTGAAGTTCGGCAGAGAGCGCCTGGCAGAGGAGTGCAAGCGAGCCGGAATCGATGCAGTGCTCATAACTGATCTGATTCCCGAAGAAGCGGGGCCCTGGATTGCCGCACTCCACGGAATAGATCTCATCTTCCTCGTCGCCCCAACTACTTCGGACAAACGACTAACCCACATCGCTCAGCAGGCGAGTGGATTCATTTACGCTGTTTCACGTGCAGGCGTTACGGGCGCGCGCAACGAAATGCCCCGTGATGCCGAACCTCTTGTAAAACGCGTGCGAACAATGAGCGATTTGCCCATCGCGGTTGGATTTGGGATCTCAACCGCCGAACAAGTTCGCCGGGTCTGGCGTTTTGCAGACGCTGCGGTGATCGGCAGCGCTCTTGTGAGCCAGATCGAAAAATTTTCCGGTTCGCCGGACTTGGTAGCTCACGTGGGCGATTTCGCGCGATCACTCTTCGAATCGAGACCGGTTGACCGATAGACGATTGGTTATTTTCAAAATCGGATGAGAACGGTGCGACCAAGCAAGGTGAGCCCTCTGCTGTCTCGCCCACATTATTAAAATCGCATTGGAAGAGAAAACCGGTGCAACCAAGCCGAGATCTAAGTCGATCTTACTTGGAACCCCTGAACCCCAAAACGGGATCTAGCTGCCGCACTGGAAGCAAATATTCCAGCGGATCGAATCCTCAACTTCATCTCTGATTTGCAAAGCTGCTAAACGCGTGCGGGATCGCCGCACTCGAAAACAATAAACCGTCTTACCCAACGCTTAGCGCTACCTAAGATACCGCCACTGATTCACGGAACGCCTCTGCCTCGCCAGCCGAAAATGAAAAAGAGAATGCACATCACCAGGAACAGAAAGAATAACACTTTCGCGATTCCCGCCGAGGCCGCGGCGATGCCGCCAAATCCAAAGACAGCTGCTATCAGCGCAATGATCAAAAACGTTAAAGCCCAACCTAACATCGTTTCACCTCCCTTTAGTCCTGAATCGCACTGCTAGATCAGCTCGCGTGTGTTTTATTTTACGCTGCAGTCGAGCTATGTCGTGGTAAGAGGGATCAATGTTAACGGATATAGCAGCTATCCTAGGATTTCGTCTGATAGTCTCCTCATCAAAACCCCGAACTGTGTCAAACTAATAGCTCGACTCAATTGCACGCCGAGCGCCTACTGTGTTAGCGTCCAAAACGCATAATAGCGCAATGCTACTCGTCGCCCGGAGCCTCCAGATATGAAGACGGCGGGAGGTAACTCCCGCCGCTTCTATTCCAAGATAACCAGGCTTATCGTCCGCCTTGTTGGCTATCACCACGTTCTTCGCCGCCACCACCACCTTGTTTCTCGCGTTCGCGCTGTTGACGCTCGCGTTCCTGTCTCTCGCGTTCTTCCTGTTGTCGACCGCCTTGTTGACCGGGCACATTAGGTTTGCCTGGTTCGTTTGGATTCTGTTGTCCTTCCATATTGCCTTTCGTTGTTATTTACTAACTTCTTACTGATTTCTGCCCGGATCCGTTCGCCAATCGCAATCGGACCCAGCCTCTGAATCGCCCGACCACCGTCGACTGGACGGGAACATTTTGCCATCCGCACCCTAACACACTAACCGACTGCTAGCTGACAATTACACGACCTAGGATCAAGTCTTAGCTACGATACAATTGGGAACCAGAACCAAAAGGTTTTTGCTTGCCGCTAGCTGGGTAATGTCCTTAGGGTCATTAACACGAGCGTTCCTACTAGCGATACCCTTTCAAGGCAGTCCTTTTATCGACCGGAACTCGCGCCCACCAGTTCACTCTCTCTGACGGCTTCAGGATTTATGATGCTTTCGGCCAGCCTGTTTAGAAGCTCGTTTGTTTCCGATTCTTCGTCCAAGGTAGCTTGCAAAAGCTCTGCAGCTTTATTTTGGCCAAGCAGATGCGCAAAGGTGCGGGCACTGCCGTAACCAGCGATCTCGTAGTGTTCGACTTTTTGAGCCGCGACAATGATACCGGCATCACGTACGGACTCGTCGCCATCTTGCTCCAGGATTTCCGATCCCTCTTGAATAAGTCCTCTCATAGCCCGGCATGTCTTACCCTTTGGCTTTTCGTCAAGGTCCTCAAAGACTTCCTCAAGCCTTTTCACGTGACCCTTGGTCTGTTCCAGGTGTTTTTCGAAAGCGTCCTTTAACTCCTCCGACGACGCAGCCTTTGCCATTTTTGGCAATGCTTTCAATAGTTGGTTTTCTGCGTTATAAAGATCGCGCAGTTCTTCGGTGTACAGTTTTTGTAGTGTATCCAGCTTCATAGTCCGGTTTTTCCTTTCTTATTCCTTAGTTTTTTCCCTAGTTTTTATTTACGCGGCACCTTTCTAGGCGCCAAGCCTAAGAAAGAAACGCCGCTAACTACGCAGTTGCGCGTCTTGGATTTTAGAATTTTCCGAAGCGGTTTTGCGGTCCCTAATCTCGCGCCGTGACGATTCGATGCACCGATGAAGTCCTCTCATGCGACCGTCAATCGTTCGCCTGTAAATCCTGACATAATCCCTCGCCATCCGTGAGACAGTGAAACGCTTTTCAAATATTTTTCGACAATGTGCGCGACTGATCTCCGAAACGCGGTGAACGGCTTCGGCCGCCTCCTCCAGATTCTTTGCAATGAATCCGGTCTCGCCATCCTTTAGCACCTCAGGCACTGCGCCGCCGTCATATGCGATTACGGGCGTTCCGCAGGCGATAGCCTCAATCATTACAAGACCGAACGGTTCGGGCCAATCGATGGGAAAGAGCAAGGCGTAGGCATTACCTAAGAAATCACTTTTTTCCCGATCGCTGATCTCGCCAACCCATTCCACGTGCGAGGCATCCAGCAGCGGTTCCACGACCCGTTTGAAATAGCGTTTGTCAACTCGATCAACCTTGGCGGCAATCTTTAGAGGCATCCCTGCCCGCTTGGCGATTTCGATGGCCCTATCCGCGCGCTTTTCTGGTGAGACCCGTCCTAGAAAAGCCAGGTAATTTCCGGGATTTGGCTGAAATCGGAATAAGTCTGGTGGCAAGCCATGGTAAATTGTTCCCGCCCAGTTCGCCCAAGGCAGAGGTTTCCGTTGAGTATTCGAAATTGAGATAACAGGTATGTCGCGAAAGCGATCGTAAACAGGGATCAGATCTGGAATATCGAGCCGGCCATGTAGTGTCGTAACATGAGGAACGGGTAAGTACCTGGAGATTGGGAAATGAAGGTAATCGGTGTGGAAATGGATCACATCAAAGTTATGAGCATGTTCCAGCACCCGATCTATCATTACAAGGTGGTGCGCCAGGTGGTCCACGCACTGCTTATTCAGACGTAGCGAACTGCGGCATATCGGAATAAGCCTGCCTCGTGTAACCGAGTCGCCGCTCGCAAAAAGCGATACGTCGTGTCCCGCACGGACCAATTCCTCCGTAAGATAAGAGACGATCCGCTCCGTCCCACCGTAATGTTTGGGAGGCACACTTTCAATCAGCGGCGCAACCTGAGCAATTCGCATATCCCCTTCCCTTGTTCCCTATTCCCGAGGTGTGTGTTTCCTCGAACAGATGGCAGCCAAGTGCGCCTTCGGTCCGAAAAACAAAGTTCGCATAAAAGTGATTCATTTCATGTCTGATCATAGAAAATCATAAACTCCGCCAAACAATCGCACCGCATCGCAGTTTTGGTTCTAAGCAGATTGGCAGCTAGATTCGAAGTAGTCCAGGCGTCGCAAAGGCGGTTCAGTCCAATTCGATTTCGGCTCGTTTGAGGCGGACCGCGTAGTCAGCCGGTTCGACACCCCGACCGGTTCGATCCGCATACACCTGGGTGAATTCAGCGCCAAAAAGGAGGATTTGTGATGAATAATAAACCCAAAGCAACAGCGTGATGAGTGAGCTAGCGGCTCCATATGCGGAGCCGGCTGCTCCGCTGCTGAGGTACAAGCCTAGAGCCCATTTTCCAATGCCGAAAAATAACCCGGTCATCACGGCGCCAATCCAAACGTCGCGCCATTGAATCTTAACATCCGGCAAAAACTTGAAGATCATAGCGAAGAGCAGAACGATGACGGCGAAGTCAAAGATAAGATAAACAGTTACCGAAACGACAAGTCCACCTGGCAAGACAGATCGCACATACTGGCTGAAACCCTTCAGCACACTTTCAAGGGTTAGCGAAACGAGCAGCAGAAAACAAATCCCGGCGACCATTGCAAATGAAAGAAAGCGCACCCGTAAAAATCCCCAAATACCTGTACCGGGCTTTGCCTTTACGCCCCAGATCGTGTTCAAGGCATCCTGGAGCTGACCGAATACGCCGCTTGCGCCGAAAAGTGCGAGTGCGATACCGATGATCGTGGCAATCGTGCTTTTGCCAGGTTGCGACGCGCTTTGGGCAATGTCTTGAACCACCTGAACAGCGCTTGGATCGAGAAAGTAACTCATCTGCTGCGTCACCTTGTTCCAAGCGCCTGCCGGATCATCTCGGAAAATGACGCCAACAATCGCCAGCAGGAGAAGAACCAAAGGCGCAAGCGAAAAGACTGTGTAATAGGCCAGCGCAGCGCCTAGTTGCGGTGCTTTATCCTCCAGCCATTCCCGAAATGTTTGTTTTAACAGACTGAAAACGTTGCCAACAAACGATTCTGACATTTTCGGATCGTGCTGTTCAGCCACAATGAAGAATCTTCTTACTTAAGGGTTCGCTCGTGATCGCGCCTATAGTTGTTGCGAAATAGCGAGTAGAGACAGGCGGCGGATGGATCCCGGACACTTATTTAGCGGGCACGAGAACCGTGACTGCTGAACAAAATCTAACCCTGCGCGCCTCCCAAATCGCAGCTCCCGCTCGAGATATTCATGGTGCACGCGACTTTCAATTCTGGTAGACGAATGTCGTTAGGGATAAGTCACAAGCGTATTGAAGACAAAGTTGATGGCGCGCCTAGGCTGGCCACGTCTTCGGTAAGTTTCTCCAGATCGCACGCCACTTTACTTGTTTCGCCTGCGCGTCGCGTTTTAATAAAGCGGTTCGCCTCAATCTTTCTGTGCAACCGGGCAGTAGAAAGATCAGGAGCAAAATCGGAATCGGAATTCCGAGAAGCCAAAGTAAAATGTACCCCAGTCGCACCGGCTTCTTTGATTCTATTTGTTAGACGCATATAGATATCCTCTTTTGATGTTATTGTTTCGGAAACTTCCTTCGTTTGTGCTCAGGAACCTGCCTCGATTGATGAAACACACAATCGGGCTACTGAATGATTACCCAGTCAGATAAAGCCCTATTGGCGACGGTTATTTGTATTAGGATCGCAAACGCCGCAGCTGGCTACACTAAAGCAGGATCTCGGGAAAAATGTGGGTAACAATTTCATTGAAAATCCAGACACTGTTGCGCACTTGAAGAAATCTTTTGGTGCAGCCGCCAGCGTTCGATAGATTTAGATCG
>Ga0066388_100000313_pt1 | contig 21797 bp, 19 predicted proteins | sample PanSoiMetaGPlot6_FD_64539 | JGI IMG/M metagenome (GOLD analysis project Ga0066388, IMG submission 64539) | Tropical forest soil microbial communities from Panama analyzed to predict greenhouse gas emissions - Panama Soil - Plot 6 (Hybrid Assembly) | ecosystem: Environmental > Terrestrial >...
TCCGACGGAGGAGGCAACGGAGGGACCTTACAAATCGTGTGAACCAGCATGGAAGTGGAAAGGAACACCGGCAACATCACAGGTATTCCGCTCTGCGCCCGTGGTGCAGCACTCGCTTCGCAAGCTCCCGAACTCGCCCGCTTCGCATGCGAGTTCGAGATGACAGTGCGATTAGTAAATTGTATAACCCGCCGCGGGCGTTCTCAGATCGGGCTTTGATGCCATTAGCAAGAGCGCTCCCGTCCGCTTGAACACCTTCAGATCATCGAGCGATCGGAATGACTTGGTCACATAATCATCCGGTGTAGGCGTGTCATCCGGAACCTGAACGGCTTCAATTCTCTCGAAGGCATGTGTTCGCAGCAGCTCAACGTATTCAACCTTCGACCGAACGTGGACCGGCACTTTCAATTTATCCACCCACTGGAGTGAGTACGGATTGTCTTTATACAAGTTAATCAGAATGAACATCCGCCCGCGCGGCGCCATCACCCGAAACAGCTCATTCAAAGCGCGGTCCTGATTGGGATAGTAGTAGAACGACTCCACTGAGAGCACTTTGTCAAAGAAGTTTTCCTCCCAGGGAATCTTCTCCGCGGAGCCCCAGACGTAAAGAATGTTTTCGAAATCTTTCGACTCTGTCCGCGCTTGCCGGATCATTTCGTCCGAAATATCAAGTCCAACCACCTGCCCGAATCCTTCTGGCCCGTCGGAAACCAGTCTCGCCAGCATGCGCGTGGCCCAGCCGGCGCCGCACCCGAGATCGAGCACCCGCTCCCCGGGCCTAAGTTCCATACGCCGAATCGTCTTCTCAGTGATATCGAGATGATGCCGCCGCATCTTCTCGCCTTCACCCTGCTCAGCCCAGCGATTGAACTCCTGCTGTAATGTCTGGTCCTTGTTCTGCGCCATATTTCAATTCTATGCCGACTCGTGGGGGCTGGGACTTGTCCGGCGAAGTTTTTCTGAACGATGGAGGAGCCAGTCGTACTAATACCGGACAAGAATGTCCGGCCTACACGAGCCTGTGCTAAAGTTCCTGCTCATGGCTAGCGCGCCTTCGAACCCCGCTCCCGAGCCGCTTTACTGCCCCCGTTGTGCCCAGGAAGTTGCTGATCCGCTCAGTTGCGGCGATTGCGGCGCGGTAATCTGCCGACGCTGTGGAACTCCGCTCGAATCTCCGGACGAACTCGGCATCGGATAATTCATGAGCCTGATCCCGGTCTCCCCGCCTACAGAAGCAAGCACCGAAAGCAAGCCAACTCTCGTACGCGGCCTCTCCCTGCTCGATTCCGTGTTGCTGCTGGTAAGCGGCATCATAGGATCTTCAATTTTCCTTACCGCCAAAGACATCGCCGGCGCGCTGCCGCATCCCGCGCTGTTTTTCCTGGTGTGGATTCTAGGCGCTGTCATCTCGCTCTTTGCGTGCGCAGCGTTCGCCGAGATGGGATCGATGTATCCCGACTCCGGCGGCCAATACGTCTATTTGCGCGAAGCCTACGGCGACCTCCCAGCTTTTCTCTACGGCTGGATGTTATTCTCGGTCGCCAATGGCGGGAGCATCGCAGCGCTGGCGGTTGCATCGGCTGCCTACTTGGGTGAAATTGTTCCCGTCGTTTCCCAGCAACACATCGTGGTTGCTCTCGGCTCGTTCACTCTCACCCGAGCCCACCTTGTCGGCCTGCTTCTGATCGCAGTCATGACCTGGGTCAACGCGATCGGTCTGCGCTGGGGCGCGCTGATGCAGAACGTCTCTACCTGGGCGAAATTCGCTGCCATGGCAGTTTTCGTGTTTCTTGGCCTCACCATTGGAAAAGGAAGCTGGGCACATTTCCACGCGCCACCGACCGTGGGTTTGAGTATGGGTCCGGCACAGCTGATCTCGGCCATGGGCGTCGCGCTCATCGCGGTCTTCTGGGCTTACGACGGATGGGTTTACGTCACCTGGGTCGCGGGCGAAATCAAAGACCCTCGCCGCAACGTCGCTAAATCGATGGTACTCGGTGTGCTGGCAGTCGCCGCGATTTATCTCTCGATGAACCTTGCCTACGTTTATGCGATGCCGCTATCAGACATAGCCAAGCACGAGACGATCGCCCACGAAGCTGCACGCGTTCTGTTCTCGCCCGGCGCCGCGGTCTGGCTCTCCGCGATTATCGCCGTCTCCTGTTTCAGCGCCGCGGCGACGTGCACGCTGTCCGGCGCGCGTGTTTACCTTGCCATGGCGCAGGACGGCGTCTTTTTCAGCCGCGTTGCAGAGATTCACCCCAAATGGCGAACCCCCGCATTCAGCCTGATCGCGCAAGGCATCTGGGCCGGGATCCTCGCTGTGAGCGGCCGTTATGATCAGCTCTACACATACGTGATCTATGGAATGGTGCTTTCGTACACGCTCACCGTTATCGCATTATTCATTCTTCGCAAAAAGCACCCCGAAATTCCTCGCCCATATCGCTGCACCTGTTATCCCTGGCTACCTGCTATTTATGTTCTTGTCGGCACTGCCTGGACGCTGAATACAATCATCACTCGACCGCTTGAGGCTGCCGCCGGAACAGGGATCGTACTGCTGGGAGTTCCCGGATATCTGTATTGGAAACGGACCTCAAACAAACCACACGCCACGTAGGCGGGTCTTCGACCCGCCCGCCCGAATCAAAGATCGGGGCCTACGTAGAACGCGATTTTGCGTAGGGACAGCCGCCCGCGGCTGTCTGGCCGAGCGAAGTTCGGCAGAGCTAAACGACTTTCCTCCGCACACTCTGCGATTTAAGATTTCTGCCTCGAACCCGGTACACACGATTGGAAATCCCCGAAACCGCCCTCCAACCCGCGCCCGAACAATCCGCAATCGACACCCCCAAGCGCGTTCTCGGCTTCCGCGACCTGGTTCTCTTCTACGCCGTCACCGGCATTAGCCTGCGCTGGATTGCTACCGCCGCCGCCGCAGGCCCCAGTTCTATCGTGATATGGATCGGATCATGGCTGTTCTTCTACCTTCCGCTTGCGCTCTCCGTCGTCGAACTCTCTTCGCGCTATCCGAACGAAGGTGGGCTCTACGTCTGGAGCAAGCGCGCTTTCGGCGACTTCTCCGGATTCATGTCCGCCTGGACCTACTGGACCAGCAACCTTCCCTACTTCCCCGCCGTGCTCTACTTCGCCGCCAGCAACCTGATCTACGTCCGCCTGCATGAATGGGGACATCTCTCGCACGACTCAAGTTTCTACATAATTTTTTCTCTTGCGACGCTGTCACTCGCAACTTTCCTCAACATCATTGGCCTCGACATTGGCAAATGGCTGCACAACATCGGCGCTTTCGCCATGTGGATTCCCGCTGTGATCGTCGTTGTCATGGGCGCTATCGCATGGCACCGCTTCGGTTCCCCGAACCCGTTCACGGTGTCCTCGATGACGCCTCACTTCAGTCTTAACGACATGATTTTCTGGTCGCTGCTGATCTTCGCTTTCGGCGGCGCCGAAACCGGCTCGTTCATGGGCGGAGAAATCAAGAACCCCCGCAAGACCGTTCCCTGGGCAATTTTCCTCGCCGGAATTACCGTCGCGTTCTGCTATATCATCGGCACGCTTGGCGTTCTGGTCGCCTTGCCCTCAATCGAAGTCAGCAATCTGCAAGGACTCGTACAAGCGGTAGCCAAGACCGTCGAGCGGGTGGGTTATGCCTGGACTCTGCCCGTCGCCGCATTCCTGATCTGCCTCAGCAACATCAGCGCCGCCGGAGCCTATCTTGCTGCCGTCGCCCGCCTGCCATTTGTGGCCGGAATTGATCGCTTTCTTCCGTCAGCATTCGGCCACCTACATCCTCGATGGAAGACTCCCTGGGTCGCGCTGCTCACGCAGTATTTCATAGGCGTGCTTTTTATTTTCCTTGGCCAGGCAGGAACTACTGTGAAAGGCGCTTACGACGTGATGGCCAGCATGACCGTGATCACGTACTTCATTCCCTATCTCTACGTGTTCGCGTCCATGATCAAATTGCAGAATGAACCCGCAGGCGAGGAAGTCATTAGGGTACCGGGCGGAAAACTAATTGCCATCCTGCTCTCCATCATCGGCCTGCTCACCACAACTTTTACGATCCTCATCTCCATCGTCCCTCAACCCGACGACCCGAACAAGCCGCTGGCGGTGCTAAAAGTCGCAGGCGGCTCGGCCGTTCTGCTCGCTATCGGGGCTTTGCTGTATTGGAATGGAAAGAAGAGAGCCGAACAGACCACGTAGGGACAGCCAGCCCTCGGCTGTCCAGTCGAGCGAAGCTCGACGTCTTTCGGACCACCGGTGGGCGGCGGGTCTCTGATTAAGCAACCCGGTCATCTCGAGTCAAGCGCTTTTCTTCGCGGAACGAGGGATCTCGCGCGAACCATCACTAAACCACGTAGGGGCGGGTCTCTGACCCGCGCGCCCAAATCGAAGATCCGGGCCTATGCAGGCAGACCCTACACCGGCACCGCCGTCTTTCTCGCAGGATTGAAAAACGGCAGCTTCACAACCTGCGCCGTCACATGCTGCCGCATCGCTTCAATCGTGATCTCCATCTGAAGCTTCGTGCCCAGCTTCGAATGCACCCTATCAACACTCGCCAGCGCAATCATCTTCTTCAGCACCGGAGACCACGTGGTAGTCGTCGCCTTACCCACCTGCTTGCCGTCGACATACAACGGCACCGGTACGCGCGATGCCTGGCTCGGCGCAGCCGGCGTCAATCCGAACTTGTCATAGCGAGCCTCAACTTCGTTCCAATCAATCTCCAGCCCGACCAACTGCCTCGGCACAGCCTGTTTGTGGTCCCTTTCCAGCGCGGCTTTGCCTACAAAGTTCTCTTTATCCAAATGCACCATCTTCCCGAACCCAAGCTCATACGGCGAATACTTTTGCAACGGAATCAGCGCCTTCTTGCTGCTGGTGTAATCCACTTCGATCAACAGCAGTCCCGCCTCTACGCGCGCGACGTCTAGCGCCAGCATTCCCGCCGGGTGGATATCGAACTGCTTGCCCTTGTCCATCAGCACGTCCCAAACTTTTACCGCATCGCTCCACGGCACCCAGATCTCGTAGCCGAGGTCGCCCGTGTAGCCGGTGCGCGAAATATCCACCGGTACACCCGCAATCTTTGCACTCGTCATTCGGAAATATTTCAGGTTCGCGATCTCCGCCTCTGCGGCCGATTTCAGCAGCTTCCCCGAAGTCGGCCCCTGCAGCGCCAACGCCGCCGTCCTCTCCGAAATATCTTCAATCTGCACATCCATGTTCAGCCCGTTCTGCCGGAACCAACGCAGGCTCGGATCAGCCGCCGTCCACCGATACTTGTTCTCCTCCAGCCGCGTGATCGTGCCGTCATCAATCACTTTGCCCTGCTCGTCGCACCAGCAGCAGTAGATCACCTGCCCCACTGCGACCTTCTTGATGTCGCGCGTGATCACCCGATTCACAAGCTTAGTGGCGTCCTTGCCCGTGATCAGATACTTGTACAGCGGCGTGATATCAATCAGCGCGCATGCATTCCGGATCGCGCTGTACTCGTGCTCATGATGCACCTCGTACACGCTGACCGTGTAATATCCCGACCACTCGCGATAGTTCAGGCTCTGGCAAAGCGCAAACGTTCTCTCGTGAAACGCAGTTCCAACGGGCATGTCCCCTCACTTTCCTGAAAATCTGAAATTATACCTTCCCTCATGTCATCCCGAACCCGCACGCGGCAGCGGGCGGGCGAGTTCGGGACCTACGACCCGCGGCGTACCAAGGATCACTTCGTACTAGTCCTTTCCACGTCCATGCCTTTTCAGCCGCATCGTAAGGTCCCCTACGTCGGGTCGGTTCGGGATGACACTAGTTTTGCGGTACAATAATCCACTCATGACCCGCCTGCTTCAATGGTTCGTGCTTCCCAGTGGACTCTGATCCCTCCACCCGCTACACTGCCCCTCAATTTAAAACTTCCAGCCGCTAACAGCTAAGGACGAAAAGCTATGCCTACCAAGTACGATGTCATCGTCATCGGTGGAGGCCACAACGGTCTCACCAACGCCGCCTATCTGGCGCGCGCCGGAAAAAAAGTTCTGGTGCTTGAGCGCCGCCATGTGCTCGGCGGCGCAGCCGTGACCGAAGAGGTCTTTCCCGGTTTCAAATTTTCGGTCTGCTCCTACGTGGTTTCGCTCCTGAGACCTGAAATCATTCGCGACCTCGATCTTCCGCGCCACGGTCTGGAGATCCTTCCGCTCGATGGAACTTTCAGTCCCATGCCAAATGGAGATTATCTCTGGCGCGTAAACGACCACGGCAAAACCCATCGCGAGATCGCGCGCCACTCCAAGCTTGATGCCGAAGCCTACGACGAATTCGGCAAAGCCATGCAGGCCATGTGCCGCTTCGTCAAACCTATTTTGAGCATGGTGCCGCCTGACCCACACTCGTTGAATCCCCGAGAACTGGCGAAATTGATGTTCCTGGGGCGGCGCTTTCAGGGCATGACCAGCGATGATAAATACAACCAGGTCCAGCTCATGACCATGTCAGCCATCGATTTCCTCGATCAGTGGTTTGAAACCGACGTGCTCAAGGCCACCATGTCCGCCTCCGGAATTATCGGTACTTTCCTCGGCGTGCGTTCTCCCGGAACCGCCTACGTACTGCTTCATCACTACATGGGGGAAATCGACGGCGCCTTCCGCTCCTGGGGATTCGCCCGCGGGGGCACCGGGGCAATCTCGAACGCGATCGGCGATGCCGCCCGCGAAGCCGGAGTTGAAATTCGCACCCAGGCCGGAATCACAAAAATTCTCGTGAAAAATGGAAGAGCTAAGGGCGTTGTGCTCTCTAATGGGGACGAGATCTATACCGAAATTGTTTCCTCCAGCGTCGATCCCCGCCTGACCTTTACTCGCTTGATGGACGAAAAGGAATTGCCGGGAGAGTTCCTCGATGAAGTCCGCCGCTATAAGTTCCGTGGATCATCCGGCAAAGTGAATCTCGCGCTCGATGCCCTCCCCAATTTCACGTGCATGCCCGGTCCAGGTGCGCACTTGCGCGGCGCGATCTCAATTTCACCCAGCGTCGAATATATGGAGAGAGCCTACGACGATGCCAAATACGGCAACTTCTCTCGACGGCCATACATTGACATGGTCATTCCCACGCTCACCGATCCCTCGGTTGCGCCTCCGGGCAAGCACATTCTTTCCTGCTTCGTGCAGTACGCGCCCTACAAGCTTCGCCCCGGTCTCAACTGGGACGACCAGAAAGAAGCGTTCGGAAACAACGTGATCGATACCATCTCGGAGTACGCGCCGAACATAAAAGACATCATCCTGCATAAGCAGGTGGTCACGCCGCTCGATCTCGAACGCGAGTGGGGACTGAGTGAAGGTAATATTTTCCAGGGCGAGCTTTCGCTGGAACAGCTTTTCTTTTTGCGCCCTGTCCCAGGTTGGGCGCAGTACCGGACCCCGATCAAAAACCTCTACATGTGTGGATCGGCCACCCATCCCGGGGGCGGCATCATGGGCGCCAACGGCCGCTTGGCGGCGCTCGAAATTTTGAAAGACACGGGGGCCCGTGCCCATGCCTGAAACTCGCGACGTAGTCATCGTCGGTGGCGGTCACAACGGCCTTGTCACCGCGTTTTACCTCGCCAAAGCTGGATTCAAGCCACTTGTGCTCGAGCGCCGCGAACAGCCGGGCGGCGCCGCTATCACCGGTGAATTTCATTCCGGCTTCCGTTGCTCAACCCTGGCCCACAGCGCCGGCCCGCTGCGTCCGGACATTGTTCGCGATATGCAACTCGAGCGGCACGGCCTGAAGACGATCCCGAGTGAAGTTGCTGCAACTGCGCTTTCACCTGACGGCCGCGCGCTCATTCTTTACAGCGATGCCCGCAAAGCCGCAGCCGAAATCAACAACTTTTCGCAGAAAGACGCTGCGCGCTACCCAGAATTCGAGCGATCGCTCGCGAGGATGGGGCGCGTCATCGGCCAGGCGCTTACCATTCCCCCGCCCAACATCGATAACCCCAGCAACAACGACCTCTGGGGCATGCTGCAGACGGGACGAAGCATTCGCAATCTTGGAAAGAAAGATATGTACCGCCTGCTTCGTTGGGGGCCGATGGCGGTTGCCGATCTTGCCGCCGAGTATTTCGAAACCGAGCGGCTGCGCGGAGCAATCGCCGCGCGTGGCATCTTCGGAACATTTCTCGGACCGTGGTCGGCAGGCAGCAGCCTGGTTCTACTGATTCGTGCCGCCGGAGATGCTCATCCTGTCGGCTCCGGCTGGTTCGTCTCCGGCGGCATGGGCGCTCTCACCAGTCCGATGGCCTCCTCCGCCAAGGCTGCAGGCGCAGAAATCCGCAGTTCTGCCGAAGTTATCGAAATCCGTGTGAAGGATGGCGCCGCCGCGGGGGTCGTGCTTTCCAACGGAAACGAAATCACCGCGAAAGCGGTTATCTCCAATGCCGATCCCAAACGCACGTTGCTGCGCCTCGTCGATCCCACTCACCTTACGCCTGACTTCGTCTTGAAGCTCCAGCACTACCGCATGCCAGGCACAGTCGCGAAGGTGAATCTCGCGCTTTCAGCCCTGCCCAAATTCAATGGCCTCGATGAAAACTCGCCCGCGCTCAAAGGCCGCATGCTGATTGCGCCCGAGATCGACTACATCGAACGCGCGTTCGACGAATCGAAGTACGGTAATTTCTCGCGCCAGCCCTATCTCGATTTCACCATCCCCAGCCTCACTGATTCTTCGCTCGCTCCCACTGGCGCACATGTCATGTCCATCTACATGCAATATGCGCCGTTCAAATTGAAGAACAGCGATTGGGAAAGCCAGCGAGTCGCGCTCGGTGACACGGTCGTCAAAACGCTGGCGCAGTACGCACCCGGACTGCCGCAGCTGATCCTCTCACACCAGATCATCACCCCGCAGGATCTCGAAGACACTTACGGCCTCACGGGGGGCCACATCTTCCACGGCGAGTTATCGCTCGATCAGTTTTTCACCATGCGTCCATTACTCGATTGGGCGCGTTACCATACGCCGATCAAGAATCTGTATTTATGCGGCAGCGGCACACATCCAGGCGCAGGTTTGACTGGCGGTTCCGGCGCCAACGCCGCCCGCGAAATCTTGAAGCACTTGAAGAAATGAACAGTAGACCCGTGGGGAGCGGACATTCCTGTCCGCCAACCGTAACGGCTCACCTAGGGACAGCCGCCCTCGGCTGTCCGGTCGAGCGAAGCTCGACAGAGAATCAACGATCGGCACGAAGGGAAGGGTACGGCATCAGCCGTGCCGAACGGCCGCACAGCCACACGAGCTTTTAGCCGCTGAGGTAAAGAATGCAACCCAAATGCTCCGCGGTCCTCCTCGTCCACTGTCCCGACCAGAAAGGCGTCGTCGCCAAAATCTCCGACTTCATCTACCGCCACAACGGCAACATCCTCTTCGCCGATGAACATGGGGACGCCGAGCTAAACCTCTTTCTCATGCGCATCGAATTCGACTCCACCGACTTCGATTTCCCTCTCTCCGATTTTCATCGCCACTTCGGCCCCCTTGCCTCCGAACTAAAAATGCGATATCAGGTCGCCGCCATGAGCTACCGTCCGCGCATGGTCATCATGGTCTCCAGATACGACCACTGCCTTGTCGATCTGCTCTATCGTCATCAGAGCGGCGAACTCAAATGCGACATTCCTCTCGTAATCTCCAATCACGAGGACAACCGGCATATTGCCGAGTTCTACCGCGTGCCCTACGTCACCGTCCCAGTCACAAAAGAAAACAAGCAAGCGGCCGAGCAACACATACTTAAACATTTGGCCGAATTAAATCCGGATTTCATCGTGCTGGCCCGCTATATGCAGATCCTCTCTCACGAGTTTGTCGAGCAGTACCCGTACCGCATCATCAATATTCATCACTCTTTTCTTCCCGCCTTCATCGGCGCTCGGCCCTACCATCAGGCTTTCGCCCGCGGCGTCAAGCTGATTGGCGCTACCAGCCATTACGTTACCGACGTCCTCGACGACGGCCCCATCATCGAGCAGGATGTCGTCCGCATCTCCCACCGGGATACAGCCGAGACCCTCATCGAAAAAGGACGCGACCTGGAGAAGATCGTGCTCTCCCGCGCCGTCCGCTGGCAGATCGAGAACCGCGTCCTGATCTACAGCAACAAAACCGTAGTTTTTCACTAAACTGATGTCATCCCGAACTGGCACGCGTAGCGGGCAAGTGAGGGACCTCACGATTCGCATCCGCCACCACGGACGCAAACCGGACCACCAGCTCCGCTCGCATCACCATATCCCTTATGACCTTAGTGTCATCCCGTTGGTAAAACCATTGTTCCGAAATGCACGATACGATTTACTTACAGGTATCTCCGGGCCGGCAGGGGGCAGTGTTGGTTGAAGATCCGAAGTGGGAACTAGCGATACTGGCCACGGTCCAGGGCTTCTGCGAGAAGCTGCTGCAAGAACCGGTCGGCGGGGAGATCCCAGTTGCTGCGCAACTGGAAACCATTTCGCTGCAGCAAGCTGACGACGATGTGCATCAAACGCTCGTGCTGATGCGCCGATGGCTGCGCCTGCTTGATCTGGCAATCACGCCCGCACGCTTGCGCCAGGCCTTCAACGCTGAAACCGATCCCGAAATCGCTGAAGCCCTCCTGCGCTATTTCACCCGCAACAAAGACGGCAGCGACGCCAACCGTGACAAGACCGACCTGATCGCAACATTTTTGTATCGCCATCCCCGCGTGCCCGGACAATGGGAGCGCCGCGGCTACGGCCTCGATGGCTCGCTCCCGCTTTCACCATTCGAAATCGCGCTGATCGAAATTCTTGCCGACTCAGACGTCCCCCAGCTACCCGAAGAGCACCTGCAGCTGCTGCGTGTCTTCGATTCGCTCCAGGAAGAAGCCCAGCGTTTTCGTGACCTGAACTCGCTGCTCGAGTCTGGCATCATCACTCGCGTTCGCGAGTTGAAGCAGGCATTCGATAACTCGTTCTATCACCCCAGCGTGCTGGCAACCATCGCTTCGTACAATGCGCGCTTCGGCCGCAAGTTCGACGAATTGTTCCACCAGGCAACCGCAGAAATTCGTCAACTGGCAGGTGAGGTTCAGGAGCGCGGCGGTACGATCCTTGGCAGTGTCGATGGACTCGATGTCACCGTCGATCACGTTAACGCTCTCCAAGAACTCGAACTGTTGAAGCTCGATTACGCCAAGGCACTCGACAAATTCCGTCGGGTCTCAAAGCTGAAGGTCATACTTGAGCGCGAACCACCTATTCGTCATTTTTCTGGAAACCTGCAACTTCCTCCAATTCGCGCCGTCCCCCGCCCCGCTGCGCGCCCGAACCGCCCGGTAGTGAACCTGGAGCAAATGCGCGCGGCGATCACGCCTCCGCAGATTGCGACCGAAGAAACCAAGCTGCGCCAGGTGGAAGAATCCGTCCGCGTGTTCGTACGCGTGGCCGATCCGAAATTCCGCCAGGTAGTGCCGATGCGCTTTTTCAATTTGACCCTGACACCAGCCGAGGCCGAAGCATTCTCCGCTGACCCGAAGAAAGACGAAGCTGTCGCGCGCACTCTGATGCGCATTGTTGCGGTTCTGGCACGTGTCAGCACCGAACTGGAGGAGATCAAGCATTGCGCCAACTCTCATTCGATTTGGAAGTTGCACGCCGATTCGCTCACCGTATTGTTGCAGCTTTCACGCTCCGTCACCGAAACTGCGACCAGCAGTGCCAATGAAAATGGCGCAGGCGAAGCGACCCGTATCTCGCTTCAGAAGCTTCGCGAGCGCTGCCTCGCAGCCCAGGACGTCCTCCAGCAGGCCGAACGCGACTCGCAGCTAGTGTCCTGAGAATCTTTTCCCGTAACAATCTTGAGAGTCTCTGATTGCATCCAATGGCAGCCATGGGTGTCACCTTTTTAAGGCTGCGACGAAGTCTGGCATTGTTCGTGCTGGTGTCGGTCGGCCAGCCATGCTGGTCTTACTCAGTTCTGACTCACGAGCAAATTGTGGACGTGCTTTGGAAAGACAGCATTCAGCCGCTTCTTCTGAAGCGTTTCCCCAACGCGACCGAAGAAGATCTGCGTAAGGCTCACGCCTTTGCCTACGGCGGTTGCGTGCTGCAGGACATGGGCTACTACCCTTTCGGCAGCAAGTATTTCAGCGATCTTGTTCACTATGTTCGCAGCGGAGATTTTATTGAAGCGCTCATCCGCGGCTCGTCTGATCTGGACGAGTACGCATTCGCCCTCGGCGCACTCTCCCATTACGCGGCCGACGCCAGCGGCCACCCGACCATTAATCGGGTCACGGCGATCGAATTCCCCAAGCTGGAGAGAAAATTCGGGCCGAACGTGACCTACGCCAACGATCCCAAGGCGCACATTCAGACTGAATTCGGCTTCGACATGGTGCAGGTTGCGAAGAACCGTTACACCTCCGATCACTATCACGACTTCATCGGATTTGAAGTTTCCAAGCCGCTGCTGGAGCGGGCATTTCTCGAAACTTATGATTTGAAACTCGACGATGTTTTCGGCGATGTCGATCTCGCCTTCGGCAGCTACCGACGTAGCGTGAGTCAGATCATCCCTGAGATGACGCGCGTCGCTCTGCTCTCGCGCCGCGAACAACTGGTCAAGGACACTTCCAACTTCAGCAAGAAGCAGTTTCTGTTTTATCTTTCGCGCGCGCAGTACGAAAAAGAGTGGGGATCCGTCTATCGCAAGCCCGGGATTGGCGCGCGCATTCTTGCGTTCCTTCTCAAAATCGTCCCCAAAGTTGGACCATTCAAAGCGGTCGATTTCAAAATCCCGACTCAGCAAACCGAAGATATGTACATCAAAAGCGTGGACGTCACCGTGCAGGATTACACCACATTGCTGCATGAAATCCACGACCACTCGATCGAACTGAAGAACATCGATTTCGATACCGGGCGCGACACGCGCGCCGGCGAGTACGTGCTAACTGACAAAACTTACGCGCGCCTGGTGGACGATCTGACCAAGAAGAGCGCCAATCCAATTCCGCCTGAATTGCGAGCCGATATTCTGCAGTTCTACTCCAACCCAAACGCGCCACTGAACACGAAGAACAAAAAGAAAGACTGGCAAAAGCTGCAGCAGAACCTTGCCAAACTGCAGGAGCAGAAACCCGAGACTTCGCCTCGCTCCTCCGAGCAATAAGGCGTACACTGTGGCGTTCTGCTCGGGGGCAATAATGACCGCTGCGGAAGGCAAGTTTTATCACGCCCGCATCACTCGCCGGATAGATTTCTCGCCTGAGTTGTGGATGATTCGCGTCCAGGCATCGGGTGACTTCAGGTTTGCTCCCGGCCAGTACGCGACCCTGGGAGTACCTGGACCGCAGCGGGCGCACGAGCGCCCTTACTCGATTGTTTCTGCTCCCTGGGAAACAGAACTCGAATTTTTTTTCGAACTCGTTCCGCAGGGTGAGGTCACGCCTGAGCTGTTCAAGCTGCAGGTCGGCGCTGAAATGTTGATGCGCAAAGTGGCGAAGGGCCGCTTCACGCTGAACTCCTCGGGCGATCGCAAGAACCATTTTCTGATCTGCACCGTTACCGGGGTTGCGCCATATGTCAGCTATATTCGCACGCTGCATCGCGACTGGAAAGAAGGGCGTTTTCACGGTGAACAAAACCTGTTTCTTCTGAATGGTGCAAGCCGCTCGTGGGAATTTGGATATCGCGAAGAAATTCAGAAGTACGCCAGTGCAGTACCGTGGTTGAAGTACGTTCCCACTGTCAGTCGTGCTTGGGATGACCCCAACTGGTCCGGCGAAGTTGGCCGTGTGGATGAACTTATTCGCAAGTATGGCGATTTGTGGGGACTGGACGGAACCAATACCATCGCGTATCTCTGCGGGCATCCGGAGATGATCGAAAACGCCAAGGGCATCCTGAAGCGGCGCGGCTTCCCGAAAGAAGCAGTGAAAGAAGAAATCTATTGGATCCCGAAGAAAGAAGTGGCGGCGGCGAGTTAGACATTTCTGAGCCGGTCAATCGCTCTCCGCAGGCGCAAAGAACACCAAGACCTGCAGTTCTTCCTGAATGTCGTAGAATCGGTGTTCAACATCTACGCCAACAAAAATCAGGCTGCCTGCCGAAACTTCACGGTCTTCATTTCCGGCTTTGAATCGAGCCTTCCCTTTTACGACGAAATACAACTCGTCCTGAAAATGCGGCTTCTGCGGGTCGGTGCCGCCCGCGGGCAGAACGTAAATCCCTGCACTCATCGGTGGAACGCGCAGGAATTCCAGGTAGCGCTTGCCGGATGCGTTCTGAGTTTGCAGCAGACTGCCCAAATCGTAGAACCCTGCTTTTATCGGAGTCACTGCACCGCTCCCGCAAAGAATATCTCCGCGTACTGGCGCGCCAAGTCTTCTTCCTGCAGCGGGCCGCCCGGGCGGTACCACTGATAGATCCAGTTGATCATTCCCAACAGAGCGAACGCGCCCGCCCGAGGACTCACCGATCCTCTTGCACCACGCGCTCGCTGGACCTCGGCGATAAGGGCTTCCACAAAATGCACGTACTCTTTTTTCCGTGCGTTGATCTGTTTGCGCAACGAAGGCCGCAGCGGATGATTCTCATGCAGCATGACGGTGATTTCGCGATCGCGCTCGCTGAGCACCACGGCGATATGACGCCTGATCAAAGTGCGCAGCCGTTCTTCCGGATCGGCGATGCCACGAACCGAGTTGATGACCCGCTCTTGCGTAATGTCCATGGCGTGGTTCATCAGGTCGAATAGAATTTCGTCTTTGCTCTGGAAGTGATGATAGAGCCCACCCTTGCTCAGCTTGAGCGCTGCCGCCACATCGTTCATTGAGGTCGCGTCGTAGCCCTGTTCCTGAAATAGCCTGGCGGCGGTGCGCAGAATTTCCTGGCGCGAGTCGAGCGTGGCTTCGCGAGTCACGTCGCTCATAGTAATCAGTTGGACGGAGAGCTGTCATCATCACACCATGTTCAGCTCTCACGACCCGGATCTGCGCACCCAAAACCCAGTTACTTGTGATACCTGAGATTTCGCTTGATTGACGCCTGGGGTGCGTGCTTATTGCGCGACCTAAAGATATGTGTAACCACCACAGCCAGGGACGAATTAGCGCAGCTGTACGAAAATGCTGCCTCTCTCTGGCGTGGGAGGAACTGACTTAAAACCTTTGCGGTGGGTTTTGTGCTTTTGCAGTTGTTGCAAATTAACTTGACTTAGCGGTGACCGGCTGGCTAGCATAGTATCAACCGACCGGTCGGTCGGTTTTACTTTATAAGCAGCCCCCGAGGAGACCAACCGTGGCCACAGTTTTCTACGAGCACGATGCAAATTCTTTCGCACTCAAAGGCAAGATGATCGGTGTTTTCGGCTATGGCAGCCAAGGACACGCCCAGGCGCAGAATTTGCGCGACAGCGGCTACAACGTGATTATTGGGCTAGATCCGAACCGGGCGAGCGCGCAGCAAGCCAAGGCGGACGGATTCACCGTGCTGGCCCCTGCGGAAGCCGCCAAGCGGGCGGACTGGCTCCAGATTCTTACGCCAGATGAGACACAAGCAGACTTCTACGAATCGGCGCTTCAGCCGGCGTTGAAGGCGGGCAAGATTCTGGGCGTTTCGCACGGCTTCAGCATTCATTTCAAGACGATCGTTCCGCCGAAAGATGTTGACGTCGTGATGATCGCTCCTAAAAGCCCGGGCCATCTTCTGCGGCGCGTGTACACCGAAGGCCGCGGCGTGCCTTCCCTGCTGGCTATTGATCAGGACGCGAGCGGCCGCGCTCACGAGTATGCGCTCTGCTACGCATACGGGATTGGCTCAACGCGCGCGGGTGTGTTGCAGACCACGTTCAAAGAAGAGACCGAGAGCGATCTGTTCGGTGAACAGGCAGTTCTGTGCGGCGGCCTGACGTCGCTGATGAAGAAAGGTTTCGAGACGCTGGTCGAAGCGGGATATGCCCCGGAGATCGCGTACTTCGAGTGCATCCACGAGATGAAGCTGATCGTCGACCTGATCTACGAAGGCGGCCTGGGACGGATGCGCTACTCGATCTCCAACACCGCCGAATATGGCGACTTGACGCGCGGCGAGAAAGTGGTTCCGGATGCAACCCGTGCCACCATGAAGAAGATCTTGGCGGATATCCAGAGCGGGGCTTTCGCCAAAGAATGGATTGAAGAAAACAAAGCGGGCGGAAAAAAGTTTGCTGCGTTGCGGGAGAAGGAGAAGCAGCACCCGGTGGAAGCAGTGGGGGCGAAGCTGCGCGGAATGATGTCGTGGCTACACAAGGATGCGAAGAAGCCGGGTGCTGCGCCGAAGGCGGAAGCCAAGGTGGTGAATGCTTAGGGGAGCAGAGATCACGCTGCAGTGCATGCGTGCGGAAGACGTGGACCTAGTATTTGGGTACCCGGGCGGCGCGATCATGCCGCTGTATGACGCGCTGGATGGCAGCGGGATCAAGCACATTCTGACGCGACATGAGCAGGGCGCCGTGTTTGCCGCCGAGGGTGTGGCACGCGCGACTGGCAAGGTTGGCGTAGCTATGGCCACCAGCGGACCGGGAGCGACCAACCTTGTTACAGGCATTGCCGACGCGAAGATGGATTCGGTTCCGCTGGTGTGCATCACTGGGCAGGTGCGGAGCGCGCTGATCGGCACGGATGCGTTTCAGGAAACGGATGTTTTTGGACTGACGCTTTCGCTGACCAAGTGGAGCCGGTTGGTCAAGACGATTGAAGAGATTCCGTCGGTCATTGCAGAAGGATTTCACTGGGCGCGCAGCGGGCGTCCGGGGCCGGTGGTCATTGATATACCGACCGACATTCTGAAAGCCAAGATGGAGTTTGTGGGACCTGTGAAGTTCGCCTCAAAGGCGAACCCGTCGAATGGTCACGCTCAGCCGCTTTTCGCCAAAGAGCTGATCGCGCTGCTTGAAAAGGCAAAAAAGCCGGTTGCGCTGGTAGGAGCAGGAGCGAAGCTTGCGGGCGCGATCGCCGATTTGCGGAGGCTGCTCGACCAATTGCAAGTACCAACATTTGCGACCGTACATGGACTGGGCGCGGTTCCGCCTTCGGCTTCCTACTATCTGGGGATGGTGGGCATGCACGGTACCATGGCGGCCAACATGGCGCTGGACGAAACCGACTTGCTGCTGGTATTCGGTGCTCGCCTGGACGATCGCGTGACCGGCGATCCTTCGCGCTTTTCCCCCAACGCAAAGATCGTGCATTTCGAAATCGATCCGGCGCAGCTGGATCGAGTGCGTCCATGTGAGTTGCCGATCGTGGGCGACCTGGCAGAGACGATTCCCGCGACGCATGCGGTGCTGCGGGAGGTTCCGCTACCTGATTGGTCACAATGGCGGGGAGTGGCCTGCGGTGAGGAGCGGCTGGGACTAGAGCCACGCGGATTGGCGGTCCCGACCATTCGCTTCCTTGATGAGCTGTTCAGCCGGCTGCCAGAAAATCATGTGGTGCTTGCCGATGTGGGTCAGCACCAGATGTGGGCGGCGCAGAGGTATCGTTCATGTTCGCCGCGCGGGTTTATCACGTCGGGTGGGCTGGGATCGATGGGCTTTGCGTTGCCAGCGGCGATCGGCGTGCAGCTGTCGAAGCCGGATGCGACGGTGCTCTGCGTGTCCGGCGATGGCGGATTCCAGATGAACATTCAGGAGTTGGCGACAGTGCACCGCCTTGGGTTGCCGATCAAGCTAGTGATTATCGACAATAAATTTCTGGGCATGGTGCGGCAGTGGCAGCAACTGTTTTATCAGCGGAATTATGCTGAGACGGATCTGAGCGACAACCCAGATTTCGTGGCGATTTCGAAAGCGTACAAGATTCACGGGCAGCGCATCAGCGAAGACGCGATGCGCGAGTTCCCGATATCGCAGGAGACGGGCAACGAACTTGATCGGTTCTTGCGGTCTCCGAATCCCGAGCTGCTGGTATTCGATACTGCGCCCGAGGCAAACGTTTTTCCGATGGTTCCGGCGGGGGCGTCGCTTTCGGAGATGTTGCTGGAAGAGGAATAAATCGTGTAGGAACAGCCGCCCTACGGCTGTCCAGTCGAGCAAAGCTCGACCGTCCGGCGGGTCAGAGACCCGCTACGTGAACAAGGGAGAACAACAATGCACGTTTTTCACATTCACTATCGCAACACGCAGGGGACGCTGATGCGGATTATCAATGCGGCCTCGCGGCGGGCGCTGGATTTGCCTTATGTCAAGGCCGAGGCCAACGCGAATGCGCACCAGGCAACGCTGCTGCTTGAGGTCACACCCAAGCAGATCGGGCAGTTGCGGCGCGACTGGTATGCGATTGTGGATGTGACAGAGGTGCAGGTGTCGGTTGTTGATTTTGAAACAGGCGTTTTAGTTCCACATCCTCCGATTTCAACCGGGAACGTGGCGCAGTCGGCGACCGCGTGAGAGTTCAGCGGGACATTACCTTCGGTTCTCATGCACTCACGTAAGCGCTGCGCCACTCAAAATCCCGCCACTCAAAATCCTTGTCCTTCAGGATCATTCCAGCGCTTTTCCGGTCCAGGGCATACAAGCCCTATACTGAAACGGCGCTGGCGCGAACGAGGGACGCGTGAAAGATTCGGTTGTCACTGTTCAGGGTAAACAGCTCAAACTCACCAATCTCGACAAAGTCCTTTACCCTGCAGCCGGATTCACCAAGGGCCAAGTCATCGACTACTACGCTCGCATCGGCCCGGTGCTGATTCCACAGCTCAAGGAACACCCGCTTACGCTCAAGCGCTACCCGAACGGAGTCGAGCAGCAATATTTCTTTGAAAAGAATGCCACGCAGTATCGCCCTGAGTGGGTGAAAACCGTTCCCGTGTGGAGCGAGGGTAACCGGCGGAATGTTAATTACATTCTCGCTGACGATTTGCCGACACTGATCTGGGTCGCGAACCTGGCTTCCATCGAACTGCATCCGTCGCTGTCGCTTGCGAGCAACATCGAATGTCCCGCCGTGATTGCGTTTGATCTTGATCCCGGGCCGCCTGCCAACATCATCCAGTGCTGCCAGGTGGCGTTCTGGCTGCGGGAAATCTTCGAGCGCTTTGGCCTGCAAAGTTTTCCGAAGACTTCCGGGTCGAAGGGTTTGCAGATTTATGTTCCGCTAAACAGCAAAACATCATACGACGTGACCAAGCCGCTTGCCCACGCGCTGGCGCGGCTGCTCGAAGCTGAGCATCGCGATCTGGTCGTATCGGACATGAAGAAGGCGGTGCGGACCAACAAAGTTTTCGTCGACTGGAGCCAGAATGACGAGCACAAAACGACGGTTTCGGTTTATTCATTGCGCGCCCGCGAGCGGCCCACGGTTTCGACCCCCGTAACGTGGGAGGAGGTGGAGGCTGCATTCAAGAAGAAAGATACGGCGCTGCTGACCTTCGAAGCCTCGCAAGTGCTCGACCGAGTTGAGAAGATGGGAGATTTGTTTGAGGCTGTGCTTAAGTTGAAACAAAAACTGCCAAAGCTGGCGGGGATGGATGACGCGGCATCCGAGCCACTCCGGGTTGAGCGCGCCGCACCTGCACGGAAAGCAAGTTTGCGCGCGGCAGCGAGAACAACGAAATCCAGCACGGCAAAGAAGACCAGCTCAAAACGCCGGAAGGTATAATCCCGAGCCGTGGCGCAATTTTTCGCGGGCACATCAGGCTGGGCATATCCAAGCTGGAAGCCGCATTTTTATCCCCAGAAGCTCGCGCAGAAGAATTTTCTAGGTTTCTACTCGTCGCAGCTGAACACTGTCGAGGTCAATTTCACATTTCGCCAACTGGCGAAAGACACGACCGTCCAGAAGTGGATTGCCGAAACGCCCGAAAATTTTCGCTTTGGCGTAAAAGCCCACCAGGTGATCACGCACATCAAGCGCCTTAAGAAGACAGAGGATTTTGTGCCGCGCTTTCTGCAAACCGTGCAGCCTCTTGCCCAGGCCGGAAAAATGGGGCCGGTGCTGTTTCAACTTCCGCCGAATATGAAAGCCGATGCTGCCCTGCTCCAGGAGTTTCTGAACGCATTGCCTCGCGGAGTAGCAACGGCCTTTGAGTTCCGCCACGAATCCTGGTTCACCGACGAAATCTTCACCATTCTCAAGAGCTGCAATCGCGCGCTATGCGTGGCCGAAACCGAGGAGCGAAACACCCCTGATGTCGTGACCGCCGACTTCTGTTACTACCGTTATCGCAAGCCGACTTACACGCCCGAAGAGCGTGAGGCAATGGTCGCGCGCCAGCGCGAGCACCTCAGCGCCGGGCGCGATGTCTTCGCCTACTTCAAACACGAGGAAACGCCGCAAGGGGCGATGTACGCGAGGGAGCTCTTGCAGGAAGTAGGTGGGGGATGAGTTTCTGAGACGATGCTGAAATGCATAGATCCCATGTCGGAAGTTCTTCGCAAGCGAAGAACCTCACTCCTCGGGAGACATGATTTGTTCCTGGAATGTTTGGGGTTCATCTCGCCGGCTGCAAATGCACTTGCGGTGAAGGGCATTCGCTGACACTGCTGCTGCAGGTACGGTAGTGCAGTTCCTTGTCGAGGCAGGCTTCGACCGCCACCATTTCACCCTGGTGGCACGAAATGCGAAATGCATCTGGGCGCGCTCGGTTTGCCTCAGCAAAACGGGATTCAATCTCTGACACAGGCAGTTCGCGTTCGTGATTCACAGATTGCAGGTTGTCCGGTACACGTACACTTTTGAAAGCCTGCTCGGCTTGCGCGAAATAATCTCGCGACGAAAGTCTGCTGCAAGTACCGTGTTCGCGCCACTCGTGCTGGATCAGCCCGGCGCTTGGCATATATTCGCGCATATGATCGACGACTTCATGAGCGACGGGACTGGCGGGTGCGCATTCCTTCGGCGGCGGGCCGCTCTCAGCTTGTGGCCAGAGTCCGTGCAACACAAATGCCTTGTGATTGCCCGCGCGGCATTCGCTCGAGTGGTCGCCGGGATGCGCCGCGCAATAGTTCGGCACCCAGGAGAGGGCGAGAAGGTAGTAATCGAAAGTCGCGTTGCCTTCCGGGCTTTCGGACCTCTGGCGGTGCTTCTTGGCGGAAGTGGAGATTGCGATCAGTAGAACAACAGCAATGACACTAAAGAACTTGTAATGGCCGCCACCGTTGGAGTTCGCCACTTCCGCCGATCCGTCTAGAAGGGTATATCCTCATCGCTGATGGGGGAAGAAGCTACCGGCTCCGGTTCGCGCTGGTCGAAGTTGTTCCCTGCAGCTGCACCACGAGCGTTCGAGCCGGAGTCTCCGCCGACTTCGCCCCGTCCACCAAGCAGAACAAGATCACTGGCCACAACTTCAGTCATGTAACGCTTCTGATTGGTCTGCTTGTCTTCCCAGGAACGGGTCTGCAACCGACCCTCGACGTACACCTTGCTTCCCTTCTTCAAATACTCTCCGGCAATTTCAGCCAGGCGCTGCCACAGCACTACGTTGTGCCACTCCGTTCGGTCTGCCCACTGGCCGTCTTTCTCTTTGTAGCGCTCGTTGGTGGCAACCGTCAGTTTCGCAACCGGCGTCCCGCTGGGCGTGTACTTCACTTCAGGGTCCTTACCGAGATTTCCAATCAGCATCACTTTGTTAAGACTCTTGGCCATGAAAGCTGCTCCTTTTGCCCCGTCTCTGCGTCACCGGGAGCTGGTAATCAGGAATTTACAGGGGCTGAACGGCCACTATAACAGAATCGGCAGGCGTGTATGGGATGGATGA
>Ga0066388_100000314_pt1 | contig 21777 bp, 20 predicted proteins | sample PanSoiMetaGPlot6_FD_64539 | JGI IMG/M metagenome (GOLD analysis project Ga0066388, IMG submission 64539) | Tropical forest soil microbial communities from Panama analyzed to predict greenhouse gas emissions - Panama Soil - Plot 6 (Hybrid Assembly) | ecosystem: Environmental > Terrestrial >...
AGAGTGCAGTCAAAAACAGGTTGCCAAAGCTGTGTCCTTCCAACCCTTTACCGGATTCAAAACGGTACCTGAACAGCTCGGTGACGAGCTTGTCCTCGTCAGCGAGCGCCGTAATGCAGTTGCGAATGTCGCCCGGGGGCAGCACCCCGAGCTCCTCCCTGAGCCGCCCCGAGCTGCCCCCGTCATCACCGACGGTGACCACTGCGGTGATATTGTTGGTGAAGTTCTTGAGCCCCCTGAGCAGGTTGGAGAGGCCGGTGCCACCGCCAATGACCACTACCCTGGGCCCCCGATCGAGATGGCGCCTCCGGTAAAGCACATCGGGAATCGACTCCCGGTCATCAGGCAGGTAGGCCCCGAGCACCGACATGGTGATCCTGGCAATCGCCAGGCAGACTATCAGCCCGCCTACCGTGATCACCAGGATGCCGCTGATCCGGTGCGGCAGCACATCGGCTGCGTGCTCCATCAACTCCCGGATGAATAGCCCGGTAACCGTGATCGGGTGATAGCCAAGCAAGAGAAAGACACCTAGGACTATGGCCGCTATCCCGCAGAGCACAATCAGGATCCATCGCTTCAAGCCAGGAAGCATCAGGCGCCGGATCCGGTAGTCCCATGAATTTTTCATGCCTGCTCCTGAACATCCCTGGTCGTGCCCGGGCTGACGGCCATCCCCGACGAGTCCGGAGCAAACGGAGCAGCAAGCTCCCTGTGTATGCGGATCACCTGATAGATCGGGAAAAGCCTCTCCAGCCGATCGGCTACAGCCTCAACCAGAGCCACCGAGCGGTGCTGTCCACCGGTACAACCAAGCGCCAGCGTAAATTCCCCAATCTCAAGATCGACAAACCTGGGCAGAATGACAGCCAGCAATGTCGATAGAGAATCCAGAAAGTCCAGAGCCAGCGGCTGTTTCACTACGTACTGCTGGACAGCGGCATCGCGCCCGCTGAGCGGACGCAGCTCAGGAACCCAGTAAGGGTTCTTCAAGAAACGCACATCAAATACCATGTTCGCCAGCGGTGGTGGCCCTTCCTTGTATCCGAAGGACATCACCGTCACGGACAGGCGGCGTTCAACCTCTCCGGTCAAACCCAGAGCTTGACTCTTTTGAACTCGTTCCCCGTAACTTCCGGACATACCTGCTCCACTTAGCAACAAAGAAGTATAGGCTCAGATGCTCGGTCCTGGCCATTTTAGCGACGAGGGAAGCGCCTCTGCCTCTCCCGCCTGGCTGGCCAGGCGATCGGCGGCCGTGGGGTCGTAGTCGGCTGCGCAGTCACCCTCCAGCCTGCCATCGGCTCGGGCCGGCTCTGCCGCTTTAGCCTGCGCCAGAGAGGAGACCCAGCCGCTGAAGCGTGGAGCTTTGAGCAGGGAGGCAACGCTGGTGGCCGAGCACGCCTCCAAACAGTAGCCGCCAGGGAGCTCAATTTGCACCAGGGCAAAGCCACAGCGCGGGCAGGGCGCCGGCTCCCCATCATCGCTGATGATCGAACGGCAGCTGGTGCCGGCGATCATAAACTGCTCCACAAAGTGCGCGGCTGACCTGCGCAGCAGCCGCCGCTCTAAGCCAAGCCAGAGGTGGTTTAGCCCGCCAATTGTCTCGTAGAAACTGAAAACCAAGCCGATGAACCTCCAAAAACGCCAGCAGCCGCCGGTATCAATGCCGCCCTGGCAGCTAAGCCGGCCATTAACACCCGATTCACTGGCTATCCGACCATGGTAACCGAGGACTCGACCGGCACCTGACCGGTGGCAGAAAGCTGGCGTTCCAGCTCTTCCACGTCAGCATCAAGGAAGCCGTGCTTGCTGAGCTCCAGGTCGGCTGCCAGCCTGGAGACTGCCTTATCAATAAATACCTCTCCATCCAGGTGATCCATCTCATGCTGTACTGCCCGGCACAATAAATTGCCTGCAGCCTCCAGGCGCAACTCCTTGCCGGACAGGTTCTGGTAACGCACCAGAATGCGGGCGGCCCGCTTTACCTCAAAGAAGACTTCCGGGAAGCTCAAACACCCCTCCAGCCCAATCAATTCTCCCTCAGCCTCGACCAGTACCGGATTGACGAAAACGATTGGGCGCTTCGGCTCGTCGGCACCGCTGACGTCAATTACCATCAGCCGCTTCGACACACCTACCTGGGGAGCAGCCAGCCCCACACCGTTGTTTGCGTACATGGTGTCGAGCATGTCCTGGGCAAGCTTGCGGACCGAGCTATCAAAGCGCGTCACCTTTTTGGCCTTCTGCAGGAGGACCTCGTCGGGATAGTATCTGAGCTGAAGTTTGGCCATAAGTTCTGACATGCCCTCCGCTTAGGTTTCCGCAAAGTCGCTGCCTAGATTTCGCCGGCCGCGCAGTAAAATTACCCGCCGGGCGGTTTAGACAAGCTGGAACCAACCTTGCCCTCCAGTTAGAAGCCAGCTAATATCGGCTTCTGCGCCGATATTAGCACACCCTTGGCAAGGCGGACACGAGCAAGCGAAGAGCTAATCAAATTCTCAAATCAGCGCGGCCAGGCCGCTGGACAGGCACCGGCCGTTATGGCGTAAGATCAGCCCCATGTTAAGCGACAACCAGCCGATACGCCGCTCTCAGGAATCCAGCCAGGCCAGAAGCCGTGTCTGCGTCTGCCCTGGGATAGCGGCGCTCATCTTCATATTGCTGGTGGCCGGTGCAACCGCCGCTCGGGCAGAGTGGGGATACGACGCCGAGCCGGCAACTGCCAGCGCAAACGCTCCGCTCCCCGCGGCCTGCCAACACACACTTCCGCCTGACACCGCCAGCGGCGCCCCAAACAGGCCTGCTGCCGGCTTGGCTCGATCAGGCTCGCCTGGATTCGCGCGGATCGGGTCGCCCAGCCAATTTACGGACGGAGGCCCGAGCACAGCACAGACCTCCGAAGAGCAGACAACCAGCCGGGCAATTGACTACTGGCTTGAGCTTTATTCACTGGTCAATCCAGCGCTGGATCAGGCTGGTGGCAAGTCGCAATTAAGAGCGTACCTGACCGCCAAGTTGAGCAGCCACGACAGAAAGCAGATGACAGGCATTGTCAGCTTCTGGCCAAGAGTCAAACAGGCAATGGCGGCGGTCCCCGGACAGAAGGAAAGCTACAGCGACCTCTTTCGAGCGCTTTTGAGGGCGCAGGCCCGGGCCGGCGTTAGGCCACCGCTTCAGGAGCAGGCTGGCTTGCCAACCGGGCAGGACGTGGAATCTCAAGGCGCCGCCCAACTTCCTGCCGTTGACGACTCGTCGGTTCTAACCGAGATCCTGGGCCCGGCAAGAATTGCCGTGCCCAGCTCACCCCCGCTCACAGAAGATGTCGTCAATGCCTATGCCGACATGGCCTGCTTCCTATACGAGCAAAAGCACCCGGGTAAAACACTGGATGCCAGCGACAATCGAACCATATTTGCCAACGTGGTGCGCGAGAAGTTTACCAGCGCGCCAACTAACCGTGATCGGCAGGCCATGCTCAATTTTGACCTCTGCTGGGCCAAGTTCAAAATCGTCTGGAACGCCGGCACAGAAGCATCGCGTCGGCAGTTGCTGGCAGCCTGGGGTGGAGGGCCCGCTGCCAGCGGCCAGGGCGGGCCTGCCGACCCGACTCTGGAGGCGGTACTCTGCGGTGGTCCCTGGACGCCTGCCCTGATCGCCTCCGGGATTACCGGGCAGGAGAGAGCAAAGGCAGCGCTTTCCGCCCAGAACCCTTCCCGGTCCGCGCGCGGATCCGCGCTCGCCCATTAGCGCAGCCGCTGGTCTGGTAGCAGCTTGGCTACTTGAGCCTTACCGGTAGCCCGGATAGGACACAGAAGACCTGACTGGCAGCCTCCGCCAGGCTTTGATTGGCCAGTCCGAGGAAATCTCTGTAAGCCCGCCCGAGAATGCTGGTAGGAACTATGCCCCAGCCAACCTCATTGCTTACCGTGTAGAAGTCGATCTCCTGGCGAGCTGCCGTCGACCGGAGCAAGAGATCAATCTTCTCCATTATTGCCGGCTCGCGAACATACGGATTCTCCCTGTCGTCAAGGTCCAGCAACAGGAGATTGGAGAGGTAAACGGACAAGCAGTCAATGATGACCGCGGCTGGCTCGGCAGGCAGTGTGTCAACTGCTTTGTCCAGATCGAACGGCACCTCATGGGTGGTCCAGTCAGCTGGGCGGCGCTCCTGATGACGCTGGATGCGCCCCCCTCCCTCGTCATCGTCGGCCCACTGCTGCATGGTTGCCAGGTAGTGCACCGGAAGGCCGCTCTCTAGAGCCAGCCTCTCAGCCAACCTGGACTTGCCGGAGCGCGCACCGCCGGTTATGAAGGTTAGATTTTTCTGGCCGTTTTTACCAGGCACAAGATCTACCACCCTGAACACCGATCCCTCATCCGTTCGCCAACACCATCAACCCGAGCCGCTCCAGTGGCCGTCGCCAATTGCCCCGCATCGCGCTTGCAGTCAGCAAGAAAAGGCCCTATTCTAATCGAGCCTCTCAATCTTTTCTTAATCAACGGACTGTGAGCAGCCGCAGCAAGTCGAGTTATCAAGCATCGGCATCCCAACGGAGCCCGATTGCTTCTGTCGGCCTCGACAGATTTTCCCTGGAAGTTTACCAAGCGTTCATGGTCGGCTATGTGCGCCGGATCAACGACTGCACCCTTAAGGTCACTATTGGCGGCGTCCGCATTGGCTCAGCAAAATACTCCAGGCTGGCCCAGATAAATCTGAAGACCAGGATTATCACCTTTTCACGGTATGCCATCGAGCACGTGCCCGAGCGGGGAAGACGCTACTTGGTAATTCATGAGCTTGCCCATGTCAAGGAGGCGAGCCACAATAAGCGCTTCTGGGAGCTGGTCCAGCGCTTCGAGCCGAACTACAAGCAGGTGGGCAGAGCGCTGGAGCTGGCCTTTAAGCGTAATGTGCGAGAGGACAAGCTATCACAGCATCCATTCAAGCTGCCCAATCCGTTGAGTGGCCGACTGGAAGAGCCCAAACTCCTCCTGTCAGCACACCTGCCCGCGGGCCCGGATGAGGAGGGAGAAAAGCTCTACCACCAACCTTCAATCTTCACGCCCGGCCATGCGGAAGAAGAAGAGGATCATGACGACTACATCTGCTCCGAAGATGAGTTTGGTGCCTTCTCCGACAGTCAATCCGGTATCATTTATGGTGGCTCGCCGGTCGACTGTTCAACAGCCAGTCTCCCTGAGGACTACCAGGAAAGCGCTCTGTCAGCCGTTTACGGAGAAGGCGTTTCACAAGCGGGTTGATTCGGTTGAAAGCAGGAATTTTCATCACTGCAACACGCGAGCTCTTGAAAAGACTCCAAAAGAATATGCAACTAGAGCGGTTCCATTTTTCGCCACACTAATTTATTATCAGGTTCAAACCTTTCCTCAGGGTCAAGTCCAGGAACACAGGTTAGAATTGGCGTACAGTTTGGGGAAGCGTCGTACGAGCCCCGTCAGGAACTCTGAATGGATAATCGACGAGTAGTAATTACCGGCATCGGTGTTGTCAGTCCGATCGGCATTGGCCGGCATGACCTCTGGAAGGCTCTTCTCGAGGGGCGCAGCGGCGTCACGAGGATTCAACGCTTCGACCCGGATGCGATCGGCCTGGATGTAAAAATCGCCGCCGAAGTAAAGGGCTTTGATATTGCCGACTTCTTTCCAGACAGGCGAAAGGTCGGTTCGTTCCTGAAGGAGATGGATCGCGTCACACTCTTCGCCATGGCAGCCGCGAAGATGGCCCTTGAAGATGCCCAGCTGGAAATACGTACCACCATACCCGAGCGTGTCGGAACATTCATCGGCACCGGCGTCGGTGGTTTGATCACAACAACAGCCGATCAACTCAAGCTCATGGAGGGCGGGCCCAAGAAGATCGGGCTCCGCTCAATCATTCGTCTGATGCCCAACGCTCCTTCCGGACAGGTCGCCATCGAATATGGTGCCAAGGGCAGAGCCAAGAGCGACGCTACCGCATGTGCAAGCGGTCTCGACTCGCTTTTCGACGCTTATATGTACATCAAGCACGGTCGTGCGGATGTAATGATCTCCGGTGGAACTGAAGCATCGCTGAATCCGTTCGCGGTCGCTTCCTTCGGCAACATGATGGCCCTGTCCAAGCGCAACGACGATCCGGAGCGGGCCAGCCGTCCGTTTACCGCCGATCGTGACGGTTTTGTGATGGGGGAAGGCGCGGTCATCCTCATTCTCGAGGAGCTGGAGCACGCCCTTAAACGCAACGCGCCAATTGTGGCTGAAATTATCGGCGGTGGCGCCAGCTGTGATGCCACTCACATCGTCGCCCCGGACGAGACCGGAGACGGGGCAGCAAGGGCGATCCGGGAGGCGCTGCGGGACGCCAAGATTCACCCGGAAGCGATCGATTACATAAACGCACACGGAACCTCGACCCCGCTCAATGACGAGCGTGAGACGCTGGCCATCAAGCGGGTGTTTGCCGAGCACTCGTACAAGCTGGCCATCTCGAGCACCAAGTCGATGGTCGGACATCTGCTCGGGGCAGCAGGCGCGATCGGGGCAGCAGCAACAGCGCTTTCTCTGCTTGAACAAAAGATTCACCCGACCATCAACTACGACAATCCAGATCCGCAATGCGATCTCGATTACGTACCGAACGTGTCGCGGGAAGCCAAGATAAACCACGCCATGGTTGAGGCCCTGGGCTTTGGCGGGCACAACACCGTGCTGGTGATGAAGAGATACGTCGCCTAGGCTGCCACACAGCAACGCCGAGCGCGGCTATCTACTCTTCGTCCGGGCTGGTGACTGCGCCCGTTTGCTGGGGGTCGGCCTGGGCAACCAAAACCGCTCCCTGATTATCCTCTTGCGTGCCAGGCTGGACAGGCTGCCCTTTGCTGGCAGCGCCGCCGCTAAATCGGCCCATGGTCTTGCCCTCGCTGTTTTCCACCCCAGACAGCTTGAAGATCGTGGTTGAGCCTGGCGATAGCCCTGTGTCGCCGGAGGCTGACCCCAGGAAAGCGAAACGCGGACGCCCCTGATCGTCATAAAGGCCCATACCCTTGCCTTTTACCTTACTGGCGGCTGCAAGCGGCGAATCTAGCCTGCCTTCACCACCGCGGCCGCCCAGCTGGCCTTTGACCATCTCGACAATACTGACGTTGAACTGGGGGGTGACAAGCCTGGATGCCTCGCCCTCACCGCCACCTACCCTTCTGATGATGGGCGGCACCGGTGGCGGAGGAGTCTGGACTACCTCTTCTGGTTGCGGCTCGGCGCCTTTGAGATAGACATGCTCTCGGCCGTATGCGTACGTCCAGCTAAGCCTTTTCTTTTTCTCCTCCTCTTCCTTCCGCTCGCGCTTGAGGTCGGACAGGAAAGAGGTGGAAGCTGCACCGGCAGCAATCGCAGGCGTTTCATAGCGCGGCAAGCCGTAAGCCTGCATCACCGGGGAAAATGCCGGCGTCCCATAACCGGCACCGACCGCCTGCAGGGAGGCGCTGCGCTGGAGCTCGGGATGTCCATCCTTAGCGGCAGCCGCTTCCTTGGCCGGGAGATCAGCTCCCCGTCGCGCCGCTTCCGCAGTAGCTGGAGCTTGATCCTTGAGTTGACCGGAGGTCGCCGGCCGAGTCGCGTCGGGAGCTGCCGCTGAAGAAGCTGCTGTCGGCCGGCTAGTATCAGCCGCCGCCGTAGCTCCCATCCTCGCTGGATCGCCCTGAACCGCTGTTGCCGGCCGGCTACCTTCGCCGGCAGCCGATCCACCGGCGGCAGCGCTGAGAGTCCCTGTTGCGGCGGCGGTCTTATCGGCAGTCTGCCCGGATGACTGAACTGATACCGCCTGACCCTGAGTAGAAGCTGCTAGTTGGGCTGAGCGAGCTTCTTCCTCTCTGGCCAATCTGGCAACTCTCTCGATCATGTGAACATGGAAATATAGCGAGTCAGCAGCGATCAATGTCCAGCCTACCGTCTTCATTACCGGATCCAGAATACCCAGCATACGCTCGCTGGTCAGGCCTCGCACCATGCCGCCAGACTGGAAGATGTAATTGACAGCCTGATCGTAAGCTGATGCCAGGCGGCCTTGAGCTTCCGCTAAGCCTGGACGATCGCCGGTCAAATCCGGCCATTTCAGCCTGGTTTCCAGTGGACCGCTGATATCGCCTGCCGAGCGTGGTCTCTCGCCCAGTGCCGAATTCTCAAGCACGTACCTTTGATAAGGATCGCGGCTGGTGATCAGATCTGCACCAGCAGCGCCAGCGCGGGACGCTTCGGCGGTAGGCATGCTGGCGGACACGACGTCCCCATAGCTAATTTGCAGATCGGCGGCACGCCCTCTCAGCGCCGGGCTGGCAGCAATCGCGTCGTTGTAGGCTTGAATACTGGAGCGTACTTCTGCCGCAGCAATCTCCTGGGCCCTGGCTGTTGCCTGCTGTCCGACGGTTGCATTGTAGCGAGTGATGCTCTGCTCTAACTGGGCTGCCCTGTCAGCGACAGCCGAATCGCCCGCCACGCGAGCTTCCCCGAGCTTCGCACCCAATCCCGAATCGGTGAGAGCAGCCGTATCTCTTGCAATCGCAGTCTGCTCGGGCAAGGCCGTCCGGACGCTGGCGGTATCCAGCTCGCGCACGGCCCGACCTTCGCGCACCGCCTGATTCACGTCAGCAAGCGCACTCTCGGCAATTTTCGCCTCAGCTTTCTGGGCTTTGGAAAGAGAGCTGGCTTCTAACGCGTCGTTGTAAGCTCTGGTCTGACTATTGAGATCGGCCAGAGCCCTTTCGCGAGCTGCCGTGCTCTCAGCTGCCCGGGCTCTCGCCAGCGCCTGCTCCACCTCTTGCGCCTTCTGCTGAATGGCAGCGGCATCGCTTGCTTCCAGCCCTTGTGCGGCAACCCGACCGTTCTGCAGCGGCTGCGTGAAGCTTTGGCTTTCACCCGCCAGCCGCGTCATCTGATCTGCAGCCCGCGCCTCGCGCGCAGCCGTTTCAGCCTCAACAAGCGTCTTGTCGGCAATCTTGAGATCGGAGACAGCCGCCTTCGACAGTGAGCTGCCCTCGAGCGCCTGATTGTAGGCTCTAGCACCAGCCCGTAGCTCGTTGAGCGCGCGCTCCTGACCGGCAGGGCTCTTGGCTGCCGTAAGCTTCTCAAGGCTGGTCTGCACATCACGTGCCTTACTCTCGATGGCCTCCGCTTCGCCGCTCTCAAGCCCGGCCGTGGCAGCGCGCCCCTTTTCTAGCTGTTGCCCGAGGCGCTGGCTAACCGGCTCCAGCTTGGCTGCCGCTTGATCAGCACCGCTTACCTTTGCTCCAAAGCTCTCCACAGTCACGGCCTCGCCAGCTCGGGCTGTGCCAGCAGCAGCCTTCTCAAAGTCAGCCAGAGCCTGAGGGGCAATCTCAAACTCGGTTGCCCGAGCGGCCGTGCCTGGATTTACCCTGACCGCCCTGTTCCAATCCTCAACAGCGCTCCGGACCTGGCGCATAGCCACCGTTTGTGCCTCGGCCGTGCGAGCGCCATTGAACTCAGAGAGAGCCTTCTGCACAGCATTTGCTTGCTCCGACAGAGCGGCCGACTCGGCTGTAGCTGCTCTTGCCCCCTTGCCACCGTCCAGGAACGGCGCCACCTTTTCGCTGAGCTTGCCGCCAGCGGCTTCCATATCTCCCAACAGGCTCTTGGCAGCCGCGCCTTCTCTGGCTGCGGCAAGATCGCTGACCGGCAGGCGGGGGGCGGTCGTCAGCCTACTGGCTGCGTTCAAGTCGGTGCCCACTCCGGTAATTTCGCTCAAGGTGCGAGCATCCTTACCCAGACTGACAGTTGTTTCCAGCTTGCCGGCATTGGCAATCCTTTCAGCAGAGCTTAATGCTCTCAGGTCGTCTGCGGTCTTCACCCCGTTCAGGACGAACGCATCGGTCCTGGCAGCCTTTCCGAGATCCCCCAGCCCTGCGATGCTGGTGGCGAGCTTGCTGTCCTCGGCCAAACTGCTGATAACGGTGGCTTCCTTGCCCAGCTTGGAGACGGTGCTCACGCTCCTGGCAAGCTCCTCGGCTTTTGCCACGTCCCCCAGCTCAGCAGCGCCAGTGAACCACTTCTTGCCGCGGGTGAGAGCGCCGCCGAGACCGAGCGTCATGGCAAAGGCCAGCCCTTCCCCGACCATCTCGCCTTTTTTGCCGCTGCCGCCCTCGTTCCAATCCTTCGAGACTTGGCTGCCCAGGCCGGTTATTGTTTTGCCCGGGTTGGTCAAGACATAGCTGGCTGCTGTCCCCAGCTCGGAGGCTGACTTGCCCGCTGAGCCGAGGAAGCTCATTCCGGTGTCCTGGAGGTTGCCTCTCTGGGAGGCCTTGATTACAGCTGCGGTGTCAGTATTGACGAGGAGGTGCTCTGTGTCCTTGGCCAGGCTCCACATGCCCTTACCAAAGCCTTTTACCCCGCCCCAGGCGCCGGCCCAGAAGCCTTCATCCTTGTCTTCCTTCTTCTCCTCCGGCTTGGGCGCATCCTTCTTAGACTCGTCTTTCGGTGCGTCCGGCTTAGAATCGACCGGCGTCGCCTGAGCGGCGCGCGTCAGACCCTGTCCGGAGCCGCTAGCGCTACCGCCGCTCGGCGGAGCGCCTTTGCTCTCATCGACGTCAGTCTTTGCTGGCGCAGACTTGTAGATCTCCTTCAGGTCAAACTTAGCGGTCCCGTTCTCCTGTCCAGCCGTGCTTACGAGCTGCTCAGTCTGTTCCCTGAGGTCTTTCAAGCTCTTGATGTTGGGGTCGTCAGTCATCTCGGGTCTGGAAACCGGTGCGCTGCTTTATCGCAGGCGCTTTTTCTGGGCTCGATTGCCGGTTATGGTTGCCGGTGTAAGCATCTATCCCCGGGGCGGGCAATTTGGACAGTCCGTGCCGCGTTTTTCCCAGGATATATCGAAATTTCACGGAAAAAATGGGGGAATTACGTAGCAGCGTTGCCGCAGATGATAATTTAAATGAGATTTAGAAGCGGATCAGATCTCAGCTACATAATGCCCGTAACCCCGAAAGGCCAAACAGGCGGCTGGTTCAAGCCAATTCAAGCGCTTGCTGATAGGCGAAGGTTGACTCGACAAGGGGAAGACCAGAGAATCCTCTCGCCTTACCGCAAGTTCAGGCCGTCCTTCACCCGGGCATGAGCTATCCGCCAGCCCGCTCATAAGAGGCGGGCAGCAACGGATGAGGAGTGAAGGCTAATCTAACCATCAGTGAGGATTAACCGTATGCGCATAGGTCAGGACATCACTGAATTGATCGGCAACACCCCGCTTGTGAAGCTGAAGAATCTCCCGACTGAAGGTCAGGCCACGGTCGCCCTCAAGCTGGAATCGCTCAATCCGCTGGGCTCTGTCAAGGACCGAATCGCCGTCTCGATGATCGACGAGGCGGAAAAGGGCGGGTTGATTAAGCCCGGGGAGACCACCCTGATTGAGCCCACCTCCGGCAATACCGGCATTGGCCTGGCCTTTGTGGCAGCCGCCCGCCGTTACAAGCTGCTCCTGACCATGCCGGATACCATGTCGCTGGAAAGACGCAAGCTCTTAGCGGCGCTGGGGGCCGAGCTCGTTCTTACCCCGGGGCAGCTGGGCATGAAAGGGGCTGTCTCGCAGGCCGAGGAGCTCGTGTCCGCCATCAGCAACGCCTACATGCCGCAGCAGTTTAACAACCAGGCCAACCCGAAGATTCACCGGGAGACCACCGCCGAAGAGATCTGGCGTGATACAGAGGGTCAGATCGACATTTTCGTCTCCGGCGTCGGCACCGGCGGAACGATCACCGGGGTTGGCCAGGTGCTAAAGCAGCGCAAGCGCTCGCTCAAGGTCGTGGCGCTGGAGCCGGCAGACAGCCCGATCTTGACCCAGCATCTGGCCGGTGAGCCGCTTAAGCCGGGCGCGCATAAAATCCAGGGCATAGGGGCCGGGTTCATTCCGGGCGTGCTCGACCTCTCGGTGATCGACGAGGTGTTTCAGGTCACCAACGACCAGGCCTTCACCTGGGGGCGCAAGCTAGTCAGGGAGGAGGGGATCCTTGGCGGAATCAGCAGTGGAGCTGCGACCTTTGCCGCGCTGGAGATTGCCAAGCGCCCCGAGAGCAAGGGCAAGCTGATTGTGGCGATTCTGCCCAGCACCGGCGAGCGCTATCTGTCCACCGCCCTCTTTGCCGATCTCATCCCCGAGTCAAGCGTAGCCGTCTAGGCGAGAGCCCGGCACAATGGTAAGGTGAGGCGCTCAATCAGCTGAGCCAGAGTGGAATGTGTATCCGGGAAGAGATCACCAATATTCTGAACAAAGATCCAGCCGCCCGTGACTGGCTGGAGGTTGTGCTTTGTTATCCAGGTTTTCACGCCGTGACCATTCACCGTCTCTCTCATTGGCTGTGGCAGCACAAGCTGTTGCTCCTGGCCCGCTTCTGCTCTCACCTGAGCCGCGTATGCACCGGCATCGAGATCCACCCCGGGGCCAGGCTTGGCAGGCGTGTGTTCATAGACCACGGGATGGGTGTGGTGATCGGTGAGACAGCCGTGGTGGGCGACGATGTGGTGATCTACCAAGGGGTCACCCTTGGTGCCGGTGCCGCCGCTCGCAAGGGCTCAGAGACGCGCGGCAAGAAACGCCACCCGACTCTGGGCAATGGCGTTGTGGTGGGCAGCGGTGCCGAGATTCAAGGAGACATCACCGTCGGCAACAACGTGATGGTGGCGTCCGGCTCAATTTTGCTCAAGGACGTGCCGGACAATTCGGTGGTGGTCGGAGTCCCGGGCCGGGTCCTCTATCGCGATGGCATGCGCGTCCAGGACGAGGTCCCGGACATCGAAGCCGAAGCAATCAAGAGTCTGAAGGAGCATATAGCCAGGCTTGAACAGCAGGTTTCCGGACTGGAGATGGTGATTGAAAAGGCCGGCGGACTGATCGAGGACAAAGCTGATGCCAACGCGCGGGCAGCACCCGAGACATCTGGGGTGGGAGCTGATCCTGTCGATGTGTTCTTGCACGGCGCCGGAATTTAGCGCCAGCGGTTCGATGTCTCGTCCTCGTGGAAAGAATGGATCTGGGGGGTAGAATAAGCGTGGATTCGGGCGCCTTCAACGCCCGACAGGAAGCCTGATGCAACAGCGCATCTGTCAGATAACAAGAGACCGCATCACCTAGGAAGGAAGTCCCGATGGCAGAAACTGAGATCGAAAGGGCATTTGCGACTCTTGCTGAGGCCTTTACGGTCACCGAAAATGAGATCCATGAGGAGATTGGCGCAATCGAGCAGCAGATCGAGCAGCTCCGGGAGCGCATCATAGAACTGAATGGGAAGCAAGAAACGCTGGCCCATGACCGCGAGGCCATCCAGGAGATGTACAACCGTTACTGCAACACGGACGGCAGTGAATCGACCGTAGAGTTTTGAGCCGCAGCAAATATTAAGCTTTGTTACAAGGCCAAACGGTCAACTAATCAGGTAAGCTTGGTCAAGAGGTTAAAGAGCTGTTGATCAGTCGCCCGCAGATCAGCAGCCGTGTTATGAGATACTCAGTCGATCTGCCGGGCGCCCTCTGAAGCTGCCCGCCGGCGGGTGAATCTCGTGAAGTTTTCTCCCTAAACCGTGGCCTATTTGCCAGACTCCCGATGACCGCTATTGTGTGCCCATATTGCGGCGCGTCGATGAACCTGCCGCTAAGATTCTGCATCTCATGCGGGAGGCCCGTGTCCTCGTCCGACATAAGGAAGTTTGGCGGACTGAAAGCCAAGGCCGGGGGTGGTGCCACAAAGCGGCTTGAGGACTCCCCATCGCAAGCCAGCTTCGATCTGGCCAGAAGGTCATATAGAATTCAGCGCGCCCTGCGGCAGATCTTCATGAGCATCGCTTACGTCTTGATCATCCTGCTTGGCTACTTCCTGGCCGTCCGCTTTGTTATCAAGCAGAGCATTCCGGTCGATGTCAATCAGTACATGGAGAAGTTGACCAGTCCCGACCAAGCCAAACAGGAGGGCGAGCCTCTAGCCGGCTCAGCGCAAACCACCACTGGCAAATCGTCCACTAAACACCCGGCCAAATCTGCTGGCAAGCACAGCTCAAAATGATCAAGCCGGCAAGTCATCTTCAGTCGCCGGTCGCACAATACCCATATCGATCAGGAGCGAGAGCTCTTCCTGAGTCCATGACTTGCGCACGCGCGGAGAGTGGTAGAGGCTCGCCCTGACCAGCTTGTCACCAGCGCTGGTGACCTGGTAAATGTATTCCTTCTTGTAATACGGTGGCGCCTTGACGGCAAGCAGCTGCCCTTTTTTAACGACGAGCGGCTCTTGTTTAGGCTTTTCAATTCGCCTTGTGATTCTTTCGGGAGATCTGTCGTCGGACGGCATTTCGGTTCAGCGAGCGCCGAGCAGGTGGCGGCCAATCATTACCCGCTGGATCTGGCTTGTGCCTTCATAGATCTGAAAGATCTTGGCATCACGCATCAGCTTCTCCACCGGGTATTCTCGCGAGTAGCCATAGCCGCCAAATATCTGCACGGCATCTGTGCTGACACGCATGGCCATGTCGGCGGCAAACACTTTGGCCATGGCTGCCTCCCTGGTGTTCCTCTGCCCATGGTCGATCAGCCAGGCCGCCTGCCAGCCTAAAAGTCGTGCTGCCTCGATATCCTTGGCCATGTCGGCGAGCATGAAGCTTACCGCCTGGTGACTGGCAATCGGCTGCCCGAATGTGGTGCGCTCCTTCGAATACTTGATCGAAAGCTCCATCGCTGACCGCGCCAGGCCGACAGCAGCTGCAGCAATCAGGGGGCGAGTACGATCGTAAGCAGACATGCAGATCTGGAAGCCATCGCCCTCCTCACCAAGCAGGTAACGTCTCGGCACCTTCACCTCTTCCAAGGAGATGGCCCTGGTGTCACTGGCTCTCTGCCCCATGTTCAGCTCTTGCTTGCCGACCACCACCCCCTGAGTCTCCCGGGGCAGCAGAAAGGCAGAGATGCCTTTGTCACCTTGATCTGGGTTGGTGCAGGCCGGCACACAGTACCAGTTAGCAACACCGGCGTTGGTGACCCGGATCTTCTGCCCGCTAATCACGTACTCGTCGCCAACCCGTCTGGCCCTGGTCTTGAGCGCGGCCACATCCGAGCCGGACGCAGGCTCAGTCAGGCAATAGGCCGCAAAACCAAACTCCTCGCAAAGCGGTTGAAGAAACTCCTTCTTCTGTGCGTCGCTCCCGGCCACGATTACCGGCGCCTGGGCCAGATTGTTGGCCTCAAGGGCGGCACCAATTCCGGTGCAGCCGGCAGAAATCTCCTCGGCAATCAGGCAGGCATCAAAGATCCCCAGCCCCAGCCCGCCATATGACTCAGGAATATGAACATTCATCAGCCCGAGCTCCCAGGCCTTCTTGCAGATCTCGCGGGGAAACTCGCCGGTCTGGTCGTAGTGAGCAGCTTTCGGTACAATCTCCCGCTGTGCGAAGTCTCGAGCTAGCTGCTGATACTGCTTCTGCTCATCACTGAGTTTGAAGTCCACCATGCCGAGAATCTCCTCTGGCGGCTGCCTGTCGGATGGGCGGCAAGGTCACTTACAGAGTTCTCAGCTCCACCGCCCGGCACCCAATTCTATTGCCGAGACCAGCAACAGCAAAGCTTTTTAGGGAAACGATCAACTTTGGGCTAAAAAGGTTCTCATTAACCTGCCAGCAATCCATCAAGCTTCCACTTGACCTCAAGCCTGCTCCTCGTCACTATATTTATGTCGCTTCGCGCGCGGGAGCCTCTCGACAACAAGCTTATGGCCGTTCTGGTGGCACCATCCATTCTTTCGGCGGACTTCGCCAACCTGGCCTCGGAGCTAAGGCGAGCTGAGGCCGGCGGCGCCGATTGGATCCATGTTGATGTCATGGACGGACACTTCGTGCCCAATCTGACCATTGGAGCGCCGGTGGTGCGCGCCATCAGGGCGCAGACCAAGCTGCCGCTGGACGTGCACCTGATGATTGCAAACCCCGATCAGTTCCTGTCCGACTTCGCCCAGGCCGGTTCCAGCCTGGTCACCGTGCACGCCGAGGCATGCAAGCACCTTCAACGCACGTTGACCGAGATCCGGGCGCTCGGCATGAAGGCCGGGGTGGCTCTCAATCCGGCCACGCCGCCTGACGCGATCGCCTTCGTTCTCGATGCCCTCGACCTGGTGCTTGTGATGTCGGTCAACCCGGGTTTCGGGGGGCAGAAATTCATTGAGGCTGTAGTGCCCAAGATATCCGCCGTTCGACAGATGCTCGACGCTGCCGGCAGAAAAGATGTTCATGTCTCCGTGGATGGTGGCATCAACCCGACCACCGCCCGTCTGGTCACCCAGGCTGGCGCGGATGTGCTTGTTGCCGGCAAGAGTGTTTATGGATCACCTGATCTGGGGGAAGCAATCCGCTCGCTGCGCGAAAGCAACACCAACAAGGCAGGTCTGCGGGCCTAAACCCGGAAGGAGCAACTGATTGTGGATCTACTCAGGAACAAGAAGGAACAAGCAATGGCAAAGCAAGTGCTCATCGGACTGGCAATCTCCGTTCTCCTTTTGCCGGCGGCTCGAGCGGACGACGACGTGATCATGGATACCTCGACGATCGGCAAGAGCCACGACGGCGTGGTTTCCTCCGACCAGTTCCTGGAGCTGGGAGTAAATACAGCCAACGCACTGCGTCTGGAAGGCGAGAACTCCTTGAGGCTGGGTCATCTCGATCGGGCAATCATGGTCTTGCAGCGCTCGGTGGAGATGGCGCCGCTCGATATTGATGGTCGAATCATGTACGCCCAGGCTCTCGAGCAGAAGCTGATCAGGCAGAAAGAACGCGATCCCAGACTGTTCAATTTTCTGGTCAAGCAGTGGCTTTTTGTCGCCAAGAAGTCCGAGTTTGTTGACCAGTCCATGCAGGGTCGCTCGCACCTGATCAATTTGACCGGCCTCGCCCCGCACCGGTTTGAAACAGACCGCCGGTACCTGACCAAGGTCCTCTTGCCGGAGGACGGCTCGACCCGGGTAGCGCTTGGCAAGAGACGCGATACCGACAAAAACGACGATAAATGACCGTGACCTCCGGGCGACGCCCTGAGGCTCAGGCAGCCAAAAGCAATCTGCTCGCCTATTTCACCCTGGACAGGACCCGGACAATCAGACCTCTGATCATGCGCCCCAGTCCGTAAACGACAGACAGTGCGCCCACAAGTATCCAGGCAAGCGGGACGTGATACTCGGCCAGGTGCCTTCTGATCTTTGGCATCTCGCCAGGCAGACTTGTGTCCGGCAGGAACTGGGCGACTTGCAGAACAAAGCCGATGAAAATATTGAAGAAGCCAAAAACCAGCCAGGGCCAGGCCGGTCTCCAGCTCAACAGCAGCGGCAGGAAGCCAACAAGAAGCAAGGTGTCCGGTACCCAGATCCACTCAGAGCCGGGCGGAATTACAAAGGCTAAAAGGAAGCCGAGCGTCCAGAGGACGAATGAGAGCAGGGCGGCAATTTTGTGGACCGGATCACGACCGCTCTTCTCCTGACAATCCGCCTTGGGCTCAGCCAATACTCTCCCCCAGAATCGCTTGAAGGGACCGCACAATTGCCCGCAGATCAGCCGGGACCTGGACAGGCTTGGTAAGCTTCTCCGCCACCGTCCTGGCAAAGCCGATCTTATCAAAATCGCCGAGCCCTCTCTTTCTCCAGATGCGATTGAGAGCGCCGGTGCGGGGCTCACCCACTTGCAGATCGGCCGGCTGCACCGGCATGCCGAGCCTACCTGTGCGCAAGTAGTCATTGAGCAAAGAAAGGAAAACTGGTTGATCGAAAACATCCTCGATCTCGCCGGCGCTCAGGATGTGCAGGCGATCCTCTTTCCGCAGAGCCTCAGCGATCAGAGTGGACGGCTCACGAGCATCGCCGTCCAGAACCACGGCAATCGGCAGGGTGGTCAGGACGCGCAGGTCAAGGAAGCGGCGCAGCACCTGATTGGCCCCGCCGGCAGCCACAACCATCACCGCATGAGCATCAAGGTCAAAACCAAGGCAGCGCGCGAAGTGCGGCAAAAGAAGCGCTTCGGTCGGTCCCTCCACCAGAAGGATGAGCGCTGGCAAAAAACTTCCCGGCAGGGCCGCCCGTCTTTGACCCAGCATGCTCAGGAAGATCTTCTGCGCCCTTTCAATGCCTATTGCCGAAAGACTCAAATTAGCTCTTTCCAGTGCATCCAGGCAGGCCACCAGGAAGCCAGCCCGGCTGTCCGATGACCAGGGTCCCTCAAGGCGCAGCTGCCCCCAGTCGGGCAGCAAAAGCGCTGCTCTGGCCACCCAGGCAGCTTGCGCCCCGCCCAGCTCGAGCTCGTCCAGGCAGCTGAGCTCGGCGCTGCGGTCACCCACCGTTGCCGCAGCTCTTGCCCAATCAGAATAGCCGAGGGCAGCCATCAGGCTGGCCACGGTGGCGGTCCGACCGCCGCCGGCGATAAGGGATAAGCAGGGGTCAGCGGCGGTCCCCCGCCTGCGTCCTCTGGCTGCCGCCACAAGCCAGCGGTCAAAGGCTTGTCCAGAGAACCGGCTCACGTCTTCTAAAGCCAGGACAATGCTCAAAAGCTGAGCCGGCACGGCCGCCTCCGCCATGCCGAAAGCCAGCTTGAAGAGCCGGTCCTGTTCAGCCTGGCACAGACTGCCGAGCGTTCGGGACCTAGCAATCGGGTGCAGAATGTGCCTCTTGATCAGGTCACGCAGCCTGGCTGAGCGGGCGACTGGCTCCTCAAAGGAGAGGCAGCGCTTGAGACATGACCAAAGCTGCTCGGCAGTGGGCGCTTTCAGCTTGAGCGGCTCGCCTTCAGCCCAGGCCACCCCGGACCCGGTTATGGCAGGCGTATCGTCTCCTCTCTCTTTTTTGTAAGGCACGCCGATAAAGGCTTTCGCCTCCGTGAATACAGAATCATGGTACCATCCCGAGCGTGGTTTACTGATTTCTAAGCAGCAACGCACCCCTATTCTTGCCGCATGACCACTCTCTTGCTCCTCTATACAGAGCCGCCAACCCGGCGCGTTTTTGCCAAGCACCGTCCAGGCAGGCTGATCTTAGCCAGCGATGAGATAAGCGACGAGGATCGCCGGATTTACGACGAATGCCTTCAACTGCCGCCTATAACCGATCTGGAGGGAACGCTTGCGGCCCTGGACAGGATCAAGTGCGACCGCCTGGTTATCCAGACCGAGTACGGACTGTTGCCGGGCGCGCTTCTGGCAGATCGCCGTGGAGAGCCCGGACCGAGCCCGGAGGCTGCCCTGCTATGCACGAACAAGTGGCTCTTCCGAAAGACCTGCGAAAAGCACGGCGTACCGGTGCCAAGATTTGCCCTGGCCGAATCGGCCGCAGATGTGCAGCGTTTTGCCGAGCGCTTCCCGGTTGTTCTGAAGCCGGTCGCATCGACGTTGCAGCGCCTGGTGACCCGGGTCGATTCAAAAGCCGATCTGGAGGAGAAGGTCGCTGAATTGAGAAGAGGCTTGCCCCAGGCACCAGATGTGCTGCGCTGCCGCGAGTTCGCTCGTCTCGCTCGCCTGGACCTGGACTGTGATCCGACACGGCAGTTCCTGGTGGAGGACTTCGTGCAAGGGCAGCCGCTGGAGACCGACGGCCTGATCTTCGGCGACAACATCGATCTGTTCGGGGTGACCGAGCAGGTTCACACCGACTCGCCACATTTCTACATCGAAGGATACATCTTCCCCGTTTCCGGCGACGGGCTGAAAGCCACCTCCGAGGCCGCCATACGGGCCATCGGCCTGAAGAATGCTGGCTTTTCGATCGAATTTCGTGGTGGCACGGTCATTGAGGTAAACGGCCGCCTGGGAGAAGATGAAGGCTTTCCTGATCTTTTTCAGGCAGCGCTCGGCCAATACCCAATCTTGAAATGGATTGATGGCAACGCAGCACCGTCGCGCCCACAGGGGCACTTTGCTGTCGCTTATGCTTGCTGGTATGCCGGTGGCACCGTCAAGTCTGTTTCCAATGACGCAGGCTCGACGATCCTTGTCTCGCCGGGACGCACGCTCCACGCGCCACCACATCCCGACGTCTGGCCGCATCTGGCCTATGCCCTGGCCTCTCATCCCACGAGCAGCCACGCTGCTTACCAGATAGCCAGAGAGAAAGTGTCGAGGGTAAGATTTGAAATCGAATGAGAATCGTCATTGCCGGAGCAGGAATTGTCGGTCTGTCGGTGGCGCATGCCCTCACCAGGCGCGGGCATTGCCCGACCGTCATAGCAATGGATCAAGGTTTCACCGCATCCGGTGCCGGCATTGTCAGCTCGCAGTTCTGGATAAAGGATCTTGCCGAACTGGCCAGGCGCAGCCAGGAGATCATCCAGGAACTGGTCCCCGTGAACAGATGTGGCATGGCCCAGATTGCTCTCTCAGAGACGCAGGCAAGACTGCTGAAGCAGGTTGAGGGCGCCTGCGAGGGAATCCCCGATTCGCTGAAGGAGGCGCTTTCGCCTCAACTGATCAAGCGAATTGAGTATGCAATCTACTCGATCGGCGATTTTTGGGTCAGCCCGCCGGATCTGTTAGCAGCGCTGGCCAGGGACACCAGGATCTTACAGGCGCGAATCGACACCATAGATGATGGCATGGTACACACGAGCCTCGGCGATTTCCCGGCTGATTATTTGATACTGGCCATGGGCCCGTGGGCAAAGGCTCGGATCGACAAGCACGTTACTCAACTGGCCCGGGTCCAAGCGCCCCTGTCCACGATGGTCCACATCCTGGACACCGGCATCTACCTGCGCCCAGAGGGCCGGGGAGCGCTTGCCGGTGACGGCGACACAGTGTGGGTCGGGGAGCCGGCACCGCAGACGGTGACGCCCGCATTTCTGGCTCACATGGACCGGGAACTTGCCTTCGTCTTGCGCCGGCCGGTAAAATCCGAGCCAGTCTCAGCCGGAATTATTGCCACAACCCCCGATCAACGACCGATCGTTCGTGGTCAGGGCCGAAACTGGATCTTGACCGGATTCGGCGGCGATGGGCTGGCTCTGGCACCGGCTCTTGGCGAACAGGTGGCCGAGCAGATCCTGCAAGCATGAGTGCTCGGGCGCTGGTCCCAGCAGGCGTACCCCAGATGGACCAATCGGACACTCAGGAGCACTTGAGCTCCGTCCACATGCGCTCATAAAAAAATATCTCCGCGCCGATATCTCCAATCTCCTCGCACCGGTCCAGAACGGCATCGGGAGGATAGAGACTCTCATCAGAGAGCATTTCCGGCTTGATCCACTTGAGAGCTGCAGCATTAGGAGTGGCGTAACAGGTGTAGTTGGCAGTGCCCGCCGCCACCTCCGGCTCCAAGATGAAGTTGAGCCAGAGCAAGGCATTTTCTACATGCGGTGCCGTGGCCGGGATACACATGTTATCGACCCACATGGAAGCCCCACCTTCCGGAATGATGTATTTCACATCCGGATTCTCCCGGGCAGCCTGATGAGCGTCACCACTGAAAGCCTGCGATGCCAGGCTGTCTCCGCTGGCCAAGTAGACAAGTACCTGATCGGAGGTATAGCACATGGTCAGAGCCTTTTGTTCCTTGAGCTCACCACACGCGCAGCGAATCGCTTCATGATCAATCGTGTTATAAGAGGAGCCACGGCGTTTCAGAGCCAGTCCGATCGTCTCGCGCGGATCGTCGAGCAGCGTAACGCGGCCGGAAAGACGCCTGTCCCAGAAAACGTCCCAGTTAGACGGAAATTGCCGGGTCGAGCCACCAAAAGCAGTCTTGCTAAAGGCGACTCCCGTGGTGCCAAAAGTATAGGG
>Ga0066388_100000315_pt1 | contig 21727 bp, 19 predicted proteins | sample PanSoiMetaGPlot6_FD_64539 | JGI IMG/M metagenome (GOLD analysis project Ga0066388, IMG submission 64539) | Tropical forest soil microbial communities from Panama analyzed to predict greenhouse gas emissions - Panama Soil - Plot 6 (Hybrid Assembly) | ecosystem: Environmental > Terrestrial >...
GCGCGGTTGGCGGGGGGTGCCCGGGTGCTCGGGGACGACACTGTCCACAGTGGCGGGGACTGAAGGAGTTGGTCCGGCGGATACGCGAGGAGACGAGGTGCGGCGGCAGGAGTTCGTCACGGCGATGCTCTCGGCGTTCACCGGCGCGACGGTGCCCGTGGGACTGGCCGGCGCTGGCCGGCTGGGCCAGCGCGATGTTTCCCCCGCCCGCCGGGGGCTGGCCCTGCTGTACGAGCTGGACGACCAGCACGGCGGCGGGGCGGTGTACGGGCTGGCGGTGCGGGCGATTCGGCAGGCTCGGTCCACGCTGGAGCGGGCCAGCTACGAGCAGGCCACGGGCCGGGCGCTGCGCGCGGTCGTCGGCCAGCTGACCGAGCACGCCGGATGGCTGGCCTACGACGCCGGCCGGCAGCCGGAGGCGCGGTACTGGTGGCTGGAGGCGCTGCATGCGGCCCGGATGGCCCATGACGAGCAGGCCGAGGTGGTCGTGTTCGCGTCGATGTCGCTGCAGGCCGGGCGGACCGGACAGCCACGTGAGGCAGCCGAGCTGGCGCAGGCTGCCCAGCGTGCCGCGCGGTCCAGGATGACGCCTCGGCTGCGCGCGGTGCTACTCGCCCGGGAAGCAGTCGGGTATGCCGGGGGCGGCGACCGGGCCGGTGCGACCTGTGTGCTCTCGCAGGCATTGACCGAGCTTGAGCGCGGACACCGCGACGACGACCCGCCGTGGCTGGAGTTCTTCGACCACGCCGACCTGGCCTGGCACGAGATGCTCGCCGCGGCCGATCTGGGCGATCTGTCCTGGGCGGAGCGGGCCGCACGCCAGGCGCTGGGGTCGGCGGACGAGGTCGACTATCCCCGCAACCATGCGCTGTACCTCGCGCAGTTGGCCGACATTCTGGCCGCCAGCGGCCGGGTGGAGGAGGCGTTGCCGGTCACCGCTCAGGTGGTCGTCCGCGTTCCCACGCTGGACTCCGACCGGGTCACGCGGCAGACGACGACAGTGTTGCGGCGGCTGGCCGCGCACCGCGGCGACCCGCAGGTCCGGGACCTGCTCGACTGGGCGGGCCAGGTCATGCACCGGGCCGCGGCGGAACCAGTGGTCGCCCCCGGTCCCGTATGACGTCCGTTCAGGCATACGGTGCCGATCCGGATGGTGCGGTCCTCGCCGCGGGTTCGGCCGCTTTACGCCGAGATCTACGCCGAGCCGCCGTATCTGGAAGGCCCGACCGAGGTCGGCGACTTCGTCGACCAGTGGCCGACCCGGGCGGCGCAGCCGGGGTTCCGGGTCGTCCTCGCACTCGGCGGCACCGGGACGCCGCTGGGGTTCGCACTCGGCCACGCGCTCACGCCGGATACGGACTGGTGGGACGGGCTGCTCGACCCGGTGCCGGCGGAGGTGACGGCAGAGCACACGGGACGCACCTACACGGTGATCGAGATCGCCGTCCGCGCCAGTCACCGCCGCGTCGGCGTCGGGCGCACGCTGCACCAGGCGCTGCTCGCCGGACGGCCCGAGCAGCGGGCGACGCTGCTGTCCCGCCCCGAGGCCGCACCGGCCCAAGCCGCATACGCCGCCTGGGGGTACCGCTGCCTGGGCCGGCTACGGCCGGCCGCCGAGGGACCGGTCTACCTGGCCATGATCTGCGACCTGCCGCTCTGAGCACGAATTCCCTCCCTGTCACCGCGTTCGTAAGGAATGGGCACGGTCGACCGTTACGCTGACGTACCGGGGGAACGGGCGGGCGGGGCTGGTGACGCAAGCGTGACCGGGTGGGAGGCTGCGGCGCTCGGCGTCAACGTCTCGGCGGCTGGAAGGGCGGTCGTGCCGGTTGGCTCGGCGGTGGTTCGTAGGAGCGCTGCCGCCTGATCTCCATCCACAGTTGAACGAGGATGCCGAACAGGATGGTCGCGATTCCGGCGATCGTTCCGAGAACGCTTATTGTGCTCATGCCCAGCTTGGCGTCGGCGAGCCCGAGCGCCACTGCTTGCGGGACTGCTACCAGCACGCTCACCGTGACGATTCGGAGGCGGACCCCGCCCTTCAGTCTCCGGCGCTCAGCCGACAGATCCCAGTGGATCGGGGCGTTCTCAACCAGCGTCACGGCCTTGACCTGCTCCTGGTATTCGGTGACCAGATAGCGCGTGATCGTGTCGATCACGTGGTCGTGCTGGAAGTAGACGAGCGACATGGCGAGACCGAAGGCTGGGATGACGTACAGCAGCCCGGCCTGGTTCGCGGCGCCGAGTGCCACTCCGAACACCGCGCCGCTGCCCGCGAGAAACAGCGACACCGAAGCGTCCCGGTTGGTCACCCGCTGCACGATCTCGGCGCGAGCACACTGGTAGTACGTGATCAGCAGCTGCAGCCTGGCGTCGGCGGCACTGGGCTGTGGGGTCCCGTCGAGCGTTGTTGTCTGGCGTCCGTCACCATCCAGCGCACCAACTCCGCTCTGGCGCTCACTCCCGTCGTGGAGAGCCATCGCCGTGATCCCTCACGAAGAAATAGGCCCGACCGTCGCGCGACCGCGTACCGACGCTGCGGTGAACCATAGCGAAACAGTAGCCCGATGGACGACGGTAGTCGTGACGGCTCGCCACGACGGGCTGGCGCCGCTCTGGCTGTCAGGAGCGGGGTGCCAGCACCACCAGATACCGGACCTGGACCGTCGAGCGTCTCGGGTCAGGTAGCTGCCCCCGTCCGGTGGTGCTGGCGATCTCCACCGTGGCCAGGAAGACCATGGCCGCGTGGAGGCTGTGGAGGCTAGGGAACCGGGACGTATGGGGGCACCCGGCTCAGTTCACCTTGAGTTGTGACAGGTCGGTGGGGCCTCGAGCATCCAGCGAGCGCCCGGGCGGCGAGCATCGTGGACCGTCAGTGGCGCCGATCTCGGTCCATTCCAGACGCGAAGGCGCAAGTGAATCCGGCATGCCTGTCCCCGCTGCTAGAAGGTGTAGCCGACTCTACACGGACTCGTCTGAGAAGTAGGCGCAACTACGAGATAGGGACTTGGCCCGTCGGAAGTTGGACGGCGCGGGCCGTTCGCGATGGCGCGGCTCGCGGGCCGTCGGGATCGCTGCGGCCGAGGTTTCAGGGGCGGAGGGCACGGCTACAGCTTTGCGACGCTGACTGTCCGGAGATGTCAGATTACGGCGCGGGCTGATACACTGACACCCACGGATTAGATGTCAGGGGGGTGTGGGTATGCGAACGGTCATCGACGTCGACGACGAGGCTCTGCGGTTGGCGGCCGAGGAGTTGGGCACCACCTCCAAGGTGGCGACCGTCAATGGCGCCCTGCGCAGGGTCGCCGAGCAGCGCGCTTCCCGTCTGATGGCGGTCGACATCCTGGGCATGGATCTTGACTTGGACGAGGACACCATGCGGGGGGCGTGGCGTTGACTGTCTATCTTGTGGACAAGTCTGCGTGGGAGTGGGCCCGACGCGACGCCACGGCCAGTGCCGACCTGACTGAGCTGCTTGCCGCCGGGCACCTCTTGGCCGGCAGCCACCTCACCGCCATGGAGTTGGCCTACTCGGCGCGCAACGCTGCTGACCACGCGAGGGTGATCGCCCGGCAACGTTCCTCCCGCTGGCTGCCCGTCACCGAGGCTGTCATGGACCGTGCGCTGGAGGTGATCGCCACCCTGGCCACGCATGGTCAGCACCGCATCCCCATCCCGGATGTGATCATCGCTGCCACCGCGGAGAGCCATCACGCCACAGTGCTCCATGTAGACAAGGACTTCGACCGTATCGCCGCCGTGACCGGTCAGCCGATGCGCCGGGTGACCACCGGCAATTGACGCTCGCTAGCGGCCGGCCAGGCCAGCCACGCCGCGACGGCGGGGTCGACGCGCTGGGGCGCGGTGGTGGTGTGCTCATCACGAGAGGCCGGCCGGCGGTCGTCGGCAGCGGCGGTCGGCCCGGCCCGAACGCGGGAGCATTAAAAGGTGTAGTCGGCTCTTTACTGGCCTCGTCCCCCGAGTAGGGCTGACTACGAGACAGCGGGTCCGGCGTGTCGGAGGATGGACGGCGTGGCAGTTCGCGACGACAGGCTCGTGGCCATCGGCATCGCTGCGGCCGAGGTCTTCCGGGCCGGCGAGTACCACGAGGTGCGGGCGGAGGACGTGGCCACGGCGGTGCGTCTGGCGCCGGACGGCGGCGACCACCGGTCCGCGGCGGGGCGGCGCAGCGCGGTCTGGCTCTACAACGAGGTACGCAGCCGGCGGGTGCTGGTCGGGCTGGCCGCGTACGCGGCGTGGGAGGAGTACCGCCGCCGCAACCCCGCCCCGGAGGCGAAGCCGCCGGAGACGGTCGGGCAGGCCCGCGAGGCGGTCGTCGGCGCGCTGGCCGACGTCGTCCGGTTCCACCGCGCCGAGCGGTTCCTGTTGAGACAGGTGGGCCTCGGCCTCGGCGACATCGCGACGTCGGAGAAGCGGGCCCGGCCGGGGCGGGAGGCGCCGAGCTGGCCGGACACCCCGACCGGCCGGGTCGCCGCCGCAGCCTGGCAGTCCTCCTGCGGGGTGTACGCCGAGGCGCTGGCTCCGGTGCTCGCCGCCGCGCTCGGCTGGGCCGCCTGCCCTGCTGGCGACGAGGTCGCAGCCCAGGCGCGGCTGCTGTCCGACCTCGCGTTCCGCGCCTGCCTCGCAGACCCGGACGCACCGGTCGACCCCGTCGCCCGCGGGCTGGCGGCCTACTGGTTCGAGCGATGCCTGGTCCCCGTTGCCGGCCAGTGGGTGGCCGAGCTGGACGCGGCGGAGCGGGCGCTGGCCGCGACCCAGCGGCGGGGCACCGACCAGCGGGCGGAGGCCGCCGCCCGGGCGGTGCTGATCCGGGTCCTGCTGGAGGCGGGCACCCTGCACCGGCGCAGCAGCGAGGAGGGGGTCGCGCTGGTGGCAGAGCTCGAACGGCTCCTCGAGCCGCCGGAGAGCGCCAGCCACGGCGACCGGGTGGCCCTGTGTGACGCGGCCAGCCGGCTGGGGCTGTCGCTGCGGTGTTGGGGTGACCTCGAGGCGGCCGAGCGTGCGCACCGGCGGTCCCGCTCGCTCGCCGTGGACGATCTGGACGGGGACGAGTCACGGGCGGCCCGCGCAGACACCGGGCTGGCGGAGGTGCTGGTCGAGTGCGGCCGGCCGGCCGAGGCACTGGAGCTGGCCGAGCGGGCCTGCCGGGTCCGCGCCCGGCTGCTGCACCCGGACGACCCGGCGTCGTGGCGCCGGCTCACGCTCAGCGAGCACGCCCGGGTGCTGGCCACCATCCGGACCGGGCAGGTCACTGCGGCCGTCACCCTCGCCCACCGCCTGGTCGCGGACCGTCGGCGCCGGCTCGGCGGCCCGGACGGCGTCACCGTCGCCGCGGCCCGGATCGCCCTCGGCCTGGCCCTGCTCGCGGCGGGGCAGCCGGCGGAGGCGGACGAGCAGTTCCGCCGGGCACAGCGGGCCCGCGCGGCCGTCATGCACTACAGCGGCTACCGGGTGCAGTACGACCTCACCTGCCGGGCCGAGGCGGCAGTGGCGCTCGGCGAGCCGGCGGTGGCGATGCTGGCCGGCACGCCGGTGCTGTCGGACTGGTTCGCCGACCGGGTGTCGTTCCGGCTCGGGTACGCCGCGCGGTGCCTGCACGCCCGCGGGGTGGGCCTCGCGGGGGACCCGGACCGCGGTCTGGCCCTGCTCGGCGCCGCGGAACGCCGGCTGACCGCCGAGCACGGCCTCGGCGCCGCCGACCCGCTGCTGCTCGCGTACCGCCGCACCGCCGCCCGGCTGCTGCTCGCGGCGGGCCACCCGGAGAAGGCCGCCGAGCAGACCTCCGCCGCGGAACGGGCGGCGCGGACCGGGCCGGCGGACGTGCCGGCCCGGCTCGAGACGCTCGTTCTCGCCGGGCGGGTCCACGACGCCCTCGGGGACCGTGCCGCGGCCCACCGCCGGTACGGCGACGCCGTCCGGCTGGCCGCCGAGGTCGACGACCGGCACCCGCTGCTGCTCGAGGCGCGCTACGACCAGGCCGTGCGGGAGGTCGACGAGGGCCATATGCATGCCGCCGCTGGACTGCTCGCCCCGCTGCTGGACCGGACGCCCCTCGCCCACGGCCTGCCGCCGCTGGGCGAGGGGCATCCGGTGCTCACCGCCGCCCGCCGCCTCGCCGGCCGAATCGGCGTCCCCGTGCCCGCCGGGTCCGCCGAGCCGCCCTGGAGCGACGGGTGACGCAGCGGGGACGTCCGGCCGGCGCGGCGTCCGTGGCTTTCCTGCTGGCCAAGTATTCACTGCGGATTACTGGATGGTCCACGACCACGTGCAGTTCATCCATCGTGAGGGTGTTGCGCTGTGCGGTGGCGCTGCAGTGGGTAGCTGATTTCGAACAGCGCCGCGGAGACGCGGGTGTCGTTGATCTCCAGTACTCTTCCGGCGGGGTTAGTGGTTGTCCGCAGGATTCGGAGTAGCGGGACGCCTGGGGGCAGGTGGAGGGCGCGGGCCTCGTGGTGCAGTGGCATCCGGGCGCCGAGGGTCTCTGACCAGCGCAGCGGCTGGTGACCCATCTCCTCGAGCCGGTCGTAGATGCCGCCCGGTCCGGTGTCGGGATGTTCGAGGACGGTGCCGCGGGCGACGTCGGCGGGGAGGTAGCTAGTGGCCAGCTGCAGCGGGTTGTCGGTGGTGGCGCCCATGACCCGGTCCCGGACCAGCACTTCGGCACCGGGCTCGATGTCGAGCAGCGCCGCGATGTCGGCTGGGGCCGAGTTCCATGACACGGTCGGGGTTTCGACGGCCATCCACGGTTGGGCCGCGGCGTCGAAGTAGTAGCCGCGTTCGTCCCGGTGCACGCTACGGTCTCTGCGGATCCGCCGGCGGGGTGGCTGGGAACGCACGACAGTGCCGCGGCGGCGGACTGCCTCCACGAGGCCTTCGGATTCCAGCACAGCGACAGCACGGCGGGCGGTCAGCACCGCGACGCCGTGCTGTGCCGCCAGGTCGGTAAGTCTGGGCAGTGTTGCTCCCGCAGCGAGTTCGCCCCGCAGGATCGCGGCCCGCAGCACGTCGGCGAGCTGCTGGTAGCCGGCTGGACTCATCACCGCTCCTTCCCCGCTAGCAGGCCAGCCACTATAGAGGTACGTGTATTGACAACCGTGGGGTGGGGTGCTTCTCTGATACAAGTACTTCTATCCGTATCAGATCAGGTGCTTGTGTAGCCGTTGCCGTACTTGCGGCAAGGGGGTGGGTCAATGCGTTGCGCGAGTGACGGCGGCGTCGGGGTTGGCTTCGACCCGCCCAATGGACAGCCGGGTGACTTCGCGGCAGATTGCTCGTCCTGGCTTGGCTACCGGCCATGTCCGCGCCAGCAGGCCTCGGGTCGGCCGACGTGCGCGGGTTGCCTGGACTACCGGCCTACTCCACCGCTGCCACAGCAGGTCGCGGCGCTGCAGTACGACCCGAGTCGACTGCGCAGAGCCTCCTCGGTGGGGATTGTTGAGATGGGTGGCCTCGGCAGCCATCTTCGTACCAGTGCGGTGACCGGCGCCCTGCGGCGGCTGAATCCCAAGGTGAGGCTCGTCTGGTTCACGCATAGGCGAGGCAGCGAGCTACTGCGGTACGTGCCCGGTGTCGTCGCCGTCGATGTCGAGTCCGAACCGGTGGACTCGGGTCTCGTGCGATCGCTGGATGTGTTGCTCAACTTCGAGATCAGCTCGGCTGCTGCGCGGCTGTGCGGGAGCAGTCGATGCGTCGGCGGGTTCGCGCTCAACCAGCATGGCCGCTTCGCCCCAGCGTCCACGCACGCCAATCGCCTACAGCGGCTACAGATCGACGACGCCTACCGACGCAGGTTTGTCGGGGCTATGCAGCAGGTGCTTCTCGAAGCGGTCGGGCTCGACGTGCCGGCCGGCTACGACCTGGCGCTCCCGCACGATATCCGGGCGGCCGGCAGCGACGCGCTCGCCATGCTCTTCAGCGCCAGACTGCCCTCCCCGCTGATCGGTCTGAACATTGGGAGCAGCCGGCGGGGCAGACTCAAGCGGTGGCCAGCTCCCTACTGGGTCACGCTGGCTGGCTTACTGACCGCCGGCGACCGCGCCCGAGGAGTAGTGATCTTGTCAGGTCCGGAGGACCGTGACATCCGCGACCAAGTCGCATCGAGGTTGGACAAGAACTGCAGGCAGTTGCGGGTTGTCGATGGCCTCAGCGTCGGCCACTTTCTAGCCGTCGTGAGCGAACTGCGAGTCCTGGTCACTGCCGACACGTTCGCGCTGCACGCGGCGCGAGCGCAGAATGTTCCGGTCGTGGCCTTGGCAGGGCCAATGCCGCACCGCGAACTCGAACTGGGCCCAGCCGACCGCATCATAGGACCTGAACTGGCCTGCGGACCCTGCTACTATCGCTGCAGCCAGCCGGTGGCCGGAGCGTGCATGCGACGGATCACGCCGCGTGCGGTCGCCACCCAGGTCGAGGAGATCCTGGGCGGCGGACAGCCGCTGGCGCCCGCCCGATGCCGGGCCAGGCCGACGTACTACCGCGGTGGCGGCGGGGCGCCCAGGTCGGCCAGTCGGCTGCCGTGACGGGACAGCATGTGCCGTACCGGCACGACCACGTTCGCCGACAGCGCCTCGGCAGAGGTCAGCCACCGCGGCCGGTGCCCCTCCTCGACCACCTCAATGCCGACAGCGTCAGTGCGGGTCGCGAAGGCATGCCACCTGTGTGCGTCCGACCCCCGCCGGCAACTGTCACCGATGATGTCCTCGGTCGCCAGCGGGAGCAGGAAGTCGCAGGTGAGGCCGACCTCCTCGGTCAACTCGCGGCGCGCTGCGGCGGCCGGATCTTCGCCAGCGTCCACATGCCCGGAGGGAACAGTCAGCGCGAACGGGTAGACCGTTCGCTGGAACACCAGCAGCCGGCCAGCCGCGTCGAGAACGAAAACCCCAGCGCTCTCATGCCAGTACTCCCCATCGGCACCCACCCACCAGCGCACGCGAGGATCGATCACAATCGACCGTTCGTGCCGCCGCCCACACCTATTGCAGCGGTAGAAGGTACGGCCGGCGTCGTCGTACTCCCGGCTGACCGCCTCAGCGTGACAGCCAACGCAGTACTGGTGGTAGCCCCCGTCGCCGTCCCACCTGAAGTCCAACTTCACCCAGCGCACTCTATCCCCGCCCTATCCCCGGATGAGGCGACATGAGGGCGCGGTCGTCCTGCCGGCCATGGTGATCGGCGATGATGGCAGCGTCGGCTCGTAACAGGCACGGCCGACCGTCGTACTGACGTACTGGGCGAGCGGGCAGGCGGGCTGGGACGGGAAGCGTGACCGGTGGGAGGCGCCTACAGTTCGCCGCGGGCCACCCGGAGAGGGCCGCCGAGGAGATCTCCGCTGCGCAACGGGCCGGGCCGGTTGACGTGCCGGCCTGGCTGGAGACGGTCGTTCTGGACGGCCGCGTCCGCGACGCGCTCGGGGACCGTGCCGGGGCGCGCCGGGGCGCACCGCCGCTGCCGCGTCGCCGTCCGACTGGCCGCCGAGGTCGAGGACCGGCATCCGCTGCTGCTGGAGGCGCGCTACGACGAGGCGGTGCGGGAGGTCGGCGCAGGCCACCTGCACTCCGCCGCCGGCCTGCTCGCCCCGCTGCTGGACCGGGCGCCCCTCGCCCACGGCCTGCCGCCGCTGGGCGAGGGGCACCCGGCGCTCACCGCCGCCCGCCGCCTCGCCGGCCGAATCGGCGTCCCGGTGCCCGCGGGGTCCGCCGAGCCGCCTTGGAACGACGGATGACGCAGCCGGGCCGTCCGGCCGGCGCGGCGTGTTCGGCCCGCTCGACCGCCGCCCACCCCGCGAGCAGCGCATGCCGCGCCTCGGCCGGCACGAGCGGATGGGCGAAGCCGCGGGCGGCCAGCCGGAACGGTCCGGCGACGTACGCGGCTGCCAGCGTCGACAGCGCCGCGAACTCCGCCGCCGACCCGCTAGGCGACGCCGCGGACGCAGACGCCGACCGCGACGACTCGCCCGGCGGCCAGGCTGACCTGCCGGACCAGCCTGCCGACCGGCCGGGCGAGCCTGCGGACGCGGCGGCGCAGGCGGCGGCCATCGCGGGCGAGTCCGGAGCGGCTAGCCGGCCCCAGGCCTCGATGCCGGGCAGGCGGCTCAGCCGGTCGACCGCGGCCGCGGTGAGGAACCGCCGCTCGCTGGCGCCGAGCGCGCTGGCCGGGTCGGCGAGCAGGGACAGCTCGACCGCCATGGCTACGCTCTCGGCGACGAGCAGACCCGCCCCGAACTGCAGCCGGGCCGCCGTCGCCGGCCCGCGGGCGGCGGCGAGCACAGCCAGGTGGTCGAGGTGCACACCGACGTGCAGGCCGAACATCATCGCCGCCGCGGTCGGGGTCATCGGCTTGGCGGGTACGCAGAACACCGGCGTCCGGTCGAGCAGAAACCATCCCCGCCAGACCAGGCGAGAGTCGACGGTCAGCGGCCGGCAGGCGTGCCCGGGCCGCCCGAACGGCCGGACCGCCGCGAGCCGGGTGAGGTCGCCGTCGACCGTCGCCACGTCCAGCGGCACCTCGACGCCGCTCACCGCGCCCTGGGTCGCCACGCCACCACTGGCTGCGTCGCCGTCGGCCGTGTCGCTGTCGGCCGTAGCCGCCGTCCCGTACATTGCCGGGCCGTCAGCGGCCAGGCCGCCGGTCGCCGCGTCGATGACCGCGGCCAGCCGCCGGGCCGCCTCCAGGACCGCAGGCGGTGGCGGTGCCGGCGGCGCCGCGGGGCACGGGACCGGGTACCGGGCCGGTACCGGGCCGGCGTGCCGCCGCAGCTCGGCCAGGCGGTCGGCGAATGGAGCCGTTGGGATCGTCGCGGCGGCGGCGTCCACCGCCGCGAGCAGGGGAGCCTCCCCGGTCGTCACGGCCTGCAGGGTCAGCTCGGCCAGGCCGCGGACCTGCCAGGCGGCGGCCTGCGGGCCGTGGGCCGGGACGCCCATCGCCAGCGCCACCAGCCGGCTCGCGGCCGACCCGCCGGCTGGGCGGATGACCCTCACCGGGTCACCAGCCGCACGCGCAGCAGCAGGCGCCGCTGGTCGGCGAACGCCGTCCGGCCGTGCAGCACGCGGGAGTTGTCGCAGACCAGCACCGTGTCGGCCGGGAGCGGGAGCTGGACCAGGCACGGGTGGGACTCGACATGCGCGGTGAACGCCGCCGCGGTCTGGGCGAGGTCGGCGGCCACGGTGAGGTTGTCCGGCCGCCAGCGCAGGCCGCCGTCCGGTCCGAGCACGGGGCGCGCGGTGTCCGGGCTCCCGCCGAACACGCTCGGCGGCGCCCAGCGCCACACCGGCCGGCGCAGCTGCTCGGCCACCGCTGGGTCGAGGTCGCGCACCGCGTCGGCGGCGGCCAGCAGCCGGGAGAGTCCGCCGTCGGCGGCCGGCTGCGCGCAGAACAGCGCGAACAGCGGCTCCGGGTCGGCCCGGTAGGCGGCATCGGTGTGCAGCAGGGCGGCGCCGGCGCGCTGGCTGAACGTCGCGGCCGGGTCGGTGGTGCGCGGCCGCACCGGCCAGACGTCCTGGCCGCCGTCGCGGTCCGACGGGCGGCCGAAGTACTCGGCGAGCCGCCGGACGGCATCGACGTCGACGGCACCGCCCCGGCTGAAGCCGGCGTCGGTGATGATGCTCCAGCCGCGGGAGCGCAGCTCGGCCTGGGCTACCGCGAGCGCATCCGGGAGTGGGAGGTTTCGGGGGTTCATGAGGTGCTCCGTTCGCCGATTGGGCAAGGGAGCACTTACTTTTTGTCACGTTCCGTGCTGTTCTGCCGGAGCGGAACGGGTTTCGTTCATCGGCAGAACGGGGCGAAGGTGACCAATGCGGCACGACGCTGACGGCCCGGCGGACGGCGTTCCCGAGGAAGGCAGCAGGGAGCTGAGCGCGCTCTACGACCAGCGCGACGCTGCCCGGGCGCGTGCGGAGGCGGCCCGGCAGGCGCTGCGGCAGGCGGCCATCGCCGCGTACCGGGCGCTGCGGGAGTCGGGCAGGTCCACCTCGACGATCGCGCGCGGCCTCGGCCGCACCCCGCAGACGCTGCGCAAGCTCGGGGCGGACGGCCCGAAGGAGGGCTGGCAGGTCCAGTCCGAACGGTTCTATGCGGCGGTGGACGCGTACACCGCGGGCCGGCGCGACCTGCCCACGACCGGACTCGCCGAGCTGCGGCGGGCGCTGGCGCGGGCCACCGCCGAGGTCACCGCGGCGGAGGCGGCGCTGCAGGCGGCCGGTCACGAGATCGACGCCGCGACCGCCGACGGCGCCGCGCTCGGCGGGGACCTGCGCCGCTACCTGGAAGCCCTCGTCGACACCGTCGGCCGCACCCTGGGCTGGCTACCGTACGGGGATCTAGACGCCGGCTTCGAACAGCGCAGGGTCAGCGTTTCCGACGACCCGCCGACGGTCGGGACCGCCAGGACGATGCCGTTGCGCTCCCGTTCCCTGCTGCGCGGCGACGTACGGTGGGAGCGGGCGATCGACCAGGTACCGGTCGCGGTCGTCCTGGCCGACGCGGGCTCTGGCAAGACCTGGCTGCTTCGCCACCACGGGCGGCTGTTGGCCAGGCAGGCGCTGGCCGCGCTGGACGTCGGTGCCGCCCCGGCCGCCGTCGCGGTTCCGCTGCTGATGCACGCCGGCGAGTTGGCCCGCGCCTGGACCGGTGGCCGGTCGCCGTCCGACGCGGTCGTTGCCGCGGGCCTGCTGCTGGCTCGGGCGGCCGGGTTCGGGGGCTCGTTGCCGCTGCGCCGGTATCTTGCCGACCGGCTGCGGCCGGGCGCACCGCCGGTGCACGTCCTAGTCGACGCGTACGACGAGGTGTTCGACGACGGGCAGCGGACCGCTCTGGCCGAGGCCCTCGGCTGGCTCGCCGGCATGGTCCGCCGCTCGTCCGGGCCGCGGCTGGTGCTCACCTCGCGGTGGTCTGGCTACGACGACCCGTTCCTGCCCGACTTCGGCGCCGACGACAACGACGACGGCGACGGTCTCAGCGACGCCGAGTTCGCCGACCGCGAGGCGCGGCAGCCCCGCTACCTGCAGCTCGGCGTACTGGACGAGCACCAGGTCCGCCGCCTGTGGGACCGGTGGTTCGAGCTGCGCGGCCGGCCGCTGCCGGCCGAGCGGCTGGAGCCGGCGATCGCCCCGCGGTCGCCGCTGCGCCGGTTCGTGCACGTCCCGCTGATCGCGGCGTTCTGCGCGTGGGTGGCCGAGGAGGAGACCGTCGGCCAGGCCCGGTCGCAGCTGTACGAGCAGGTGCTCCGGCGGTTCCTGGCGCAGCCGTGGAAGGTCGGCCCGGCCCCGACCGGGTCGCTGCGGCAGGACGGTGCCCGCCGCCGCATGATCGAGGACGCGCTCGTCGTGCTCGCGTGGGAGATGGCCGCGGCGCGGCCACACTGGCGGGACGCGGTGGACGTCGGCGAGTGCGAGTCGATCCTCGCCGCGGCCGGCCTGCCGGTCCCGTCGGACCGCAGCCGCACCTGGGACCCGGTCCGCACGCTCGGCATCCTGGTGCAGGCCGGCACTGTCCAGGCTGGCACTGTCCAGGCCGACATGGCGGGTGGGCAAGCGCCGGCACCCGTCCTCGGGGAGGGGCCGGTGCTGTGGGTGCACGGCAGCGTGCACGAGTTCCTCACCGCCCGGCGGCTGGTGACCCTTGGTGAGCCGGCGGCGCGCGAGGTGCTCGACGAGCGGTGCTGGTCGCGGCCGGAGTGGGGCAACGTGCTGGACTTTGCGCTCGGCCTGGAGGCCGCGGGACGGGACGAGGCGCGCCCGGTCACCCGCGCGCTGCGCGGGCTCGCGCTCGGCGGCGAGGACGGCCTGGGCTGGTACGCGATGGTCTTCACCGCCGCCGGTGCCGGGATGCCGCCCGACCCGGACCAGCGGCAGAGGGTGGCGGACCGGGTCTGGGGCCTGCACCGGGCCGGGATGCTGTCGGCGGCGAGCCTGGCGGAGCTGCTCGCGGGCACCGCCGAGTCCGACCCCAACGACGTCGTCGGCGCGGTGTACGGCGCAGTCGGGACGGGTGGGCCGGACCAGGCGACGTGGGATGCGTTGGCGTGGTGCGGTGCTCCTGGGCGGGCCTTTCTGGCCGGTGTCGTGGCCAGCGCCGCCGATGTGGGCGGTGCGGCCGCCGCGCTGTACCGGGTGGACCCGCCGGCCGCCGTGGCCGCCCTCCGCCGTCGGCTCGCCGCGCCGCTGCCGGTGCACGCCGCCGACGCCGCGGTCCTGCGCGACATCGACGAGCCGGACGTACAGGCGCTGGCCGACCGGTACCGGCGCCAGCCCGGCTCCGAGGCGCTCGCCCGCACCCTCGGCTGGACCGAGCACCCGCTGGCCCGCGACCTGCTCCGGTCCACCCTCGCCGACGACGAGCCCAGGGTCCGCCGGACCGCCGCGGCGGGCCTGGTCGCCAGCTACGGCAACGACATCGACCGGCCGACGTTCGACCTGCTCGTCGGCGTCGCCACCGCCGACCCGGACCCGGACACCCGGCTGGCGGTACGGGAGAAGCTGGCCGTGATCGGGATGAGCGTCCCGTGGGTCGAGACCGCGCTCGGGGACGTGGTGGGCACCCTCTACCGCCCGCTCGGCGTCGCGTCGCTGGACACGCCGGAGGCGATCGCCGCGGCGCTGCGCACCACCGGGCCGGCCACCGAGCTCGCCGTGCAGATGCTGCTGGAGGGCCCCGAGCTGGTCGCCGGACCCATCGCCGAGGAGATGACGCTGGTGACCCTGCGTGCGCTGGCCGGCGACTACGGCGTTGCGCTCACCTCGAAGGTGGCCCGGGTCGCGGGAAAGGAGACGTTCCTCGGCCTGGCGCTGCCTCGGCTGGCCTCCGGCGACGTGCCCGACGACCCGGTGCGGCAGGCGCGCCTGCTGGGCGGACTCGGCCTGGCGTTCCCCGACGAGGAGGAGGTGTTCGCCGCGATCCTCGACGCCGCACCGCAAGCCGACCACGAAGACGTCGACGGCGTGCTGCGGCTGTCCACCGTGCCCGCGCCACGCCGGCTGGAGATCGTCTGCGACCGGCTCGTCGGGCTGACCGAACCGGCCCCGGTCTCGGTGCGGATCTGGACCGACCTGGCCCGGCACCTGCTGGTCCAGCTTCCCGAGGTCGACCGCCAGCGTTTCCGCGAGCCGTTCGCCCTGGCCACCACCCACATCCTCGACATAGCCGGCTGACCTCCCCAGGCCACCCATCCGCCGAGCAAGGGTTTTCGGAGGCTCACACGACTGATGGTCATGAAGGAGTTGGACAGCCCTCGAGGGTGCGGGATGTGCGGTGCAATGGCGTTCCTGCTGGGCGTTCGAGTGGCGTCGTGGCCGGCCGGCTGCGTGTGGGCCGGCGGGAGAGAGCGGGCGCCTGCGCCGGGTGGGCGTCCGGCGTGCCCGCACGTCTCGCACCGGCAAGGGCGGCGCCCCTCGGGCGGTCCAGGTGCGCGATGACATCTCCGCGGAGTGGAGAGCCGAGATGACACACTGCTTCAAGACGATGTCTGGCCAGCTGTACGAGTTCACGTACGTTTACACCCGCGGTGAGCGGGCACTGGCGGAGGACCTCGTCCAAGAGGCATTCCAGGAGGCGTGGAAAAACTGGCTCGAGCTGCGGGACCTGTTGACGACGCCGGACCGGCTGCTCAACTGGCTGAAACACGTGGCGGCGCGGACGGCTATCGACGGCTACCGGCACAACACTGTCGTTCGTAACAAACAGCCGCAGGTCTGGGAGCGGTATGCACCGCGTGCGGCAGACACGGAGTCTGAGGCGCTGTCGGCGGTCGCGGCCGAACGTTGCTGGAAAGTGATCGCGGGCCTGCCGGAGCGGCAGCATCAGATTGCCCTGTTGTACTGGGGCTTCCGCTGGACGGGCCGCGAGATCGCCCAGACATTGACGATCACCGAAGGTGCGGTGACCGCGCAAATTGCGGCAGCACGGAAGAAGCTTTGGCTTGCGCTGGGCCCGGAGATTCCTCCGGAGTTCGGCCAGGTGAGACATGGGGGTCGCCATCATGAGTGACGAGCCTGAGGTCAGCGGTCTACAGGAGGACGCCATCATTTTGGCCTTGTACGCGCAGCTGAGGACGACCTTCCTGCGACATCAGCACCCGGCATACGACGTCGATGCCGGGCTGAGGCGGTTTACTGCCTGGATGGAGGCTCACCCCGAGGCGGCGCCCGACACCGACGAGCCGGGGCTCGGGCTCGTGAATGGTGGGGTGTTCATCAACTACCGGGATGCGGACACCCGCAGCTACGGGGTGCTGTTGTATTCGGAGCTGTCCCGCCGCTTCGGCGCCGAGCGGGTGTTCCTCGACACCGAGTCCGTCCCGGTCGGGGGCGAGTTCGACGAACTGCTGGGCTGGGTCCGGCGGTGTCGCGTGCTGCTGGCGGTGATCGGGCCGGGCTGGCTGACCGCCGCCGGGGCGGACGGCCGGCGGCGGATCGACGACCCAGGCGACTGGGTCCGGCGGGATCTGGCCGAAGCGTTCGCCGCGGGGGCCAGGGTGATCCCGGTGCTGACCGACGGGGCGGACCTGCCGGCGGAGGCCGACTTGCCCACCGACATCGCCGCGTTGGGCCGCTGCCAGGTCCGCCGGCTGCGGCACCGTGCGGCGACCGCCGACGTCCACCGTATCTGCGCTGACCTGGCCGCGGCCGACCCCTCTCTGGCCGCTGCGGCGGGGCGGCGGTCGGCGCTGCCGCACCAGCTGCCGGCCGACGTGTGGGCGTTCGCCGGGCGCGCGGGGGAGCTCGCCGACCTCGACCGGGGCCTGCGGGCCAGCACCGGGCAGACCGACCCGCCGACACGGACCGGTGACTCGCCAGCGCCGGTGGTGATTTCCGCAGTGTCCGGCGCCGCCGGGGTCGGCAAGACGGCGCTCGCCGTTCGGTGGGCACACCATGCCCGGGCCGCGTTCCCGGACGGGCAGCTGTACGTGAACCTGCGCGGCAACGACCCCGACCAGCCCATGGCCCCCGCCGACGCACTGGCCGGGTTCCTGACCGAGCTGGGTCTGTCCGGTCAGGACATTCCCGTCGAGTTGGACGACCGGGCCGCGCGGTACCGGACCGAGCTCGCCGGCCGGCGTCTGCTGGTGGTGCTGGACAACGCCTCGTCGGTCGACCAGGTCCGGCCGCTGCTGCCCGGCTCGGGCTCGGCGGTGGTCGTGGTGACCAGCCGGGACTCGTTGCCCGAGCTGGCCACCGTGCACGGCGCCCGCCTCGACCTCGACCTGCTTCCCCTGCCCGACGCGATCGCCCTGCTGCGCACTCTGATCGGCCCACGGGTCGGCTCTGAGCCCACCGCGGCGGCGGCGCTGGCCGAACAGTGCGCGCGGCTGCCGCTGGCGCTGCGGGTCGCCGCCGAACTGGCCGTCTCCCGCCCCACCGCCCCTCTCGCCGGCCTCGTCACCGAGCTGGACGACCTGCGGCGGCGGCTGGACCGGCAGGACGGGCTGGATGCCGGCGGTGGCACCGGCGCGGCGGTGCGGGCGGTGTTCTCCTGGTCCTACCAGCACCTCCCACCTGACGCCGCGCGCACCTTCCGGCTGATCGGCCTGCACCCCGGCCCCGACGTCGACCCCTATGCAGTCGCCGCCCTGGCCGACGCCACCGTCGACCAGGCTCGCCGGATGCTCGAGCTGCTCACTCGCGCGTACCTCGTCCAGCCCACCAACGACGGCCGGTACGGTCTGCACGACCTGCTCCGCGGCTACGCCATGGGACAGGCCAGCAGCGAGGACACCGAGGACCAGCGGCGGGCGGCTCTACACCGGCTGTTCGACTACTACCTGGCCACCGTCGGCGCCGCCATGAGCGTCCTGCACCCCGTCGACACCCGCGGCCGGCCCCGCGTCGCCCCGGCAACCACTCCCGCACCGGCCCTGGCCGACCTGGACACCGCCCGGGACTGGCTCGAAGCCGAACGCCCCACCCTGTCCGCGGTCGCCGCGTACACCGCCGACCACGGCTGGCCTACCCACACCATCCGTCTTGCCGGCACCCTGTGCCGCTACCTCTACGGCGGCCACCACACTGAGGCGCTCACCGTCCACGAGCACGCCCGTCGTGCCGCCCAGCGGACCGGCGACCTGGCCGGCGAAGCCGAGGCGCTGACGGGTCTCGGCACCGCCCACTGGCAGCCGGGCCGGTACCAGCCGGCCGCCGACTACCTCGAGCAGGCGCTCGCGCTGTACCGGCGGGCCGGCGACCAGGTCGGCGAAGCCCGCGCCCTGTGCAACCTCGGCAACGTCCAGGACCGGATGGGCCGGTACGAGCTGGCCACCGGCCAGTTCCAGCAGGCCCTCGCCCTGTTCCGGCGGGCCGGAGACCAGGTCGGCGAGGCCCGCACCCTGGCCAACCTCGGCACCGTCCACTGGCGGATCGGCCGGTACGAGCTCGCCGCCGGCCAGTTCAAGCAGGCGCTCGCGCTGTACCGGCGGGCCGGCGACCAGGTCGGCGAAGCCTGGGCGCTGAGCGGCCTCGGCGTCGTCGACGAGCGGCTCGGCCGGCACGATCTGGCCGCCGAGCGCCTCCACTTCGCGCTGGCGCTGTTCCGCAAGCTCGGCGACCGGGGCGGTGAGGCGAACATGCTGGACTACCTCGGCACTGTCTACACCGGTCTCGGCCGGCCTGATCTGGCTGCCAAATACCACCGCCAGGCCCTCAGCCTGTCCCGCGAGCTCGGCGACCGGGACACCGAGGCATGGGCGCTCAACGGCCTCGGCGAGGCCGCCTATTCCGCCGGCCACGCCGCCGGCGCCCTCACCTGGCACAACGCCGCCGACGCCGTCGCCGCCGAGACCGACAACCGCGACCAGCAGGCCCGCGCCCACGCCGGCCTCGGTCGCGCCCATGCCGTCCTCGATGACCCCACTCGCGCCCGCCGTAACTACGAGCGTGCGCTGGCCCTCTACACCGAGCTCGGCCATCCCGAGGCCGACGACGTCCGCGCCCAGCTCGCTGCCCTTCAGCAGAGGGCCGGCCAGTGGGAGAGCGTCGCCCCGCTCCGGCATCGCCGGGCGCCGTGACTGCCACGGGACGAGAACCGGCCTAGCACAACAAAACGAAGGCCCCTCTGCTCCGGGATAGCGGCTCGACCGGCACCTCCAATGGCTGTTGGCCGTTGTTCAGCTCGCCTTGTGGGCGGCTTCGTCCAAGGCGTGGCGCACCCACTCCGAGCGTGAGATGCCCGCCCTTTCCGCGGCACGGGTGACCGCTTCGTCCAGTTCGCGGGACAGGCGCACCCGCAGCAACGGTGACTCCCCGGACCGGGACAGAGACGGTCGCCCTCGGCCGCGTGCCACCGTGACGGCCTCCTCGACCGCAGACTCGACGTAGGCGTCATCGACGGCGCGGCCCTGGCTGTCGTGGAGGAGCTCGCTGTCTGGGATGTCGGGGCCGAGGACGTAGTTTGTGCGCCTGGCCATGCCCAGTCACCTCCGCAGCTTCGTCGGCATGACGTGAATCACGACGAGTGCGTCCTCGAGGTCCAGCGCCACGATCTCCAACTCGATACCGCGATCGTCCTCGCCGATCCATACGAGGCGGGCGTCGGCCGACTCCGACGCCGGACATGGACGGGCTCGGTCGTGCGAATCACATGCATCGCGTGCACCTTGCCGATCTTGTGGCGCCGGGCGGAGCGGTACCACCGGACGCACGGTCCCACATGTTTAATGTGGCACAGAAATGTGCTTCGCTGTCGATGGAAGGACACGTACGTTGCCTTGTTGCGCTCGAGCTACCGTCGCTAGTCGATCTTCGGCAGCGACGGTAGTGAGAGCGGTGACGCCTGGGTCGACGTAGCCGCGGGGGATCCTCTCTGTGATCACTGCATCTGATGTAGCATCAGAGGATGACTAGGCGAGCGACCGTAGCCGCGGACGATGACGACCTCGCGGTCCTCGCTGGCGAGGCCAGGAGGCGGGGCCTGTCCCTGGCGCGCGTGCTGGGTGAGGCAGTTGCCGAGAAGGCCGAGCGACTGCGCGCGGCCAAGCGGCCACGGGTCGGCGTCTTCCGTTCAGACGCCAGCATCGCGGAGTTGGCTGACACCGGCGACGCGCCAGCCGGCACCGACTTCCGCTGACCGTGGCCCTGGTCCTGGATACCGGTCCGATCGTCGCGGCGCTCAACGCCGGTGACCCTGACCACGCGCGGTGCGCGGCCCTGCTCGTGGACAGTCCGGAGGACCTCGTCATCCCTGTCCTCGTGCTCGTCGAGGTCGACTACTGGCTGCGGAAGCTCGGCGGCTCGCAGGCATGGCAGACCCTGGTCGAGGACGTCGCCAGCGGCAGCTACAGACTCGAGCCGTTGCGGGACGCCGACCTGGCTCGGGCGAGCGAGCTGGAGACGACGTACCAGTCACTCCGGCTCGGCTTGGTCGACGCCTCCGTCATCGCGCTCTGCGAGCGGCTGGACGAGCCGAAGGTGGCCACCCTCGACCGCCGCCACTTCAGCGTTGTACGGCCGCGTCACCGGACCGCAATGGCCCTGCTGCCCCAGTAGCGGCTCGCTGGCGTAGTTGCGCGTCCAACTCCCTGTCGATGCGCAGGTGCAGCGGGATATCTAGACTGCTGGCCTTGCCCGCCCGAGGTACCGCCTGGCACCCGCACCGTCGGGCTGCCCGAGCCCACTCGCGTGGGCGAGCCGGTCTGGCTGCAGCCGTTCCCGGACGTCCTGCTCGACGGCCTGCCGGACGCCGCGCCTGGGCCACAGGCGCGGTACGAGATGAACGAGTCGATCTCGCTGGCGTTCATCGCCTCGGTACAGTCCCTGCCGCCTCGGCAGCGGGTGGTGCTGGTGCTGCGCGACGTCGAGGCGATGGTGCGGCTGCTGACCGACGACGCCTGGCTGAGGATGCCGCCGCTGCCGCTGCAGTACCAGGGCCGCGCGAGGGTGGCCGGCTTCATGGCGACCGTCGCGTTGCGCGGCGGCACCCGGCGCTACCGGCTGGTCCCCACCCGCGCGAACCGGCAGCCGGCCTACGGCTGCTACGGCTACGACGGGAACGAGCCGGTCGGGCGCGCCCGCGGCCTGATGGTGCTGACCGTGACCAACGACGGAATCTCCACCGTCACCCAGTTCCTGGACAACAGCCTGCTCCCACTATTCGGCCTGCCCCGAACCCTGCGCGACTAGCGCCCGGCCCCTAGTTCTTCGGCGGTGCTGTCGGCATCTCTCGCCTGCGTCCGCCGGTACCAGAGCTGAACATGTCGGCACTCGTCGGGCAGCGAGTACCGGCGCCGCTCCGCCTCGTCCAGGGGTCTCGTCATCGTGTCGAGAACACGCGCGAGTAACAGGTCCGGCGTCACTTTCGAAGACCCGGGCCGACCGGTCGTGGCTGGCGGTGGCCACCCGGGTGCCATCCGGGGCGAACGCCACCGCGTACACCGCACCGTCGTGGTCCAGCCGGGCTAGCTCGGTGCCGGTGGCGGCGTCGAAGACCCGCGCCGACCCGTCGCTGCTGGCGGTGGCGACCCGGGTGCCGTCCGGGGCGAACGCCACCGCGGCCACCGCACCGTCGTGGTCCAGCCGGGCCAGCTCGGCGCCGGTCGCGGCGTCGAAGACCCGCGCCGACCCGTCGCTGCTGGCGGTGGCCACCCGGGTGCCGTCCGGGGCGAACGCCACCGCGGCCACCGCACCGTCGTGGTCCAGCCGGGCCAGCTCGGTGCCGGTGGCGGCGTCGAAGACCCGCGCCGACCCGTCGCTGCTGGCGGTGGCGACCCGGGTGCCGTCCGGGG
>Ga0066388_100000316_pt1 | contig 21723 bp, 17 predicted proteins | sample PanSoiMetaGPlot6_FD_64539 | JGI IMG/M metagenome (GOLD analysis project Ga0066388, IMG submission 64539) | Tropical forest soil microbial communities from Panama analyzed to predict greenhouse gas emissions - Panama Soil - Plot 6 (Hybrid Assembly) | ecosystem: Environmental > Terrestrial >...
CCGGCCGCCTCCGGTCCGGCGGGGGTGATCGCCAAGGTCAACGGCGAGCCGATCCGGTACGAGGAGTTCATGGCGGTCTACCAGAACGGCCTGAACCAGGTCCGGGCCGAGCGGGAGGTGCGCCCCGGCGAGGACAGCTACATCCGGGAGCAGGCTTGGGAGCAAATCTTGCAGCAGAAGCTGATGCAGCAGGAGGTGCGCCGCCGGCACATCCGCGTCACCGCCGACGAGATCAAGACCGCGATCCGCTTCGCTCCCCCGGACTTCGTGATCCGCGCGCCCGGGTTCCAGACCAACGGGCAGTTCGACTACAAGAAGTACCTCGCCGAGCTCGACAACCCGAACTCCGCCGTTCCGTGGGCCCAGGTGGAGGCGTACGTCGCCGAGACGCTCCCACAGCAGAAGCTCCAAGAACAGGTCATCTCCGAGGTGAAGGTCTCGGAGGCCGACGTCCGCGACCGCTTCCTGCTCGCGAACGAGAAGATCGACGCCCGGTTCCTCTATTTCCCGATCGACAGCTTCCAGGTCGACACCACCCAGATCGGAGGAGCGGACATCGAGACGTACTACCGCTCGCATCCGGATGAGTTCTCTGGCCCTCCCGAGGTGAAGCTCCAGGTCTCGATGGTGCCGCGCCGCCCGCGCGATCCCGACTTCGCGGCGGCGATCGAGCGGATGCGCGGGATCCGCGACCAGCTCCTCGCGCAGCCCGACTCCTTCGCGAAATACGCCCGCACGTACTCGGAGATCAGCTCGGCCCAGGCTGGCGGAGAGACGGGGGATGCTCCGTACGTGAACCTCCGGCCGAAGATGCAGGCCGCGCTCAAGCTGATCCAGCCGGGTCAGCTGAGCCAGCCGGTGCAGGAGGAGCGCTCGGTGCACCTCTTCCGGCTCGACAAGCGGTGGGCGGATCCGAAGACGGGCATGGAGATGGTCCACTACCACGAGATCGCGTTTCGGGTGGAGCCCTCCGCCGAGTCGATCAGGGAAGCGCGCAAGGGCGTCGACGATCTGATCGCGGCGGCCAAGAGGAACGGACTCGCCAAGGCCGCGACCTCGAAGGGCTTTCAGACCACCGAGACCCCCTATTTCCGCGAGGGGAACAGCCGCAACCAGGTGTTCCAGAATTTTCCGGAGCTCGAGACCTGGGCGTTCCAGGCCAAGGTGGGGTCGGTCTCGCACCCGGTCCCCTCCGAGATGGGCTGGTACGTGTACCAGATCCTCGATCGGGAGAAGGCGGGACTCCGCTCGATCGGCGAGTCGCGCCTGGGAGCGCGGGCGCTGCTCATCATGTCGCTCCAGATCGGGAGAGCCACCGACGCGGCGACGCAGGCCCGGGCCGCCCTCCTCGGCGGGATGCCGGAAGCGGAGGTCGCGAAGCGATTCCACGCCTCGCCCGGGCAGCTCACCGGGATCACCCGGTCCGGATATCTGGGGCAGTACGGGGCCGAGCCCAAGATCGTGGGAAGCCTCTTCACGGTGACGCCGGGCTCCTGGAGCGCTCCGCTCGTGGGCAAGTGGTCGACCGGACTCGCGTTCGTCACGAACCACGCGCGCCCGACCGAGGAGGAATACCGCAAGCAGGCGCCGCAGGTTCGCCAGCAGCTCCTGAACGAGGGCCAGCAGCTCCGGTTCTCGGAGTGGTTGAAGGAGCTGCGCAAGCGCGCGCGGATCGAGGACTACCGCGAGAACTACTTCGAAGCCTAGCCCGCCGGAGCGGCGGATCGGGGAGATCCTCTCCTTCCCCGGCGATCGGGTCGGAAAGGCCCGTCGGATCGCCGCCGCGATCCGGGAGTCGGGGGGCTATCGGCGGGTCGGACTCTACGACGCCGGCCGGGCGGAGACCGTCGTGATCGCGTGGAGCGGTTCCGAAGGCGCCGTCCGGTCGGAGATCGTGGTGCCGGTGATCCGCTCCTCCGACGGCGCGGTCGTCGGACTGCTGGAAGTGAAGAGCGAGCGGGAGAACGCGTTCCCGGCGGAGGAGCGGGCGCTCCTCGAAGGCTGCGCCCGCGCGGCTCTCCCTCTCTGGGGGAACGAAGCCGGAGCTACGCCGGCTTCTTCGGCTCCTCGATAACGGCCTTCGGGGGCTCGGGCTTCTCGGGTGGATTGATCTCCGCCTCCACCTCGCGCATCCCCTTCTTGAATTCCTGAATTCCCCTTCCGATCGAGCGCCCGATCTCCGGGATGCGCTTCGCCCCGAAGAGCAGAATGATGATCAGGAACAGGATGAACATCTCTTGCGGACCGATGTTGAACATGGAGTTCTCTTGGCCTCTCCGAGCCCGTGATTCCGGCGGGCTCCCTCCGGGTCAGTGCGCCTGCGTCCACCGCCGGGCGTCGCTGCCGACGATGACCGTGACGTCGATCATTTCCTGGGATCCTGCCTGCTGGACCACGTGGCGCGTTCCCAGATACGCCGCCACCGCCTGCGCCGGTCCCGGGTTTTCCGTCCGGCCCACCACCAGCGTCGACCGGTAGTCCGAGCGGTCGGCGTTCGCGACCTCCAGCACGTCGAACCCGCCGTCCCTGAGGTACGAAGCCAGCTCGGCCGCGAGCCCCGACCGGCCGCTCCCGTTCCAGAGCTGGATTCGGACCGGTTGCTTCGGCTTTCCGATCTCCTGCGGGGGCACGCGCACCGCCGCCGAGATCGCGAGAGCGGCGACGAGCAGGAACGAGAGCCCGAGCACCCAGTCCAGCACCGGGGAGGAGTTGCGCGACTTCTTCGCCACCGGCCCGCCCTCAGCGCCGGCGCAGGGCGAGCGACAAACGGTCGTAGGTTCGGTCGAGCGGCTCCGGCAGCACCTTCGTATTGGCTGTCGCCGGCATGAAGTTCGTGTCCCCGCTCCACCGAGGCACCACGTGCCAGTGAACGTGACCGAGCACGCCGGCCCCCGCAACGCGCCCCAGGTTGAGCCCCACGTTCAGACCGTGCGGACGATACGAGCGCCCGAGCGCGCGCTCAGCGCGCCCGAGCCACTCGGCGATCTCGAGCGACTCTTCCGGCGCGAGCCCCGCGAGCGATTTCACGTGGCGCGCCGGCGCCACCATCAGATGCCCCACGGCGTACGGATACCGGTTCAGCATCACGAGCACGCGGGGGGTGCGGGCGAGGAGCAGACTGCTCCGCCCGGGACGCCGTCCCTTCATCGCGCAGAAGAGGCACGGCGTGCGCCCCTTCCGGCCGGCGGCGCGGATGTACGGCATCCGCCAGCCCGCCCAGAGCACCTCCACTACGCCCGGCTCCAGGCTTTGAGCGCCTCTTCCACCATCTCGAGCTGCTGCGGGTCGTTCACCCCGTAGAGCTCGCGGTGATCGGACGCCTGCTCCACGCCGATGCGTCCCCCGTGAGCCAGAATGTAGGAAAGCGTGTCGGTCAGATAATACTCCTGTTGGACGTTGTCCGCGCGGAGGAAACGGAGCGCCTCCCGGAGGGGCTCCCGGGCGAAGCAGTAGATCCCGGAGTTCACCTCGGCCACCCGGCGCTCCTCGTCTGTCGCGTCCTTCTCCTCGACGATCTTGAGGAACGCTCCATCGGCTCCGCGGATGACCCGGCCGTAGCCGTGCGGGTCCGGAACGATGCCCGAGAGGAACGTGACCCCGTTCCCCTCGCGCACGTGGCGCTCGAGCAGACGGCGCAGGGTCTCGGTCCGGGTCACGGGCATGTCCCCCGCGAGCACGAGGAGCGTTTCCGGCCCCGCCTCGATCTCGCTCCAGGCCATCTGCACGGCGTGTCCGGTGCCGAGCTGGGGCATCTGCTCCGCAAAGCGGACCGGCCTTCCCGCGAGCGCCTCCCGCACGAGCGGCGCGCGATGCCCGACCACGACCACGACGAGCTTCGGATCGAGCGGTGCCAGCCGGTCGAGCACGTGCAGGACGAGGGGGCGGCCGAGGGCGGGATGGAGCACCTTGGGAAGATCGGAGCCCATCCGCTTCCCCAGCCCGGCGGCCAGCACCAAGGCGGTGAACGGGACGGTCAGCGACGCCTCCCCCGCCGGGCGGGCGAGCGCACGAGCAGGTTGTCGATGAGCCGCGTGTTTCCGATCCGGATCGCGCCCAGGAAGAGCGCGGCGCCGTCGAGCTCCCGGAGAGGCTCCAGGGTCACAGGATCGACGAGCGCCAGGTAGTCCACGCGCTCCGGGCGCGCTTCGCGACGCAGCGCCTGCTTCACCCGGGTGAGGAGGGCGCCCGGATCGCGGATTCCGGAGCGGATCATGCTGCGCCCCACCCGCAGCGCGCGGATGAGCCCCGCCGCCCGCGCGCGCCCCTCCTCGTCGAGGTACGCGTTGCGCGAGGAGAGCGCCAGCCCGTCGCGCTCCCGCACCGTGGGACAGATGGTGATCTCGGTCGGCAGATCGAGATCCTCGACCATGCGCTCGACGATCCGCGCCTGCTGGATGTCCTTCTGTCCGAGGTAGAGCATCGTGGGCTCGACCAGGTGGAGCAGCTTGAGCACCACGGTGGCGACCCCGCGGAAGTGCCCGGGGCGCACGGCGCCTTCCCAGAGGTCGGCGAGCGGGCCGGGCGTGACCGTCGTCGCGAATCCGGGGGGATAGAGCGCGCGGACGCGCGGCAGGAAGAGCCAGTCGCATCCGGCGTCGCGGCAGAGGCGGACGTCGCGGACCTCGTTCCGCGGGTAGCGCGCGAAGTCCTCGCGCGGGCCGAATTGGAGCGGATTCACGAAGACCGAGACCGCGACGCGGTGATGTTCCCGCCTCGCCCGGTCGATGAGGGACAGATGCCCCTCGTGGAGGTAGCCCATTGTGGGAACGAGTCCGACGGTGAGGCCGCTCCGCCGGGCGCGCCGGGAGAGGGCCCGAAGCTCCGGTCCGCGGACGACGATCTTCACGAGCGCTTCTCGGAGCCTTCCCGGTTCGCGGGCTTCTCCGGAGACGCGGCGTAGCTCTCCGTGGGCGATGGGTAGCGGCCGGAGCGCACGTCCTCGCGGAAGGAGGCGATCGCCTGCCGGATCGAGTCTCCCGCTTCGGTGTAGCGCCGCACGAACCGCGCGGGCTTCGCGAACGAGAGCCCGACCAGGTCGTGGAGGACGAGGACCTGTCCGTCGCAATCCGGACCGGCGCCGATTCCGATGGTCGGGATCCCGACCGTTTGGGTGATCTCACGTCCGAGCTCGAGCGGCACTCCCTCGAGGACGAGTCCGAAGCAGCCGGCGCGCTCCAGCGCGACCGCGTCGTCGAGGAGCGTTTGGGCCTGGGCGCGCTCCCGCCCCTGGACCCGGTACCCTCCGAACTGGTGCACGGACTGCGGGGTGAGCCCCAGGTGTCCGAGCACGGGGATGTCGGCGTCGCGGATCGCCGAGACCTGCCGGAGCACGCGCCGTCCTCCTTCGAGCTTCACCGCCTCGGCTCCCCGCTTCATGAGCCGCCCCGCGTTCCTCACGGCGTCCTCGGGCGACGCCTGATAGCTCAGGAAGGGCAGGTCGACGACGACGAGGGCTCGGGGAGCGGCGCGCACAACCGCCTTGAGGTGGTGGGCCATCTCGCTCACCGTGACCGGGATCGTGGACTCGTAGCCCAGGACGACCATGCCAAGCGAATCGCCCACCAGGATCAGGTCCACGCCGGCCTCGTCGGCGAGCCGCGCGGTCGGGTAGTCGTACGCCGTCACCGAGACGATCCGCACCCGCTGCGCCTTCATGTCGCGGATCGTGCGAACGGTGACCTTCGGCCTCATCATGCGGGGATCTTCCGTCACGACGCCTCCTCCGCGTTGGAGGTGGGACTCACGTACGCCACCCCCTCCTCATGGGTCTGGATGCGCGCGATCAGCTCCTCCAGATCGTGACGCCGGTGGATGAAGTTCATCTCGTTCGTGTTCACGATCAGGAGCGGCACCTCGCGATAGTGGAAGAAGAAGTAGTTGTACGCCTCGACCAGGGTCGCGATGTACTTGGGATCCATCAGGCGCTCGTAGGGGCGCCCACGCTGACGGATGCGCTCGATCAGGACGTCCGCCCCCGCCTGCAGGTAGACCACGAGGTCCGGGGGCACGAGGTCGCGCTCGAGCAGCGGCGCGATCTGATCGTACAAGTGGAGCTCGCGGTCGTTGAGGTTGATGTTGGCGAAGATCCGGTCCTTCTGGAACAGGTAGTCGCTCACGATCCCTTCGTGAAAGAGATCGGGCTGCGTCTTCTCCTTGAGCTCCTGATAGCGGCGCACGAGGAAGAACATCTGCGTCTGGAACGCGTAACGCGGAGGATCCTTGTAGAAGTCCTCGAGGAACGGATTCCCCTCGGGCTCCTCGAGGATGAGACTCCCGTCCAGACGCTCCGCGAGAAGCTTCGCGAGGGTTGTCTTGCCGACTCCGATCACTCCTTCGATGGCGATGTAGCGTCCCCGCACGGACCCCCCGGGCTCGGGTCAGTACCAGAACCGGCCGCCCTTGCGGACCGGAGGATTCGGAGGCAGCTTCTTGATCATCTTGCGGATGGACTCTCCGGTGATCGGATGCACGAAATCGGGATCGAGCTCGAGGATCGGAAGGAGCACGAACGCGCGCCGTTCCGCCTCCGGGTGGGGCACCTTGAGGTCGGGCTCGTCGATCGAATCCTCGGCGTAGAAGAGGAGGTCCAAGTCGATCGGCCGCGGGCCCCAGCGCTGCGACCGCACCCGCCCCATCCGCTTCTCGATCAGGAGGAGCTGCCAGAGGAGCTCCCGCGGCTCGAGCGTGGTCTCGATCCATACCACGGCGTTCAGGAACGGCGGCTGGTCGACCTCGCCGACCGGATCGGTGTCGTAGAGCGAGGAGACGCGAACCACCAGCGTGCGGGGAAGGTCCCGCATGGCTTCGACCGCCTTCCGGATGAGGAACTCGCGGTCGCCCAGATTCGATCCGACTCCGACCAGCACCTTACTCATTCCCGTGCTCTCTCGATGACGACCTCCGGCACCGCGGTGAACCCGGACACCGGAATGTGCAGTTTTCGAACGTGGACCCGCACGCGCGGCGAGTCGAACTCCTGGATCAGCGCGAGCGCCAGCTCCTCGGCGAGGGTCTCGAGGAGACGGCACCGCGACATTTCGATTTGGGCGCACACGAGCCGATGCACCTCTTCGTAGTCCATCGCCTGGTCCAGCACGTCGGCCCGGCGGGATGCCCCCGGCGCGTACGCCAGCTCCACGTCCGCCTCGATGCGCTGCCCCAGATCCCGCTCCTTCTGCGTCACCCCGAGGTGGCCGTACGCCTGAATGCGCGCGAGGCGCAGCCAGTCGAGGGTCTCACGGGCGGGTGCGGGCGCGGAGGGCTTAGCGCGAGACGGGGGACGCCGAGGCATGAGGCGCCTTCCACGGCGCGAGCGCTTCGAGCTTCCCGAGCGCCCGCCGGAGAGTCTCCACCGACGAGGTGAGCGCGACCCGGAACCAGCCTTCCCCTTCCTCGCCGAACCCGGTGCCCGGGGTGAGGAGGATGCCGGTCTGCTCGAACACGCGCGAAACGAAATCCATCGACGATTCCCCTTCGGGGACGCGGCCCCAGAGATAGAACGCTCCCCCCGGGGTCTGGATGGGACAGCCCAGACGGCGGAGGGTGTCGAGCGCCAGATCCCGCCGCTCGCGGTAGACCCCGCGGAGCGCGGGCCCGTGCACGTCGAGCGACGCGAGCCCCGCGGCCGCGGCCAGCTGGATCGCCTGCGGCGCCCCGGAATCCACGTTCGCCTTGAGCTGCACCAGCGCCTCGACGAGTGCGGGCGCGCCGGCGGCGAATCCGATCCGCCACCCCGTCATGTTAAACGTCTTGGAGAAGGAGTGGAACTCGATCGCGCGGTCGCGCGCGGCGGGCACGGACAGAAGGCTGGCCGGAGCCTCGGCGTAGTAGAGCTCGGAGTAGGCGGCGTCGCTCACGACGAGGACGTTCCGCCGGACGGCCCAGGCGGCGATCTCCTCGTAGAAGGAGCGGGGCGCGGTCGCGCCCGTCGGGTTGTTCGGATAGTTCACGAACACGAGGCGCGTGCGCGGGCGGACGAGGCGGTCGAGATCGGCGAGCCGGGGCAGGAATCCCTGCGCCTCGCGGATCGGGACGCGCACCGGCGTCGCGCCCGCGAAGGTGGTCCCGGCCACGTAGACGGGGTAGCCGGGATCCGGGATCAGCGCTTCGTCCCCCGGGTTCAGCGCGGCCAGCGGGAAGTGGCCGATCCCCTCCTTGGTCCCGATCAGGATCGCGATCTCCCGCGCCGGATCGAGAGCCACGCCGAAGCGCTGCTCGAACCACGCCGCGATCGCACGGCGCGCCTGGAGGAGGCCGGCGCTCGTGGGATACCGGTGGTTCCGAGGGTCGCGGGCGTGCTCGGCCAGCGCGTCGAGGATGAACGGAGGAGTCGGGAGGTCCGGATCGCCGATCGAGAGGTCGAGGACCTCTCTTCCCTGAGCCTCCGCCTCGTGCCGCTTTCGCTCCAGCTCCGCAAAGAGATACCGCGGCAGCCGCTGGAGCCGATCGCTCTTCGAGAAGGGAATCATAGCGGGAGGACGTTATCGGGCCGAAGGAAGGGGTGTCAAGGGGCGCGGGAGCGCCCGTGGGACGCGCGCCTACACCTTCCCCGGCGCGGGCGGATCCATGACCACCATCACCTCTTCCTCGAGCGTGATGCCGGCCGATTCCTGCACGCGGCGGCGCATCTCCTTCGCGACGCGGAGCACGTCCTCGGCGGAGGCGCCCCCGAGATTCACGATGTAGTTGGCGTGGTAGGCGTGGACGCCCGCTCCGCCGTCCCGGATCTCCTTGGCGCCCGCGGCCTCGAGGAGCTGCCCGGCCGCGACCTTCTGCCCGTCGGCGAGCACCGGGTTCTTGAAAAAGCAGCCCGCCGTGTGGAGTCCCTTTTCCTTGCGGCGCGCCCGCTGCGCGGCGTGCTGCCCCATGAGCCGGTCCATCTCGGCCCGGTCGCCGGGCGTCAGCGCGAATTCGGCTTCCACGACGATGTGGTCGTTCGTCTTGAGCGCGCTGTGGCGGTAGGCGAAGCCCAGCTCCGCGGGGGTGCGGTCCACGAGCTCGGTCCCCTCGAGAAGCCGGATGCGGGTCGAGATGTCCCCCACCGAGCGGCCGAAGGCGCCTGCGTTCCCACGAATGGCGCCCCCGACGGTTCCGGGAATGTCGATCGCGAACTCGATCCCCGAGAGGGAGTGCTCGCGGGCGGCCTCGACGACCTCCCCGAGATCGGCTCCGGCGCCGGCGACGATGTGGGTCCCGTTCACGTGGAGGTGCTCGATCCGGTTCACGACCACGAGGCCCCGGAAGCCGGTGTCCCCGACGAGGAGGTTGCTCCCTCCCCCGATCAGGAGCCAGCGCATCCGCGACGCGACCGCCTCGCGCGCGACCTGTTGGAGCGCGCGCTCGTTGTAGACCTCGACCAGGACGTCGGCGGGCCCGCCGATCCCGAAGGTGGTGTACGGGGCGATGGGGGCCCCGCGCTTCACGACGAGCTCCTGGGGGTCGAGGGTCAGCGATTCGAAGGCCAAAGCGAGCTTCCTTTCCCGTGGTCCACGCGCCCAGTGTACCTCACTCGACCCTTATCGGCGGGAGCGGCGGGTTTCTGAACGGGCCCCCGCGCGGACGGTCAGCACGGGGCAGCGGACCCGATGGCGCAGCCCCGAGGTGGTGGCGCCCAGGAGGAGGTCTCCGAAGAAGCCGTGCCCGTGGGCTCCGGTGATGAGGAGATCGGCATCCACTTCCCGGACCATGCGGGCCAGCTCGGCCTTCACGTCGCCGTTCCCGAGGAGCACGCGGCTCCGGAACCCGGCCGAGGCGAGATTCTCCGCCAGCCGGTTCAGGGTGCGCGTGTCGTCGCGGCTCTCCTCGTCGGAGCTCTCCGTGCCGAGGTACCGGCTCGCGGCGCTCTCCGCGACGTGCATGAGGATGATCTCCGCATCCTCCGGGAGCGGCAGGCTGCGGACTTCCTCGAGCACGGCGGGATCGGCGGGGCCCAGCTCGAGCGCCACCGCGACCCGGCGCGGCCCGGTGTCGGCGAGCACCCGCTGGGTTCCCGGCGCGCGCGGAAGCGTGGCGGTCGTCGGCTCGTACGGCGCAGGGACGAGCGTGCCCATGCGGCGGAACAGAGGCATGAAGGTGACGAGCACGAGGAGGATCCCCACCGCGACGATGACCGGCACGACCACGAACGTGAGGATCCCGGGTGAGCGGGAGGTCTCGTACCAGCCGCTCACCACGTCGAACACGAGCTTCGCGTTGAGTCCGGCGATGAGCGCGGCGACCGCCGAGCCCGCCACCTTCACCCAGGTCGGATTCACGAACTCCCCCATCCGCGAGCGCTGGCTCGTGAAGGTGATGAGCGGAATGACCGCGTAGCTCAGCTGCAGGCTCAGCACGACCTGGGAGAGGACGAGGAGGGCGTCCACCGCGTGCTCTCCCTGGGTCCCGATCACGACCGCGGCGGGCACGATCGCCAGTCCACGGCTGATCAGGCGCCGGAGCCAGGGCTGGATGCGCAGCCTCAGGAAGCCTTCCATGACGACCTGCCCCGCGAGCGTGCCGGTGATCGTGCTCGACTGGCCCGAGGAGAGGAGCGCCACGGCGAAGAGGACCGAGGCGGCCCCCGTGCCGAGGAGTGGTGCGAGGAGCCGGTGGGCATCCTCGATGCTCGCGACGTCCTGATGGCCGCTGAAGTGGAACACCGCCGCGGAGACAATGAGGATCGAAGCGTTGACGAAGAGCGCGGCGTTCAGCGCGACGACGGAATCGATCAGGTTCATCTTCACGGCCTGGCGCTTCGCCTCCAGCGACTCGGCGACCGCGCGGCTCTGCACGAGCGCGCTGTGGAGGTAGAGGTTGTGCGGCATGACCGTGGCCCCGAGGATGCCGATCGCCACATAGAGCGACTGGCCGTGCAGCCCGAGCACCGACCAGCCCCCTTCGGGCGCGGGGCCGAACAGGCTCGGCCGGCCGTGGTCGTCCCGTGGGAGGAGCGATTGGAGGATCGGCGCGAGGGCGGGCTTGGACAGGGCGATCTCGGCGGCGAAACAGGCTCCCATGGTGGCGATCAGCATCAGGATGAAGGCTTCCATCCGCCGCATGCCGAGTCGGGTCAGCCCGAGGAGCAGGAGCACGTCGAACGCCGTGATCATCACCCCCCAGAGGAGCGGGATGTGGAAGAGGAGCTTCAGTCCGACCGCGGCCCCGAGCACCTCCGCGAGATCGCACGCGATGATCGCGACCTCGCACAGGAGCCAGAGCGGGATGTTGAGCGCCCGCGGGTAGTAGTCGCGGCAGGACTGGGCCAGGTCCTTTCCGGTCACGACGCCGAGCCGGGCGCAGAGCGTCTGCAGCAGCACGGCCATGAGATTGCTCAGCACGAGCACCCAGACCAGCTTGTAGCCGAACCGCGCGCCCCCCGCGAGATCGGTCGCCCAGTTCCCCGGGTCCATGTACCCGACGCTCACGAGGTAGGCGGGCCCGGAGAAGGCGAGCAGACGGCGGAACCAGTGCCCCTGGAGCGGCACCGGCACCGTGCGGTGCACTTCCTGGAGCGAGCGGGTGGTCGTCTCGGCTCTCACGACGCACTCCGCGCGCGCCGGCTCACGGCGGGGCGCCGGGGCTCCACGAGGATGCCCTCGAGCCCCTCGGGACCGAGCACCACCCTGCGACCCTGGATCTCGACCTCGCGCACTCCGTCCAGCGCGCGCACCTCGCGCATCGTGACCAGGGCTCCGGGGATGAGCCCGAGCTCCTTCCACCGCGCGAGCCGCCTGGCGTCGGTGTCGCCGATCTCGCGCACCGTCGCCCGCGAGCCTGAGGAGAGATCGGCGAGCGGCACGAGCGCGCGCGAGGGGATGCGGCCGTTCGCGTCGGGGATGGGATGGCCGTGTGGATCTTCGGCGGGATGGCCCACGAGCCGGTCGATCGCCTCGAGCACGCGGTCGCTGATCGCGTGCTCCAGGATCTCGGCGTCGGAATGGACCTCGCTCAAGTCCAGCTTCAGGACTCGAACGAGAAAGGTCTCGAGGATGCGATGCCGGCGGACCATGGCGATCGCGGCGCGCCGGCCCGAGGCGCTGAGCCGCGCCCCCGCGCGCGGCGTGTGGATCACGAGGCGCTCCCGCGCGAGGCGGGCGAGCATGTTCGTGACCGAGGGGGCCGAGACGCCCAGCCTCATCGCGATCTGCGACGTGCTCACGGCCTCGCCGTTCGGGGCGAGGCCGTAGAGCGCCTTCAGGTAGTCCTGTCTCGAGCGCGTGAGCGCCGGATCGGGTCTCGCGGGAAGCATGGTGAATTAGCCTAGACTAATCCACCATGCAGTCAACGCTAAAGTGTGCCGGCTACTCCATGCCTCCCATGCCGCCGCCCGGCATGCTCGGCTTCTCCGCTTCCGGGATGTCCGTCACGACCGCTTCCGTCGTGAGGACGAGCGAGGCGATCGAGGCCGCGTTCTGCAGCGCGGAGCGCGTCACCTTCGTGGGGTCGACGATCCCGGACTCCAGCAGGTCTTCGTACAGCCCGGTCGCGGCGTTGTACCCCATCGAGCCCTTCTGGCTGCGCAGCCGCTCGGCGACGATCGAGCCCTCGGCTCCCGCGTTGCTCGCGATCATCTTGACCGGGGCCTCGAGCGCGTTGGCGACAATGTCGATGCCCGACTTCTCGTCCCCCTTCGCCTCCAGGCTGGTGAGCGTGCTCTGGGCGCGGAGGAGCGCCACCCCGCCGCCGGGAACGATCCCTTCCTCGACCGCCGACTTCGTGGCCGCCAGGGCGTCCTCGACGCGCGCCTTCTTCTCCTTGAGCTCCACCTCGGTCGCGGCGCCCACATGGATCACGGCGACGCCCCCGGCGAGCTTGGCCAGGCGCTCCTGCAGCTTCTCCTTGTCGTAGTCGCTGGTCGAATCCTCGATCTCGCGGCGGATCTGATCGACCCGCGCCTTGATCTCGGCCTTCTTCCCGGCGCCCTCCACGATCGTGGTGTTGTCCTTGTCCACCACGACCCGCTTCGCCTTCCCGAGGTCGGACATGACGGCGTTCTCGAGCTTGAGCCCCGCCTCCTCCGTGATGAGCCTTCCCCCCGTGAGGATCGCGATGTCCTCGAGCATGGCCCGGCGGCGGTCTCCGAATCCCGGCGCTTTGGCCGCGGCGACGTTGAGGATTCCCCGCAGCTTGTTCACGACCAGGGTCGCGAGCGCCTCCCCCTCGATGTCCTCCGCGATGAGGAGCATCGGGCGGCCGACCTGCGAGACTTTTTCCAGAATCGGAAGGACGTCCTTGATCGAGGCGATCTTCTTGTCGTGGATCAGGATCAGCGCGTCCTCGAGCACCGCCTCCATCCGCTCGGGATCGGTCACGAAGTAGGGGGAGAGATAGCCGCGGTCGAACTGGAGCCCTTCCACCACCTCGAGGGACGTGTCGAGGCTCTTCGCTTCCTCGACGGTGATGACCCCGTCCTTGCCGACCTTGTCCATCGCCTCGGAGATGAGCTTCCCGATCTCCGGATCGTTGTTCGCGGAGATCGTGGCGACGTTCGCGATCTCCGCGGGCGTCTTGATCGGCTTGGACTGCTTCTTCAAGTCGGCGACGATCGCCTGCACCGCGCGGTCCATGCCCCGCTTGAGGAACATGGGGTTCGCGCCGGCCGTGACCAGACGAAGACCGGAGTGAACCATCGCCTGTGCGAGCACGGTCGCGGTGGTCGTTCCATCCCCCGCGACGTCCTGCGTCTTGGTCGCGACTTCCTTCAGGAGCTGGGCGCCCATGTTCTCGTAGGGATTCTCCAGCTCGATCTCCTTCGCGATCGTGACTCCGTCGTTCGTGATCGTGGGAGCGCCGAACTTCTTGTCGAGGACGACGTTTCTTCCGCGCGGGCCCAGCGTGACCCGGACGGTGTTCGCCAGCTTGTCCACCCCGCGCTGCAGCGCGTCGCGCGCCGCGGAATCGAACTGCAACTGCTTCGCCATGGATCTACGCTCCTTCTCATGCGTTGGCACACGGACCAGTCGAGTGCTAAACCTATCGGACTCTACCCGATGGGGGACGCGGGCGCAACCCCCTGGATCAGGGAACGCTGTCCTGCAGCAGTGGGGTGGGTGGATTCTGAAGCAGGGCTTCGAGTCCGGCGGGGTCGACCGGCTTCACGAGATGGCCGTCGAAGCCGGCCTCGCGGGAGCGGCGGCGGTCCTCCTCCTGCCCCCATCCGGTGACCGCGATCAGGGTCAGGCCCCGGCCCCATGGCGCCTCCCGGATGGCCCGGGCCGCTTCGTATCCGTTGAGCACCGGCATGCCGATGTCGAGGAGCGCCAGGTGGGGACGCCAGCGCTCGGCCGCTTCCACCGCCGCGCGACCGTCGTGCACCGTCTCCACCTCGTTCCCCGAGAGCCGGAGCAGGAGCGCCAGACTGTCGGCGGAGTCGCGGTTGTCGTCCGCGACGAGGATCCGCCGCGAGGGCCCCGTCGCGCGCGGCTCTGTCCCGTGCCGGGACGCCGCCTTCGGTGCTTGAAGGTCGGGCTCGACGAGAACGGGAAGGTGAACCAGGAACTCGCTCCCGCGGTCCGGACCGTCGCTTCGTACCTCCACGCGGCCGCCGTGCATCTCGACGAGCTGCCGCACCAGCATGAGGCCGATCCCGAGTCCGCCCGGAGAGCGGCTCCGTGAATGCTTCGTCTGATAGAACATCTGGAACAGATTCGGGATGTCCTCCGGCTCGATTCCCGCACCCGTGTCACGGACGCGGACCACCGTGTCCGTGCCGTCTCGCTCGACGGCGAGCGCGATCCTACCGCCGCGGGGGGTGTACTTGACCGCGTTGTCGAGGAGGTTGAGGAAGATCTGGCTGAGCCGGACGACGTCCCCGTAGACGTAGATCGGCGCGGGTGGAAGCGCGCTCGTCAGCGTGTGCCCGCTCTGAAGGACGACCGGCTGGATCGACTCGAGCGCGCCCTGGAGGACCTGGATCAGCTCCGTGGGCTCCTTGCGGATCTCCATCTTTCCCCGGGTGATGCGGCTCACGTCGAGCAGGTCGTCCACGAGACGCGTGAGGTGGTTGAGCTGCCGCTCGATCATGTCGTGCCCCCACTGGAGGCTCGGATCGGGCGCCTGATGGCGAAGGACATGGACCGCGTTGCGGATCGGGGCGAGCGGGTTGCGCAGCTCGTGCGCGAGCATCGCGAGGAACTCGTCCTTCCGCCGGTCGCTCTCCTTGAGCGCCTCCTCCGATACACGGAGCCGCTCGGTGGAGGATTCCAGCTCGGCGGTCCGCTCCGCGACCCTGCGCTCCAGCTCGTCGTTCAGCTGCTCCAGCTGACGCGACTTGCGATAGAGCTCCGCGAAGACGGTCACCTTCGCCCGCAAGATCTCGGGCACGATGGGCACCGAGACGTAGTCGACCGCCCCCACTTCGTATCCCCGCAGCCGGTCCAGGTCGGACATGTGGACCGCCGAGACGAAGATGAGCGACGTCTTCTGGTGGCGAGGATGCTCCCGGATCATCGAGGCCAGCTCGAAGCCGTCCAGGTCGGGCATGCACACGTCGATCAGCACCACCGCGACGTCGTTCCTGAGGAGACACTCGAGCGCCTGCTTTCCCGAGCCCGCGGTGATGAGTTTCTCGCCGAGCGGCTCGAGGATCGTCTCGTAGCTCAGGAGCTTCGCGGGCTGGTCGTCGACCATCAGGATGTTGACCCGGTCCTTGGCGTTCATGGCCGTCGCCCGGTCAGCGGTGCAACCACGCGCGAAGCACCGACAGGAGCTGCTCGGTGTTCACCGGCTTCGCGAGGTAGTCGGAGGCTCCGGCTTCGAGGCACTTCTCGCGGTCCCCCTTCATGGCCCGCGCGGTCAGCGCGACGATCGGAAGCCGCCGGAAGGCGGGATTCGCCCGAACCGCGCGCATCGTCTCGTAGCCGTCCATCTCCGGCATCATGACGTCCATGAGCACGATCGCGATTCCCGACGTCGATTCCAGCGTGGCGAGCGCCTCGCGGCCCGTCGTGGCCGTGAGCACCGTCATGCCGCGCCGCTCGAGCGCGCTGCTCAGCGCGAAGATGTTGCGAACGTCGTCGTCCACGACCAGCACCGCGCGCCCGACGAGATCGTCGTCCGAACGGTAGAGCCGGTCGAGCATCCGCTGTTTCTCCGGCGGAAGCTCGGTCACGACCCGGTGCAGGAAGAGCGCCGTCTCGTCCAGGAGCCGCTCCGGCGATTCCACGCCCTTCACCACGACGCTCCGTGCGAGCGCGTGGAGGTGCGCGTCCTCGTCGGGGGTGAGCTCCTTCCCGGTGAAGACCACGACCGGAAGGTCCATCAGCTTCTCCTCGCGGTTCAGCTCTTCGAGCAGCTCGAGCCCGGAGATGTCGGGGAGGCGCAGGTCCACGACCGCGCAGTCGTAGGAGCGCTCCCGCAGCGACGCGAGCGCCTCCTGCCCCGTGCGGGCCGTGGCGATCTCCAGATCGTCGTGCTCCAAGAGAGCGGTGATGCTCATCTGATCGGCGGCGTCGTCCTCCACGACGAGGAGCCGTTTCCGCCGCGGGATCGTGTACTCCTTGATGCGCCCGAGCGCCGCCTCGAGCCCTTCCGGCGTCGTGGGCTTGGTCAGGAAGCTGAACGCGCCGCGGGCCAGGCCGTGCTGGCGGTCCTCGTCGAGCGTCACGATCTGGACCGGGATGTGCCGCGTGGCGGGATCCTGCTTGAGCTGGCTCAGGACGCTCCAGCCCAGCATGTCGGGCAGGAAGACGTCGAGCGACACCGCCGTGGGATGGTACTGCCGCGCCAGCTCGAGCGCGTCCGTCCCGCGGTGCGCCACGAGCACCTTGAATCCCTGGCCGCGCGCGAGCCCCACGAGGACGCGCGCGTAGTGCGGGTCGTCCTCGACGATGAGGAGCACCGCGTCCCCGACCGCGATCTCGGCGCGATCATCGGGCACCGTCTCGCTGGCCCGCTCGGGGGTGCGGATGACCGGGAACCGGGCGGTCTTGCGCGGCGAGATCTCGGCCTCCGCCGGGATCGGCACCGAGGCCCCGGCGTAGACGAGCGGCAGGTAGAGGGTGAACGTGCTCCCCATCCCCGGCGTGCTCCGGAGATGGATCTCCCCGCCGAGCAAGGTCGCCAGCTCGCGGCTGATGGCGAGTCCGAGCCCCGTGCCGCCGTACTTCCGGCTCGTGCTCGCGTCCGCCTGCTGGAACGCCTCGAAAATGATCCGCTGCTTCTCGGGCGGGATCCCCACGCCCGTGTCCGACACCTCGAACGACACGACGCTCCCCGCCTCCGCCAGCGTCTTGTGGTCGGGGTTCCATCCCGCGTGCGCGAGCGAGACATGGAGACGAACCCCTCCCTGCTCCGTGAACTTGAAGGCGTTGGAGAGGAGGTTCTTCATCACCTGCTGGAGGCGCTTCGAGTCCGTGACGAGCCCCGGCCCGAGGTGCGGATCGAGCTCCACCTCGAAGGAGAGCTTCCGGTTCTCCGCCTCGTGGCGGAACGTGCGGCGCAGGGTGTCGAGCAGACCGGAGAACAGGACCTCCTCGGCATCGACCGTCACGGTTCCCGATTCGATCTTGCTCAGGTCGAGGATGTCGCTGATGAGATTGAGAAGATCCGTGCCCGCGGCGTGGATCGTGCGCGAGAATTCGACCTGCTTCGGCGAGAGGTTCCCGTCGGGATTGTCGCCGAGCTGCTGCCCCAGGATCAGGATGCTGTTGAGCGGCGTCCGGAGCTCGTGCGACATGTTCGCGAGGAACTCGGACTTGTACTTCGAGGTGAGCGCGAGCTCGGTCGCCTTGTCCTCGAGCGCCCGGCGCGCCTGCTCGATCTCCTGGTTCTTCCGCTCCACCTCCACGTTCTGCTCGGCGAGCTGCTGCGCCTTCTGCGCGAGCTGCTCGTTCGTCTGCTGGAGCTCCGTCTGTCGGATTTGGAGCTCGCCGGCGAGCTGCTGCGACTGCTTCAGCAGATCCTCGGTCTGCATCGTGGCCTCGATGCTGTTCAGCACGATGCCGATGCTCGCGGTGAGCTGCTCGAGGAAGGCGAGGTGCGACTCCGTGAACGAGCCGAGCGACGCCAGCTCGATGACCGCCTTCACCTCCCCCTCGAAGAGGACGGGGATCGCGACGATCGAGCGCGGCCGCGAGCGGAGGAGTCCCGAGGAGATCGAGACCGCCTCGTCGGGCACGTCCGTGATGAGGAAGCGGCGTTTCTCGGCCGCGCACTGCCCGAGGAGCCCCTCGTGCATCCGCACGGTCGGCGCGTGGCCGTTCCGGCCGTCGTCGGCGAAGACCGAGAGCAGACGGAGATGCGCCTCCTCCTCCGTCTCCATGAGGTAGATGACTCCTTGGTGCGCGTTCACGAGCGGCGTCAGCTCCGAGAGGAGCAGGCGGCCGACCGAGTAGAGGTCGCGCTGCCCCTGGAGCATTCCCGTGAGTCGCGCGAGGTTGGTCTTGAGCCAGTCCTGCTCCGTGTTGCGCTCGGTCGTGAGTCGCAGGTTGTCGATCATCGTGTTGATGTTGTCCTTGAGCTCCGCCACCTCACCGCGCGCGTCGACCTGGATCGATCGGGTCAGGTCCCCCTTGGTCACGGCGGTCGCGACCTCGGCGATCGCGCGGACCTGCGTCGTGAGGTTGGCCGCGAGCAGGTTCACGTTTCCGGTCAGGTCCTTCCAGGTTCCCGCGGCCCCCGGCACGTGCGCCTGTCCGCCGAGGCGTCCCTCCACGCCCACTTCGCGCGCCACCGTGGTCACCTGGTCGGCGAAGGTGGCGAGCGTCTGGGTCATGTTGTTGATCGTTTCGGCGAGCGCGGCGACCTCGCCGCGCGCCTTCACCGTGAGGCTCTGCTTGAGGTCGCCGTCCGCCACGGCGGTCACGACCTTCACGATCCCGCGCACCTGCTCCGTCAGGTTGGCGGCCATGACGTTCACCGTGTCCGTGAGATCCTTCCACGTCCCGGCCACGCCCGGCACGCGCGCCTGGCCCCCGAGTTTCCCGTCGGTGCCGACCTCGCGCGCCACGCGGGTCACCTCCGCCGCGAAGGCGTTGAGCTGATCCACCATCGTGTTGATCGTGTTCTTGAGCTCGAGCACCTCCCCCTTCACGTCCACCGTGATCTTGCGGGAGAGGTCCCCGCGCGCCACCGCGGTCGTGACCTCGGCGATGTTCCGCACCTGGGTCGTGAGGTTGGCCGCGAGCAGGTTCACGTTGTCGGTCAGGTCCTTCCACGTTCCGCCCACGCCCGCCACCACCGCCTGCCCGCCGAGCCGCCCGTCGGTGCCCACCTCGCGCGCCACGCGGGTCACCTCCGCCGCGAAGGAGCGGAGCTGCTCGACCATCGTGTTGAGGGTCTCCTTGAGGAGGAGGATCTCGCCGCGGACGTCGACGGTGATCTTCTTGGAGAGGTCGCCGCTCGCGATGGCGGTCGCCACCTCGGCGATGTTGCGCACCTGCGCGGTGAGGTTGTTCGCCATCGAGTTCACGCTGTCGGTGAGATCCTTCCAGGTGCCGGCCACGCCGGGCACGAGGGCCTGGCCCCCCAGCTTCCCGTCGGTTCCGACCTCGCGCGCCACGCGGGTCACCTCGGACGCGAAGGAGTTGAGCTGGTCCACCATCGTGTTGATGGTGTTCTTGAGCTCGAGGATCTCCCCCTTCACATCGACCGTGATCTTGCGGGAGAGGTCGCCGCGCGCCACGGCGGTGGTCACCTCGGCGATGTTCCGCACCTGGGCGGTGAGGTTGCTCGCCATGAAGTTCACGTTGTCGGTGAGTCCCTTCCACGTGCCCGCCACGCCCGGCACCATCGCCTGACCGCCGAGCTTCCCTTCGGTTCCGACCTCGCGCGCCACGCGGGTCACCTCGCCGGCGAACGCGTTCAGCTGGTCGACCATCGTGTTGATGGTCTCCTTGAGCAGGAGGATCTCCCCGCTCACGTCGACGGTGATCTTCTTCGAGAGATCCCCGTTCGCGATGGCGGTGGCGACGTCGGCGATGTTGCGCACCTGGGTCGTCAGGTTGTTCGCCATCGAGTTCACGCTGTCGGTCAGGTCCTTCCAGGTGCCGGCCACGCCCGAGACCTTCGCCTGGCCGCCGAGACGCCCTTCCGTCCCCACCTCGCGCGCCACGCGGGTGACCTCCCCGGCGAACGCGTTCAGCTGATCGACCATCGTGTTGATGGTTTCCTTGAGCAGGAGGATCTCCCCGCTCACGTTCACGGTGATCTTCTTGGAGAGGTCCCCCTTGGCGATGGCGGTCGCCACATCGGCGATGTTCCGCACCTGGGCCGTCAGGTTGCTCGCCATGAAGTTCACGTTGTCGGTCAGGTCCTTCCACGTCCCGGCCACGTCGGGCACCTGGGCCTGGCCGCCGAGCTTCCCGTCCGTTCCGACTTCGCGCGCGACGCGGGTCACCTCGGACGCGAAGGAGTTCAGCTGGTCCACCATGGTGTTGATCGTGTTCTTGAGCTCGAGGATCTCGCCGCGCACGTCCACCGTGATCTTGCGCGAGAGATCGCCCCGCGCCACGGCGGTCGTCACATCGGCGATGTTCCGCACCTGGGCGGTGAGGTTGTTCGCCATCGAGTTCACGCTGTCGGTGAGGTCCTTCCACGTGCCGGCCACGCCGGGCACGATCGCCTGTCCCCCGAGCTTCCCGTCCGTGCCGACCTCGCGCGCGACGCGGGTCACCTCCGACGCGAACGCGCGGAGCTGGTCCACCATCGAGTTGATGGCTTCCTTGAGCTGGAGGATCTCGCCGCGGACGTCGACAGTGATCTTCTTCGAGAGGTCGCCGCTCGCGACCGCGATCGTCACTTCGGTGATGTTCCGGACCTGCGCGGTGAGGTTGCTGGCCATCGAGTTCACGCTCTCGGTCAGGTGCTGCCAACTCCCGGCCACGCCGGGAACCACCGCCTGGCCGCCCAGCTTCCCGTCGGAGCCGACTTCGCGGACGACGCGGGTCACCTCGGAGGTGAAGACGGCGAGCTGCTGGATCATCTTGTTCACGATGGTGGCGGAGCGCAGGAACTCTCCCTCGAGCGGCCGGCCGCCGACGTCGAGGCGGACGCTCTGGAGAAGATCCCCGCGCGCGACCGCGGAGATGGCGCTCGTGACTTCGCGGGTGGGCCAGAGGAGGTCGTCGATCAGCGTGTTGACCGACGTCTCGATCTCCCCCCAAGCGCCCTCGGACCGTCCGAAGCGCACGCGCCGGCGGGTCTTTCCTTCCTTGCCGACCACCTGGCCGACGCGCTCCAGCTCGAGCGCCATGCGGGCGTTCGCGGCGACCACGTCGTTGAAGGTATCGGCGATCTTGCCGGCCAATCCGGTCCGGTCGCGCGCGAGCCGGACGGAGAAATCTCCGTCCCGCATCGCTTCGAGCGCGGCGAGCAGCTCGCGGGGATCGAGAGAAGAATCGCCCGCGAGGTCCATCGAATGGAATCCCTCTGGAGCATCCGCTCTGACGGTCATCGTTGGTTCCTCGAAAGATGGGACGCATACGCAGAGACGAAACGGCGGGACTTCCCCAAGATACTTCCCGTACGCATCGGAAGTAAAGCCGCGGCGCCTGGGCCCTGCGAGAATCTTCCTAGGAGATACCCGCCGACGACCGATTCAGTTCGTGGATGACCCGCAGTCCGTGGAGGGTGAGGTCCGGATCGACGTGCTGGATGGTTTCTGATCGCGAGGCGATCATCGAAGCGAGTCCGCCGGTCGCGATGACCTTCGGCTCGATCCTCTCTTCCGCGACGATCCGCCGCACGATCGCGTCGACCTGCCCGACGGCGCCGTAGAAGACGCCGGATTGGAGGCTCTCCTCGGTG
>Ga0066388_100000317_pt1 | contig 21675 bp, 20 predicted proteins | sample PanSoiMetaGPlot6_FD_64539 | JGI IMG/M metagenome (GOLD analysis project Ga0066388, IMG submission 64539) | Tropical forest soil microbial communities from Panama analyzed to predict greenhouse gas emissions - Panama Soil - Plot 6 (Hybrid Assembly) | ecosystem: Environmental > Terrestrial >...
TCGATTTGAGAGATGTGAACCATGCCTTCCTTGTTGGGCAAGACTTCGACAAAGGCGCCCATGGCGATTATGCGGGTCACCTTACCCGTATATATGCAACCGACTTGAATGCGCTGAACGAGTCTCTGGATCCAGTCGCGCGCCGCCTCACCGGCTTGCGCATCGACTGACCCGATCAGGACCGTCCCGTCGTCTTCGATATCGATAGTGGCACCGGTTTCTTCGATAATGCGCCGGATCATCTTGCCGCCAGGTCCAATGACCGTGCCGATGTCTTCCGGGTCGATATGAATCGTGATGATTCTCGGAGCCCACGGAGAGAGGCTGGCTCTCGGGCAAGGCAAGACTTCTTCCATCTTGTCGATGATGTGGACTCGCCCCCTTCTCGCTTGCTCAAGCGCCACGCGCATGATCTCGAGCGATATGCCCTCGATCTTGATATCCATCTGCAAGGCAGTGATGCCATCGCGCGTGCCGGCGACCTTGAAGTCCATGTCGCCCAGGAAGTCTTCCAAACCCTGAATATCCGAGAGAATCGCAAAGCGATCGCCCTCCAGGATGAGCCCCATGGCGATACCGCCTATGGTTTCCTTCAGAGGCACGCCTGCATCCATGAGCGCCAGGCTGGAACCACAAGTGGACGCCATGCTTGTCGACCCGTTGGACTCGAGAACCTCGGAGACGACCCGGATCGTGTATGGGAATTCCTCATGCGGCGGCAATCCCGAGAAGATCGCTCTTTCCGCGAGCGCGCCGTGCCCGATTTCCCGGCGGCCTGGTCCCCGGTTCGGCTTGACTTCGCCTACGGAGTAGCCGGGGAAGTTGTAGTGATGCAGGTAGCGCTTCTCGGTTTGAGGCTCGACCGAATCCAGTTTCTGGGCATCGCCGACTGTTCCGAGCGTGCACACAGATAGAACCTGCGTGGTCCCGCGGGTGAAAAGCCCGGAGCCGTGAGCTCTCGGCAGAATGCCGACTTCGACGCTGATCGGCCTGATCTCATCACAACGGCGCCCGTCGGCGCGCATGCCGGTGTCCAGCACCTGCTCGCGCATGAGCTTGGCTTCGTGTAATTCGAGGTATTCGGCAAGCTGCGAATCGGTCACCAGCCTGAGTTGATGATCTTCCGGCAAAGCAGCAATCGCCTCGACAACCGCAGCGCGGGCCTCATCCACCCTCGCCTGGCGTGCGGCCTTTTCGGTAACGCCGTGCATTGATTCTTTGAGCTTTTCGGTCGCTCGCTCGGCAATCAAGTCCACCAGCTCCTGGTTGGGTTCCGGCGGATTGAACTCTTTTTTGGTTTTGGCGACCGCGGCCAGAAACTGCTTCTGGAGCTCGACTTGCTTGACGACATGCTGATGCGCGTAGTCGATGGCCGCCAGGACGTCCCGTTCAGAGACCATCTGGCAACCGGCTTCCACCATCATGATTGAACTTTCGGTGCCAGCCACGACGATGTCCATGTCCGACTCTTCAAGCTGGGCATAGGTCGGATTGGCGATCAGTTTCCCGTCCACCCGTCCCACTCTGACAGCGCCAATCGGCCCGGAGAAGGGAAGTCCGCCCAATTCTATGGCCAGCGAAGCACCAAGCATGGCCAGGGTATCCGGCGGGTTCTCCTGGTCGGCGCTCAAGCAGGAGGCGACAACCATCACGTCCTGCCGATAACCCTCCTTGAACAGCGGTCTGATCGGGCGGTCAATCAGACGGCTGATCAGAATCGCCTTATCCGGGGGCTTGGCCTCTCGGCGTGTGAAGCTGCCAGGTATCCGTCCTACGGAATAGAGTTTTTCCTCGTAGTCGACCAGCAGGGGGAAGTAGTCAATGCCTTCACGCACTTTGGAACTTTCCGTGCATGTAACCAGAAGCACGGTGTCACCGCAGGTAACCTCGCAGGCGCCGTTGGCTTGCTTGGCCATTCGGCCGGTTCTAAGTGTGACCGTCTTGCCATCAATTTCAAATGAAGCCTCGTGGCCTCTCGTCTTAGTTTCCGTTTGCACTTCTTGTCCCTCGATTTTCAAATTTTCAAATGTCTTTATAAATGCCAGGGCTGCCCTTCAGCCGCGCCTGGGTGGCTGCTGCTCCCGTGCCACACTGGGCCGGCAGCCAAAGCCACAAGCGCAAAACAGGCGGGCACTTAGCCCGCCCGAACTGCTTAACGTCTGAGCCCTAGCTTCTCGATCAATGACCTGTACCGCTCAACGTTCTCGCGATTCAGATACTGGAGGAGCCGCCGGCGCTTCCCGACCATCATTAGCAATCCGCGACGGCTGTGGAAATCTTTAGTGTGCGTCCTCAAATGCTCGGTGAGCTGGTTGATGCGCTCCGTGAGCATGGCAATTTGGACTTCTGGCGAGCCAGTATCTCTAGCTTGAGTTTTGTACGTATCGATCAGTTGCTTTTTCTTCTCGACTGCAAGTCCCATTTACTTCTAATCCATTCCTACTCTGTGTTAATGACCAACTAAAAATGATAACACAGCCACAACAAGCGCTCTGGGCGCTCGACGCGGCTGCGCCGGCGCTTGTCCGAGCGCCCAAGCCGCTTATCATGCGGCTCCTGTCGGCTTGGCGCCGAGCGGCGGGCTGGAAACCCGCCCCTACAGTGAAATAAATGAAAAAAGTTTCAGTCCAGCACAGGCGGTCACTGATCGGACTCCGCCGCCGGGCGGAGTATGACCGAGCCGAACCAGATATGTTTCCTCGGGCTTGGCAAAACCTGGTGCCATGACACCAATAGCGGTGACAGGGCGATGTGTCCACCCGAGATCAGGGCTTCTGGAGCTCCGGCTTCCACTCGTCGAGAATGGCACCTTCGATCGGGCACACGGACAGGCACGCACCGCAGTCGATGCAGGTGGCGTCATCAATGTACGTGTACTTCGTGCCCTTAGTATTCGTCTTGCCCTCGGCCCAGTGAATGCACTCAACCGGACACACGGGAATACAATCCGCAATACCCTCGCATAGATCAGCAACGATGGTATAGGACATCTCGAACTCCTTTCGGCGTCGTAACCGCAAAGCTTGTGACTGCTCTCTTTTTTACTTAACCACGGCTGGTAAAGAAGGTCGAGCCCAGTCACGGCCGTCCTTCTATTTCTTAACACATTTCCCGGGTAGCTCAGATCCCGCTCCAAAGCCAGCTTACTGAGACAAGTTCTCAAAGATCTCAAATCGAAGACGAGCAGCGACGGCCCTGAGCACTCAAAGCAAAAGGCAGTCTGGATCGGCATTTCATTTATCGAAAGTCGATCTGTCATTGCTGTTTGACCAGGGACTGGAAATTGCCAATCTACTGAGATGGCTTGTCAGAGATCGAGCCCAAAAGCCGCACGTTGTGGCACCCAACTACCGACTACCAGCAAGTTAGTGAGAATTGGTCTCAAAAGAGACGTTGATCGAAACTTGCACGAATGGCAGCCGGTTTGCTTCACCCCGATGCAATCATTTAATCCAGCCTCTAAAATAATGTCGGATCGGGTAACGACCACGCATATCGGTTTGTCATACACAAAGGTAGGGTTTCATGGCCGAGGTCAAAGTCGAAATTCGCACAGCGAACGGACAACCCGTTGGCTCCTTTAAGGACCCGCTCATCGAGATGCTGCCTGAGCACCACTATTTCATCACCGGCAAGTTCTACGAACCCGACGGCAAAGCAGCCGAGCGTCTCGACTTCAATCCGCAGGTGCTCCCATACGTGGCCGATATCTCCGCGGTCAGCCAGTGCAATCACAAGAAGCTGGTCGGCGTCTATGTGCAACGCGGCAGGCAGCCCGTGCGCATGACCGGCACTTGCGAACTCTAAGCTCAGTCAGTCGCTGATCAAGGCATGCCCAGGGCTTTCTTCTCTGCAGCGGAAAGCTGGCGCGCGTTTTGCCACTGCCATCCGCGAACATCTTTGACCTGACCCAGTAACTTGGCCTTGCCAGTCACCGGCTGCCAGTAGAGCTTTCCGTCCTGAGCATAAACGACGGATGACTGATCGGGGGCGACGGTATAGACGGAAGCCTTGTCCCAGGCGATCAATTTCGGATGAGTGTCCACAAACGCCTGACGAGTCTTGCTGTAGTCGTCCTTCAATCCATTAGGCTTGACCACCCGCACCGTGCGCACGGTGCCCATCGCCGCATCTTGCGTCGCCGGCACGCCAAACTCAACGGCGACGCCACCTCCCGCCGGTGCGAACGCGTAGCGCGACATATCGGCAGGGCTGTACGCGTCCCGTTCTGCGGGCGCCAATTTGAGAAATGCACTCGTAGCCTCGGTTACCGCACCATCTGGCAGTGCCTTTCTGCCGACCTTGACGAGGTCTTCATCTTTGAACTGATAGGTAGCCCACTCATTTGAAACCAGAGCCTTCGGCTTTCCATAAGCTAGCGACTCGGTAACTGTCTCGAGTCCAAGGTTGTCTCCATAGATCGAAACCACCCGAATTCTGGCGCGCTCGTATGACTCTGTCGTATCTGGAGAATACGGGTAAGGCTTCATGCCTTCGCAGCTGCTCAAGTGCTCCTTCATCAAGTCTTTTGCAGCCTGCAAGGAAGTCTGCCCGATTAGTGTCTTGGCAGTACCTCCACCCAAGGGCTCAGCCACCAGCTGATCGACTGACAACGTGAACGGATACTTCCCCTGCGAACACGTTTCCCGCTTGGTGGTGTTGGTTACCTTCAGGGTGTACGGCTTGCCCCCGAGGCTAAACACCGGGGCCTCGAACCGACGATAATTGGCGCCGTCCGACCAGATCGTCGCCCACTTTGCCGGCGCGTCCTTGGTTCGCGCCGCCAGTTGATCGACAACCAGAACAGACCAGGAGCCGCCGGCTGGCGCCTGAGCCGGTGCCGCCGAAACCATGCCAGCAAACCCCGACCAACCGGTAACCAGGAAGCCCAAACTAAACAGCAAACTGGAAATCTTCATCATGGGAGTGATTTTAACCCAAAATAAAGAGCAGCCAGGGGGGTTGGCTGCTCTTATCAATTCCTCGTAGGTACTGCCTCACAGAGGGGGGTTGATTGGTGGTGGGCCTGTGTAAGGGTACTGGGTTCGTTTAAATCCTACGAGGAGAAACTTTTGACTCGGGTTGGCAAGATTCCTGACGGATCTCCCGCGCCCCACATTTCAGTTATACCAGTCACCCCTCGTAGGTTAACTATGGGATCCCTAATAAATCTGTATGGGTTCTCTTATGTCTTGAGGGCTTCGCACGTGATATTACATTAGATAGGCCTAGTCATCCGTCTAGGCTTTAGAGTAGTCGCATACTGCCGTGCCTATACGCCTCAGCTCGTATGTGCACCGGTGAGGCTCCCCCTTGCGAGGACTGTCCAATGCCTGAAGCAAGCATGTCCAGTCGGGCAACCGGTCAGCGGCGAGTGCTTCTGGTCGAAGACAGCCCCGCCCACCTTGTGATTTGCGAAGAAGCAATCAGAAGCCAGGCACCTCACTATCAAATCGACGGCGCGGCTACCGCAGGCACCGCCCTCGAAAGGCTGGGCTCAGGCAGCTACGACGTCGTCGTTCTTGACTACAACCTGCCGGACCTGGAAGGGCGAGAGTTGTTGGCGGCAATCCGTGGGCAGGCGCCTAACATTCCAATTATTGTCATCACCGGCATCGACAGCCCCGATCTTGCCCTGGACGTGCTTCGTGGCGGGGCCAACGATTATTTGCCCAAGATAGGCGAGTATTACAAGTTTCTGCCGCGAGCAATCGCCACCAACCTGGAGCGGGCACGCTTGCAAGAAGACCTCTTGGAGATGTATCGCTGGCTGGAGCGCTCGTCATTGGAAGAAGCGCTGCTCAATCGACTGATAGTTAATATCCACAGCTCGCTCGATCTCGAGGACATTGTTGAAAAAGCCGCTCGCAGTCTTTCGGAAGAGTTCAAAATCTCGCGAGCGGTAATTTGCCTGATAAGCGAGTCGGGAAATCTAGGCATAGCACGCCAGGTGACTCAGCAGGAAGTCGAGCCCATCTCCGAGCGCAGCTTGATCTTCTCCAAGTATCACGACCTGCTGCTTGACATCGGCGAGCGGCGGCCACTGGTGGTTATGCGCGAGGACACTTTCTCCCTGGCTCAAGATGTCCGGCATGAACTCGTCTTATATGGAATCCTTTCCATGATTATGGTGCCTCTTGTATACCAGGGACGGCTCATGGGTCTCTTGCACCTCGACCAGTGCGATTACCCGCGCCTGTGGACCTCCGGCGAAATCAATCTGCTCGGTCGCATTGGCAGCCAACTAGCCATTGCCATCAGCCAGGCTCGCCTATATAAGATCGTCGAGAGTCAAAGCAAAAATATAGACAAGCTCACCGAGATTTGCAGCCAGCTCAATCAGGTCGTCAGCTCCACACGGGAGCTGACGCAAAAGCAGGAGAGCCAGGAAAAGGTGCGCGTCAAGCTCAGCTCGCGCGAAATTGAAGTGCTACGCAAGGTGGCTCGCGGTCTCTCCAATCGCGAAATAGCGCAGGAGCTACACATAACCGAAGGAACCACCGAGGTCCACGTCTCCCGCCTGCGCAAAAAGCTAAGCCTGACCAGCCGTGCCGCCCTCGTCCGCTACGCCTTCGAGAATCATCTATCTTGAGCGCTCCGTCGCCTTCGTCCGGCTACGCCACCGCTGCTTCGGCGCAGCTCACTGTGCGCATCATCGCAGTGCTCCGCGGGCTATCTCGCCTGCTTCGCTCTCGTCATTGGTTCGCTCCCGCTTGTCTTTCAGACTGCCAGGTTACTCGAAGACGACCTGTCCCTTGAGGAAGTCGAGGGTGAGCTTTCGTCGGGACATCAAGTGGGTGCCGACCAGAGCGGTCTTGTTTATGCCGCCGAGAACGACCACGCTTTCAGGCTCGCGACCAAGCGCAACCGTGCCTATGTAGTGATCCATAAGGACTGTATGCGTGCCGACGACCACGCGGCGCGCGCCCAGGCAGCGCCAGCCCATGCTTCTCGCCAGTTCATCGTTGACGGCCAGAGCACCGTCGTATTCAATGCTCACATGGGCCTCGACTTCAATCTCGACACCGTCGGACGCGATCAGAATCACGGGCAGCAGTACTCTCCCGTGCTCGTCTATCCGCCCCTGGACCACGTGAGATGTCACTTCCACCTTCCAAACTAGAAAACGCAAGCAGGACCAGTTACCAACTGAATCAGCACAGGCGATCGACGGCCGGGTCCGGGCTTAAGCGATAGGTAAAGAACACGGCCTTGGGATGCCGCTTGCGGGCCCGCGCCAGGACTTCGTAGTCATCCTGTCCAAGGAAGTAGTCTTCAGAGTCGGGCTCGATGGCCACCAGCCAGTCACGGTAATTCTCGCCTAGCTCCGCATAGAGCCGCTCAAAGATCGGCCAGCAATTTGCATCAAGCTCGTCTTTGGAAAATTTGCCGCTCACGACCAAACCGAGAAAAGCAACCCCACCATAAGTCAGAGCGCTCAAGCCTGACAAACAAGCGGATTATATCCCCAATCTCCCCTTGGCGACTGCGGCCCAGGTGTGGTAGCCTGTGACTTTGGAAGTTTCCGCCGAATATTGGGAACTCACGCCATTCGCCGACAGTCCAAGATGTTAAGCCGCGGCCTCAACCGGGATTACCGCCGGGCTGATTTAGCACAAGTCCGCAAAATCTGCTCTGGAACTACAACTACGGATAGGCGCGGCACGGGGAGATATTGCGCTTTTCCCCGTGGCACGAGCGCTGCATCCATTCCGGCTTACGGCAGCGGCGCTCGCCGGTCGAATCAGTGCGGCACCACAGGGCAAGAGGGTTGCTGACAGTCAAACCACGACCGCCAGGGCAATCAAATGGCGACCTTAACAGCCGCTACACGGCTGTTGTTGCCAAATTCCTGGCGAGCTGGCTCGTTTATTTGGTGCTGCTGGTCTTCACTGCCTTCCTCATCAACATAGACTGGACCCGCCCAAAGATCGAAGCGATGATGTCCGAGTCTTTTCACCGCAAGGTCAAACTGGGTGCTCTCAGTTGGACTCTCGGGCTCAACGGCATCTCGATCTGGACAAACCAGCTAACGGCCAGCGGCGAAGATGGCGAGCCTTTCGTCCGCTCCGGACCGAGCGAAATCGGCGTGGCCTTTCTTCCGCTGCTGAATGGGAAGTTGATCGTCCGCCACCTCTCCTTCAAAAGACCCGAGCTCTGGGCAATCCGACTCAACAAGTCGACCTGGAATTTCTCTGACTTGCTTAAACCCGGTCTGGACATTCGCTTGATTCAAGTGGAGAAGGGCAAATTGCACCTTCAGGATCGCTCAGCCGACTCCAAGACTGCCTTCAAACCGTACTACTTCGAAAACATCAAACTGAAACTCGTCTGGCCGCGAGAAGATCGCCGCTGGCCGTTCTACCTTTCGTTCAATTTGCCGCGCCCCGACTACACCACGCACGTGAAGTTGACAACGCTCGGATACGGGCTCTTCGAGCGCTGGCGCCACAACGATTACAAATTCGACCTGTCTGCCGACAACTTGAACCCCGACGATCTGGGACCATTGAGGCATCTCCTTCCTGACATCAGCGGACTTTTTGCCATAAATATCGAAGGCGAGGGCGCGCTGTCCAAAGGAGTCGTGGCCAAAGCATCCGCCGACATCGAGCGCCTCTCGGTTCAGGCCGGCAATCTCGGCAAACTGCGCGCCCCGGCGGCGTCGAGCTCGGCACGCCTGCACCTGTCTGAAGACAAGCTCACCTGGGACGATCTTTCAGTCAAGTTGGGCGATGTAGAGTTGCGATCTAGCGGACAGCTGGCTGACTGGCAGGGCAAGTCTCCTCACTACCAGGCCCGCGTATCGAGCCGGGTGGCAGATCTCAGCAGGCTGCCTGAGGTCACCGCCACACCGATGGGCAGGGTGTCACGCATGCAGCGAACAACGACTGCCGGTGACATAAGCAGACTACTCACTCCAGGGCGGTTGGCAGGAACGGCCATGATTGAGGTTTCGGTCAGCGGCACCGGCCCCGTCAGCGAGTTCCTGGCGACAATCGGAGCAGATGGGCTACCGGCCAAAGAGATTGTCGGCGCCGGATTCTTCGGGCCGGCCCCGTTTCTGGATCTGGTTGGCCTGGACGCTCGCTCCAAGTTGAGCGGCAAGCTCAAGATTGCCAACGGCAGGCTGGATGTGCCCGAGGCGGAGATGATGGCCGCCGGCGGAGTGGTCAAGGCTTCCGGCTTCTGGGACCAGGAATCCGGGCACCGGCATGTCAATTTCAATGGAATCGGGCTGAGGCTGGCAGCGCTCGCTCAAAGACTGGCTGCCTCGAAGGACCTGTCCGCTCAATTCGTCAAGTTCTGTCATGTACCATCTGTGGGCAGCCTCTCGCTGGGCGGCAGCATGGACCTCTCGGGCGAGGTAGACAGCGACAATCCCGGACAGGCAAAGCTGGCAGCAGTTCTCAAGAGCGCTTCCTTTGCCCTGAAGGACGGCAGTCTGACCTGCGAACAGGTTAAGGGACGCATCCGCTTCGACGGACGCGCCCTGCACTTCGACGACCTTTCCGGCAGTCTGGGCAGCGGCGATTTCAAGCTCAATGGCACTACGATGTTGGCTGGCGCTCCCTACATAGATGTGACGCTGACAGCCAACAGGTTGGATCTTGACCATCTCGATCGAGCGCTCAAGCTCCTGCAGATTGATGTGCCAGTCTTCGCCGGTCGACAACTCTATGGCAAAGTTCGCGAGTTCGTTCTGTCGATAAAAGGAGATCCGAACAGACCGACAATGGCGATGTCGGCTCAACCGGAAGATCTGTACTATCAACCGCCGGGTCTGTCTCGAGCACTTAGAGCCGTGTCAGGCTCTCTAATTTACGACCATGACCGGCTTACCTTGCGCGACGTCGGCCTGCTCGGCCTGCACGGGCGCAAGCTGATTACCAGCCTGGCAATAGATGAGCTATCCGGCGCGGCGAAGCTGAAAAGAGTGAAGGCCAAGACCACCGGCCTCGATTTGAGCGACGTTCATTTTTATCTGTCGTCACCGCTGATGCCTCCTCCCCTGCGCCAGGGCTACCTGGAGACCCTGGCACGCTACCGATTAACCGCCGTAAGCGGCACCGCATATGGGGACATGCTCTGGCAGTCTCGTGATGCCGATTTTGACTTAAGCGGCGTGATCGGCTTCTACAACGTGCGGTTTCGCGCCGGATCGCCGGCCTTTGATATCGATGGACTGTCGGGACTGCTGGCTGCCTCCGGACGGGAGCTGATCATCCAGAACATGGGCGGGCATATAGGCAGCAGCACTTTCACCGTAGACGGTCACGTCACCGACTACCGCTCGCCGCAAGCAACCTGGCAGACCGAACTGCGGTCGCAATTGTCTCCGCAGGAATTTCTCGATCTCGTGCCTGGTCTTGGTGGGCAAGTGAGCATGAAGGTTTCATCGTCTCATCCGGTGAGCTTGAGAGCCACCATCTCCGGAAACCCAACAGCGAGCACAGTAATTTTTTCCGCTCGCGCCGACGCCAAGACAAGACTGTCACTGGGCAGCCCGATCGGCTCCCTTTATCAGCCAGCGGACAAGGCAGTTACTCTCGACGGCTCATTTACGATTACCCCCGGCCCCGCGGGCAATTTGATTCTGCACAATAGCCATTTGCTGATCGGTGACTCGATTCTTCAAGGTCAGGGCAGCTACGCCTGGTCGCCGCCGAATGGTAACAACGATGCCATCTTGAGCTTCCGCCTCAATTCACCAAATCCGATCACCGCCAAGTCGCTTCTGGCAGTGCTGGATCCATCCACCAACAGCAGTGGCGTAAAAGGAACGGTGTCGATTGACTTGCAGGCTGATGGACCGGTGACTCAGCCCTTGGTTAAGGGGCACGTCTCTTTGCATGATGTCTCGCTGCCGCAGTTCAACCTGGACCGGCTGACCGGCAGTCTTCATACAGACGGCTTTGTGCTGTCGCTCAGTCCCAGCGCAGGAACGGCCGGCTCGCGAGCGGACCTGGACATCAAGACAATTGCCATCGGCGACCTGACCGCCAACGATATTGCCGCAAAAATAGTCGTTGAACCTGCTGCCACACCTGATCAAGCACCGAGGATTAAACTCGATTCAGGCATCGCCAGGATTGCCGGCGGAACCATGCAGCTGGGAGGCTGGCTGGAGCTTGTAAATCACCGCCTGCACATCGATGCGAAGCTGGCCGGGGTTGAGTCCGGTCAGATTGTCGGACAGCTTCTCGGGCAGCCCGACGAAATTATCGGATCGGCCGACGGCTCGATAGTGCTTGACAGTGAGGGTGTCGATTACAACGCCTTGATCCGCAATCTCGACGGGCGCGGTGAAATTTCGGTAGCATCCGGTAGAGTGATGAGATTCGGACGACTCCAGGAAAAGCTCACGCAGGCTAATTTGCTACAGCAGGGGTTGTTCGGCTTCAACCTCAACAATCTCCTGCAGAGCGTCGTGCCGGTAAGGACGGGCTACTTTAAGGATCTGCACGGCCGATTCGACATAGCAGACGGTTTGCTTTCGATAAAGGACGTCAGATTCAACGGTGAAGACATGCGCCTGAGAGCAGCCGGCACCGTCAATCTCCCTCTGAACACGATCGCCGTCGAAGTTGCCGGTAATTTACCGCGCGTATCGTCGAGCCTGATTGGCGGGCCGCTAGGACAGGTATCACGCGAGTTCACCCTGCAGAAACTGATGCGGGTGATCACCATGAACAAGCTGGAAAACCTGCCGCCTGTGCCAGTGCTCGGCGACATCGCCAGTGATCGCCCGCGCGCTTTCACCTTCAGAGTTGCCACCACAATGGACAGGCCGCAGGCGATTGCACATTCCATCGAAAAGAGCTTTCGCTGGCTTCCCAACCAGACAAATGCCACCGCCCACCCGATCCCGGGCCTGCACTAGGGACGGTCCCCGGCGAATCCGCGTTGCCATTATTCTTCATGTTGCCCTTATTCCTTATTTTGGAATGGTTTTGCTCGGGCAAAACTGCACAGAGAGGGAATATTGGTCGCGCTCCGACTTGGCGTTACTTCCGATAAGCAATAGCCGCTGGTCGGCGGCCGCGCCGGCAGCGATGCCGGTGCGCGAAAGGCCTACCACATATGCAATTGATCCATTAAGATATACGCCATGTACAAACCTGGTGAGCGACGCGGCGTGGGCAACCACGCAGATTCCGCACCGGCGCCGGTTAACAAGGCAAGCAAGCGGAATTCACCGGCACCGCAGATGACACCAGATCGTCCCCGAGCGGGACTTTATCGGACGCTCGAAGACTATCTCGATTTTCTCTATGCCGAGCGCGGCCTTTCAACTAACACGGTCAAGGCCTATCGTTCAGACATCTGCGCATTCATCGTCTGGCTCACCGCCGATGGTGGCGACGCCAACCGGCAGACGCTCGCTCGCTATCTCAAGGATCTGCGCTGCCGCAAACAAAAGTCATCGAGCATTGCCAGAACGCTTTCCAGCTTGCGTGGCTGGTTCAGCTGGCAGCGTTCGGTGAGGTTGCTCGAGGAAGATCCATCCGAAGGTCTGGAAAACCCTCAACGGGAGAAGCGGCTACCACGTGTATTGAGCGAGGCGGAGGTGCTATCGATGATTGCCTCGGCAGGAACAGCGCGCGATCGGGCAATTGTCGAGCTTTTATATGGAGCCGGTCTGCGTGTCTCGGAGCTCACGAACCTCGATGTCCGCGACGTCAATTTCACCCAGGGCTCTCTTCGCTGCACGGGCAAGGGCTCGAAAGAGCGGATCGTGCCCGTCGGCAGTCATGCCATTTCCGCTATCCGTCTGTATCTCGAGGAATGTTCGACGCCCCGGCATTCTTCGGCCATGTTCAGCGATCGCAGCGGCAAACGCCTGAGCCGCCTGGTCGTCTGGCAAGTGGTGAAACGCCTGGCCCGCAAGGCTGGTATCACAAAGAGCCTTTCCCCGCATACGCTCCGCCACAGCTTCGCGACACACCTTCTCGAACGCGGGGCGGATCTGCGAGTCGTCCAGGAGCTTCTCGGTCATTCGAATGTTGTCACCACGCAACTCTACACGCACGTCAGTCGCGGTCACTTGAGGCGAGTCTACGAAAACGCGCAGTCCCAACTGGGAAACACACCGTCGACCTGAACCCAGCGTCAAGGGCAGGGGACCATCCCGGGATTCGGGACAATCGACACCCACACCTAGCAAGAATTAATCTTCACTTCGAATACAGCTTGACGCTGGATAGGTTACTTTTAAGTGAGAACTCTGATGTCTTAGGAGTCAGGTTCCAGTGTTCCTTTCACTTGTGCTTTTCCGCCGGATTCAGCCGACGGCGTCTAATCAAGTCGGAAAACACCGGCAGCATCGAGAGAGCGGAACGGTCACAGTCAAACCACTTCTTTCACAACACAGGACTAACAGTTGCATGAGTCGAACATCAGGTGAGGGCACCAAAATAGCCCAGGCCGCCAAAGAGCTTAACGTCACGAGCGTGACCATCCGTCGCTACATAAGCGAGTTCAACATCGATACCACCACCGACGAAAACGGGGTGAAAGTCCTTCCAAGCGCAGCCATGCAAGAGCTCAGAGAGATCCGCAAACTCAAGGACGAGGGGCTGACCAATCCTCGGGTGATGGAGATCCTCGAGGAGCGCCGCGGGAAGCAACCACGAGAAAAGGGCAAGAGCAAAGAAAAAGAGCCAGCTGCCGAACCAGCCCCCAAGGCCCGCTCGGCGCAGCCGGCTGCAGAAGTCGGCGAAGACGAAGAAGAAGCCGCCGAGCGTCAGCCGGCGAAGAAAAGCCCAAGGGCGGCGGCGCAGAGGACGAAGGAGCCACGAGCGGCCACCGCCGAGGCCGAAGAGCCGGACGAGCCGGAAAGCGAAGAGGCACCGGGCGCGGTGGCGGACCTTTCTGCTGCTGCTCAACGTTCCAAACACTCGCTCACCTGCCAGACCTGCGGCAAAGCCTTCGAGCACATGAACCCACGACTGCGGGACTGCCTGGACTGCTATCGGACGAAGCGTCGTGAGCGCCGCCGCGGTAGCGCTGATCGTCACAAGAGCGTGATTCAGCATCCACTCGCTCAACAAGCGGCCAGCAAGTCTCCGAGGGATTCGCAACAGGTGGTACAGCCCGTTGTCGCCTTGGCTCCGGCAGTAACTACCAACAAGCAAACAACGGTGCGCAACTACCGCAAGGCAATCGAAGAGACGCGATTGATCACTGCCAACTTGAAGCGACGCCTGGAGCGCCCCGATCTGGCTGAAGGTGAGCGGAGATGGCTGGAGCAAATCTACGCCTACCAGCTCATCCTGCATCAGGGCTGGCGCCACCTGGCCGAATACAAAGCCCAGGGCAAAGAGCAAGCCAAAACCGAATAGCCCGAGCGAGCTGATCGTGCGGAGGCTAAGCGGAAGCGCGCCAGAGCTTACGCGGAGTCGGAGCGCCTAAAAAGGATCCGGCATGTCTGCCAGCGGACGCGGGCGGATCGGCTGTTGAAAGATTGCATTGGCGTCAGCCGGCGTGCTGCCTGCTTGCCCGCCCGAAGTTACTGGAGCATCGGGATCTGCGCCGACCAGGCCGGGAATCAATTGCCGCGTATCAGCAGGCGGAGCTGGCTGAATCGGTAACGAAGCCGCGGGCGCCGATGTCATTTGTGCACCAGGGGCAATGCCGGGCACGACCGGAGCACTTGCCTGGGCAACAGATGGCATGTCGATAGAGCGGTTGAGTCGAATCGGGAGAACTTCGCCTTTGTTGATTCTGAAGTCGTTTCCCTGGTGGCGCTTTTTCAGGACTACGCCGATGCCGCTCGTGAACGATCCGAGAAACGAGCTCACGGACTGCCCATAGTCAGCGATGTTCAGACCGGCGTTGCGCTTGATGGGCTCTTCCTTGGGCAAATGGTTTGGGTTTTGAGTTATAAAGCCGCAAAAGGGCACGTTACGCCCATCTGGTGTAACCAGCGACTGCAAGCTTACTTGCAGCTGGCCTGCATTACCGTGCCTGAGCGTCCTGGCCGGCGCAGCGGAAACGACGCGTCCGATTATTTTGGAGTTACGCGGTATCACCTCGCGCCCGTTCAGAATAAAACCATCCTGAAGCTTGACTGAAAAAATGTCTCCAGCCCGACTGGACGACGAAGAGAGGTCATCCTCCAAAATTCCTGACAGAATTGTCCCGGCCGGCACGCGATTGGCTAGCGTTCCCTTCCAGAAGTCTGGATTGAATGCCGGCACCATGCCGAATGGGTTGGAGCCGGACGAAACCGGCGCTTGCGGCGGCGGAGCGGCAGGGTGGTTAATTTGCCAGGGATCACGGGCGCAGGCCGCCTGCGCCATCTGCAAGACCAGCAGCATAGCCGGCAGAAACCTGAGAAGTTGGCTGAAGCGCAGAATACGTGCGCTGGTTTCGTTGGAAAGCATTTAGACCTGTAACCTCGCTCATGGAGTGTATAGGCTGGCAGCCTCCTTGACTATGTGAAGAATACGCATTAAGAGCCATAAGCCATAATTGGCCTGTGTTAAGATCTAGCGGTTGCCTGTGCAGAATACGGGCGAGCTCGGACCGCTAGCCGGTCTAACGTGTTTGTCCCTTGCCTGCTTTGCAGGACGTAACGACCAGAAGGGAGTAATTTCATTGGTTGAAGCTAAGCTAAAAGAATATGAGCTGCTGTACATCGTCCGCCCCAACCTCGATGAAGAGGGCGTGGACAAGGTGGTTGCAGCCGTCGAAGAATACGTGAAGGGTCTCGGTGGCACAATCGAGTCCACCGAGAAGAAGGGTCGCCGCCGTCTGGCTTACGAAGTCAAAAAGATGCGCGACGGCTACTACGTCCTTACATACATGAAGGCCAGACCTGACTCTGTTACCACGCTGAAGCGCTGGTTGACGCTTTCCGAAGACGTCATCCGGTTCATCATCGTTGTCAAAGAGCAAGAGGCCGTTGGAAGTTTCTTATAAACCGCTCTCCACTCAGAAGGTACTGCCATGAGCCTCAGCAAGATAGTTGTCTCAGGACGTGTAATTCGGGGGCCGGAAAAGCGCTTCACCCCGGCTAACAACGTCGCGGTAACGGAGTTTGCCATCGCCGTGGAATCTCAAACCCGAGACGGCACGACCGAAACGAATCCCGTCAAGGTAATTACCTGGCGTGATCTTGCTGAGCGTTGCGCTCAGGAGGTCAAGAAAGGCGATCTTGTGGCAGTCGACGGGCGGTTGCAGATGAACAGTTATACGACGTCGGATGGGCAAAGAAGGCGAGATGCGGAGATCGAAGCAATCGCCGTCGAGAACCTGACCAAAACGCTCAGCAGCGCTCCAAGTCAGGAGCCCGTGGATCGGCCGGTCGCGCGCGTCGCTGCGCGGAGCGAATCGGCAGCCAACGAGGAGCTCGATGCCATATTTGCCAGCGAAGACGAAGTGCCATTTTAACCAGGAGGAAGTTCCACCATGCGGATGCAGCACGAGTCCCCAATCAGAAGACGCAAAAGCTGTAGTTTCTGCGCTGACAGGGTCGACTACATCGACTACAAAGATCCCAACAAGCTGAAGAAGTTTGTCACGGAACGCGGCAAGATATTGCCCCGCCGTATCAGCGGTAATTGTGCCAAGCATCAGCGTTGCCTGTGCGTAGCCATCAAACGCGCACGCGACATCGCTTTGCTGCCTTACACGGCTGACGGTTAGAAAAAAAACGTCAGTTGATGAAACTTGCGCGCTGTCCGCCCGGGCAGCGCACATTTTTGCGTAACCGGGGTGGGCGGGTCTGCGACCGCCGCTGCTTTACATGATTGGTTCAAGAAATACAGAGAGTCCATCCGGCGAGCCATGGCAATTCCGCTGCGGCAAAATGTCAGGCTGCCAAAGGGCGATCTTTCTGGACGCTAAGAGTGACCTACGGTAAAATCGTGCTTACCGCGCCGAAGTGGTGAAATGGCAAACACGCTACGTTCAGGGCGTAGTGGGCACTAAGCCCTTGTGGGTTCAAGTCCCACCTTCGGCAGACATTATTTTTATGGGGAACGGACAACGAGGCACGCTTGAGCACACCGATAAACAAAGGCGACATTCGCCGACCCGAACCAAAGCGGGAATTGCCGTTACTAAATGAGAGAATCCGCGACCGCGAGGTTCGCCTGATCGATGAGGATGGCGCCCAGCTCGGGATAGTCCCAACCAGGGACGCCTTGCAAACCGCCCGTGAGAAAGGGCTAGACCTGTTCCTCGTCCAGCCGGATGCCAGCCCACCCGTAGCCAGAATCATGGACTACGGGCGTTACAAGTTCGAGCAGGAGAAAAGGGCGCGCGAGACCAAGAAGAAGCATCACATCGTCGATGTCAAGGAACTCAAGATGCGCTACAAGATTGAGGATCACGACTATCAGGTCAAGATCCGTAGCGCGCACAAGTTTCTCAACGCCGGCGACAAGATTAAGGTCTTGATCATGCTCAGAGGGCGCGAAGTGCAGCACGCCGACCTGGCACTCACCCTGATGAATCGCTTCGCCGACGATCTGAAAGATTTAGCAATGATTGATAGGGAGCCGAAGTTGGAGGGGAAGACTGTTATAATGATTCTTTCGCCCCAACCCCAGCGGGGCAAAGCACCGCCTGCCGAAGCAAAACCCTGATCGGCAGCGGCACAGAATCGATCGATCGGAGCTCCTCATGCCCAAGATGAAGACAACCAAAGCCGCCGCCCGGCGCTTCAAGATTACCGGCACCGGTAAGGTCTTGCGCAAGCAATCTGGCCGCAGGCATATCAACGAGTGGAAAGCCCCCAAGAAAAAGCGCAAACTGCGCGGCTGGGCTGAGCTCTCGCCTGAGTTCAAACAATTTGTCCTCGAGATGTTTCCATACCGCAAGTACCTCCGCTAAGAGGTAACTTACAGCGGCGGTGGTGGTGGTGCCTGGCCCAAGGGAATCTCCTCTCCGATGGCCGGCAGGCGGCCTGGCCGCCCAATCGTTTACGCTATTCAATCTTCAAAGAAAGAAGGAGAAGCAAATGGCTCGTGTAAAACGTGGCAATGTCCTGCAAAAACGCCACAAGAAAATCATCAAGTACGCTCGCGGCTTTCGCGGCTCCAAGTCGACGTTGTTCATAGCCGCCAATCAGGCGATCATGCAGGCCTGGAAGAACGCCTACAGAGATCGTCGCAAGCGCAAACGTGATTTCCGCGCTCTCTGGATCACCCGAATCAACGCTGCCTGCCGCCCGCTGGGCTTGAGCTACAGCCGCTTGATCAACGGTCTTTCGCGCGCCGGCGTAACAGTCAACCGCAAGCAGCTTGCCGAATTGGCTGTGAGCGATCAGGCTGCTTTTGCCAAGTTGGCCGAGGTGGCTCGCGACGCTGCCAGCAAGGCTTAACGCCGAAGTCCAGGCCGGGCACAACAACTCTCGATACCCCCCGGATAGCCATCTGTAACCTTCGGCGAGTCTGGCAAGCGAGAAGTCGAGCCTGGAAGCGTTAGAGGATGCGGAGTTGCGTCGGCGATGCAACGCCGCTGGCCGGCGAGATGCCCGCGCCCCGGCATTCTTGAGGGCAGGGAATTGCACTGCCTGCGCTTATGAAGATCAATCCGATAACCAGCCCAGACAACCAGCTTCTCAAGAAGATTCGCGCCCTCGGCCAACGGTCGGGTCGCCAACGCAGCGGCTTGTTTTTGCTCGAGGGGGCCAAGCTAGTCAACGAGGCATTTGCCAAGGATCTGCCCGTGCGCGACGTGCTGGTCAGCCAAACTTTTCTCAAGTCCGGGCTCGGAGCCTGCCAGGGAACAAACATTACCGCTGTCTCGGTGGTGGACGACAAGCTCTTCAAAGAAGTATCCGGCACAGAAACACCGGAAGGCATTCTGGCCGTTGGCGAAATTCCCAGGCACAACCTCAATGAGATAGTGTCCGGCAAGGCACCGCTCGTTTTGCTGGCGGTGGCCATTCAGGATCCCGGAAATCTGGGCACCATGATTCGCACCGCGCACGCGTCCGGCGCAAGCGGGGTCGTGCTCAGCAAAGGCTGTGTGGACCCTTACAACGCCAAGGTTGTGCGCGCAGCTGCCGGGGCCTTGTTTTCTCTACCCTTGGTTGCCGACCTGTCTGCCGAAGAAGCGATCAAGTCCCTTAAGGACAAAGGAATTAAGGTCGTGGCCTGCGATCCGGCTGCGCCGGATCCTTACTGGGGGCTGGATATGACCGGCCCGCTTGCGATTGCGGTCGGCAACGAGGGCCAGGGCTTTTCAGAAGCCGTGCTGGCCCTGGCAGATTCCAAAACGCAGGTGCCGATGCAAGATGGCTGCGAGTCCCTGAATGCGGCAATCACTGCCGCTATCGTCTTGTTTTCAGCTCGCCAACAGCGGTCGACAGAACTGAATCGGAAATCTGCGGTAGAGTGTGGGTGACGGCGCTGAGCACGGGATCGAAGCAAGTGGGCGAGCTGATTGAAGACAAAGAAGAGCTGGGCGACGACTCGACCGAGTGGGCCGGCGTCAGCGCTAGCCAGCCTGAGGGCGAGAAGGTAATGACTGTCGTCGAGCACCTCGACGAGTTGCGTTTACGCCTGATTCGCTCGATTGTCGCTGTTTTCGTCGGGCTGGCCATCGGGCTGCTGGTCGGAAAGCATATCGTGCGTTGGCTGGAAGCACCGGCCGGCAACATCACGTTTCAAGCCCTCTCGCTCGAGGAGCCGCTGCTCGTGTACTTCAAGGTGGCGTTTTACGCGGGGCTGGTCATTGTTTTTCCTTATATCCTCTTCGAGCTCTGCCAGTTTGTCGCACCGGGTTTGAAGCGGTCGGAGCGGCGTCTGCTCGCTCCGATTGTCGTGCTCGGCCCACTGCTGTTCTTGTGCGGAGCGCTTTTTGCCTATTACTGCGTACTGCCGCCCATGCTGAGATTCTTCAGCTCTTTCGGGCAAGGAATGTCTCCGATCAACCAGCGGCTGGACTTCTACATCTCTCTGGTCAGTTCCGTTCTCCTGTACATGGGACTGTGTTTTCAGCTGCCGATCGTCCTGTTTGCCCTGTCTTTCACAGGGCTGGTCAACTCGCGGCAGCTTTTAAGAGTATGGAAGTACGCGGTCTTCGGCGCTTCAGTCGTGGCAGCGATTATCACGCCCGATCCGACCGCGTTTTCCATGTTGATTGTACTGTCGGCTCTGGTCGGACTCTACTTCCTGTCAGTCGGCTTGCTCCGGCTGTCTGGGCGATAGTAGGCAGGACTGCTCTACTTGCGACCTGGTTTTGGTCAAGCCAGCTGAGGAAAAGCTCAAGCATTGCCTGGCCACCTTAGCGAATCTGCTGTGCCTATGCCGGTTTGCTGTAGTCGGCAAGACACGCCCTCCGGTAACGCCGCCGTGATGGCAGGATGGTGTATGCTGGCACGATGCAATTTCCCATGGTGTCCATGGATTTTCTCAACCTGTTGTATCTGCCCCTCATGGTGCTCACAGGGGTGGATGCCCGGAAAAATTGGTCGTCGATCTGGGATGCGCAGTTGACCTGGCGCGATTGCCAGGCTCTGCAGAAGATCGTGCTGTTCTTGCTCATTCCCGTGGTCGTACTCGGTCATGAGTTGGGTCACGTGGCCGCCATCAAGCTGTTCGGCGGCCAGGTCGCGGAATTTCATTACGCGCTTTTCTGGGGGTATGTGGTACCGCGTGGAACATTCACCGCCCCCCAATTAGTATGGGCATTCCTTGCCGGCAGTCTGGTTCAGGTCATGATTGGTATTGCTGCGATTGCGTCAGCAATCTTCGTTCGCTCACCACCGGTAGTGGCACTCCTGATATACCTCGGACTCTGGTCGATCGGCGGCACAGTCGTTGTCTATGCGCTGCTTTCGTTGACCGGGCTCTACGGGGACTGGGTGGCAATCTACACAGCTCCGGTGCCGGGTCTCGTGATCGGCATTGCCATTGTGCACGTGGCACTGATCGCATTCGTCGTCTGGTGCCTTTATGCCACCACTGCCAGAGTCTGGTTCACAGGAAAGACCCACCCGCGCTGGATCGAAGAGCAAGTGTCGCTCTGGGCCGCAGTTACCAATCAGCCATCTGCGGGCAACTGGATCAACCTCGCATGGTCTTACTACAACGTCAACATCAACGGCAAGTCCCTCGAATGCCTACGGCACGCTAAAGAGCTGGATCCGCATTCAGCGGAGATTGAGATGCTCGAAGGGGCGCTTGCTTATCGCAAGGGAGACCTGGCGACGGCGATGCGCTGCTTCCGGGCTCTCGCTGCGCGTGACGACGTGAGTCCACAATTGCGCTCTCGTGCACTGCTTGCTCTTGGCGGCTGCCAAGTGAAAAGCCGCCAGCTCGAAAAGGCGCTTGAAATCTACGACAAAGCCATAGAGGCAGATCCGACGGTTGCCGACGCATATTTCTTTAAGGCGATGCTCCTCGCTGACGCTAAGCGATATGACGAAGCAGCCGCCGTGCTAGGAACGGCTCTGCGCCTCAATTGGGTCGACAGCACTCTCGCTGATGCAGCGATCGCGGAGTTGAAAGCTATCACCAAACGGGTCGTCAAGAAATAATTTTGTCTCAGGCTTGTCGAGAGCCCCCCAACTATAATGACAAGCTCCCGAGGTCGTTGGCAGGGAGTTCAATTAGGTTTGAGCATGAACGACGTCTACCTGTGGTGCGTGACGGGCATGACGGCGCTGGTGGCACTAAATACGCTCTGGCGCCTCTGGGTGGAAAGAGATCGACT
>Ga0066388_100000318_pt1 | contig 21668 bp, 22 predicted proteins | sample PanSoiMetaGPlot6_FD_64539 | JGI IMG/M metagenome (GOLD analysis project Ga0066388, IMG submission 64539) | Tropical forest soil microbial communities from Panama analyzed to predict greenhouse gas emissions - Panama Soil - Plot 6 (Hybrid Assembly) | ecosystem: Environmental > Terrestrial >...
CGCCATCATGGTTGCGGCATAGGCAAACTGGGTGTGTCGGGCCATTCGTTTTGGCTTCAATTCCGCCTCGATGTAATCGTGCGGCTCAAAGCCTTTCACTTCGCCAGCTATCCGGCTTTTGAGTTCGCTCGCATCAAAGAGAGTGATCGGTCCAATGCCACTGCGGCCGGCCAAAAGCGATTCCCAAAATTTCTGGACGCCGATTCCGTTCGGCGCCAAAATTCCCATTCCTGTGAGGACGACGCGATTTCGGTTCATCATTTTTCGCGTCGATGCTTGCGGCCGACGCTCGTGAAGAAGGTTCGAGTGTTTCCCGTCGCGAAGTCTGGGGGGCTGGCGGTTAAGGAATTGTCGATCTGATCGGCCACGAAGGAATCACCCGGCATTCTAAACGCTACATTAACTCCAGTCATTATATTTTTGCCTCCTGCAGTCAGAAGTTATTCGCCAAAGCACCGATCTTATTCACAAGTTGCACCTTGCGTGCCAGCGATTTCTAACTTAAAACGTTCGCCGGCGAAACTAAATGAATTTGCTCTTTGTTTTTTTGTGTCTCGATCCTGTCTGCGGCATGGCCCTAGCTTCTATTCCCGCCGACGCCTTATGACCGCCGCCATCGAACTCCCCCAGATTCTGGTTATCGACGACGAAATGGGGCCGCGGGAGAGCCTCCGCATGCTCCTGAAACCGAACTATCAGGTCCACACGGCCGATTGCGTCGAGGCTGGTATCAAACTGCTTAGGGAAAAACAGCCTGACACCATCGTCATGGATATTCGGATGCCGGGAGTCAGCGGAATCGAGGGACTCCGGCAAATTCGCGAAATCGATCCTCATCTCTCAGTCATCATGCTCACCGGTTTTGGTGCGCTCGACACCGCCAAGGAAGCACTTCGACTCGGAGCGAACGATTACATCAGCAAGCCGTTTGATGCTCATGAGATGCAGGAGGTCATTGATCGCAACGTCGAACGCACACGCGCGCATCGGACCAGCGAACACGCGGCTGCCGAGATCAAGGAATTAAACAATCGTTTGCTCCAACAGCTGGCTCAGAAAGAACGCCTCGCCTCGTTGGGTCAGGCTTCGGCCGAATTTGTGCACGATCTTGGCAATCCGCTCACCATTGTCTGGGGCTACGTCCAATTACTAGCCAAGCGTCTCGAAAAATCTGATAATGGGGAGCAGAGCGCAGCTTCAGTTAAAGAGCTCAACATTATCGAGCAAAACGTCCGGCTCTGCCGCGAGCTGCTGACGATGTGGCAAAGTTACGGTAACGTCGAAGCCTCGCCGCCAAAACAGATTTCGGTTTCGGGAATTCTCCGCGAAGTGTTGAAAGGTATCGCGCCGATGGCGGCCGAGAACGGCATCGAACTCAAGTCGAACATTTGTGAGGATCCATGCACCCTGATGGGGGACGCGTTGCAGATCAATCGCGCGATCCAAAATGTGGTTGTCAACGCGGTTCAGGCATCGATCGAAAAGAAGGGCACTGTCACAGTTACCTGCGAGCAGAAAGATTTTTATGTCGATCTTCGCGTCGAGGATACCGGCGCGGGCATTCATCCGGCGCAGCTGAACAGAATTTTCGATCCTTACTTCACTACCAAACAAGCCAAGAGCGGCACCGGCTTGGGTCTCTATATCACCAAGAAGGTTGTCGAAGATCACAGTGGTTCTATCAAGGTGGAAAGCACGTCCGGCGTAGGAACCGTTTTCACCATTCGTCTGCCACTGCAGACGAACTGATTTCCCGCGGCACTCTATTTAGTAATTGTCAGTTTCCCCGGGTTTGGTTTTGCTGAGGCGTGTCCTATCGCGTCGCGCCAATTTTTTTGATTCGCCTAGCCGGCGCGCCGTTTGAATCCGTCAAGCAACTCGCAACCCCAAGTGTTCCAACGCTTGCGCGCCACTTGATACAGAAAAAGCAAGAGCGGGCCATAGCCCGGGACGCCGCAGAAAAATTCTTTGGATCGCGTGAGCGTGTTCTGTCACCTTCAGCCTATCATGCCTTGCTGGTGGCAGTTCGCCAAAACCGGCCCCCGGGGGAAGTTGGCGCCGATCAGCCACCAATTTTTTCGAACTATGCCGATGCTGCGAGCGCGGTCGCCGTGTCGGAATCCAAATTACAAACAATACTTGAGCAAGAAGTCGAAAAGGCGCGCTCTCGCTTGATTGAAGCGAGTCGAAGATTCCTGCCTCGTTATCTTCTTTTCGGCACCGAAAAAGTTCGCGGTCTTCTCGCCAGCGAACTTGGAACGTACCCGGGCAGCGGGCACACCCTGCCAGTACGTAATAATCCCGCGCGCAAAGTCGAGCAAAGTTTGCTTCTCTACCTTCAACGCATCGCGACCAAGAACGATACCTTCAGCGAATTCGGACCATCGGCTTGGGGAAAAATTGGCGCAAATATTTCTGGGATAACGTTCGCGCCCGAGGTCGGCATTACCAAACGCGACGCGTTCATGGAGCGCTGGACTTCTCACGCGATCGCCGCGGTCATTAACGCGGATCCCGAGAATTCAAATCCGAAACTCTCTGTGCCGGCGCTAGAGGCTCATAGCATGGAGGTATTGCGTGACGATGTTGAAAATTGGCCGCCAAATTCCGCGCGCGACCGGTGGCTCTGGATCTTGCACGAACTGGTTGAGCTGTCCCAAAAATTTTCGGCAGCCGAAAACATCCAAGATCGACAATCGATTTTGGATGAAGCGCGCACCCGACTTCAATCCGTCGGCGCCGAACCGAAACCGGGCGATCGTTTTCTCTACGCGGCGACGAATCTAATCGGCGAAGAATGTTTTCGTGAATGCCATTTCGAAATTAACGAGCGCATAATCGACGAAGTGACGACGGAGGCCGCACCTTGGATCGATCTTTGGCGTGACAATTACGCATTCATCGCTTCGCGCGTCGCGGCCGGTTTGCGCGGCATTATGGAAAAAGCCGGAGCCAAAGATGGCGTTATGCCGATGCCGGCGTTCATGCAGGCTTGCGAGGCCGCCAAACTGCCGCTCACCGGACCGGGCCTAATTGCGCTCGCGGTGATCGGGTTTCAGGAGGTGAAAGCGGCTTTTCGGAAACGTCTGCAGCAACATGCCGACCTCGATGAGTACGAACTCACGACCGAAGACGCGCACTTTGTCCGCGATAATTTCGATTACCCAAAGTTCGATGAATACACTTATCCATCGGCCGATTTGCAGCTGGCCGCAAAGTCAACCGACGGCTTCCTGCGTGGGGAGTATCAATGGCTTGTCAGCGAATTGCATCCGCCAATCGCCTTGTTACATCACGGCTTCTACTGGGCCTGTCCTGACAAGCCTGTGCTGAATAGCGCACTGGCTCGCGCCGCCGGCAACAAACCTAATTTTCATTTTGGTTTTTTCGCGGCCGATTTTACCGCGCACACCACGGTGCGTTTGTTCGATGCTCTGCCGGAGCTTTCAAACTTTGTCGCCCCGCAACGAGCGAATCCGAAATGGCGAAAAATCTTGCCGTCAGAGGCCGAAGTTTATCTGGACGAAACCGGTGATGTTTGCGTTCGCAAGGTCGAAAACCGCGAACATCTCGGATCGTTCGCGCGGGCATGGGTCATTCCGCTAGGGTTTCATCCTTTCCAATTCAGCCTTGGGCGACACACGCCGCGTTTGCGTTGTGGCAAAGTTATCGTTCAACGCCGCGCCTGGGCGGTGACGGCCAGCGATTTGGCGCCTGGCAAATACACGGGCGTGTCGAGTAGTTTGGCTCTGGCGATTGAAAAATTGCGCGCGGAAAGAAATTTGCCGCGCTTCGTTTACATCCGTCCCACCGAACAAGCGCTGCGTCGCAGCGGCGCGGAAGGTCGGGACAAAGATACCAAGCCAGTCTTCATTGATCTTGAGAGCTATTTGTTTCTCGAAATTTTTTATCGTTGGCTCACGAAAGCGGGCGAGCTGGAAGTCACCGAGATGCTGCCGGCGCCCGATCAGCTTTTGTGGCAAGAACCGGACGGTCGGCACACATTCGAATTGCGAACGCTGATTGTTCCGCGCTCATGAAAATAGTCGCCATTGCGAACCAGAAAGGCGGAGTCGGCAAGACAACGACAGCGGTGAATCTTGGCGTTGCGTTGGCCGAAAAAAAGTTACGTGTCTTGCTGATCGATCTCGATCCGCAGGCGAACGCGACCAGCGCGCTTGGGATGCAGGATGTTCAGGGCGAGAGCATCTACGAATCGCTTCTGGGTGGTGCGTCTATCCAGAACAAAATTTTGCCGACGCGCCTGGAAAACATGTTCATCATTCCGGCCGATCTCGATCTGGCCGGCGCCGAGGTTGAGATCGCAAGAATGCCGGATCATCTCACACGCCTGGCCAAAACATTGTCGACCTTTCGCTCCGACGAAACGTTTGATCTCGTTTTTCTGGATTGCCCGCCGTCGTTAGGCATTCTCATGACCAATGCGCTCGCCGCCGCCGATGCGATCATGACCCCGATCCAGTGCGAATATTTCGCGCTCGAAGGTTTGGTGAAAATCGTGCGCGTCGTCGAACAACTGCGGGACTCCGGCGCGAATGATCAGATCGAGATCGGTGGCATCGTCATGACCATGTTCGACAGTCGAACCAATCTCAGCGAACAAGTCGTCAATGAAGTGCGCCAGCATTTCGGAGAGCGCGTTTATCGAACGCTGATTCCGCGCACTGTGCGGCTGAGCGAAGCCCCCAGCTTCGGCAAATCAATTCTCGAATACGATTCCAGCGGTGCCGGCGCGGCCGCTTATCGCGCACTCGCACGTGAATTCATCAAGCGCCACGGATTTTTTCCCAGCGCTCGCGAGTTAACGCGAACACGGTTGTCGGAAATCCCCGAAAAATAATTTCCTTCTCCACAGTCATCCCGTTTTTCTCGGCGACGCGGCGCGAAGGGATGTTCTCCGGATGAATTAATGAAATTACGCGGGGGAGGTTCAAATCTCGAAAGCCGTGATCGCGTACCGCGCGTGCGCCTTCGGTGGCGAGACCGCGGTTCCAGTAAGCGGGATCGAGGCGATAACCGATCTCGATATCTTCAATTCCGTGCTCGGGATGATGAAAGAAGCCGCAGTAACCGACCAAGTTACTCTCACCTCGCGGAAGACTGCGAATTGGGATGAAATTCCGGCCCGATCCCAGCCTATGACTTTTTTCGATGAAGGCGAGCGTCTCTTCGCACTTGGTGAAACCCACCGAGCGAAAAGCGCATGAAGTCGCGATTCGCGAACAATTCTGCCATCCGATCGACGTCGTCTTCGCAGAACGGTCGGAGCGTCAGGCGCGAAGATTCAAGAATCGCCATCGTGTTGAATAAAGACGAACGCAGCGCGAGGTGCGATTTATAAGGGTAAGATGCCAACCAAAACCGATGAATACGCGAGACCGGCTGCGCCACCCGATTCGACGAGTTGGTCGACCATGCGCGAGGCGGCTAAGGATTGCACCGCTTGTCATTTATATAAGCGCGCAACCCAAACCGTTTTTGGGGAAGGTCCAAAAACTGGCCCGATCATGCTCGTTGGCGAACAACCCGGGGATTACGAAGATATCGCGGGAAGACCTTTTGTTGGGCCGGCTGGAAAAATCATGGACCGCGCGCTCGAAGAAGCGGGGATCGATCGCAAGCAAGTTTATGTCACTAATGCGGTGAAACATTTCAAGTGGGAGCCGCGTGGCAAACGCCGGCTCCACAAAAAGCCGAACTCGCGCGAGATCGCGGCTTGTCGTCCATGGCTGGAAGCCGAACTACGACTCGTTAGGCCAGCTTTGGTTGTGGCGATGGGCGCGACGGCCGCCCAGACAATCTTTGGGCCGACTTTCCGCGTGACGCGTGAGCGCGGTAAAATTCTTTCCTCAAAGCTCGCTCCCAAAGTTCTCGCGACTGTGCATCCGTCATCGCTTCTGCGCCAGCCCGATGAAGAATTGCGGCACTGCGAATACAAACACTTCGTTTCCGATTTGCGGATTGCCGTGAAAGCGGCGAAGTCTTAGAACTTTGACGTCGTCGAGGCACTCGGCGATGTCGCGGGCGTTGCCTTCGGCGCAGGGCTGGCCATTTTCTTTTCCATCGGTCCGAGCTTTACAACTTTTGCTTCCAAAGAGCCGTCAGTATTTCTCCAGTAAGAACCGCTGACCTCTTCGTTTTCGACAATGTCCATCATGGCCGCGGTTGCGGCGCCTTTCAGGATCTGCGTTTTGTTGGTCACTTTGAAAGCGCGCGTCGCTTCCTTTCCGGAAATGGTAAATGTCTTCGTCTTTTGATCGACGGCCGAAACCATTCCGTGAAAAGGCAGCGGCCGATTGCTTGTAGGATTTGGAGATGCGCTCGCGATCGGCGAAGCCGAAGCCGAAAGTCCAGTGCTTCTCGGCATCGTTTGAGCGGAACCTGAAATACAAAAGGCGAGGGGAGCAATAACGACGGTGGCAACGACATAGTTTCTCGGTTTCATAATCGTCATTTTCGGATTCTGATTTAGCGAGCTCATCGCCGAATTGCAAACCCTGAACGGCAACCCAAGCGCTCCGACAGAATGGTTGCTGAAATCTTTTCGTCCCGTGATATTGTCTCCGACTTCGCGGGGGTATAGCTCAGTTGGTAGAGCGTCTCGTTCGCAATGATACCCGAGCAATTACGCTCACGTTGCACTGATGTGATCTTATCTAGTCTACAGAGGGAAAATCGGGGTTAGGCGCTTGATTCCACGTTTTCTCAAATGTGCTTAAAAAACGCTGCGAGTGTACAAAATTGGTGTACATCCGCAGATGAATTATCGATAGTTAACTACACTAGACGCGCCAGACTTATACGTCGAGAGGGCCATTCGCATAGATTTCTGAGGCCGTTGTTCTCGACAGACTGAAGCTGTGCAATTACCATGCTCTACAGGACGGGGGTACAATATGTCCTCGGAACTCAAGCCGCATCTCCATCTGGAGGTTGGGCATATCTTGTTCCTGGACATTGTCGGATACTCAAAGCTACTCGCCGACGAACAAAAAGAGTCGGTGCAGGTGCTCAATCAGATTGTTCGAGAGACGAAGCAATTCCAAGCCGCCGACGCTGAGGGCAAGCTGACTCGTTTACCGACGGGCGACGGAATCGTGCTCGTTTTCACAAATAATCCAGAAGCGCCGGTCGAGTGCGCCCTGGAAATCACCCAGAAATTGCAAAGCCGTCCACAACTTAAACTGCGCATGGGTATTCATAGTGGCCCGGTCAATCCATTCGCAGACGTAAACGATCAGGCCAATCTTGCCGGAGCAGGAATTAACATGGCGGAGCGGGTTATGTCTTGCGGCGATGCCGGACATATTCTCCTGTCGAAACATTTCGCGGAAGACTTGGAACACTATGTTCACTGGCAATCGCATTTACACAACGTCGGAGAAGTCAAAACCAAGCATGGCGCCAAGATCCCGCTGGTTAATCTCTATACGGACCAGCTCGGGAATTCAGCCCTGCCCGAATCGTTAAGGCGAGCAAGAGCGGCCTTTCGGCTCAAATCTGCTGCCGTTGCGGCACTGCTCCTAATAGCAGCACTTGGTGTTGCGTTTTGGATGCTTCGTAGCTCAGAAGAGAAACTCAAGAACCGGGCCGGGCTGATTCCTAGCAAGAGCATCGCGGTGCTGCCTTTCGAGAACTTAAGCCGTGACCGCGACAACGCCTATTTCGCCGAAGGCATCCAGGATGAAATTCTTACACGACTCGCCAAAATCGCCGATCTAAGGGTTATCTCGCGCTCGTCGACTCAACGTTACAAGAGCGCGCCAGAAAATATTCGCGAAATCGCTAAGCAACTCGGCGTTGCGAATATTCTCGAAGGCAGCGTGCAGAAAGCTAACGACCAGATACGCGTGAATGTGCAGTTGATCAAAGCACAAACGGACTCGCATTTGTTGGCAGAGACTTACGATCGCAAGTTGACCGACGTCTTCGCTGTCGAGAGCGAAGTTGCGGAAAAGATTGCGGCGTCGTTAAAGGCAAAACTCACAGGCCGCGAACAACAAGCGCTGGACTCGAAGCCGACCGACAATTTGCAGGCGTACGACGAGTATCTGCGCGGTCTCGCTTATGCACTGAATTCAACAATCACAATCCCTAACACCCTGAGCGCACAGAGACATCTTAGAGAAGCAGTGCGATTAGACCCAAGATTCGCCATTGCCTGGGCGCTGCTGTCAAGTATTGATTCCCGCGGTTATATCACGAACATTCTTCAACCGACCGTCGACCTGAGGGAAGAGGCCCGGCAGGCAGCCGAAACCGCGCTCAGCCTTGAGCCGAATCTAGGCGAGGCTCTGATGGCCAAAGGATATTACTACTACAGCTGCCTTAAAGATTACGACAACGCAGTACATTATTTTGAGCAAGCACGCCAGTTTCTGCCGAATAGCAGCGCGATTCCTGAATCGCTCGCTTATGTCGCGCGGAGGCGAGGCCAGTGGGACCTTAGTGAGTCATACATTGACGAAGCCGAGCGGGTCGATCCACGCAACGTTTATGTGATGACCCAGCACGTCTCGGCCTTTACTTTGCGCCATCGTTTTCCCGAAGCGCTGCGAAAACTTGATCAGATTCTCAATATTGTGCCGGATGACGTGGATACACTGGCGACGAAGGCGAGCGTTGCTCAAGTGCAGGGCGACCTACTGCGCGCTGCGGCGCTTCTCGCTCCGCTCCACCCCAGCGTAGGTGATACGAGCGCGTTGGAAACACAGGTGTATCAAGCAATCCTGGAACGCAAGGCGGGACCGATCATCCCTCGGTTAAAAGAAATACTGGCTAAGCGTGATTCGGCGTTGGGTTTTTACAATGGCGAATTGCGTTTTTGGTTAGGCTGGGCCCAGGAAGTCGCCGGTGATCATCCCGCTGCCCAGGAGAGCTGGCGACAGGCGCGCAGTGAACTGGATCCATTTCTCAAAAACCAGCCTGAAAATATTATCCTGGTGGCGGATCTCGCTTTGACCAATGCGGCCCTTGGGGACAAAACTGCCGCACTTGCGTTGTCAGAACGGGCTCTAGCCACAGCCCCGCTTGCGAAAGACGCCCTCTATGGTTTCATTGCCATTGAGGTCCTCGCCCGGGTGGAGGGCCAGGTAGGAGAGCCCGACCGGGCCATCGTTGCTTTGCAGCAGCTACTTTCAATACCAGGTGCAAGCGTACTCGCTGCAAGCGCGCCGCTGACTCCGGCGATACTCCGGTTCGATCCAATGTTCGATCCGCTTCGGAAAGATCCCCGTTTCCAAAAGCTCTGCCAGGAGAAACAACCCTGAGGCCAATGCGTGAAAAGCGGAAACCGCATGGCGAGCGGCTTTCTCGCCAGCCGCAAGATCCGTGCGTAGTTGTGAAACAGGGCTAACGAGTCCCCTTCGCGGGTGACTGAAACATCCCTACAGCCATAGCACTCCCGAGTACCGAATTCCCGAAGAAACAGGCTGCACGGCATGGATTATCCTTTTCGAGGGAAATACTACGACCGTTCCTTGAAGTTTGGGAGCTTCATAGATACCGCCCCGAGCTCTCAACAACAAACCACCGCCCTTATATTCTTTTTCGGCTGACAGCTGAATGACGATGCTGATTCTTCGACGTGCTGCTATTCCCCGCCCATGATCGATATGCCACCTGTATTTCCCACCCTTTTCGTAGCGCAAGATCCCTAGAACAACCTCGGGCTGTTTAATCGAAATATTGAACGCCTTAGCGCTAACGCACCGCGCTGTCGAAACTATCTTTTCGACAATCGCCATTATTTCGTCCGTGGGCGCCCGAAGCCTGGACACGCGAACATTGCGAACACTCTTATCAAGGACCACCTTCGATCCGCGAAGGATGGTGGCCGGTTTCCATCCCAAAGCGGACCCCGCATTCGTCAAAAGACGACACTCGCGTGAACTGAGAAAGCCTCCCACAAAAACGAACGAAACACTCATCTAGACGAGCGCTTCTGCTTCCAAGTGTGGCTTGTCTCCAGGACCAAAAAGAACATAGAGCATCTGCTCCTAGTAGAGGTCGCCAGCGAGAGGAATCATTTTCAATCGGTAAAAATCACTTCTTGATGAACTCAAGACAAGGAACATTCGAGTTGAAAAGACTGATGTCCCTTTCCTTTCCTAAAATATCGTTTATGAGTCAAGGCATTTACGGGATGAACTTGTCGCGCAAGTCGCGCCGCGTTATAGGAGCGACGAGTGTGGTGAAGCTGGGTACTCTCACTCGTCGTGATATCCGGCGCGAGGAGATCAAGTGAGTAAAATTCTTGCGAACGAGAATTTTTTAACGCAAATAAGCTCCCATTCTCGCAACAGCTATCGCCAAACTAGCTTAAAATTCCGCAAAAGACGTTATCTCGTAGTCAGAGGAATATTGCCGCGAGTGATTCTGAACTACTTGAAAGTGTATTACTCAATTCTGATGGCCAACGATAAGTTCCATAAAGATAGTCAATGCCCGTCCTCGTTGGCGCTCGGTGGCGATCCCGCTTTGGATGCCGTACTAGAATGGATTCGGCCAAAGGTAAGCCGCCTGGTTGGGTTCGATCTGGCGCCAACTTATTCTTATACGCGACAGTACGCGAAAGGTGAGGCCCTTGTTCGACACACGGATCGCGCGGCGTGCGAAATCTCCGTGACCGTGGCAATCCAAATTCCGAAGGGTATGAATCCGTCGGTAATACATCTGAAACCACCTAGCTTGAGCAAAACTAAGGTCGAGATGTTCGAGGGTGATGGGTGCGTGTACGCTGGGACCGAGGTTGAACATTGGCGGGAACCGTTTCGCACCGGGGGGTATATTCAATTATTTCTGCACTTCATCGCAAAGCGGGGCCGCCATTATCCCAAGCTGATATTCGACGGACGGAAATGCCTCGGCGCAGGCAAATACAGAGGTTGACGTTTACCTGCGCCAAACCGAGACGGACCTAATCACACGGGGCCAGACACATGTTAACGGGAGCAGATCGTCCCGCCCCGCGCGGCACTGACGAAACGCATTCCTTTCTGACCGTCGCCAAGTTTGCCACAACTTCCTGAACGCCGGGTAGAGTTTTATTTGGAGTATTGGTCAATTCGGCACGTTCGGGGGCCCGCCGAGTGGTCTGCTTTTTGAGCCCGACTTGCGCGTTCTGGTTTTTCTCCGCTTAGTCTTGGCGCCTTTTTTCTTTTTCTTTGCCATATAGAGATAAGAGATTGGCCGTCGCAGCGGACGAGTGCAAGGAAATAACTGCGCAGGGCAAAATCCCTTAAGGCGCCCGATGCGGACTTTATAGGTCAGCGGACGGAGCAGACTTTTCTATCTAGACGCGCCTAATCGTCCAGAAATCGTCAGATAAATGGGGATTGTTGAGATAATCATATGGGAGGGTGAAATAGCCGTTCATTCCCCAATTCGTGCCCCACGAATTGCGAACAATAAAGTGGCGGTGCGTGTAACCGACTGCGAGAACAGCGTGCCCGCCCTGCGATCTCTCGTACAGCCTGGGCATTGGCGCGTGCCCCGTGCGCTTGAGCTTCTTAGATTCGAAGCTGTCGAAAACGGTCATGCCAAAGATAAAAGGATACCCGGAAGCGAGACAAATTTTCATGTGCAGAAGATTTCGCCTTAAGCGGTGATAAACTATCCCGCTGTGTTTCTTGGCTTCGAGGTAACATTCTCGTGATGGCTTGCGCCGGAACTTCCTGACCTTGTAAGGCCACAACGACTCGGGGCAGACGCCTCGCTTTGCGACCGTCTTAAGGCCTTCGCGAATTCCCACGCCCGGATCGGAATCAACGGTGCCGTTCATCCAGCGTGCATTGTAATAAATGAAAAGGCGAGAAGGTCTGAAAGCCTCGGACGATTGCTGTCTGATTTGATCGAACTCGATGGCTGCGCCAATGGCGTTGGCTGTGCAACTCTGGAGTTTTTTGCCCTGGTTGTAAACCGGGGGGCAATGTCCGCGGAGATCAACGCGGGGCGGCAGCGCACGCCCCGATTTCCATGGCACCTTGTAATGCTTGTCCCGGTGATCGGGGAGATCTGGTACCCACCCATACCAACGCGACCGTCTAGGCGACTTCTTGCCGCGAATTTTTTTGGACATGAATGGGATTGTATCAAGAGCGTTTTCCCATGTCGATGTTTGCTGAAGTGCCCGCATTGCGCCGCTTCAGGTTGGCGAACAAATTTCCCGACTTCATTCCGAATGGATATTTACGACGGAGATTCGAAACGCGCGTTGGAATAGTTTCGCTCAAGCCTACAAAGCTGAACAGAAAGATACGGGGTTGGCGCGTTCGATCCGTGCCAAACCCGCTTACCTACGAAGAAACCTGGTCCGACGCGCATTTAGTAGAGCCTTAAGAGATGCACTAGAAGATTTTCAATTCTCAACTTTAAAATCGGTGGACAATGGCAAAAATTCGCGGTTTTGTTGAAATCTGTTTTCATAGGTAAAACGGGGGGTATAGCTCAGTTGGTAGAGCGTCTCGTTCGCAAAGATAAACGGGCAATTATTCTCAAATCGTCTGACTTGCTCTGACGCGCTCATACGAGGGAAAATTGCTGAATCGCTGCGATCTTACGCGTTCCCAAATGTGCCCAAAAATGGCCGCCGGTGTACAAAATCGGTGTACAAAGCTGCGGCTGATCGCGAGCTGCCTCTCCCTTTATTCGGTTAGCGTAATTGTTAGAATCTTTCGGACAAATTCGGACACAAAGAATACTGAACCGCCTTTGCTGAAACTTGTGCTCTGTAAATCGTTCCGTGGAGCGTATTGGACCAAAGGCTGACTTTTGCAGGCAAAGAAAAACGAACGATGTAAATCAAGGGGACAAAATGAACGGGGGTATACGGCAAAGATTAGTTCTTTTGATAGACCATTCTTACATCTATGAGCGAACAACAATTGATCGAAGCGGCTCACGAGGACGGCATTAGGGAACTTTACGCAAATTTCGAAGATCTCTGGATTGCAGCAAAAAGGGCCAGCGACGCGGCTGGCGTTCAAAAAGCAGAGCAGATTTTCGCTACCGGAGTCCTGCTTCGTCGGCAGGCGTGTGAGCGTGCCCTGGCGCTCTTGCCGCCCTCGAAACCTTAGGCCTCATCGATCCACTAAAACAAGTTCGGCGGGGCGGGTCATACCCCCGACTCTCTGAATGTAATATAATAAAATAGTACCGCTTTGATACGGAAGAAGCGCTTTAAGTTGCCGGTTGGTCTTTCCAAAAAGGCCGCGCTTCTGTTTCGTGGCTGCTTTGAGCGTCTTCCCAGTCGCTTTCAAGATGTAGCAGGTCACCACGCACGATTTTGAATTTCTTTTTTGTCCTGTCGATGACGACGACATGCGTGCCGTTGTCGTCGGCGAAGATTTCGAAAATCCGGTCGCGGTCAGGAGGAACAGCGTAGACCGGAATCCATTGGCCAAGAAATTTGACCTCTCGCTTGGTCAAGCCGTGACGCTTTACGTAATCTTCGATCGTCGCTCTCATAGCGTAAACGGTAACACAAACTGTAGTTAAAACAGGCTGAAGTGTTCAAAAGTCTTGTGAGATTCCGCTCGACCGCATTTCCTGCTAACGCGGACTACAGCACGGGAACGCACGAGTAATAGATGACGCGAAGCGGACGTTCACGGCAGCGTCCATGGCCGGAAATAATCAAGAAGAATCAAACGCCCGGGCAAATCTCTAGTTCTGGACTCTCGCACTAGTGCCGGAAAGTTCGTCGATTTTCCGAAGACAAATTCGCGATCGAGCGGCGCGAACATGTCGTCCTGATGACTTGGCAATATAAAATCGGGCCGCAGTTGCCTAACGACTTCCGCGAACCGTTGGCGACTATCCGGTAGCGCGACACCGAGGATCGCGAGATCGACCTTTCCGATTCGTACATCCGGGGGCGCTCCGGGCACACCTCCGGAGTCAATGTAAATTCGCTTGCCCGCGGCTTGGATCATGAACGCGAGCGGCTCGCCCGCGACCCAGTCGGATGCCTTAAGAGGTTTTTGGGTCGAGGTCGCTTTTCCACTAAAAGGGACGTTGCCAAAAAGCCGATCGTGGCGCGCAGCCAGCACGCGAATTCTCCACGGACCAATTTTGCGCGTGCTTCCCGCGTTAACCGATTCACATTTTTGCGGGGAAATGTCGAACGACTCGACCAGTTGGACCGCGGTGGGTCCGGCCATAAGTCGCGCGTGCGTTCGCTCCATAACCTCAGGCACGTCGAGCAGGTGATCGAAATGGGCATGGGTCACGAGAACTGCGTCCACTCGCGGACGAATGAGTTTCAAACCTTCGCTAATACGGAGGGGATTCGATTTGATCCGCTGATTTAACGCCGATTGCCAGAAGCCAATGCGCGTGAAATACGGATCGACGAGTAACACATGGCCGTCGGCTTCAAATTGAAAGCCATTGACGCCAAGATAAGTGACACGGACAGAATCTACCGGGGCGGGCGCGTTCGGCTTTGCGTCCGCCACCAGGAGTGACGGGTATTTCTCCAGGCCTGCGTGTGCGATTTGAGCAGCAAGGATCAGCGCGCAAAAACTGAATTTCATAAGTAGTAGCGGCGGGTTACTGGAAGCTTACGACCGCCGCGCCGACTCGATTGACCATCGGCTTTTTTGGAACGAATTCTAGTTTGCTGGGATGACGGTGCGCACTTCTAGCCGATTAGGCGCCCAATTTTCAGCAGTTGAGCCCAGATTAAGGGCCAAGAACCTGCAGAGCGGTAACTGGATGAATTTCCCAACAAGTCGCTCGCCAGTTGGCGTGGTTGGGGTCATTGGGATGAGTGTTGGTTGCTTCGCCGGTGTGGGCCGCGTCGAAAAACAACCAGCCTTCGAACTCAACGCGTTTGCCTGGAAGCCGTCCTTTTAGAGAATCAGTGCTCCAATCGATTGCCGGAACCTGAGCAGCAAGATTTTCCCGAAGTCGAGGAGTGATTTCTAAGATTACATAAGTTCGCTTGTCTTGCGCGGTAGATTTATCAGCGACGATCGCGATATGCGTATCGGTGTCGATTGCAGCTTTGGCGCCGCAATTGCACGATTCGTCGCGAGTTCCTAGTGCAACGACTGCCACGTAGCCACGAATTCTTGCCGCACGTTTGGCGCTCCAACGGGTTCGGTCATTTCCCGGCTTAACTAACGCTGCGGTGGTTACAGTGTTGTCGAAATCGGCTGCCGTCGGTGCGTTCCATCGATTTTTTAGGACGTTCTCATTCGCTTTCTTTTTGCTTTTTAGCGGCGCACTACCGCGGAGAGGACATGGCTTGTGCGGCGACGCTTTTTCTACGTAAACATCAGCAGCGCGAACCGATAGCGAAACAGCCAAGGTGAGAGCGATTACGAGGCCTTTCACAGTGTGCGAGAATCGCGGAAGATACTTTGGGGTCAATCAAAAAGCACCCAGGTATTTAATACCCGTTTTTCGAACGCCGGTTCCGCGTTTAAAAGCCTTTGGAAACCACACTCTCCGGAAACCGTTTTCCGCAGCCATGGAGCGGATCAGATCGGATCAGCGCTACAGCCGAAGCGCGTAGGAAATGCGAAATCCAATATGGAGTGTGAGCGCACTGGACAAAATCAAAGCTGCTCTCGAGAACAGAGCCGCGTGGAAGCCTTATTATTTCGACAAGAACGTTACCTTTGTGACGAGAAGCGGTAAGGTCCTAGATAAAGAAGCGCTAAAAAGGAGAAGTACGGTCGGTGTTCCTATCAGCGTGCATTACATCGGAGAAGGCGATAATAAAGTTATTGATCGAGTGATCCTCGACGAAGATTGATAGTTGATTCAGTTTGAGTTCGGCAATTGGTGCAGCGGGGCGCCAACCCTAGAGCGAGTCGGTTATGAGCTTACAAATCTCGGGTTCAGTTGGGCGGTGGGAAAAAGGTGCGCAAAACCTCAAGGCAGACGTGCGGATTGTGCAAGGTCTCTTGGCGGCGGCGGCGAAAACTTTAGGCGCTCCGGAGATCGACCCAGGGGCGGTAGACGGAAAGATCTCACGTCCTCCCGCGACGTCAGATACTGTGAAAGCGATTGAAGCGTTCCAGGGCCGTTTCACTACTGCTGTAGATGGAGTCGTTGCCCCGGGGAGCCAAACGTGGGCCGTATTACTGGAGACCGAGTCGAAAACGCCGGATAAGCAGGAAACTGTTTCAAACGTTTCGCAAGGATTCTTCCCCTTTACTACTGTTCCGGCCGCGAGCTGGGAAAAACGCCCGCTCGCGTTCGCGTCCCCGCGGGCAGGCGGGGCGCGGTTGCACGCTGGCTGCGATCTCTACTTTCCTGTGGGTACAGCAATCCATGCTGTTGCGGATGGTGTTGTTACGCGGGGCCCGTATGCGTTCTACTGCGAAACCTTTGCCCTTGAGATTGATCACGGATCTTTTCTAGCCCGTTACGGAGAGATTCAAAGCAAGACGGACGTCGTCGCTGGAGCCAGGGTTCAAGCAGGGCAGAAAATCGCCAAGGTCGGGCATTTAATCGGGATTAAAGTGCCTAGCGATATGCTCCATTTCGAACTCTACGACAAGAGCGCGTCGGGCTCCTTGACCGTAGCGAGTGGTTCGGCCTCGGCAATGAAGAACAATGTGTCATTCATGCGACGGAAAGACTTGATTGACCCGACGCTAAATCTCAATCGGTGGCGAGAAAACTTGCCGCCCGCCTGATTTCAACGGTCTACTAGCGTTAAAAACTCGGGGTTATCGGATAGGTTCTTAATGAATGGCCTATCATCTGGCCGTCCGTCGGCAGCCCGGAAGCGCAATATTTCTTTTGAATTGCGGCTGGCAACATAAAGAAAGCCATCGTCGCCGAATGCCATTCCAGCAGGACCATTAAGACCGCCGGACTTGGACTCGACAAAGACGCTCGTTGAGCCACCGGGAATGTCGTGTCGCAAAATTGAATCGTTTCCTCCGCTTCCGATAAAAAGCTGACGGCCGCCTGGACTAAATAATAAATGAATAGGCTTATCAAGCTGGTCTCCTCGCAAGGCAAGACTCCGCAAATAACGACCGGTTCGAGCTTCATAAATTCGTATGCAATCGCCTTCACGATCGGCGACGAATAGGTCCTTATTTGGTCCAAATATCACTTCTCTAACATCGAGCAGGCCGTTGGTCGCAAGCTTGGCGGACGGAACGAAGGTACCGTGCGGCATCCCAACATCGGAACTAACGCCTTCGGGCAAAGGCATCGGTATTCCCGGCTGCCCGGTTTTGCTCGTGGGCCCATGATATCTGGTGACAAGGTTCGTATTCTGACTGGAAACGTAGAGGTCGCCGTTAGAATCGAACACAACGTTAAAGGGGTGGTCGAGTCCAGGATTCGTGTCTGCGTGTCGCTTTGCGAAGACGGCGAGAAAATCGTGCTGCCCGTCTCTATTGAGTCCACCTGTAAACTTCAGGATCTCGCTATATTTGAAATAGGCATTGACCACATACAAGTTTTTGTCCGGCCCGAACGCGAAACCGCGCAGCTCACGAAGCTCCACTCTCCCGGAGATGCTCTTTTTGTTTAGGGCCTTCCGGAGTTCCTTCCCCGCAGCCGAATAGACGTGAATATTATTAAGCGCACTCTTCTCCTCGCCGCCATGGAAACTGATGTACCATTCTTTCGGCATAACTATGATTCAATGCGGTCTGCCAAAATCGATTAGCGCCAGAATCTTTATTGGAACGCGCCCTCCCTCAAAAATCCGCTGACGAACAATACCGTTTTTGGTCGTGACTGTCCAAGAATTGAGAACCGAACGTAATGTTGCCCATCATTCGCTCCGCGACTTCTTGATATTTTGCGGTTTGGTAGGATTCTGTTCCCTGGGCATTGGTCATGGATTGACCAATTGAGGACTGAATCATGAAATCTGTTTCCTCACTGATGCGTCGGCGTCGCCGCCTTCAATCGCTGATCGCGACCGGCCTCCTGCTTATGTTCGGTCATCCTATTTTACTTTCGACCGTTAACGCACAAGAGCCGCTTCCGTTGGGGAGTCCGCCTCAATTGGAACACTCTACACCGACAGGGACACCCGAGGTGGCACAACGACTGATTGCGTTCCCCTTCACGCCGCCTGATGTGAAGCTGAAAGAGACAGAAGCCCTCTCAAGTTCGAACGATTGGTTTACTAAGCACGATAAGAATGAGATCGATGAGCTCAGTAGCCTCGACTTCTACGCGGCAAGCGGACCTGAAAGTGTAGGCGTTGTCCCCAAACTCCATAACACTTCGGCGGGGGTGGAAATCTATCGGCTTCCTCCGACGCTAAGCAAGGAAACGTTCGAAAAAACGGAAGGTCCGTACCGTGCAGGTATAACCAAGAAGTTTACCAACAAGAGGTCTGGCAAGAAGGTCGCCAAGTTTAAGGTGGGTACGATGGCCCAGTCGGGGCTGGCCTGCTTTTATATGTCCAGGCTCCTAGGCCACATTGTCGAGGTGCCGCCGGCAACTTACCGGACGATGAGCATCGAAGAGTTCAGTAAAGTCGGCAGTCAAGCCGGCACAACCGGCCATCCTAGCTGCACTGCAGCTTGGGCTAATCTGCGATCGATGGCGAAATCGAACAATCCAAGAGTAGTTCTTTCAGGTGGAAAGCTCGTCTTTGGATCCCTGGCACAGAATCCCCGTGGGGAAGAGAGTAGTCCAGAGGACTATTGGACGGTTGGCGCAATTAGAGGCCACGGCTTCTATAAGGTACTCTCCTCGAGGTCGCCTGTAGCAAGTGTTGTGAACCTGAACGATCCAAAGTCTCTTCAGGAGTTGGCTCTGGCGCAGGACATGACCCGGGGGGTGATCCTCGACTCTATCTTCCACCAGGTTGATCGCCTTGGGAACATCAGCGTTGAAGTGTTTCAGCACTACGTGACGAACGAAGGAAAGGTGAAATGGGACGACGAGGTGAGCGACAAGGATAAGGCAGAAGCAGTGAGCCCCATTCAGCCCTTGAAGCGAATCATGTATAAGGATAATGACGACGGAATGCAGTGGGGAAGTTCGGTCTCCGTTGCTCCGATCCTTAGCGATGCCCATCACATCGATCAAATGGTGTATACCCGACTACAATGGCTTTCAGGTTTAATGCAGGACAGCGAACCGGGGTCGGGAGCCAAGGTGAAAGATTACTTTGTGAACGCGGTGCATGTTTCGAGCAATAACTACGATGACCTAAGGGCGAGCGTCATAAAGCAGGCGGCCTCACTCAAAAGCAGAGTCGACTCCAAAGACATTCAGCTCGACCTAGATTTTGAGGGCACGATGAAGAAGCTTTACGCCAAGGAGGTGGAAGCAGCCCAGGCCGGGAGGTCAGCCACCGCTACGAGTTCGCCTTCTCCGAACAACGAAACTCCAGTTCCTACCCCGCAGAATTAGCGATCGGGGCGCTCTGGATATTGAAAGGGCATTATGGTTAGGAAAATGCGAAAGCGACGTTCGACGCCTGTCGCGATCCTACTTGCAACGCTGACTCTCGTCTCTGGACTTGCGCGGGCGGATTTTGATGTGAACACGTCACGTGGCCAGGAAACAATCAAGCATACGTCTCCTAACGGTGTGATTGAGTTCGCGATCAGATCCGCCGTTTTCCCCGGACATCCAGAGATTTATAGCGAGAAGGACATCGAAAAAGAAAAGCAACTTGGCGAGATCGATTTTTATAATGGCAAAACAAAAGAAGGATTAGACATCGTTCTAATTCCTAAGACCTACAGCACTTCTCCAGGGCTCAACGTGCACGCGGTCAAGTTACCCGATGGAATGAGTCATCTCGCATATGCCGCATCCCATTCGACAAAGGCCCACTCAAGTAACGACGAAGTCGTAGCAAAGTATAAGCAATCGATTCCGACTCATTTTACATACAGCCCTTCGCTTCTGGGTTATTACCATCTATCGCGATTTCTTGGCACCGGGCACGTCGAACCCGCTATCGTCCGGACGATGGACGTGGCCGCACACAAGCCTCTGGCCGACTTGGGCAAGGCAAAGGCAATGGGGTCAAACAATAGAAACCAATGGACACAGCTAAGAGCTCTAGATGATACCCATAGCAATCCAGCGCTTTACACCAAAGACGGCACGCAACTCTATGGCGCTCTCCAGATTAATCCCGGCGGTGAACAACAGTATCCTCATCTGAGTCAGCTCGCGGGAGCTGGGGCTTTTGCAGCTTCGTCGGAGTTTGCTAAGGTCGCCAGCCCGCATCCGTTGAATCTAAACTATAAAGATTCGACTGGTAAACTGAATCAAGGTGCAGTTCAGCAGGTGGTGCAAATCAAGGATCTCTCCGACATGGTCCTCATGGATTTCATTATGAGCCAGGCTGATCGTTTTAGCGGCAATATGCACTCAGAAAAGGTCTACTTGTGGGTCGAAAATGGCGTTCTAAAGGACCAGGCCAAGAAGAACAATCCGGCAAAGGCCGCCGAACAGTTGAAGGAGATCCCTCCCGAAGCGGTCCTCGTCGATCGCATGATAATGAAAGATAACGACGCCGGACTAATCAGCGGTAACTCGGCCAAGACCAGTCATCTGCTTGAAAAGGTCAGCCACATGGACCCGAAGACTTATAACCGGCTGCTGGAGCTGCAAAATGAACTTCAGAAGCCTGAAGTCTCTCAATGGTACCAAACCGAGATCATGTTTACTCCTGCCGATTTCAAGACAGTGAAAAACAATATCGACCAAGCTGTCAGCAACCTAAGTTCCCGCAAGGACAAGAATCTCTTTCTGGACGCAAGTTTAAGTGCAGCTCTCGGCGTCGAAGACGAAGGAAAGTAAAGCGGTCCGCCTGTCTTCCTGTTGCATCGTGCTCGCTAGCAGTTTGCAGGAAAGCATGAGCGGGATAAATTAACGCTACGGAGTCGGAGAGCCATGCCGGAGCTCGGCATACCGTTGATCAGGACTTTTTGGGGAAACGCTTCTCCAATTGTAGATAATTTGCATTCTCGCGCGGACACCGTGCGTGCTCTTCACGGATTCACAAAATCATTTCGTAAACAAGCCAGAACTCAAAACCAGACCATCATATGAAAAAGAAGAATAATTGCGTCCCACTTCCCGCGAGTCACAAGACCTCTCCCTCGGGCGCTAAGCTCGCGGGCAAAATTGATCCGGATCAGCGCTTCGAAGTGACCATCCGCATTCGCCGCAAATCGGGTGCAGAAACCCCAACCGTGGGAGGAGTTCCGCTGACGCGCGAGGAATTCCGTACGGCCTACGGTGCCGATCCAGCAGATGTTGAGAAGGTGGAAGACTTTGCCAACCAGCACGGACTCGACGTTGTGCAGATGAGCATCGCCCAACGCTCTGTGCGGCTCTCCGGAACAGTGAAAGAGATGCAAGCTGCTTTTGGCGTTAAGCTCAAGGCCTACCGAACCACGAAAACGAAGCAAACGTTTCGCGGACGCACTGGCACAGTGAGCGTGCCCAAGGAACTGGCGGGTATCGTTGAGGGTGTCTTCGGACTCGACAACCGTCCGCAGGCGCAACCACACTTTCGATTTCGCCCGCCGAAGAGAGGTTTCCAGCCGAGGGCCGACGCCGCGAAGCCGATGATACCCCCGCAAGTGGCAAACCTCTACAACTTCCCGTCGAACCTCGATGGCAGCGGCCAGTGTATCGCAATCATCGAACTCGGCGGCGGCTTTCGCACAAAGGATCTC
>Ga0066388_100000319_pt1 | contig 21622 bp, 20 predicted proteins | sample PanSoiMetaGPlot6_FD_64539 | JGI IMG/M metagenome (GOLD analysis project Ga0066388, IMG submission 64539) | Tropical forest soil microbial communities from Panama analyzed to predict greenhouse gas emissions - Panama Soil - Plot 6 (Hybrid Assembly) | ecosystem: Environmental > Terrestrial >...
GCAGATGGTCGTGGCGCACGCGCCGCGACGACTTCAGCTTTCCGCCGCCTTGTTGGCAGCGGACTTGCCCTTGCGCGGGCCCTTGGCTTTGGCGGCCGCCGGCTCAGCATCCGCCGTCGGAACGACCTTGGCAGGAGTGGTTTTGGCAGAAATGGGCCTGGAAGAAGCGGTTCTCGCCGTCGTACGACGCCTACCTGTCTTCCTGGCCCCGTTCCTGGAGACCTCTTTCGTCGGCACCGGCTTGGCTGCCACCTTGCCCGGTGCCGCGCTGCGCTTTGGCTTCTTTCCGGTCCCGCGCGCGGCGCGGGCGTCGAGCAGCGGCAACGCCTGTTCGAGCGTAACCGCCTCCGGCGTCATGTCGGAGGGCAGGGTGGCGTTAACGCCGTCGTGGCTGACGTAGGGGCCGTAGCGGCCGTTCTTGACCACGACCGGCCCGCCCTTGTCCGGATGCTCGCCGAGCGGCCGTCCGGGGTCGGCGCCGAAGCGGCCCTTGCGTGGGCCCTTGGCCTTGCGGTCGGCGATCAGTGTCACCGCCCGGTTGAGCCCGACGGCGAGAACATCGTCGCCTGCCTCGAGATTGGCGTAGGTCTTGCCGTGCTGCACATAGGGGCCGAAGCGACCGATGCCGGCCAGGATTGGCTCGCCATCGTCGGGGTGCCGGCCGACCTGGCGCGGCAGCGAGAGGAGCCCGAGCGCCTTGGTCAGATCGACATCGTCGGATGCGAGGCCCTTGGGCAGCCCGGCGCGTTTCGGCTTCTCGCCGTTGGCGGCTTCCCCAAGCTGAACGTAGGGGCCGAACCGGCCCGAGCGGACTGTAACTTCAAGGCCGCTCGCCGGGTCCTCGCCGAGCTTCTTCATGCCGCCGTTGGGGGAGCCATCGGGCGCGGCCGAGAGCTGGCGCGTATAGCGGCATTCGGGATAGTTCGAGCAGCCGATGAAACCGCCGAACTTTCCGAGTTTGAGCGAAAGCCGGCCGTTGCCGCAGAGCGGGCACAGACGCGGATCGGCGCCGTCGGCGCGCGGCGGGAAGAGATGCGGCCCGAGCATCTCGTCGAGCGCATCGATGACCTGGGCGACCCGCAGCTCCTTGATGTCGCCGACCGCGTTGGTGAACTCCTGCCAGAAGTCGCGCAGGAGATCGCGCCACGCGAGCTCGTTGTTGGAGATGCGGTCGAGCTGTTCCTCCAGCCCGGCAGTGAAGTCATATTCGACATAGCGGGCGAAAAAGCTCTCCAGGAACGCGGTCAGCACGCGCCCCTTGTCCTCGGGCACCAGTCGCTTCTTGTCGATGCGGACGTACCCGCGATCCTTGAGCACCTGCAGGATCGACGCATAGGTCGACGGCCGGCCGATGCCGAGCTCTTCCATGCGCTTGACCAGCGAGGCCTCCGAGTAGCGCGGCGGCGGCTCGGTGAAGTGCTGGTCGGCGGCGATCGAACGCTTCTCCAGAGGCTCGCCCGCGCTCATCTCGGGCAGCCGGCGCGAGTCCTCGTCCTCTCCCGATGGATCGTCAGTGTCCTCATGATAGAGCGTGAGGAAGCCGTCGAACTTGATCACGGTGCCGGTGGCGCGCAGGTCGATCACCCGCCCGCCCGCCTTCGCGGTGATGTCGGCGGTGGTGCGCTCGAGCTCGGCGGACTCCATCTGACTCGCCATCGTGCGCACCCAGATCAGCTCGTAGAGCTTGGCCTGGTCGGCATCGAGGTACGACTTGGTGTTGCGCGGCTTACGGGTCAGATCGGTCGGGCGAATGGCCTCGTGCGCTTCCTGGGCGTTCTTGGCCTTGGTCTGATAGCGGCGTGGCGCGTCCGGCAGGTAGCGGCCGCCATGGTCAGAGCCGATCAGGCGGCGAGCCGCGTTGATCGCCTCGTCGGCGATCTGCACGCCGTCGGTCCGCATATAGGTGATGAGGCCGATGGTCTCCCCGGCGACATCGATGCCCTCGTAGAGGCGCTGTGCGATCCGCATCGTATGGGCGGGGGCAAAGCCGAGCTTGCGGCTCGCCTCCTGCTGCAGGGTCGAGGTAGTGAACGGTGGGGAGGGGTTGCGCTTGGCGGGCCGGGCCTCGACATTCGCAACCGAGAACAGGGCATTCTCGAGCGCCTGCTTGAAGGCCTCCGCCTCGGCGCCTGAGCCGATATCGAGCCGCTGGATCTTCTGCCCGTCGGCGCCGACGAGCCGCGCCTCGAAGGTTTCGCCGCGCGGCGTCGCCAGTGTGGCGATCAATGACCAGTATTCGCGCGGGACGAACTTCTCGATTTCGAGCTCGCGGTCGCAGACGAGCCGCAGCGCCACGGACTGCACCCGGCCGGCCGAGCGCGCACCCGGCAGCTTGCGCCACAGCACCGGCGAAAGCGTGAACCCGACCAGATAGTCAAGCGCCCGGCGGGCCAGATAGGCGTCGACCAGGGCGCCGTCGATGCTGCGCGGGTGCTTCATCGCATCGAGCACGGCCTGCTTGGTAATGGCATTGAACACGACGCGCTCGACCGCCTGTTTCTGCAGTGCCTTCTTTTCCTTAAGCACCTCAAGCACGTGCCAGGAGATCGCCTCGCCTTCCCGGTCGGGGTCGGTGGCGAGAATGAGCTTGCTCGCCCCTTTGACCGCCCGGGCGATGTCGTTGAGACGCTTCTGCGCCTTGTCGTCGACCTCCCAGATCATGCGGAAATTGGCCTCGGGATCGACCGAGCCGTCCTTGGCCGGGAGGTCGCGGACATGACCGAACGAGGCTAAGACCTCATAGCCGGAGCCCAGATACTTATTGATGGTCTTGGCCTTTGCCGGCGATTCAACAACGACGATATTCATGCAATACCATTGGGTTAGCGGCCGAATCTCGCCCAATATGGTCGAGTCGGCCGCGTCTCTCGCGTGGGAACATGGGGAGATCAGCCCCCGCTGTCAAATCCGCCCGGCCACCCCAGGTTACGGGCGGAGGGTTAAAAGAACGACGGTCGGGGCAATTTCGTGACGACAACCTGGAGACGTACTCTTTATTTGTGCTACCTTTGGGATAGAAAAATCACGTTGTCACCGGACCGGGACGCCGAGGCGTTCGAGCAGGGCCAGGCTCGGATGGCCGTCGGGGATCATACCGAGCTTCACTTGCTCCTCGCGCATGGCGTCACGCAGGTCGAAATCGAAATGGCCGGTGAAGTTGCGGACCGGATAGCCGAGTTCGGCTAACTTCCGTTGCAAGGCAACACGCTCCTCGACCGAGAGCTGCCGGTCCTCCGCCGGCCAAGCCGCGCGAATGGGCTGGCGGCCCTGCATCCGTTCGGCCAGCTGCCACGCAGCCAAGGCGTAGACGTCGGAATTGTTGTAGCGCTTGATCGCGACGAAATTGTCGGTCACCAGGAACGCCGGACCACGTGCACCGCTCGGAAAGAACAGGATCGCTCGTCCGGTCGCCGGCAGCGCGGCGCCGTCCGCGCGCCGCAATGCGAGCGCGCTCCACTCAGCAAAGGTGCCACGGCTGCGGCGATAGTCGAAGCCAGATGGCACGATAACCTCGAAGGCCGGGGTGAGCCCCGGCGTCCAGCCGCCCTTCTGCAGATAGTTCGCCATCGAGGCGAGGACGTCGGGGACGCTCGTCCAGATGTCGCGCCGGCCGTCGCCGGAGAAATCGACCGCATGCTCCATGAAGCTCGAGGGCATGAACTGCGGCTGACCCATGGCGCCCGCCCATGATCCGACCATGGCGTCGCGGGCGATGTGCCCTTGCTGGAGGACCAGCAGCGCGGTGATGAGTTCGTTGCGGAAATAGGGATGGCGGTAGCCGGCGTGCGCCAATGTGGCGAGGGAGCGGATGACGTCCCAGTGGTCGCGAGCCCCGCCATACGAGGTCTCGATCCCCCAGATCGCAAGGATGATGAAGCGGTCGACCCCGTAGCGGTTCTCGATTGCATCGAGCGTCGCGGCAAGTTCGGCAGCCTTGCGCGCGCCGGTGTCGACGCGAGCCTTCGAGACCAGCGCGGCCAGATAAGCGCCGACCGGTCGCCCATATTCGGGCTGGCGCTTGGTAATCGCCATGACGCGGGGGTCGGGTGTGACGCCGGCGAACGCGAGATCGAAGGTCTGCCGCGTCACACCCTTGGCCTGCGCGTCCGGCCAGAGCTCCTTCAGGAATTCGGCGAAGGCGGGGTCCGGTTTGACCGGCGGGACTGGCGTCGCTTTCTGCGGCGCAGGCGCTTTCGGTAGGCTCCACGGCCAGAACTGCGCCTCGGCTGGCGTCAACGTTGCCAGTGCCGCACAGAGCGTCAGGGTCAAGTGGCGTAACCTCATGGGCGTCCGCTCCGCAGGTCCATTTGCCGGCCTGATGATGACGTTTTTGGGAACGGACATATCGAGACCCTCACACCCTCGCGAGCCCGAGCGGTCACCCAGCCAGGACCGGGACAGGGACAGCCGTCACAACACAGAGACAAGGCCGCCGCCATGGCGCTCTAGCCGCCCGGCGAGTTCGAGCTCGAGCAGGACCGTGCGCACGATCGCCGGTGACAGGCCGGAAAGGCGCACGAGATCGTCGATGCCGACGGGCGTCGGCCCGAGCAGGGCAACGATCCGCTCGCGCTCGTCGGCGCCGGGCTCGGAAGCCGGCGCGGACGGCTCTGGCTCCTCGGCGGAGAGTTCGATGGGCTGACCGAGGATCGGGCGCAGGACCGTGATCACGTCGGCCGCCTCGGTCACCAGCGTGGCGCCCTGCTTGAGCAAGCCATTGCTCCCTTCACAGCGAGGATCGAGCGGGGAGCCCGGGACCGCGAACACCTCGCGGCCCTGTTCGAGCGCGAGCCGCGCCGTGATCAGGGAGCCCGAGCGCTGCGCCGCCTCGATCACTACGACGCCGACGGCAAGCCCTGAGATTAGGCGGTTCCGGCGTGGGAAGTCGCGCGCCCGTGGCTCATAGCCGAGCGGCATTTCGGATATGAGTGCGCCGACAGGCAGAATGGATTTTGCCAGCCCTGCGTGTTCGGGTGGATAGATGCGGTCATGGCCGCCGGCGAGCACGGCGACGGTTCCGGTTTCGAGGCTGGCGCGATGAGCGGCGGCGTCGATGCCGCGGGCGAGGCCCGACGCGATGGCGAAGCCCGAGTCGCCAAGCTCGTGTGCGAGCCGCTCCGCGAACTTGATGCCGGCGGCTGAGGAATTGCGCGCGCCGACGATGGCCACGGCCGGGCGAGCCAGCACGTCAAGCTTGCCGCAGGCGGCGAGGAGCGGCGGCGCGTCGTCGATCATCTGCAGCCGGCGCGGATAGTCGGGCTCACCGAGCGCAACGAATGCGATGCCGAGAGACTTTGCCCACTCGATCTCCCGCTCGGCCTGGTCGCGCGGATAAATGCGGGCGGCGCCCTTGGCGCCGCCGCGCCGAGCGAGCTCGGGCAGTGCCTTGAGCGCGTCACGCGCGCCGCCGTAGTGGTTGATGAGCGCGCGGAAGGTGCGCGGCCCGACGTTATCGCTGCGAATGAGCCGCAGCCAGTCGATCCGTTGCTCGTCGGTGAGACGAACGCCCGTGCCTTCCACATTAGCCCCCGCGATCGAACCGGAGAGAGAATGACGCGGTTCGATGGCGAATGACAATCGCCGGACGTCATTCTCCAGCCCCCGGCGGTTCCTGCCGCCCGCCGAACCGACCGTGCGGGTGCTTAGGTTGTGCCGGCTTGCTGCATACTGAATTAGCGGCCGCCTTGGCGCTATAGTGCGGTCCGGGAGGACGCCCATGAAGAACACGACGATCGATATTCGCCGCGTTTCGGCATCGACCGGAGCGGAGATCCGTGGCGTCGATCTGCGCGAGCCGCTTGAGGAGCGGACCTACCGGGACATCCGCCATGCGCTCAACAAATACGGTGTGATTTTCTTTCGCGGCCAGACCATGACGCCTGGCCAGCACGTCGTCTTTGCCGAACGCTTCGGCGAGGTCGAGGCCGATCACACCATGATGCTTGGTCATCCCGAGGGCTATCCGATGATCTGCGAAGTTCGCAAGGAACCGGAGGATACCCGCAACGTGGGCGGCAACTGGCACAGCGATCATTCTTTCGATCCGGCGCCGCCGCTCGGTGCCGTGCTGCTGGCGCGCGAGCTGCCTGAGTACGGCGGCGACACGATGTTTGCCAGCATGTACGCGGCCTATGATGCACTGTCCGACGGTTTGAAGAAGACACTCGAGGGCCTTCGCGCTGTCCATGCCAAGAAGCGCGCCTACGAGGGTTTGTCGCGCGAGCGCCAGGTAAGCGCCGACCATAAGGCCGCAGCGCAGGCCAAATATGCGGCGCGCGAGGCGCTGCATCCTGTCGCCCCGCGGCATCCGGAAAGCGGCCGCCGGGTTCTTTTCGTCAACCCGAACTACACCACGCGTTTCGAGGGCTGGACCGAGAAGGAGAGCGAGCCCTTGCTGAGGTACCTGTTTGCGCACGCGGCAAGGCCCGAATTCACCTGCCGGTTCCAGTGGCAGGAAGGCTCGATCGCGTTCTGGGACAATCGATCGGTGTGGCACTACGCGCTCAACGATTATCACGGCTCGCGCCGGCTGATGCACCGGATCAGCATCAAGGGCACCGGCTTCCCGACCAGCGCCGGCGTGGCGTGATGCGCTAGGCGGCGGCCGCCGGCCGTACGCCAGCGTCAAGCTGCAGCAGCGCGCCCAGGCCCGGCACCGCGTCGCCGATCCCGGCCTTGCGCAGCGCGCACCACAGCGCCGCCTGGTTGCTGGTGACGACCGGCTTGCCGAGCGCGCGCTCCAGATCCTCGATCACCTCGATGCTATGGATGTTGGCGCAGCTCAGGAAATAGGTATCGGCCGAATCGCTGCGCAGCGCGATTGCCGTGTCGTACCAGAACCGTGGCGGCGTGGTGCAATAGGCGTCGGTACCTTCGAGGCTCGCGGCCTTGTCGGCGACGATGTCGAATCCGGCCTCGCGCAGATAGGCGAGCTTCCTGTCGTGGTCGGCCTGTTTCGTCTCGGAGATGAACACCAGGCGGCGGGCGCCAAGTGTCGCGAAGGCTGCGTTGAGGGCCGATGCCGTGCTCAACGCCGGGCACCGCGTCACCCTCTCGATCTCGGCGACCACGTGCTTGTCCATGTCGACGCCGCCGGACATCGAAGTGCCGGTGCACTGCAGCACGGTCACGTCGCATTTGGAATCGGCCAAGAGTTCGGCCGCGTCGGTGATACGGGGGAGGAGCTTTTCGAGCGGCGCCTTGTGCCGGTTGGTCATGCCGATGCGTGTGAAATGCGGCACGACGCCGGCCGGCATATACCGCTGCATTTGCGGCTCGACCATCCGGTTCGAGGACGGAATGATGAATCCGATGCGGGCGCGCGGAACGATCGGCTCATACGTCATCGCGTTTCCTTCCCCGTGGTTCGCTGACGACCGGCAGTCTAGGCCTTCGATTAGCCGCAAACAACGATTCGGAAATGGTCACGACCCTGAAAGGACGCTCGCTCGCGCCGCCCTCTGTCCACAGGAACGATTGCGCCCGATCCGAGTTATGTCGATGCCAATACCGCGTTCCGGCGTATAGTCTGCATTCATCGGGGGAAGGGCGCAGCCATGTATTTGTCGGGCGAAAGTCTGCTTGTGATATTGCTGGTCGGTCTCATCGCGGGATGGCTGGCCGGCAAGATCGTGACCGGCTGGGGGTTCGGACTGATCGGAAATATCGCCATCGGCATCGTGGGTGCCCTGGTCGGCAGCTGGCTGCTGCCGCAGCTCGGCGTTCACATCGGGGACGGCTTGCTTACCAAGATCCTGGTGGCAACGCTTGGTGCCGTGATCGTGCTCCTGATCATCGGCTTGATCCGAGGGGGCTACCCGCGTCGGCGCTGGCGCTTCTGATTTTGCATTCGATCTCTGCGCCGCGTGTGCCCCCGCGCGTCGCGACAAATGGCTGCGGAAGATCGTTATCGCGTCCGGCGCGGAGCGGCGGGTTGACGGGCCAATTCAGCCTTCGCAGGAGCTAGCTCCATGCAAAGCGACCACCAACCGCTAACAATGATCGCCGGCAGCCAAAATAACATCGGCATCACACTCTCCTTGACACTGGCAGCTTAATAACAAGCGGCGCGAGGTGCGGGTTCCGCACGATAAATGACGCAACGCCCGGAACAAATCTGTGACCAAGGTCACAGGCTAGAAGCGTCGCCGCCATTCGCATCGGGCGACTTCACGCAGATGAGCTGACCGAAGCTTAGGTGAGTCGCATCTGCCGGACAAAGACCGCGGTCCACGGCGCCCCAACTCTCCACACGAAATCACAAGGCGCCGCCCCCAGGCCGTTGCGCTTCAATGTGAGCCTTCGATACCGGATCGGCATGGAGATTGTGAAGGTCTGCTGGCTGAAGCCCGACCGCGCCGTTACGCGCTGGGCGGAGCGGCCCGGCGCCCGATCTTGCCCTCCGAGCCTCTCACGAGGCGGGCGATGTTCTCGTGATGCCTGAGCCAGAGCAGGACCGTCAGCATCGTGAACAGCAGCGCCTCGGGGCGCTGCCCATTGAACCACAGGGCGACCGGGGTGAGGGCGCTGGCCAGCAGACCGGCGAGCGAGGAATAGCGGGAGAGCGCCGCGACCGCGACCCAGACCAGACAGAAGCCGATCGCGACTGGCCACGCCAGCGCGAACAGGATGCCGATGTAGGTCGCCACCCCCTTGCCGCCCTTGAAGCCGAGCCAGACCGGGAAGAGGTGGCCGATGAAAGCGCCGAAGCTGGCGATGAGCGGCAAATAGGGTCCATCGATCATCATGGCACCAACGACCGCGAGCGTGCCCTTAAGCGCATCGCCCAGGAGGGTCGCGGCGGCGAGCCCCTTGCGGCCGGTGCGCAGCACGTTGGTCGCACCAATGTTGCCCGAGCCGATGGTGCGCACGTCGCCGGCGCCGGCGAACCGCGTCAGGATCACGCCGAACGGCATCGAGCCGAGCAGGTAGCCGAAGGCGAACACGGCAAGCGCGAGGGGGACTTGCGGCCAGTCGACCGATGGGAGCATGTCCGGCCGCCGTGCTAAAGCTTGGAGCCCGCCCGTTGCGGCGGCCGCGGTTCGATGCTGCCGCGCCTGGAATGGAATCCCGCCGCCCGCGCGTCCGCCTCGTTCTCGAACACCACGGCTTCCTTGAGGTGATGATCGTCGACCGCCCGCAGCAGCGCCGCGGGCTCGGCCGCATACCACTTGTTCTTCTTGCTGGCGACCACGAACCGCTCGATGTCGTTCTCGCAATAGGCGCAGCGCAGCTTGCATTCGGCGGCCGCATCCGACCTGACGATCAAGAACTTGTTGCGGACGTACTGGCTTTCCATCGGGTCATGCACGATGCAGTTCTTGTTGGCGCAGGCGATTCCGACGGTGCGTGGCTGATCGTAGAGGGCAAATTTCCCGCGCTCGAAGCCGCCAGCGAACCGATGCAGCGATTTGGACTTGAGGCCAAGCAGGAGCGAGATCAGCGCCATGCGCACCGGCACGCCGTAGGCGGCCTGCTCGAAATAGACCGCACGACGATCGCTGTCGAACGCCGCATCTAGTTCGCCGACACGCGGCAGCGGATGCATCACGCTGGCGTCGGAATATTTCGGCTCGTTGAGGAAGTCCCGATCGATGCGGGGGTAGGCCTGTTCCTTTTCCGCCCAGCGTTCCTTCTGGAAACGCGTGACATAGACAGCGTCGACTTTTTTCTCGGCCACGCCGATATTGGATTCGATCTCGGGTCCGGAGAACAGCGACTGCTGGTGCGGTTCCTCCGGAGTCACGTAGAGCGCATCGATGGCGCCGCCGTCGCTCTTGCCGCCCGATACCATCTGGCAGCGGAACTCCTCGCGCAGGCGCCGATGGACGTGGGCCGGCAATTCCATGCCCTTGGCCGGCATCGGCACGATGGTGGCGCCGAACCGGGCGAGCGCATAGACGAACGAATGGATTGTGCGCGACCCCTTGAGGTCGCCGGCGATCGCGACCTTCAGGTTCTTCAGGCGCTTGTTCTTCTTCTTGAGCAGGAAGAGATCGCAGAGCGTTTGCGTCGGGTGCTCGTGGCTGCCGTCGCCGCCGTTGATCACCGGGATCGGGGAATAGTCGGCGGCAAGGCGGGCGGCGCCGTCGCGGGGGTGCCGGATCACCATGATGTCGGCGTAGTTCGCGATCACCCGCACCGAATCGGCGAGGCTCTCGCCCTTGGCGGCCGAGCTCGTCGCTGGGTCGGCGCTGGTGATGACCTCGCCGCCGAGCCGCAGCATGGCGCTCTCGAAAGAGAGCCGCGTTCGCGTGCTCGGCTCGTAGAACAGGCTCGCCAGGATGAAGTTGGACGCGACCTTGGTGCTGCGTCCGACGCGATAGGGGAAGTGGCGGTCCGGCAGTTCGTTCAAATAGGATTGCGCAATCTCGAAGACGGTCTCGATTTCCTTGTCCGACAGGTCATTGATCGAAATGATATGGCGCGTTGCCGGGGTTGTCTTCGACGCCATGGGCCCGCCTTTCTAGCTTCTAAGCCCTGTCCACGCGTGCAATTCGTTCCTGCCTTGACCGGTTCCCCGGCCCCGGAACGATGGAAGGCTGATTCGCAATGGCCATTAAAGGCGGTTCTATAGGCCCCGCGGCGGTCCCCGGCAAGGGAAAGAGCCGTTTCTTGCAGCGCCCGCTTGTGGATGCCGCGGGCAGCCGGCGGGCTCAAAAAGGTAGGAAACATCATGTAGAATTGGCCACATTGTTCCGTTAGCGGGTTGCATATCGCGTTATCGAACCGCCAGGCGCTGCATGCCGAAAATCATCGTCTCCTACCGTCGTTCGGACACGCAGGCCATCGCCGGCCGCATCTACGACCGTTTGAGCGCACATTACGGCGACGAGTCGGTGTTCATGGACATCGACAAGATTCCGGTCGGTATTGATTTTCGTCAATACATCCGCAACGAATTGTTGCAGGCCGACGTGCTGCTAGCGATCATCGGACCGCATTGGCTTGAGTCGCGCGAGGATGGCCGCAACCGGATCAACGAGCGCGCCGACCCAGTCCGCATCGAGATCGAAACTGCGCTTGAGGGCGGCATCCCCGTCGTGCCGGTGCTGGTCGACGGCGCCTACATGCCGGGCGAGGACCAGCTTCCCGACACGCTCAAGGATTTTGCGTTCATCAACGCCGCGGCCGTCGACATCGGCCGCGACTTCCGTCAGCACATGGACCGCCTGATCCGCGCGATGGATGGAATCCTAACGCGAGCCAAGGCGCCGAAGGACGAATCGGTGCTGGTACCGGCTGTCAGCGAAGGGCTAAGCGCAGGTGAAGCGGAGCCTCCGGCAGTCCAGCATGAGCCTTCAGCTTCTCCCGCCCCGCCAGCGCGTGAAAGCGCTGCGGCTTCGCCAACGCCCGCCTCCGTCGAGCAGGCATCAGGGCGGCGACGATTGCATCCGGCAGGCTTGGGTCTGGTCGCCGCCCTCGCGCTCGGAATGGGAGCCGGCGCCTATTATTGGTCAAGCGACGACCGGACCGCCTCGCCCCGATTGATCTCGACCCCACCCGCTCCCACCGTGCAGGCACCGGTCAACCCGGCGGCCTCCAACATCGCGGCAACAGCGCTGACCGGGCAGCCTCCGACGCCAAACACCGAGGTGCCATCGCCGGCAAAGATCAACACAGCGAACTTGTCGCCGGTCTCATGGAGGCTGCAGAGTACGCTCCCGACGACCGTTCAGACGACGCTTCCGCTACTGACCCAACGTGTCGCCGACCTGTCAGGCGGACGCATGCGTGTGGAAGCGTTTTCGACCGGCGCAATCGTGCCGGCGTATGCGATTCTTGATGCCGTCAGTAAGGGCGTCATCGAGATGGGATACGCGACCGGTCTCACCAGCTATGGCAAGCACAGAGCGCTTGCCCTGATGACGGCTATTCCGTTCGGGTTCACGCCGCGCGATCATCTTGCGTTCCGCCGGCGCCCGGAAGTGCGCGCTGCGTTTGATCAGCTCTTGAGCGACGGCCTCAAGCTGGATGTCGTGGCTTTGCCGTGCGGCAGTTTGGGACGGATCGGCGAGCTTTGGCTGAAACGTCCGCTCAGGCAGAAATCTGATCTCGCCGGCCTGAAGTTGCGCGTGTTGGGGCCGTCGATCGACCTCTATAAGGCGCTTGGCAGTAATGTGATAGTGCTGTCGCTCGCCGAGGTCTACACGGCGACCCAGACTGGGGCCATCGACGGCGGGCAGTACCTCACGCCCAAGACCGATCTTGATCTCGGGCTCGCAACCCTCATGAAAACTTATTACCATCCATCCTCGAGTCAGCCTGCGTATGCGCTCGACCTTTACGTGAACAAGGCGACGTGGAACGCGCTGAGCCCCGACGGCCGCGCGGTCATCGAGGCCGTCTGCCGCGAAGCGGCCGACCGGATGCTCATCGAGCAAGAGGGTGCCGATGAGGCGGCGCTGGGCGAGCTGCGCAAGCGCGGCGTGAACGTCGCGCCGATGCCTGCCGCAATCGAACGCGAGCTGCGCGCGGCGGGCACCAATCTCATCTTCGAGCAACGCCGCGACTTGTACTTCGACAGGATCATGACGCTTGCAGAGCAGGGACGCGCCAGCCAGCAGCCGGTGAGCCAGCGTTGATCCGGCGCACGGCGTTCTCTCATTCGCGTTGGACCGCCATGCCGGACACCGACAACCAAAACACGAACCAGTCGCCGCCCTACCAGGACGTCGATCTCTTTGGCAGCGATCGGCCGCTGCAGGACGCCGTGCGCGCGAACAGCGCGGGCGCCGGTGCCGAGGGGCTTGCGGTCTTCGGGAGACGCTGGGGCTCAGCCGAGATGTTCGAGCTGGGGCGGCAGGCGAACGCGAATCCGCCGAAGCTTCACGCGCTCGACGCCAAAGGCTTTCGCCGCGATATCGTTGAGTTCCATCCGGCCTATCACGCGCTGATGGCCGAGAGCATTGCTGCCGGCCTGCACGCCTCGAGCTGGGGCGCCGACGGCGCGCCTGCTCCGGCGCCTGCGCAGGCCGCGCGCGCGGCGCGCTTCTACATGGCGGCGCAGGTCGAGACTGGTCATCTCTGTCCGCTGACCATGACGCGGGCGGCGGTGGCGGCACTCGCAGCGGAGCCGGCGCTGGCTGCTAAGGTCGTGCCCAGGATCGTATCGCGCGAGTACGACTGCAGCTTTGCGCCATGGTGGGACAAGGCCGGCGTCACCCTCGGCATGGGCATGACCGAGCGGCAAGGCGGCACCGACGTGCGCACCAACACGACCAAGGCTGTGCCGGCCGGGGAGGGCTACCTTGTCACCGGCGAGAAATGGTTCATGTCGGCGCCGATGTGCGATTTCTTCCTGGTGCTGGCGCAGGCGCCGGGCGGGCTCACCTGCTTCTTGCTGCCGCGCTTTCGGCCGGATGGATCGGTCAACGCGCTGGGCTTGCGACGTCTCAAGGACAAGCTCGGCAATCGCTCGAACGCGTCGTCGGAGGTCGAGTTCGCCGAGGCCTTCGCTTGGCGGGTCGGCGCCGAAGGGCGCGGGGTGCGCACCATCATCGAGATGGTGCAACTCACCCGGCTCGACTGCGCCATCGCTTCGGCCGGCCTGATGCGCATGGCGCTGGCGCAGGCGCTGCATCACGCGCGTCATCGCACCGTGTTCCAAAAGCGCCTCGCCGAGCAGCCGATGATGCGCAGTGTGCTCGCCGACATGGCGCTCGACGTGGAGGCTGCGGTCGCGCTGGTGCTGCGGCTCTGCCGCTCGTTCGATCTCGCTGATGCCGACCGGCGTGAGGCGGTACGGGCGCGGCTGCTCACGCCGGTGGTCAAGTTCTGGGTCTGCAAGCGCGCGCCGGCCTTCGTCTACGAGGCGATGGAGTGTCTCGGCGGCAACGGCTATGTGGAGGACAGCCTGCTGCCGCGGCTCTATCGCGAGGCGCCGGTCAACGCGATCTGGGAGGGCTCCGGCAACGTGATGTGCCTCGACGTGCTGCGCGCGCTCGGCCAGGACCGCGAGGCCGCGCAAACGATGTTGGGCACGCTCGCTGACGAGGCAGGGGACGCACCCGGTGTGCGAGAGGCAGTAGCGCGGATCGAGACGGTGGTTTCCACGCCCGACGGCGAAGCGCATGCGCGCGCCGCCGTCGAATGGATGGCGCTGCTGGCCGCCACCGCGGCGCTGCGGGTCGGCGCCCCGGCGCCCATTGCCGAATTGTTCGCGCGGACGCGGCTCGGGTCAGGGCAAGGCGCTATGTTCGGTGCGGGCGATCTCAACGCCGCGGAGGCAACCGCCATCCTCGAACGGGCTTTGCCGGCCTAAGGAGACTGCGCGACGCGCACCAGCCGATCAAGCGCACCCTGCAGGATGAAGGTCGCGGCGTGCTGATCGATCACGGCCGCGCGCTTCTTGCGGCTGACGTCGGCGGTGATGAGTTCGCGTTCGACCGCGGCGGTAGAGAGCCGTTCGTCCCACAGCGCAATCGGCAGGTCTGTCAATCGTGCAAGATTGCGGGCGAAGGCGCGGGTCGACTGGGCGCGCGGTCCCTCGCTGCCGTCCATGTTGATCGGCAGCCCGAGCACGAAGCCTGCGGCCTTTCGCTCGGCAGCGAGCGCGAGTAGGCGGGCGGCGTCGGCCGTGAAGGTCTTGCGCGCGATCGTCTCGACGCCAGTCGCAAGCCGCCGATCGGGATCGCTGGTCGCGACGCCGATGGTCTTGGTGCCGAGGTCGAGGCCGATCAGCGCGCCGCGCGCAGCAAGCAGCGGCACGATGTCGGCAAGCGGCAGGATGGGCGCGGGCATGGTCAGAGGCCTAGCAGAGGCCCGGCGAGGACGCAAAGCGCGCGCGGTTGATCTTCATGCGACGAGGCTTATGCTCGCGCCACATTCCTCGCATCAAACGGAACACGCGCATGCAGATCACCTGGTTCGGCCACTCCGCCTTTCGCCTCGATTTTTCAGGCCATGCGGTGCTCATCGATCCGTTCTTCACCGGCAATCCGGCGTTCACCTCCGACAAGGCGGCCGCGATCAAGGACGTCACGCATATCGTGCTGACCCACGGGCATAGCGACCACGTCGGCGACACGCTCGACATCGCGAAGTCGACTGGCGCGATGGTGACCGCTAACTATGAGCTCTGCATGTGGCTCGGTTCCCAGGGGCTCGAGAAGTTCAACCCGATGAACACCGGCGGCACCACCGACCTCGGCGGCTTCACCGTGACGCTGGTGCGCGCCGACCATTCGTCTGGCGAGATGGTCAACGGCACCTCGATCTATCTCGGGAATCCATGCGGCGCGATCATCAAGGCCCAAGGCGAGCCGGCGGTATACCATATGGGCGACACCGACATCTTCTCCGACATGGCGCTGATCGCGGAAATTCACCAACCGAAGATCGCCATGGTACCGATCGGCGACCGCTTCACCATGAACCCGGTCACCGCCGCGCTCGCGATCAAGCGATTCTTTAAGCTCGACGCCGTGATTCCCTGTCACTATGGCTCGTTTCCGATCATCGAAGTGAGCCCCGACAAGTTCGTGGCCGAGATGAAGGGACATGCCACGCGGGTGATTGCTCCAGACAAGGGCAAGCCGTTCACAGTGTGAGCAGAGTCTCGCGCCGCCTGTGCGGGTTAGTAATATTGCGCAAGGAGTCCCACATGCCTACAGCGAAGAAAGCGCCTACGACGCGGCGCAAGCTCATTGAGTTCGACGACGAGACCTGGCACGCTGTTGATCTCCTGGCCCGCGACTCGATGAAGACCTGGCAGGAGCTTGCCGACGAGGCGTTTCGCGACCTCCTGGACAAGCATGGACGGCCGACCGACCTGCGTACCGCGCTCAAGCAGAGCGCGAAGCGGCCAGCCGCGGACAAGTGACATGTCCATCCTGCCCAAAGCACTGCTGTTCGATGTGTTCGGCACGCTGGTCGACTGGCGCACCAGCATCGCGCGCGAAAGCGAAATGATCCTCAAGCCGCTCGGTGTGTCGGTCGACTGGCTCGCCTTCGCCGATGCCTGGCGCGGCGAATATCAGGGCGCCATGGATCAAGTGCGCGATGGGCACATTCGGTTCTGCAAGCTCGATCTGCTGCACCGACGCAATCTCGATCTCATCCTGCCGCGGTTCAAGATTTCAGGCGTTCCGGAAAATGCCTTGCAGTATCTCAATCTCGCGTGGCATCGCCTCGATGCGTGGCCGGATGTGGCGCCCGGCTTGGTGCGGCTCAAGCGGCGGTTCCTGCTCGCCCCATGCTCCAATGGCAACATCTCGCTGATGGTCGGCATCGCGCGCCGCAATGGATTGCCCTGGGATGCGATCCTTGGATCTGAGATCGCCGGCGACTACAAGCCCAAGCCGCGCGTCTATCTCGCCTCCTGTGAGGCCTTCGATCTGCCGCCTACCGAGTGCATGATGGTGGCCGCTCACAGCAACGATCTCAAGCACGCGGCGGCCTGCGGATTGCGCACCGCTCATGTCGCGCGCCCAGACGAGCATGGGCCGGGCAAGGGCGAGCCAGCGCCGAAGGTCAGCGTCGATTTTGCGGCGACAAGCCTCGAGGATCTGGCACGACAGCTCGGCGTGTGACCGCGCGGCTCAGTACGGCCGTACTTCGCCTTTTACGGTCGTGCGCAGCATCAGCCGGCGCTCGACCGAGGGGAAGTCGGTGCGTGCGTGCGAAGAACAACGGTTATCCCAGAGCAGGAGATCGCCGAGCCGCCACACGTGCTCGTACACGAATTCTTTCTTTTCAGCGTGATCGAAGACGGCATTGAGCAGGGGCACACTTTGCTCGTCCGGCATCCCTTCGATGCCGACAGTCATCAGCCGATTGACATAGACGGCCTTGCGTCCGGTGTCTTCATGGGTACGGAAGACCGGATGGATGCACTGACCGAACGCCTCGGTGCCCTTGCCGTCACCCTTCTGGGTCGAGCCATAGTTGTAGTGGTGCAGGGCCCGGCGGCCTTCGAGCTTGCTGCGGGTTTGCGGATCGAGCGTGTCGTAGGCCGCGTAGCCGCTGGCGAACAGCGTGTTGCCGCCGGTTGACGGGATCTCGACGGAGTAAAGTAGCGTGCCCTTGTCCGGCATCTCAGAGTGGATCATGTCGTGGTGGAACATCATCTCACCGTCCGGCAGCGCCCCTATCGGCTCGCCGTTCTCGCGGATGTTCGAGATCAGCATGATGCCCGGCAGGATCTTCGAATAGCCCTTGGGGAAGAACTTGGCCGGGCGGCGTGGCATCCCCTGTTCCCCGAAATAGCCGGTGACACGGATCAGGTCCTCCTGCGACAGCTTCTGCTCGGGAAAGATGATGACGACATGGTCGAGCCAGGCTTGATAGATCGCCTTGATGGTGTCGTCGTCGGGCTTCTGACGTAGGTCGAGTCCGCGGATTTCTGCGCCGATATGCTTGCTGAGCGGAGCGACCTCGAACCGGGTCTTTGTGATGACGTTCATTGGCGTTTCTCCCGACGTTGGTTCCGCATAGCGTGGACCTCAAGATTAGTGAGCCGACATCATTCTCGCAACCAGGGCCTTCAGTCGCATCAGCGGCGAACGCGGTCGAGTTGACAGGGAAGGGACGGCTGCCATTATCGCGCGCCGCCGCGGCCGCAACACAGGGCACGAAAGGCCTTCATGATCGACGCGCACCGTCGCATTCAAGTGTCCGCTGCGATTGCCGCCATGTTGCTCGCCGCCGCGCCGCAGGAGGGCTTGGCGCAGAGTGCCGAGCCGTTCTTCAAAAACAAGGTGATCAATCTCTACATTGGTTTCGCCCCCGGCGGCACCTACGACTACTTCGGACGCATGGTCAGCCGCTTCATCGGCCGGTACATCCCGGGCAATCCCACGGTCATCGCGCAGACGATGGCGGGGGCGGGCAGCCTGCAGGCCGCGAACTTTCTCTACGCGCAGGCGCCGAGGGACGGCACCGCCTGGGGCGTGGTGACACAGACGCTCGCCCTCGAAGAGGCGCTGCGCTCGCCGGGCGCGCATTACAAGGCGGCCGAGTTCACGTGGATCGGGCGCATGACGTCGATCCTCGAAGTGCACTTCACCTGGAAGACGTCGAAGGCGAAAACGCTCGCTGACGCGACAGGCCACGAGATTCCGGTCGCCGGTACCGGCGCGGGTTCGCCGTCGGAAGGCTATCCGAAGCTGCTCAACGCGCTTGCCGGCACCAGGTTCAAGATCATCTCCGGCTATCCGGGCTCGACCCAGGGCATGCTGGCGGCGGAACGCGGCGAGGTGGACGGCGGCCTCACCTCGTGGAATACGCTCAAGCGCACGAAACCGAACTGGATCAGGAACCGCGACATCAATACGCTCGTGCAATATGCGATCGAGCGGCATCCGGACCTGCGTGATGTGCCGACCTTGCTCGAGGCCGCATCCACGCCGGAAGGGCGGCAGGCGCTGGCCTTCTACGTCAGCGGCGCGGAGGTCGGCCGTTCGCTGCTCGCGACGCCTGGGATCCCGGCGGACCGGGTGCAGACCTTGCGGGCGGCTTTCTATGCAATGTTAAGAGATCCCGATTTCCTGGCCGAGATCGAGAAGTCGGGCCAGGAATTCCAACCGGCCTCGGGCGAATCGGTGCAAAAGCTGATCGAAGCGGCGGCGAATGCGCCGCGCGATATCGTGGAACGCACCGAGGCCATCCTGCGCGGGAAATGACATGACGGCGCCATCAACAGCGGGCCTCACGGCCATCCCGATCGTCGATGTCCGGGACGGTGGACTGGTCCGCCACGCCATCGAAGGCGAGTCGCGTGCGCGCGCGTTGCGCGACGAGTGCATCAATTGGCTGCCTCGTCCGGCCTCGGCTTTGATGCCATTGATCGATTCGGCCACCCGGCGATGGCTCAAACGCTCGGAGTCTCCATACACCGGTGAGATCGAAGCAATTGCCGCGAAGCTCGATTTGGTCGGCATTTGGTTCCTGAATGGCTGCTACCAGTGGGGATGTACCACGCTCGCCCGCGAGCAAGCCGGCGTGCCATGGCTGGCGCGCATCCTCGATTGGCCGTTTCCGGGACTCGGGCGTCATCTCACGGTGGCGCGCCTCCAGGGGGCGGCCGGAGAGTTCGACGCTGTCACCTGGTCGGGATATCTCGGAACGCTCACCGGCTCTGCGCGTGGGCGATTTGCGGCCTGCATCAACCAGGCCCCGATGTGGCGTCGCACCAGGCGGCCCTGGCTGCGGCCTTACGACATGGCTCTCAATGCGCTGGCCGCCCGACGCGTGCGTCACACTCCGCCCGATCATCTGCTGCGCAACGTTTTCGAGACCTGCAAGACCTTCGCTGAAGCGAAGCAGCGACTCGAAACGACCCCGCTCGCGCGCCCGGTGATCTATACGTTGGTCGGCTGCCGGCCCGGCGAGCGGTGCGTGATCGAGAGGACGGAAGAGAGCTATTCCAGTCGCGACCACGACACGGGCGCGGCCAATGACTGGCTGCGCAGCCGGCGCCCCTGGGAGGCGCGTGTCCGTGCGGAAGTGCTGCTCACTCGCAGCTTCGAGGAGGCGGCGGCGAACAGCCGGCGCCGCCGCGAGCATCTCGCTGCCTGGACCGGCACCTTTGCGCGCGGCGATTTCGACTGGGTCGAGCCGCCGATCCTCAATTCGCAGACCAGGGTCGCGGTCGAGTTATGCCCGGCGCTCCACGTGCTGCGCGCCGTCGGCTACGAGCAGGTCGCCGGCAAGGAGTTTCCCGAACGGGTGACGCAGATCTGCGAGTTGGCCGCTGCCGCGGCGTAATGGACCAGCCTAGGTCAGGTAGGCGGGTGCATCGTCGGACTCATACATGCCGAGGCCGTGCTCCTTCTCGCCGTTCTCGAGTGCCGCCAGGATCTGCTTCACCAGTTCGCGGGCAGCGCTCGCGCTCAGCTCTACTGCCACGCGCTCGCGGCCACCCTCGGCCTCGTTGATGAAGTCGATGCCGAGCGCATGGTCGAGCGGCGCGTGGTAAGGGTGGTCATAATAGATGTTGGCGGTGTCGATCTTCATCCAGCCATTGGGCCCCTTTGCGCTGCCCATGAGCAGAGCTTTCTTGACGATGTAGGAACACATGGTCGTTTCTCCTTAGGCCGCCTGCGACTTGGCAGCGGAAGCGGCGAGATACTTGTTGAAGAATGCGAATACCTTCTGCCAAGCGTCGACGGCCTGCGTGGGCCGATAGGCCGGCCTGCTCCAGTCGAAGAAGGAATGCCCGGCGCCGTCGTAGCGGTGGAATTCGTAGGTCTTGCCGGAGCGCTTGAGCACTTCCTCGGTCCGGTTCACGTCACTGGGCGAGGGGTTCTTATCGTCATTGCCGAAAATGCCGAGCAGCGGGCAGGCGAGCTTGTCGGTCAATTCAATCGGCGCGACCGGACGCTTGGGCGTGATGTCGGCCGGATCATTGACGATCACGCGGCCACCCCAGCAGTCGACGGTGGCGTCGATGTTGGGCAGCGTGCAGCCGGCGAGATACGTATGGCGTCCGCCGGAACAGAAGCCGATCACGCCGATTTTCCCGCTGGCATTGGGCTGCGCGCGCAGGAACGCCATCGCGCCGGCGACGTCGCCCATCACCTCGGCGTCCGAAGCGCCACCCTGCGGGCGCGCACGCGCCGTCACGTCGTCGGGGCTGCCGGGCCCGAAGCGCACGAATAGGTTGGGCGCAATTGCCGCGTAGCCGTGGTGCGCGAACTTGCGCACGACCTCGGTGGTCCACTCGTCCCAGCCGGGCATATGATGAATGACGACGACGCCGGGGAATCGTCCGGCGCGAGATGGCCGTGCGTAGTAGGCCTCGCTCTGGTAGCCGTCGTGCCCGCGAAACGACACCGTTTCCGCTTGGATCGCTTCGTACGCCATGCTGTTCCTCATTTCGATGGGATCGACGAGAGCCAAACCGATTATAGGTGCAGGCGGCGAGGGCGCTCAACCCGGAACCCGACGCACCGCGCCGGGCGGAACTTCGGTCAGCTCCCACACTTGTGGAGCACCGCCGGCGAGGTATGGTCCTGGTCGTCAAAGTCGAGCGTGCGGTCATCGCGCAGCGTGAATGTCGCGTCACCCACGATGACGAGGTCGCCCGACATCTTGCACTCGACATGGACGGAAATGCGCTTGCCGTCGCGGCGTCGGTTCAGGATCGCGCACGTGCCCATGTTCGACTGGATTTCCTTGCGGGTGATGGTGACCAGCACGTCAGCGCGATCCGATCCGTCGCCGCGGCAAAGTTCGTCCTTGGCGTAGCGGCCCACGATCGGAAAATCGTCGTCGGCGAGAGCAGACATCAAAGCTGCTGCGATCACGGCAATTATTGCCAGCGTCCGGCTGACAGTGTTGAGCAAGCGCGCCCCCCGTTGCCTTCACTCGTCCCTTCAGCCGCCCCTTCACGGTCAGCCGTCCCTTCCCGGCGCAACGATTGTAGCCAAGGGCGGCCGCACGGCCAACCGGCACAGTGCAAAACTCAGCCGGAGAATTTGTCGCACGGCGGTGAATCCACACTTCATCTACCGTTTTTGGAATCCGTTGCGGATGCTGTCGACGCGCGCTGCCGACCAGCTCTGCGGCCGCTCCTTCGATTCGGTGAGAGCGGTCTGACAATCGACCACCCCCGGTCGGATATCCGCCAGGTGGCATTGTCGATGTGGAGGAGGCGGCATTCGCTGCCGAATCGGGGCAC